>Ga0209162_1003884_pt1 | contig 11622 bp, 13 predicted proteins | sample YNPNPMetaG_FD_187121 | JGI IMG/M metagenome (GOLD analysis project Ga0209162, IMG submission 187121) | Anoxygenic and chlorotrophic microbial mat microbial communities from Yellowstone National Park, USA - YNP NP MetaG (SPAdes) (version 2) ...
AGGTTCTGTCCCCTTCGGCATTGTCTTTTACCGGGGGGCGGAGACAGTCTTTCTTGATAAAAACATTCTTGCGATTCCACTGGGGATGTTGCTGTGAGGTTATAATGTTAAGAAATCTTTTTTATAAAAAAATACCACAGCGGCAGCGTTGTAATGGCGGTTGACAGGATGAGCTCACGAGAGCGGACAATAAGGGGACTTGAACCAATAATAACAATGCAAAACAGAGGCATTGCATAACGGATGAAGGAATAAGTCGGCAAAACGCACAAAAAGAATGGCCGAGGTAATGTTGTAATGATAAGGCGAGCCGGTCAAAAGATACACAGGGGTTGATACAATTGACTGCCCCATGCAGCCGACAAGGGAAAAATCAAATACTCCTTCATCAACGATTTTTTGCGTGAAAAGTCTGTAGGCTGCTGCGTCGGAGATTTGGTGCACGTGAGTCCCAATCTATATGAATCACCATGCAAAAAAATGTCTTTTTTTGTGCATTATGGTTTCTTTTCTGCAAAAAACAACGGTTGTTTTGCGGTATTTGTCAAGCCCCGCGCCTCATCTATAGCCATCACGCAAAGCGGCAGCACAACAGGGAAAAGAAGTGTCAAAAGCCTCATCTCATCTGAAGCAACTACAAGTTGAGCCATAACCAGTGCAATAAATAGAGAGTGTTTTTTGAGAAATTCTCTCTGTGCCCGAAGCCGCATGCAGGCAAGAATCCACAACGGTCCGAATGCATTATAAATATTGAACGGCATCACATGCCACCACTCAGGGCTCACCCGGCGCTGCCAGAGCCGTGGGATTTCAGCAAGGTAATACTGCCAAAACTCAGGGCCGGGAATCACTGCCCGAATGCCCAAAAACACCACAAGGGGCAAGACCGTTACAGCAAGACAGCGCACCGGATTTCGCCACTCTTGCAGGCAGAACACACCGAGCACAAACAGCACCGATTCCCGCGCGAGCACCCCCACTGTCACTGTCCAGATGAAGGAGAAAACCTTACCGCGTTGCAAAAGCACCAGTGCTGCAATCGTAGCAAGCCAGCCCCATGAATCTGTCTCAATAGGATGAGTAAAACAGGCGACAACAGAACGAAGCTGCAAAAAGAAAAGCACGCCTACAGCAGCAGCGATTTTTGAACAGCCAAGCCGCCGCAGATAGATAAACAGCAAGACAGAACTGCACCCCACGGCAAACGCAGAGAGCAACAAAAAATTAGTCTCCAGTTCAAAGGGCATCAGGCGCGCAAGCAATGGCACTAAAATCCGGTAGCGGTGCGGGCTCGCCCCTCCTGCCCACACGCCCTGCTCAGCCATGCTGAGATATGCAGCACTGTCAGCCATTGGGTTCTCATTAAATGTGTTCAGGGTTTGGTTTTTGCAAAGTTTTTAAGCTTTTCAGTATTGTTTATTTTTGCTATATTTTAAAAACACAACTAAATACCTCGCCTTTTAGATGAGGGTGTTAATAGTTCAAAAGAAAGAAAATAAATCGTGATGGGGCTATCCATGAAATCAGCGTAATGCCCTATTTTGTAGTGGGGTTAGTTAAACTCAAACAGTTATTTTTTACTTGTACAGGGTCAATAATATGATAGCACTTCGATTACCGGAAACAATTGAAAAAAAACTCAAAGAGCTTTCCGCAAAAACCGGAAAGACAAAATCCTTTCTTGCCCGTGAAGCTATTATCGAATACCTTGAAAATATTAAGGATTACCAGATAGCGGTCAAACGTCTTCAAAACCCTTCCAGAAAAATTTGGTCTTTAGAAGAGCTGGAGCTGGGACGTGATTTGGAAGGTTGAGTTTGATGACCGGGCACGTAAAGAATTGCGAAAGTTGGATAACCACGTTCAGAATAATATCCTTCAGTATTTAAGAGAACGCATTGCAACACATAAAAATCCCCACCGGTTCGGAACCCCTCTCAGAAAGAATCTATCAGGACTCTGGAGATACCGCATCGGCAATTATCGGATTATTTGCCATATCAAGGACGATGTATTAACCGTTCGGGTTTTGCACATCGGTCATCGAAAGGAAGTGTATAGATAGAAAGCCCGTTTGCAGCAAAAGCAATGGCACTAAAATCCGGTAGCGGTGCGGGCTCGCCCCTCCTGCCCACACGCCCTGCTCAGCCATGCTGAGATATGCAGCACTGTCAGCCATACTGGCTATATGAGAAAGCTTAATTTTTTTATAAGGAACTATTTTTTGCGTGCCCATGCAATAATTTCTTCTCCCAAACTACTCGTACACAACTCGGCGAGCATGCTCACAAAAAACCAACTCGTTTTAATTATCGTTGAGGGAGATCTTCCGAATCTAAAAAAATAGCTTTTTCTGAAAGAAACCATCCCCTCACGAATTGAGGTAGTTGATATAATGTGTTCCGAAAAACCACTTTCCTGCAATAATGTCTTCAATGTTCCGCACTCATAAAGAATTTTATGACGCGGTGCGTCCAAACCATACCAATATTTATTAAATACTTTGCGGCATAATGATCCCCAATTTGGCGTGCTTATCGCTATCTTCCCTGCCGGCTTTAAAAGCAGCCAGCAAGCGTTCAAAACTTCACGGGGGGTTTGTATATGCTCAAGCACATGATTCATGGTTATAATGTCAAACTGAAAAGGCAAAGCTTTTATTTCGTCCAATGAGGGATATATTAAAGCACCGCTTGTAGTTTGTGCAATTAGTGCGCTTTCAGGATCAGGTTCAACACCATAGATTAGCCATCCCAGTTTTCCCATAATATTCAAAAAACGCCCATTACCACAACCTATATCTAAAAGCCTTCCGTGAGGCATTGCACTAGGGAAAATAATCTGCCCCCATTGTGCCTTGAGAACAATTTGGGGGAAAAATTGTAAAAGCTTTCCTAAAAAACAATTTCCTTTTTCTATATTGTAACCATGTTTTTTTAGAATTGATTTTCTTATATATTCTTTCATTTTTCCCGACAGTCCCTTGCCTTGTAACGGCGTAACATCGGGCGTGCTATGCTGTGAATATACCGGTGGGGGACACGGTGATTTTGAGTCATTTAAAGGGGCAACGAGGTATATTACATTACAATTCAAACAACGGGCAGACGACCAAACACCGTCAACTCTAAACCTAAAATCAGGAACCTCACGGCAAACAATTACATATTCCTTGCACCGGCACACCGGACAGAAAAAAGTCGGAATTGTCTCTATTGTTTGTTTCATTGGTTTGTATAGGGCTTTAATATCTCAACAAATTTTTGGGCTATTGCATGTATAGTAAATTGCTTTTGATATAAAGCATACCCATTTTCCGCAAGGGCATCGCGCAATGCCTTGTTTGTATAAAGGTATAAAATAGCATTGGCAAGGGCACCCCCATCTCCAGCAGGAACAAGCCATAGATGTTTTCCGTGTACAAACCATTCCCGTATTGCTGGGCTATCTCGCGTTATAATAGGCTTTTTTAGAGCAAGGGCATCAAATACCTTGTTGGGTATAACTCGCGATGCTTTATCAGAAACCCCAAAAACACCAAGACAAATATGTGCCTGAGCCATTAACTCTGGAAGGCTTTCATAAGGAACCCATCCTGTGAACATAATGTTTTCAAGATTTTTTGACGCATTCTTTATTGCTGCAAATGTTTGGCCGGTTCCAGCAATTATAAAATTGATGTTTTTGCTTTTCTGTTGCAGCACAGAAGCTGCCTCCACAATATGTTCAATGCCGTGCAGTGGAATAAATGATCCGTAAAAAAACACTGTTAAACAATTATCATTACGGTGACATACTCTTGGATGCATCACATCATCATCAGAGCCCACGGGAATGAATTTTATTTTCTCTGCAGGCACATTGAATGTTCGACTAAAATAACGGCAATGATCAGGCGTATCAAGAATTACAATATTCGCAAGCCTACAGGCAATTTTGTCAACATAAAAAAGAATTTTTGCCCGGAAACTGTTTGGTGATACTTGGCAGCGATCATTGACCATGCTGTCGTAGAGAGAGTTGAACGCATCAAAGATAAGATCTGCTCTTTTAATTTTGCAAATTAGCCATGCTAGCGGCACATCCGTGTGACCGGGGAAGAGAACAACGAGATGATCAAACCTGAGCCGCAGAGATTGCAATAATAATTCCCAATATCTTAGCACACCCTTTTTTGTGCTTCGTGCTTCAACAATACAAAAATTTTTTCTCAAAAGAGCTTTTTTTAAAATCCTGTTTCGAGCATAGTCTGGACTATAATGGCCAAAAAGACAAACTCTCTGAAATGAATTCTTTTCCTCTTTTATCATACAACAGCATGTCCACAAAAAAGCACAGCCATCTTTTCCCCAAGTTCTTTAAGGCTGTGCATGGCAAGCACCGCTTCGCGTAGATCTGTCACCATCACCATTTGATTCTGAGTATCCATGCCCAGCAGTATTTCTATTTTTTGAGCCAAATCCTCAGCGTTTCGTTCTCTAAAAATAAAAATCTCAGCCCAGCGCCCTATAGTTTCACTAAAGGATTGAGCTGACGTAAAGCTCGGTTTTCCGCATGCCATTGCTTCAAGCACTGCTTTATCCACGGCATTGTTTGCTGGCGCACAGTTGATGTGGGCTGTGCAGCGCCGATACCACAACACCACATCTCTGTTACTCACCGCACCAACAAACCGTATAGTTCCCTCAAGCCCTTTTGCCTGAACTCTCTCTTTTAGGGCATCAGCATATTTCCTGTCATGTTCGGGCGCGTCACCGACAAGAACACACTGGAGCCGCAAACCCTTTTTATGCAAAATCTCCACAGCATCAATGAGAACTTCAAGATTTTTAATCGGCGAAAGTCTTCCTACGGAAAGCAGCAGCGGCGGGTCATCAGGCATGGTGCCATCAGGGCAGAAAAGCTCAGTATCAATGCCATGACCGGTGCACACCAATTTGTCTTTCTTATAAGGATACGAATTTTCATTGATGGAAACCATACGGTCTGACAGGTGATGTGCAAGTTTTAGGGTTGTGGTGAGCTGTCGGTGGGCATACCATGTGATGAGGGGAATACGCCGTACTCTGAGCAGAGGTGCAGCAAGAACCGTGAAAACCGGAATCATATGCGAAAAGCATGCATCTATGCGCTGCTGCCGGAGTATCTTCACAAGAATCCGGTAAAACTCAAAAACCCGGCGAACCTCACTATACCCTTTTTCTTTCCCTACAGAGTAGACCGTGACATTAGGAGTAACACATACCCGACCTGCCCGCATTGTAATCACAAATACCTGGTCATACAGCCTTGCCAGTGCATTCACCCAGCCTGTTGCAAAGCCAAGGATCGGATCATCATAGTCAGTGGCAAGGTTGAAGAGGAGGAGATTTCTGTTTTTTACACACCCAGAAGGTTTTTTCTTTATGGTTTCATATGTTTGCTTTTGAGTATATGTGTCTAATATTTCCTTTGCCCGTGATGCTGATGAGTGATCAGCAAGTATTTTTTCGTATTCACTTGATAATTTTTCTTGAGCATATGAGTCTTTCAAAAATTTTCCTATTCTTTCAAGTTGCACTTGAAAATCATACAGGTTTGCAAATTCCCATATTCTTTCATACTTTAATCTATCGGAGCCTACTTCGTATATGTCTATTTTTTCAGTAAGCAATAAACAATTGTTCCCCAATATTTCCCAAAACCGCATTGTATCATAACCACCCCCACCAACAGAGATTCCTACCTTGCTACGCGCAAGAATTTGATAATACTGAGCTGATTTAATTTGCTCTATCCAGTAACTAAATTTATTATCACGGCAAAAATCAACTAAAAGCTCTCTTACGTATCTACGCATCAAGGGCCATTGGTCTTGACCAAAAACGCAAAAAAAATCGATATCCTTTTGAGGCGACGAACTTACATATTGTAAATAACGGGTGAGAATCCCCATGGGGAGAGGGAATACGCCGCAGGGATATGGTTTTTCCCTCCGAAAGTACAATGCACATTGATCAAGCATATCGTAATTGATTGAACCAAATCCCTGATACCTCCCCTGCTGTATTTCAAACTGAACGGTATAATCAAAACGACGATTTTTACCAACCTCACTACCATCTACAAAAATTGTTCTGCCCCAACGGTTTATTCGCTTTGCTAAAGCATAATCAGTCTGTTGCTTGCCGCGGAATAAAATAATTAAATCTGCTTCTTGTGCAAACTTGAAAAACTGAGCACTATCCAAAACAAAACAATCTGCAAAAGGCAGATCAACAAATTTCTGCGACAAAGCCATTTCAATCTTTGCGCCATTTTTATTAAGTTCAAATAAACCATCAACAATAGTGCTCGTAAGCCCATCTTTTTTAGGTACTATCAAAGCTATTTTTAAACAATACATGGCCAAATTTACAATCTAATCCATGCGGGAGGAACTATATTGATAAATTTTGGGGTAATTGTTTTTGACCATTGAGATGGCGCAATAACAACTTTTCCATCATGTTCATTGAGCCATGCCCCCCACCAGCTGAAAGTACTGTTTGAAATAATTGCATGCTTGCATTTGCTCATAAGAACAAGCTCTTCGCTTGGGGAGAACACTCTTTCATTCGAAACAAATTCCACTGGCTGTTTAATTACAAAATTTTTTTTAACCCATTCAATATCATCAGAAAAAATAAAAAAAACCGGGCTCGAAATTATCGTGCTCATTTTTTTAACCGCATTTTCATAATATGAAACAGAGCATGTCCCGTGTTGTTGAAATATTCTTTCATTACTTACATAATCACCTCTTCTAAAATGAATTGCTACAGCATTTGTTGCTTCAATTTTCTTTTGCAGCGCATCGTAGGCATCCCCTCTTTTCTTAAGCCGCAGTTCTTTTTTGATTATTTTCCATGACGATTCAAAATAGCCTTTATTTTGCCAGTACCCCTCAAAAAACAGCGCTCTTTTTGCTTCATAAACATTCTTGTCTATACCGTCTGCCCCTACTTTTTCACGATAATACTTTTTATATTTTATGGGTAACAACGTATTGATTAACTTAAATAGTTTCAAATTTTTCCATTTGAGAATGTTGTGCAATTTTTCACGATCAACCTTATCAAGTATGACCATAAAATCTTCTAAAAGATAACTTCTTGTGCTTCTGGAATAAAAACTTATATCCAATTTAATATCTACTTGTAAATGCAAAGACAGATGCCTGGCAAAGCAGTACTGAAAAAGTTGATTACCTAATCCACCGGCAATTTTTACTACTGCGTATTTTTTTTGCACTGTTGATATGATACTAATAGTTGCCTACTCTTATGAAAAAACTTGTTTTTATAACAGACTGTTACATTAGGAGTTATATTAGGAGTAACACATACCCGACCTGCCCGCATTGTAATCACAAATACCTGGTCATACAGCCTTGCCAGTGCATTCACCCAGCCTGTTGCAAAGCCAAGGATCGGATCATCATAGTCAGTGGCAAGGTTGAAGAGGAGGAGATTCATCAATGAAACTCAATAACTTGTTTTACTCACTCTGATAAACATCATTGAGCTTTTGTGCATACATGCGCCAGTCATGCAGAAAAGCGTGCTCGCGACACCGGCGGCACATCATCCCGTAGGCAGCAGTATCTTTCATTTCAAGCAATAGCTTCATCTTTTCATATAGATCATCTACGTCACGCTGCCGGCATAAAAAACCGGTCGTTCCGTCTATAATGGCTGATTCATTGCCACAACCTTGTGAACCGATGGTAGGAATTCCTGCAGCGTTTGCCTCAAGATGAATAAGCCCAAAACCCTCAAAATAATCACCATCGTTCACGGATGGCAGCACATTGGCAACGCACCGCCGGTAGTACTTTTTTACTTCATCCTGCGGCAAAAAACCTAAAAACACCACCGTATCCTCAAGGCCATGCTCTTTGACATACGACTTGCAGCTTTGCGCGTATGTTTTGAAATCATCCTCACCGATGACGTAGAGCCGCACGGCCGGGTATTCCTGCTTGAGGCGTTCAATCGCCTTTATGGCATAAAGCAACCCTTTGCGCGGTTTCAGGTGCCCGACAAAGCAAAATGCATCCTCTTTTTCCCCTCCGCTTTCTTCAAGTGCGGCAAACTGTTCAATATCCACGCCAAGCGGGATGACATGAACGGGGATCCGTGCCGTATTGTTTATCGCAAATCGTTCAGCGGTATACCGGCTCACCGCGACAACCGCATCCGCTGATTTCAATGCAAACCGGTACAAATATTTATTGGAACCGCGCTGGAACGGAAAGACAGCATATGTCCCCACGATGCTGAAAATCTTCCTGTGCGATTTCATAAAGGGAAGGATCGGCAGGTACGGTTCGACCAAAACGTGCGCGACGTCAAACATTGCGGCGCCGAGCGCTTTCCGCACCCGCACCGCATCGCGCGCCACCCGTGCAGGCTTCAGATACCCGTCTGAAAAGCAGGTGAGCAGCGGGTACTGGGTAATGCCATCCATCTGAGCCTGTTCTGCGTTTGCTGCACTAAGCACATGAATTTCGTGCCCCAGCCGCGCCATTTCCCTGACAGTATAATAGTTAATAACAGCCCAGCCGTTTTTTGGGGAAAGCTCGTTTGCTATGTAGAGTATTCTCATGACTCAAAACTTATTGAGTTGCAACCAACAACTCTACCAATGTAATTCAAAGCACCATCGCCTCAAAAGACCGTCAACAAAAAGAAATAAGATGAGCATACAATAGCAAAAAATCCAAATAGCTCGTACTGGTTTGCGTTTACAATTCATGACAGATGCTCACTTGAAATCTGTTATTTTTAAAAATTACGGTTTCACGTGTAGTATCTTTTGCAGTCGGCGCGGCAGGCCTAACAGAATAATATTTAATCCCTCTTAAAAGGTTCTTATCAAGCACCACCGGTAGCCCTGTGTAAAAGTGGAGTGCTGGTTCACCACAGATCGGCCGTGGTGGTTGGCGTTTTAAAAACAATGCAACTTCAAGCAATGCATTCGCCTCCTGAGCAAATTCCGCCTCACCTCGTTTGCCAAAGATATCTTTTGTCAACGCGCCTCCGTAATAGAACGTCCTTGAGGGTATTGATAGAAAGGTGAGTGCTGAAAAAAGCAAAATAGTGCACAGAGATATAACCACTCCGATTCGCCTTATGATTCTCTGCCGCAGTGAGCACAAAACATAAAATCCAAAGGCAAAAACAAAGGGCACTAATGGTACAAAATATCTAAATTTCACCACAGGCCATATACAACAAATACCGCAATAGAGAACCATAATCAAAGCGCAGGCTATTTCACCGGTATGTTTGCGTTTGCAGAGGTGTGCTATACCTGTTGGTAGCCCCCATAGAGCAAAAGCAAAAACAACTGGCGCAAGCAAAAAAAGTTCACGAAAGACATAATAAATATTATGCGTAGTCCACCAGGAAACCCACGTAACTATTTTTTTGATCAATAAGGGGTCACTCAATGGTGCACTCGCAGCAACTCCCATTTTGCCCCAAAAATAATACATATTGATGTTGTGGAATGGCTGCCCAAACACCAAATAATTTCGCACAAGCCATGGCAAAACGACAATAAATAACGTGCCTATTGCTCCAAGCAGCTTTACTAAATTTTTTCGATACAAACAGGTGCTTCTGAAGACAAAAACATACAAAACGGGAATGGCAAAAACCAACACCACATTCTGATAATTGAGCAGCCAGCCACTGCCTGCAATACTACCCAAGCCGATCCAACAAACTGTCCTTTGGAGTTTTTGTGCACAGAGAACGAATAGAAGATAAAGAAGTGCCTGAAAAATATACAAACTACCGTTTGATGAATAGTCAATCAGCAAAGCGCTAAAGGTAACAGCAAAAGTTGTTAATAATGCGACTTTTTTGCCAAAAAAGCGTCGTGCAAAAAGGAATGAAAAAAATATAAGCGCAGTGCCGCTTAGAAGCCCGACTGTTTTTAATGCAGTGAATGCACTTCCGGTAAAAGGAACAAGCGCAGCTCCCAGCAACGGCCACAGTGGAGGGTGCTGATTGACGGGGTATCCTAAAGATTCAGGCTTGTTTAAGGGAAGAAGATCTGAAAAGGCATATGAAACAAAAAAACCTTTTTTATTGGCAAGGCTCTCAACAACTGCACAATGAAGCACTACATCTCCATGGAGGTAGCTATTCTTTTGAAAAGAAAAAAAACGGAGCAGCGCTCCAAATAAAATCATCAAAGCAAGAAAAAGGGTAATAACTTTGGGGAAATGTGCAGTGAAGTGCATTCAGTTGGTCGTACTTTGAACAGTTTTAAAAACAGACAAATAATGTTGTGCGCAGCGCTCAATCGAAAACATCTTTTCTACTCGTCGCCGGGCCGCCTCCCCCATGCGCTGGGATAATGCAGCGTCTTTGAGCAGGATCACCATTTTTTCTGCCATGTCAACAAAATGTAAAGGGTTCACGATATATCCTGTTTCCCCGTCTTTTACTATTTCCCGAGACCCACCAAAGCAAGTCGCCACCACCGGCTTTCCTGCTGCCATCGCTTCAAGATTTGCAGTCGGAAAAGAATCAAAGCAGACAGATGGTACTACCACAACCGAGCTCAAAGCATAAGCGCTTTTCAAATCACCGCCCGCGATCCAGCCAATGGTTATGACATTACTTTCTATCCCGTAATTTCTGGCTGTTTTGTAAAGATGGGCATTATGTTTTTCGCCGCTTCCTGCCACAAGCAAAAGCGCATCCGGAACTTCTGCAGCAACTCTTTGCATTGCTTTCAAAAGATGCTCACTGCCCTTCAGGTAAGAAAGCCTTCCGCCGAAAAACACCACTTTTTTCCCGGTAAGCCCGTAGCGCTCGGCAAACTCTTTGACCACTGAGCCATCAACCACCATTTCATCAGGATCAATGCCGTTATGAATAGTTTCAACATTTGTAATGCCGTTTGCCTCAAGCGCTTCCTTGAGCGCATTGCTCACGCTCACAATCCGACACACATTTTTTTTCAAATACCTCCGTACTATCCCATTACGAAACGGAAAATATCGAAGCCTATTTTCTTTCAGCAAAAACCATTGACTGACCCGGTAATCAAACTTTTGCGGCAGAGAAAAATCATTTGGGTCTATAAAATGATAAAGTTTGTTATAGGCAAATGACATAACATCGTGGCAGGTGAGAACAACAGGTATGCCCCTGTCGCAGGCAATTTTCAGACAGTGGTAGGAAAGATGTGTATGGATATTATGCGCGTGGACAACATCAGGTGAAATGCTTTGTAGTATCTTTTTAAAAGGGGAAAAAATGTGCGGGTTATAGAGTGAAAAATATGCTCTGAACCGTTCAGGATAATTTGAGTAAAGAAAATAAACCGGTATGCCATCAATAACCTGAAAACCAGCCCTCGTTTTATCCTGAACCGATGAGACAACCGCGACCTCATGCCCCATGCGTTGGTACTGGCGCGCCAAACGATACGCCACCACACCCGCCCCGCCAAGCACAAACGGCGGGAAATCATCGTTTAAGAGAAGGATTTTCACTTCTGGAAATGATCAAAAATATGCGGATTTCAATATTGTCCACAATACGGGGTTGCGATGAGTTCCGCCTGCGGGGCGACAAA
>Ga0209162_1003890_pt1 | contig 11613 bp, 6 predicted proteins | sample YNPNPMetaG_FD_187121 | JGI IMG/M metagenome (GOLD analysis project Ga0209162, IMG submission 187121) | Anoxygenic and chlorotrophic microbial mat microbial communities from Yellowstone National Park, USA - YNP NP MetaG (SPAdes) (version 2) ...
TAGGTGACGCCCCAGGTGGTGCCGTCGCGCGATGCAGCGGGGGTCAGGTTGACCACCAGGAACGAGCGCCCGTCGACCACCGTGAGGCACGGTTGTCGCCCCTGAAAAATCTCGTCCGCTTCGCCCAAGATGGGCCGAGGCAGCCGCAGGCTCAGGTTGGAGGCCTCGGCCTGTGCACCCGCTGCCGTGAGCGTCTGGCTGATGTAGCCGACCGAGCGGGTGGTGCCCAGGAGCAGTTGCAGCCCCAGGCGGATGTCGCGCACACTGCCTTTCAGCAGCGGGAGGGTAACAATCGCCCGGTCAACGAGGGACTTGTTCACGGTCAGCGTAGTGGCTTGGACTGGCCGCCCAGCATCACGAGGCAGCAGGGCCTCGGACAGGGCCTCGCGCGCACGATCGCGTATCTGATAGATCAGGGTGCGCGAGACGCCATAGAGGCGAGCCAGTTCCGTACCCAGCCCCCATGGGCGATCTGGGAAGGGAAGGAGCATCCGCAGGGCGACGTCGGTGCGCTGCTCGGCGGTGAATTCGGGGACACGATAGTTGGCCATCGCAACCTCCCATCAAAGCGAATCTCGGATGGCTAAGATTCTCCTCGAATCAGCCATTTTTGTCGAGTCGATGCGGTTGTTAAAGTGTCAACCAATTATGAACCATCCCTAAACCTGATGCAAAAATCTCTGCAGCTTTTTCGCTCTTTTGTCCTCCCTCGCTTCCCTTCGCGCCGCGCAAAAAAACGTAAAGCACCCGCTGCGTCAACGCGCGCACACGCGCGTCAACAGCAGGTGCTTTGACGTTCTACGAGATTATGGACGGTTGGGAGCGCGGTCATCTCTACCTCACGACGACGAGCCAAACGCGAACCAAGTGTCACTGCCCATCTTACGTTTCAAATGTATCACGCAAATCTGAAAAGGTCAAATCGAGTTAACTTGTATGGAACTCTTTTGCCCTGTCCATCGTCTACTCATCGAGAACATAACGCAGGGTGAAAAGACACACGACGGTCGGCGATCATCCGTCGGCGGTCGTAAAGGAGTTGTTCGATGAAAACCAAACTACTTGGCACATTCCTTTTCGCGGCATGCATTACTCTGGCAGCTTTTGTGACGCGCCCACCCATCGCGCGCGCTGATGGTATTGTGGTCGTCGAATGTCCACCGCTTCCGCTGCCGCCAGGCACCGTGATTCCGCTCCCCGCGCCGGGCATCTATCCGCCGGTCACACCGCGCCCAATCGTTCCACCGATTCGGCGCGATTGCTCCACGTACCTCGCCGTGAAGAATCACAACGTCACGGTCACGATGGACAATCAAATCGCGCGCACGCGCGTTGACCAGACGTTTATCAACGATAGCACCTACGCGCTCGAAGGGACATACGTCTTTCCGCTACCCGAAGACGCTGCCATCAGCGAGTTTGCAATGTGGGTGGATGGCAAGCGCGTGGAGGGCAGGGTGCTGGACAAGAACGAAGCGCGACGCATCTACGAAGACATCGTGCGCCGCCAGCGCGATCCCGCACTGTTGGAGTACGTTGGACGCAACGCGTTTCAGGCGCGCCTCTTTCCGATTCCGCCACAATCCGAAAAGCGCGTCGAAATCGAGTACGCGCAGGTTCTCAAAGCTGAAGCGGGCTTGGTGCGTTACGTCTATCCACTCAACACCGAAAAATTTTCGCCCAAGCCGCTAAAAAATGTTTCAGTGACCGTATCGCTAAAATCGAACGCGGCGCTCAAAGCCATCTATTCGCCCTCGCACGAGGTCTCGATTGCGCGCACCGGCGATTACGCCGCGCGCATCGGCTATGAAGCATCCAACGTCAAACCCGATCGCGATTTTGTGCTGTACTACTCGGTTACACAAGACGACATCGGACTGAATCTACTGTCATACAAAGAGCGCGGTGAGGATGGATTTTTCCTGATGCTCGTCGCGCCGAAAATTCAAGTGGATCGCGTGCGCGTCGTGGACAAGGATGTGATTCTTGTTCTCGATGTGTCCGGTTCGATGCAAGGCGTGAAGATTGATCAAGCCAAGCGCGCGCTCTACTACGTCCTCGACCAACTCAACCCGAACGATCGCTTCAACCTCATCGTGTTCAGCACCAGCACACAGGCATACGCGTCGAGTCTGTGCCCCGCGTCCGCGCGCGAGGACGCACGCAATTTCGTCGCGCGCCTCCGCGCCGAAGGATCCACCGACATCAATCGCGCGCTCCTCGAAGCGATGCAGATGGCGGACAAAGAGCGCCCCACGATTGTGATTTTCTTGACCGATGGGCTACCGACGACCGGCGAGACGAACGCGCAAAAGATCATCGCGAATGTAACGGCTGCTGCGCCGAAAAACGTGCGCCTCTTTACCTTTGGCGTCGGCGATGACGTGAACACGCTGCTACTCGATTCGCTTGCGGAAAAATTGCGCGGCACGAGTGGTTACGTGCGCCCCAACGAAAAGATTGACGAGATCGTTTCCGCGTTCTATGCCAAAGTGTCCACGCCCGTACTGGCAGACGTTTCGATTGACTGGGGCAGCGTGCGCGTCTACGATGTGTATCCATATCCGCTGCCCGATTTGTTCGCGGGAACGCAACTCGTCGTCGCGGGACGTTATCGCGATGGCGGCGCGACGGCGATCACACTCAAAGGCAACGTCAACGACGCGCCACAAACGTTCCGCTACAGTGACGTGACGCTGCGCACGTCGGGAGGTGATGATTCGATTCCGCGCTTGTGGGCGACGCGCAAAATCGGCTACTTGCTCAACGAGATTCGTCTGCGCGGCGAGAATCGCGAAATTGTCAACGAAATCGTCACGCTCGCGGTGCGCTATGGTATCGTCACGCCGTACACCTCATTCCTCGTGGACGAACGCAAGGATGTGCTGACGGAAAGTGGTCGCGCAAAAATTGCGGCAGAGCCGACCAAAGCCCCAGCGCCCGTTTCAGGATCCGCCGCCGTGCAACAGAGTGTTGATCAGAGTCAATTGCGCAGCGCCAACGTTGCGCCGGCGGCGCCCACCGCCGCGCCCAAGCCAGGTGGAACGGGGACGACGACCCAGGTGGCTGCGCCGGTCCAATCCATTGGCAACAAAACGTTCCTGTGGCGCAACGAGGTGTGGACAGACACACAGTTCGACCCATCGAAGATGACGACGAAGAAAATCGAATTTGGGAGCGACGCGTACTTTGCGCTGGTGAACAACGCCGAGGTAGCCAGGTATCTCGCGCTGGGCACGCGCGTCATCTTTGTTCTCGATGGCGTGGCTTATGAAATCACAGACACGGGAGTTGGCGCAACCGATGCAAGTGCGATACCTGCCTTCCCCACACCGACTACCCCCATACAAGGGGGGAGTATCGAATCGCGCGCGACCACGCCCGCTGTACCCGCAATGCCCTTGCCCGGCGTATCGGGCACGTTGGGGTGCGGTAGTGGATTGTTGGTCGGCGTGCTCGCGTGGATGGTCTGGCGAAAGGAGGCTGGGCGCGTTCGTCCGGGCTGATGTAAGCAAGAAACCAGGTTTCTGCAAGAAACCTGGTTTCTGTAATTTTTGACACAGGTGGATGAGTGTGCTATCATAGTTTTGCAAGGAGTATCTACTCAGCCACCCTGTCATTGCGAGCGTTTTTTGCGAAGCAATCCCCAAATTCGCAGTGTGGAGATTGCTTCGTCGCGAAAAACGCTCCTCGCAATGACACGGGGTGAGCAGTTACTGCAAGGATAATGCAGTGAAGATGCATAGAGCGGATTTTTGCTGGGAGGGAGCAAAATTCGCGTGACGACCTGGACCTCTTCCGCACCAGAGGGCGGAGAGGTCTTTTTCACATGAGGCAACCACAATGAAACTAGGACTCGCGCTGGGCGGTGGTGGCGCCAAAGGCATTGCCCACATCGGCGTCCTGCGTGTGCTGGAGCAAGCGCGTCTACCGATTTACGCGATCGCTGGCACCAGCGCGGGATCGCTGGTCGGCGCGTTGTACGCGGCAGGCAAATCGTCTCACGACCTCGAGCAGATGATTCGACGCACCGACTTGCGTCACTGGCTGGCGCGCGATACGACCGGGATGGGCATTTTCAGTCCCGAAGGATTTCGCCGCATCATTGAAAATGAAATCGGCGCGACGACACGCATCGAGGATTTACCCATCAAGTACGCCGCTGTCGCGGTGGAAATGGAATCGCAACAAGAAGTGGTGTTCGATTCAGGGCTGGTGACCGATGCGGTCTGCGCGAGTTGCGCGTTTCCCGTGTTGCTGGCGCCGGCGCAAATCGGTGAGCGGCATTATCTTGATGGCGGAATGCTCAACCCCGTCCCGTTCGACGTTGTTCGTCGAATGGGAGCAGATTGCGTGCTGGCAGTTGATCTTGTAGCGGACGAGCCGGTGTTCACAGCGCATCCCGCGCTGCACAAGCGCGCCGCGCTTTTGTTTCGCTTGATTTTTTCGGCTGAGCAACAAAAAATCTTGCGCGTGGGCGCGCGCGCTATCAGCATTATGACGCAACCCGCGCGCAAACTCAAACTGCAACAAGCGCCACCCGATCTGGTCATCTATCCCGATGTGCGCCAAGTGGGTTTGATTGACATTGACCTGGTGGACCTTTCCCTCGCCGCAGGTGAGCGCGCGATGCGCAATGCGTTGCCAGAACTGCAACGCCTGTTGCAACCGACGTGGTGGCAACGTGCCCGAAAAAGGTGGCATGGGGAATGACAACGATTTTGGAACAACAAACGCGCGAAAAAGGAGTCGCCGCAGCCAGTTCGGTCATTGCGGCAATCTTTCTAACAACGATGAAACTCGTTATCGGTTTGATGACGGGAAGCTTGGGCATCCTCGCCGAAGCCGCGCATTCGGCGCTAGACCTGGGCGCGGCAGTGATAACTTTCTTCGCTGTCCGCCTGAGTGATCGTCCAGCCGATGCGACCCACCTCTACGGTCACGGCAAGGTGGAAAATCTGAGCGCGCTTGCAGAAACGCTTTTGCTCTTTGTCACCTGTCTCTGGATCATCTACGAAGCCATTCAGCGACTCTTTTTCGAGACGGTCGAAGTAGTCCCAAGCCTCTGGGCATTTCTGGTGATGACGATTTCCATTGTCGTTGATTGGTCGCGTTCGCGCGTCTTGTCTCGCGCAGCAAAAAAGTACAACAGTCAAGCTCTCGAAGCGGATGCTTTGCACTTTAGCACCGATATCTGGAGTTCCACTGTTGTCATCCTGGGCTTGGCGCTCGTGTGGCTTGGTGAACAAATTGGGCAACAAGCGCTGTTGATGCGCGCCGATGCCGTTGCCGCGCTCATCGTCGCCTTGATTGTGATTTATGTCAGTGCCCAACTGGGCAAGCGCGCGGTGGACGCGCTACTCGATTCGGCGCCACACGGTCTGGCGGAACGCCTCGCGACCGCCGTGGCGCGTGTCCCGCACGTGCAACGCGTCACGCGCACGCGCGTGCGCGGTTCGGGCAATCAGGTGTTTGTCGAAATGCGCGTGGCAGTGCCGCGTCATCTCTCGCTGGAGGCAAGCCACGCGGTCACCCAACAGGTGCGCGACGCTGTGCACACCATCTCACCCAATGCCGATGTGGTGGTCACAACTGTGCCCAGCGCGGACAATGAAGGACTCGTGGAGACGATTCAAGCCGTCGCAGCGCGCAATCATCTGGCAGTGCACAACATTTCCACGCATCAGACGACCCGAGGCGTTTGGGTTGATCTCGATTTAGAAGTCGCCCCCGGCATTTCGTTCGATGAGGCGCATCAAATCGCGACAGACCTGGAGACCCAGGTTCGCGCTGAACTGAGCATGCTCAAGGACGCGCCGCCGATTGCGGATGTGAATGTGCATATCGAGCCGCGTGCAAAAGAACTGGTCAAGGGACACGATCTTACACCGAAAGAAGCCGCGCCCTACCTTGAACAAATCCGCGCGATCGCTTCTACCCTGCCCCACGTACGCGCGTGTCGCGAGATTGATGTTCAACGGTCAGGCGCGCAAGTGTACCTCGCGTTTCATCTACAACTCGATCCCGATTTGTCGGTGGCGCAGGTGCACAGTGTCACTGAAGAGATGGAAAATCGTTTGCGACGCGAATTCCCCGGTCTCGGGCGTGTTGTGATTCACGCGGAACCGGCATCGCCAGATGGATAAGATTTTTACGATTTTCGATTTTCGAAAGAGTTGTTGATTAACGTCACCGCCCACCACGGCGGATGAAAATTCAACGATTGAAATCGTCTCCGATGGGCATTGCTGCCGGGCGTCCGCCGGTGCGGACGCGCGCCTTCGCCTGCGGAGGCAGGTGACCTTCAGCAGGGACGCGATTAATTGCGCCCCTGCGGCACGGGCTCGCACGCAACGATTTCAATCGCGGGGATTATCGGCAATCCAGGGGATACGATGAAACGCATCGAAACAGACATTCTGGTTATTGGCGGAGGTGCCACCGGCACCGGCGTCGCGTGGGACGCGGCACTGCGCGGTTTTCGCGTCGTTCTGGTCGAAAAACGCGATCTCACACATGGCACCACAGGTCGCTATCACGGTTTGTTGCACAGCGGCGGACGCTACGTCGTCAAGGACCCACACAGCGCGGCAGAGTGCATCGCCGAAAATCGCATTCTGCGCAAAACGCACGCGCATTGCATCGAAGACACGGGCGGCTTTTTCGTTGTGACACCTGAGGACGATAACGACTATCCCGATCGATTTCACGCCGCGTGCCAGCGCCTGGGAATTCCATGCGAAGAAATTTCTGTTGCCGAGGCACTCAAGCGCGAGCCACTCCTCAATCCCAGAGCGCGCCGCGTCTTTGTTGTGCCCGATGCGGCAGCGGATAGTTTCCAGGCGACTCACTCTACCGCGCAAGCGGCGCGTCACGCCGGCGCGCGCATCCTTACCTACCACGAGGTTGTGCAACTTATCGCCGAAGGGAGCGACGGCGCGCGACGCGTCGTGGGCGCGCGCGTGCGCGATGTGGCGCGCGGTGAGGATGTCGAAATTCGCGCGGCGATGACCATCAACGCCGCCGGCGCGTGGGCAGGACAGATCGCGCGCACCATCGGCGTGCGCGTGGATGTAATTCCCGGCAAAGGTACGATGATTGCGGTGAATCATCGCATCATCAACACCGTGTTGAATCGCTGCAAAATGCCCGCCGATGGCGACATCATCGTCCCGATTCACACTGTCAGCGTACTCGGCACGACCGATGTGCATGTGCAAGACCCTGAACATTTGACGATTGAACCCTGGGAAGTGGAACTGCTCTTGCGTGAAGGGGAGCAACTGATTCCCGGCGTTCGTCGCGCGCGTTTTGTGCGCGCGTGGGCAGGCGTGCGTCCACTCTATCAAGAACACTACAGCGGCGCCACGCGCGATGTAACGCGCGATTTCACGCTGCTCGATCATCACACGCGCGATGGTGTCGCCGGTTTTTTGACCATCATCGGCGGCAAGTGGACGACGTTTCGTTTGATGGCGCAGGTGACGATGGACAAGGCGTGCGAGTATCTAGGCACTTGCAAGCCCTGTCTCACCGCGACGACACCTGTCCCCGGCGCCGAACACGGTCACTACTGGCTGGGGCATCGTTTGCGCGAGGTCGAAGAACATCACTTGCAAAACGAACTGGTCTGCGAATGCGAACTGGTCACGCGCACGATGCTGGAGAACGCCGCGCGCAACAATCCGACACTCACGCTCGACGATTTGCGCCGCGATGTGCGACTGGGGATGGGACCGTGTCAGGGAGGTTTTTGCACGTATCGCGCGGTGGGAATTTTGCATGAGTTGAAAGACGAAGGACGAAAGACGAACGACGAAGGTGAGACGTGGGAGGTGGCAACGATGCAATCACCCGCACACAATCAGCGGTCGGCCATCAGCGGGCAGCGGTCACCACTTGCCATTTCGCCGTTCACGAATTCTAATTTGCTGCTGCGTGATTTTCTGCAAGAACGCTGGAAAGGTTTACTCCCGATTTTGTGGGGACAACAGTTAAAGCAAGAGCGACTCGATGAACTGATTTACCTCGCGTTGATGAACGCCGACCATTTGCCCGATAAAGACGCACGTAGCCCGATGAGCGATTTTTACGCGCGCCCCGGCGTTGTGACGACAGCAGACCACCGACCGTCGGTTGGCATCGAGGAGGCGCGCGATGAGTGACGTGATTGTGATTGGCGCAGGACTCGCTGGTTTGATGGCAGCCTACTACGCCGCGCGCGCCGGCGAGCGTGTCAAGATTGTGGCGAAAGGTCTTGGCGCAACACACTGGCACGCAGGTACGGTGGACGTGCTTGGTTACTATCCCACTGCCGCAACGCCGGTCGCGCGCCCGTTGGACACGCTGCGCGATTTGACGCGCGCCCAGCCGCAACATCCGTACGCCCTCGCTGATGGCGCGCTGGACAGAGCGTTGCAAGATTTTGTGACGTTGATGCAAGAGGTGGGTTTGCCGTACGCGGGCGCGACCAGCACGGGCGACAATTTGTGGTTGCCCTCGCCGCTGGGCGTGGCGCGTCCCACGTTTCTGGCGCCACGCGCGCAACGCGCCGGTGACCTGAGTCGTCCAGAGCCGATGCTGATTGTCGGCTTTCAGGGCTGGCGCGATTTTTATCCGACCTTGATTGCCGAAAACTTGAACAAGCAAGGACATCGCGCACGCGCGGAGCTGTTGCCCCTCGATTTGATTAGCGCGCGACGTGATGTGAACACGGTGCAACTGGCGACCGCGCTCGATGACCCCGCGCGCGTTGAATCCCTCGCCGCCGCGTTGCGCAAGGTGGTGCAGCCCGGTGAACGCATCGGCTTGCCGGCGATTCTGGGACTTGATGCACACGTGACGACTCTGGAACGACTCGAAACACAAGTCGGCGCGCCGATCTTTGAGATTCCGACGTTACCCCCCAGTGTGCCGGGGATTCGCCTGACGAACGCGTTGCGGAATCGTCTGCGGCAGCTGGGCGTGCGCATCGAAATCAACGCGGATGTCATTGGCTTTCGCGCGGAAGGTGATCGCGTGATGTGGATTGAGAGCGAAGCGAGCGGACGTCCGTTGAAACATCGCGCGGAAAAATTCATTCTGGCGACCGGTGGCATTCTGGGTGGTGGAATCAATAGCGATCATACAGGCAAGGTGTGGGAAGTGATTTTCAATCTGCCGCTCGTCGCGCCGGCGAATCGCGGGCAATGGTTCCGCGCGCACTTTTTCGATCCCGAAGGTCATCCGATTTTCCGCGCGGGGGTCGCGGTCGATCGCGAATTTCAACCGATTGATGCGCGCGGTGCGCGCGTGTTCACGAATGTTTGGGCGGTGGGCAATGTGCTCGCGCATTGCGATCCCGTCCGAGAACGCAGTCTCGAAGGTATTGCCCTCGCCACTGCACGCTGCGCACTGACCATTGACCACTGAACACTGAACACTGACTATTGAACACTGAAACACCGAGGCAACCATGCACACAACCTCCTGGCATTCCGTTGGAATGACACTCGACGAGTGTATCAAATGCAATATTTGCACAGCCTACTGTCCCGTCGCAGCCGTCACCGACAAGTTTCCCGGACCCAAGTATGCGGGACCGCAAGCGCAACGTTTTCGCGAATCGGGACAACTCCAATCGCCGGATTTTTCGGTGGATTACTGTTCCGCGTGCCGTGTCTGCAACGAAGTGTGTCCCAGCGGCGTCAGGATTGCAGAGATCAACGCGCGCGCCAAAGCGCAAATCGTCGCCGAGCGCGGTATTCCACTGCGCAACTGGTTCTTTGGGCGCAACGAACAACTCGGCAGAATCGGCAGCATCGCGCCGCATCTGGCGAATCTGGGATTTCACAATCCAGTGAGCCGCTATCTCGCGGAAAAAATAATGGGCGTCGCGCGGCACGCGCCGATTCCACGCTGGAGCACGCAGGGTAGTTTTCGCAAATGGTTTTTCAGTACGCCGCGTTTGAAATCGGACAAAAAGGTTGTTTACTTTCACGGTTGCTCGACGAATTACTACGAGCCGTGTGTCGGCAAAGCGGCGGTGATCGTGTTGGAACATCTGGGGTACGAGGTCATCGTGCCGCCGCAAAATTGTTGCGGCTTGCCGATGCTCAACAACGGCGAATTCCCCGCGGCCGAAAAATTGTATCGGAGCAATCTCGAAAAACTGGTGCCGTACGCCGACAAGGGCTATCCGATTATCGGCACGAGTGTCAGTTGTGTGCTGGTGTTGCGCGAAGAAGCCTCGGAGATGCTCGACCTGGAGAACGAGGCGACGCGCCAGCTGAAAGCGGCGATGTGGGATATGATGGAATGGCTGCGCGATTTGCGCGAGCGCGGCGAACTCGATATGAATTTTCGCGAGTTGAAGATGGTGTTGCCATACCACGTCTCGTGTCAGGCGCGTGCCCATCGGATGGGACGTCCCGCGCTCGATGTGATGACGTTGATTCCGGGGCTGGACGTGCGCGAGGGCAACGCGAAGTGTTGCGGCCTTGCGGGGACGTACGGTTACAAAGTCGAAAAGTACGAGATTGCGATGAAAGTCGGCGAAGAAGCGTTTCGCTTTGTGCGCGCGCAGGGCGATGAGGTGCGTTTTACCACGTCCGATTCCGAGATTTGTCGCTGGCAACTGGAACACGGCACACACAAGGCATGTCGCGCACCCATCGAAATCATCGCGGCGGCGTACGGTTTGTACGATCTCGACAAACGTCAACCGATCTGAGTGAGCCGCGCCAGGGATGCAATTACGTGCAATTTGCGCGTTGCGCGCACTTGTGCTAAAATGCACGCTGCCGATGGGGCGTGGTGCAGTGGTAGCACACCAGACTTTGGATCTGTGGACCGAGGTTCGAATCCTCGCGCCCCAGTAGTCAATTGCAGATGGCGGATTGCAGATTGCAGATTGAAAAATCTGCAATCTCGAATCTGAAATCTGCAATTTTGTTTTTGGGTATGTTTCCATTTTTCCGCCAGCGCGTGCTCGCCGCGCTGCTGATTCTGGGCGCGAGTTTACGTTTCTATCGTCTCGACGAACTTCCACCCGGCTTGCAATTCGATCAAGCGCACTATGTTCTGGACGCGCTGTTTCTTCTGCACGGCGATTTTCACATCTTTTTTCGCGAGCCAGGCCGTAGCGAGCCGCTGTTTCAGTACCTCCTGATTCCCTTTGTCGCGCTGTTCGGTGGCGATACCCCACTTGCCCCCAAGATCACTGCGAGTCTCCTCGGCGTAGCGACCATCTTTCTGGTGTACGGTCTCACGCGCGCACTTTTCCGCGCGACAGGCATAGCGTTACTGGCAGCATTCTTTACCACGATTTCCTTCTGGCACATTTTCTACTGTCGCTATGGTGAACGCATCCCCCTCACCCTTTTCTTTGCCACGCTGACGTTCTGGTTCTTCTGGCGCGCCATCACGGTCTCCGATTCGCGGTTTCAGGTTTCACGTTCAACCCGTTTGCCTTTTGACTTTTCACGCTGGCGTGAGTACGTTTTCAGTGGAGTGTTCACTGGTGTAACGCTCTACACCTATCCCTCTGGTCGCATCGTTCCGCTCGCGCTCGTTCTCATCACCGCGTACGTTGCGCTGACGGATCGCGCGCGCGCGGCGGACTATCTCAAAGGC
>Ga0209162_1003892_pt1 | contig 11603 bp, 9 predicted proteins | sample YNPNPMetaG_FD_187121 | JGI IMG/M metagenome (GOLD analysis project Ga0209162, IMG submission 187121) | Anoxygenic and chlorotrophic microbial mat microbial communities from Yellowstone National Park, USA - YNP NP MetaG (SPAdes) (version 2) ...
CTTCTCGATTTCGACCTGGCCTTGAAGAGCACGGCGGCATCTCCCAGGTGCGCGCTGGAACTTCTTTTCCATGAGATATGCCACCTGCGGGAAGCGGGGGCAGAGACGGGATGCGGCTAATGATGCCGGGGACCCCGCCTGTAACCAAAGTATCCTGGTCGAACTGCTCATCCCATCGAGATCCGGCATCAGAGGACTCGGCGGGGAAGAGATCCTCTAAGGGGAAACTACGGGCGGGACTTCGTGGTCGTAGATGACCAATCCAGAGGGCATCTTGGGGTGAAAATAAGTGCTCTTATGAGGCATTTTCAGGCCCAGGGAAGCTAGCTGCCAGGCCTGCTCAACGCTAGGCGACTTCTGCAAGAAGGCGATATCGGCGACGCCCGATGAGAGCGCCTGCATGATCTCCTCCAGGTCTATTGTGTAGCGTATAGAAAAACTCGTCTCCGACCCCGCGCACCCCTCCTCCTGCAGCCCCAGGATCCGTTCGAGCACCAACCGGTGCAGGACGGTCACATCGAGGAGTGGGGCTCCGGCTACGCCTCCGGTCGTATGGACCTCCAGCTCCTCCACGCCTGCGGGGCAAAAGAGGTAGGCGCGGTCGGGTACCACCACGCCGAAAAGGGTTCCCTCCTGGTTTGAGACCACCATATCCGCGGCAGCGCGCACCGCCTCCTCCCAGCCGCGGCGCACTACCTCCTCCAGGTTGCCGCCGGAGGCCAGTTCGGAGAGCAGCTCCGCGGATGACCTTCCAGTTTCTCCGATGAGGCGGTGAACCGGCAGGAGCACAAGTCCCGGGTCGTTGATGCCCACAAAGGCCATGCTGATGAAGTCGCAGGGGAGGGCATCGGATGTGCTGGACTCCGCTTTCCTGCATTCGTCTCGGTAGATGAGTGCGGTCTCGTAACGGTGGTGCCCGTCGGCGATGAAGACCCCTCCCTCGCCCAGCATGGAAGCGAGCTCCCTCTGCAATCCGGGGTCTTCAAGGGCGAGGAGCTGGTTGACCGTGTCCGCGGGGAAGCGGAATTCCAGGAGCTTGTGCCCGGCGGGCAGGGCCCTTTCTCTGAGGATGTCGCGGTACTCCTCTTCGTCGCGGAACAGCGAGAATACCTGGCTGAAATTGGCCCGGCAGCGCCGCAGGAGCTCCAGTTGATCCCTGGTGACCTGGGGGAAGGTCCGCTCGTGCGGGTAGATCTCCCCACCCCCCGGTTCCTTCAGGCGATAAAGGGCGATGAGCGCGATGCGGTCGCAGAGGCGACCGTCGGGACCGGGAAAGGATTGGCGGTAGAGATAAAATGCCTCCCGTGGGGAAACCCGGAAAACGCCATCCTCCTTCCAATCGCGAAAGGTGGAAGCGGCCCGCTCCTGCCAGGGGTATTCGCTGGAGGGAACCTCGGGGAGGATGAGGCGGACGATGTTGCGAGGGTGGGAGGTGAGCAGTTGGCATTGCTGCGAACCGTTGATCACGTCGTAGGGTGGCGCTATGACCCTTCCCACGTCTCCGACTACGTCCGCATCGTAATAAAGCCCCCGGAAGGGGCGTATCTCCGCCATGGCCTCCTCCTCCTCGGCTGCCGGGTCAAGATGATGTTATTTGTTAGGCCCCCTCAATGCAAGGAATAACCGTGTTCAAGGGCATGGTCTATTCTTCACGAAGCGGGATAGAAGGGCTGGGACGCGACCTTTGAGCTCCGAAGCGCGTCATAATATAAGCATTGAATATCCCGGCGTGAATGCCCGATACTTGTAAGTGGAAGATTCAGGCGTAAGAGAGGATTCCGCCGGGATACAGGAGGGGATGCAAGATGGAGAGGGGAAAAGGATTCCCCGCTAGGGCAATTTCCGTTTCGCTGGCAACGATCCTGGTTTTGGCGCTGGCCCTACCGGCGATGGTGGCGTTCTCGCCCCCCGCGGCCCAAGCGGCCATCAACAGCCGCATCACCCGGCTGATCTATCCGACCTTCGGCTATCCCCAGATGGTGAAAGCTGGGGACTCCTTCACCTTGGAGTTTGATTTCCGGCAGGACGTACCGGGAAACCCCCTGCCCAGCACGGTGGAGGGATGGCAGGTGAGCATCAGGGGAGTCAACGATTACACCGCCTACCAGTCCGACCTGCCGGTCCTATCCTATGACCTCGGCAACAGCCTGCGCTGGCCTCAGGGCTCCGGCCGCAGCGTCTACCAGGTCTACCGCGTGAACGTACGGGTGCCCGCGGAAACCCCACCGGACCTCTACGACCTCTCCGTGAGCGTGGAGGCGGATGGGGTCCCGGTGACCGATTCGCAGCCCCATTCCCTTTCCGTGGTCAGCGAATGGAAATCCGATTACCGGGTCATCCAGTGGACGGACGTTCACGTGCACGACGTCCAGTACGGATTCGCCCCCTTTGAATCCACCGCTTGGACCGAGCGCTTCCTGCACGACGCCCGCTACCTGAAGAAGGCCATCAGCGTTATCAACACCCTGCACCCCGATTTCCTGCTGATCACTGGGGACACCGTCTTCGGACAGCGGTACCTCCCGGATGACTGGCCGCCGGACGATGGGAACACCCGATACGGGGATACCGAGTATGAGTACGAGTACGACTGGTGCTACCAGGAGCTCCAGGCCCTCAAGGTCCCGGTGTTCATGCAGATAGGGAACCATGACGGATATTACGACACCGTTGACGACGGACATGATTGGTGGGCGCGGACCTATGGGCCCCTCTTCTATTCCTTCGATTACGGGAACCATCATTACGTGGCGGTGAATTCCTTCGACTGGGACCGCTCCACCCGTGAGCTCAAGGAGTTCCTCACCGACATCACCGGCGTGCTCAATCCGGATACCTGGCAGGGGCAGGTGAGGGACGGAGGAGATGCCCCCGATGATGAATCGGCCCCGGACCCCTCCAGCTACACCGGTCAGCTCGGCTGGATCAGGGACGACCTCGCTGCTCATCAGTCCTCCGGCTTCCGGACTATTATGATGCACCACGACCCCTCCGTGGAGGGCATGTGGAAAAAGGTGGACCTCCCCTGGCCTCTGCCTGATTTGGGGAGCGACGGCTGGGGGAGGCGGGCCATGCTTCGGCTCTGCGCCGATTACCGGGTGAACCTGCTGCTCTCCGGGCACGACCACAAGGACCAGTATCACGAGCAGCCCTGGACCGGCGGGGGAGGCAAGACCGTCTTTCCCAACGCCACCAGCCTCTGCATCCAGAAGGATGAAGAATACGAGTATTTCCCCGGCTTCAAGATGGCTGAGTTCAACGGAAACGAGCTGGTGTCGCATTCCTACAAGCTCATCGGTGAAGTACATTACTCCTACCCCTACTTCGACCACTGCAACGTGGGGGGCACCACCGATCTGTCCACCTTGGAGGACCCTGCGGTGACAACGGCTTTCTCCAACGGAGGGGACTGGTCCGAAAGCGCCCAGAACGTCTATTGCGACATCACCAATCACTTGGAGAAGGAATTCCGAGACTGCCTCCTTGACTTCTATATGCCCTGGCCCGGCGAGGATTTCTTCTACCGGGCCAGCGGTGCGGAGGTGGCCAGCGCCTGCCAGCTACCCGGCAGCACCAACCGCCTGAACTACCAGCTTCAGTTCGACCTGCCGGCCAACGGGACCAAGCGGGTCTCCCTGGACCTGGACTGGGACCGCGGTGCTCCCTCGGGGACGGTGAACATCAACGACGGGGCTCCGAGCACCTCATCCCTGGACGTCACCCTGAAGATCCAGGCCACGGACGACAAGTCGGGGGTGCGGGACATGATGGTATCCAACGACCCCACTTTCGAGGGAGCGGAATGGGAGCCCTACCGTACGGAGAAACAATGGAGGCTGGAGGAAGGGCCGGAAGGATACCGCACCGTCTACGTGCGCTTCCGCGACTACTGCCTGCCCGGGCACGAGTCGGAAACCGCCTATTCGAGCATAATCTATTCAACCAATCCCGGGCCGGTTTCCTACGAGTGGTACTTCGCCGAGGGCTATACCGGTCCCGGCTTCGAGGAGTGGCTCTGCGTACTCAATCCCTCCACATCGACGGCAAGCGCGACCCTGGTCTATATGATCGAGGGCCAGGAAGGCAAGGAGAGGAACATCACCATTCCTCCCACATCAAGATATACGGTGAGCGTAAACGCGGACGCGGGCGAGAACCTCAACGTTTCGGTGAAGGTGGTGTCCGACCAGGAGGTGGTGGCGGAAAGGGCCATGTACTTCAACTACAAGGGCATCTGGACGGGAGGACACTGCGTGATGGGCAGCAAGGGACCGGAGGAAGACCTATACTTCGCCGAGGGCTATACCGGCCCCGGTTTCGAGGAGTGGCTGACCATCCAGAACCCCGGGGACCAGCAGGCCAGCGTGGAACTGACCTACATGATGCGCAACGGCAACAACCATCGGGCCACCCACGCAGTCCCGCCCCGCAGCCGTTACACCGTCTACGTCAACCAGGATTGCCCGGAGACGGGCGACCTCTCCATCTCCCTGCACTCCGACCGCCCGGTGATCGCCGAGAGGCCCATGTACTTCAACTACAAGGGCATCTGGACGGGAGGCCACTGCGTGATGGGGTCGGAATGGCTCGACCTGAGGTGGTACCTGGCCGAGGGCTATACCGGCCCCGGTTTCGAGGAGTGGGTGACCATCCTGAATCCCAACGAGGGGCCCGCTTCCCTGCGAGTGACCCTGATGTACCTGCGCAAGGAAGGCGGAACACCCATCACCAAGACCCACGATATCCTCCCGCGTTCCCGGTATACCGTATACGTGAATCAGGACGCGGGAGCTGGGCTGGAGCTGTCGGTCATCATCATCTCCCCCCTTCCGGTCCTGGTGGAGAGGCCCATGTATTTCGACCAGCACGGCTGGACGGGCGGGCACTGCGTCATGGCCTTCTGCAAGCAGTAGGACGGAGTCGAGGGAGGCGGGTGACCCGGTAATGCCCCGAGGGGCCATCCGGCTTCCGGGAGAAGTCGTGCTATCCTTTGACCCATGAGAATAGAAGAACATCCCGTGCTCGATTTCTCCGTTCCGCGCGGGGAGATAGAGTTCTTTCTCAACGGCCGCCCCTGCCGCGCCCGGAAGGGCGATACGCTGGCCGCGGCCCTGTGGGCCCTGGGTGTGAGGAGGTTCGGCCTGTCCCGGAAGAAGAGGGAGCCGAGAGGGCCGTTCTGCTTCATCGGGCGCTGCCACGACTGCGAGGTCAGCGTGGACGGGCGCCCCCGCGTGAAAGCCTGCATGACTGAGGTGAGGCCGGGCATGCGGGTGGAGATCCCCGGGGAGGTGGGGGATGAAGAAGCCCTATCCCCTTGAGGATCGAGAGCTAGTGGTGGTGGGCGCGGGACCCGCGGGAATGTGCGCGGCGCAGACCGCGGCGAATTGCGGAATGGACGTACTCCTGCTCGAGGAGACAGCGAAATGCGGAGGTCAGCTGAACAAGCAGATTCACAAGTTCTTCGGCTCTCGAGAGCACGGGGCCGGGAAGAGGGGATTCGAGATCGCCCGGGAGCTGGAAGGGGCCTGCCGCTCCGCGGGAGTGGAGATCCGGACGAAGAACCCCGTTATCGGAGGGTTCAGCGACGGAAGGCTGCTGGTAAGAGGGGAAACGGGACTCTACCTTGCGGAACCGCGAGCGCTCATCGTGGCTGCGGGAGCCCAAGAGAAGCCGCTGGCCTTCCCGGGATGGACCCTCCCGGGGGTGATGGGGGCGGGTGCCGCTCAGACCTTGATGAACCTGTACGGGGTTCTTCCCGGGAAGCGGGTGGTCATGGTCGGATCGGGCAACGTGGGCCTGATCGTTTCCTACCAGTTGATCCAAGCGGGAGCCGGGGTGGCGGTGGTGGAGATAGGGGAGGAGGCGGGAGGCTATCGGGTCCACGCGAACCGACTGCTGGCTCTGGGCGTGCCCTTCCTCTTCCGTCACGAGGTGGTGGGCGCGGAGGGTGGTGACAGCGTGGAGGCGGTCGTCCTGCGTGATCTCGAGAGCGGAAGGTTGAAACGGATAAGGGCGGATTGCGTCTGCCTGGCGGTGGGGATGTCCCCCTTGGTGGAGCTGCCCCTAATGCTCGGATGCGAGATGGCCTACCGGGGTTGTCTGGGAGGATGGCTGCCCCAGCATGACCGGGAGATGCGCACCACCCAGCCCAGCGTTTGGGTTGCAGGCGACGCATCGGGGGTGGAGGAGGCATCGGTGGCTATGGAGGAAGGAAGGCTGGCGGCAGCTTCCGCAGCCAGGGACGCCGGGAGGATAAGGGGAAAGAGAGCCGAGAAACTGATAGGGGAGATCCAGGCGCGGTTGTGCGAGCTCCGCGGCGGTCCGTATAATTGGGAAAGAAGGCAAGCGAAGGAGTGTCTGGGATCGGTAACCCGGACGGCGTGAGGAGCGATGAGAGGGCCGGCGGAGAAGACAGGCAGATATAAGCTGCTGGTGGACTGCCCCCAGGAGATCCCCTGTGACCCCTGCGCCAGCTCCTGCCCCACCGGGGCCATCTCCCTGGAGGGGGGTCTATGCGGGAGGCCCCGCTTAAGAGAGGAGATGTGCAGCGGCTGCCTCTCCTGCTTGGAGGTCTGTCCGGTGTCCTGTATCTACCTGGTGGAAGAAGTCGAAGGAGGCTCCCTTCTCAACCTGGCATTTGACCGGCTGCCGCGACCCAAAAAGGGAGACGAGGTCGTCCTCAAGGACGGAGAGGGAAAGGTGTTGGGGAGGGGCAGGGTGGTCAGGTCGCGGAAATCACGCAAGGACAGTGGGCTTTGCATCCTCACCGTGAGAGCGCCTACGGACATGGCCGCGAGAGTGAGGGCCGTGGAGTTGGAAGGAGAAGGGGCAAGCCATCCCCAGCCGGAGGAGGCAGAAGGCACCCTCCCTGATGAGGCGGAGGGCTTCTCCATCTGCCGATGCGAAGAAACCAGCCGGGCAGCCCTCGAGGAGGCCATGGAGGCAGGAGTGAGGCACGCTCCCAACCTGAGGAGGTTGACAAGGGTGGGGCTGGGCCTGTGCCAGGGCCGCTCCTGTGCGGAACTCCTGCTTAAAGAACTGATGGAGAAGGCGGGATGCGATCCGGCAGAAGCGGGGATACCCCGGGCGAGGGTTCCCTTGAGGCCAGTTACGCTCCGTGAACTGAGTGGGCGGATGAGGGAGGCATGATGGAGGTTCTCAGCGCTGAGGTAGTGGTCATAGGGGGAGGTGTGATCGGGGCCTCCGCCGCCTATTACCTGGCCCGGGAAGGGGCGGAGGTGATGATCGTGGAGGCGAAGGACCTGGCCAGCGGGGCCTCGGGTGCCTGCGACGGCTTTCTTTTCCTGCAGTCAAAGATACAGGGTCCCCACATGGACCTGGCAAGGGAGAGCCTGCGGCTTTTCCCGGACATCGCCTCCGATATTGACGTGGACATAGAGTACGATCGCTGCGGCAGTCTGGTCCTGGCCAGAACGGCGGAGGAGATAAAGTCGCTTAAGGCCCAGGTCAAGAAGCTAAAGGGGGCAGGGTTGGAAGTGGAGATGGTGGGACCGGACGACCTCAAAGAGCTCTGCCCGGCTGCGGCCCCCGGAATCAAAGGAGCTTCCTATTGCCGGGATGACGCCCAGGTCAACCCGACCAAGCTGACTTTGGGGCTGGCCAAGAAGGCGCAGGACCTGGGGGCCACCATCATGATCAACTGCAGGGTGGAGAACATCATCATCACCAACGACCGGGTCAGGGAACTGAGGACCACCGCCGGTTCTATCCATACCCGCCGGGTGGTATGCGCCGCAGGGATAGGCTCCAATCAGATCGGGAAGATGGCCATCATCGATGTGCCGGTTATGCCCCGCAAGGGGCAGATCCTGGTCACCGAGCCGGTGGAGAGAATCCTCAAGACCATTGTGGCGGAGGCCTCTTACCTGGGAGTGAAGCATGGCCTCGAGGGATTGGAGCCGCAAACGGAGGAGGCCAGGAAGCTGGGTCTCAGCTTCACCGCCGAGCAGACCAAGGACGGCAACATCCTGCTCGGGAGCACCAGAGAATACGCCGGCTTCGACACGGAAACCACTCCCGAGGCCATTAAGACCATAGCCCGGAACGCCGTGGAGTTCCTGCCGCGGGTGAGCGAGCTCGACGTGATCCGCAGCTTCGCCGGCCTGCGACCCTATTCCCCGGACGGGCTGCCCATTATGGGAACGGTCAAGGGAATAAAAGGATTCTACCTGGCCACCGGCCACTCGGGGGACGGGATCAGCTTAGCTCCCATAACCGGGAGGCTTATCGCCGAGCTGATCCTGGACGGCGAAACCAGCATGGACATATCCCCCTTCTCCCTTTCCAGGTTCAAGTGAGCGGTATATGAGGGAGCTGGATGGAAGCGGCGTCTGCTGCCCGGACGGCTGCCTTTCTCCGGGCGTAAGACCCACTCCGGCGGGGTAGGACGGAAGAAAATGAACGGGTTTTCCGCAAAGGACACAGTACGGCTCCGCGGCAGGGCAAGAAGTAAGCCCGCCGAGTCCGCAGTCGCAGGGGGAAGGGTTAAGGACGGAGATCCCGGAAGGGGAAACGGCTGAAACGATGAGAGTACTCTTCGTCTATCCCGACTACAAGGTGAACATGGATCCCGCCACCGGGAGGGTTACCGGGCTGGAAAGAGGAGGTTGGTACATGGAAGGGCTGGCCTCCATCTCCTCAGTCCTCAAAGACGATGGCTGCTCGGTGTCCCTGTACCACCTCACCGAGCCGGTGGGGAGGGAGGTATTCCAGGCGCGACTGCGAGCGGAGAGCCCCGATCTAATCGGTTTTGTCACCATGACCCGGGAATACCCGCAGGTAAGGGAATATGCGGCCTGGGCCAAGGAGGCGCTTGACGTGCCGGTGATCTCCGGCAGTTACCACCCAACCACCATGCCGGAGGAAGTCATCGCCACGCCGGGGATCGACATGCTCTGCCGGGGCGAGGGGGAGATGGCCATGCTCGACCTCACCCGAGCCCTGCGGGAAGGAAGGGATCACAGCGGCATACCGAGTCTCTGGGTGAAAGAGGGCGACACCGTGATCCGCAATCCGGTGCGCCCCCTCCTGGAGGATATCGACCAGCTTCCCCTGCCGGACTTCGCCCTCTTCGATTTCAACCGCTTGATCTCGACGAAGATAAAGACAGGCGTGGTCATATTGTCCCGTGGGTGCCCCTACAGCTGCACCTACTGTTCCAACAAGAAGATGCGGGACATCTATCCCAACAAGAACCGCTACTCGCGGTTCCACAGCCCCGAGTACTCCGTCGAATACCTCAAGAAGCTCCTCTCCGTCTGCACCGAGATCGAATACCTGAACTTCCGAGACGATATCCTCCCTTGGAAGGGGGGGTGGTTGGAGAGGTTCACCCGACTCTACCGCAAGGAGATAGGTCTCCCCTTCATCTGCAATTACCGGGCCAACCTGGTGACCCCGGAGATCGTGCGCATGCTGCGGGAGGCGGGGTGTTACCAAATGTTCTTCGGGGTGGAGAGCGGAAACGATTTCATCCGCAATGAGGTGCTCAACCGGCACATGAAGAGAGAGGAGATAATCAGGGCCTTTGAGGCATGCAGGGAGGTCGGCATCAAGACGGTCGCCTATAACATGGTGGGGCTCCCCTACGAGGACATGTCCAGGGTGCTGGACACGGTGAAGCTCAACGTGGACATAGGGGCGGACATCAGCCTCAACCCTATTTACTATCCTTACCCGGATACAGCCCTCTTCGAAGTGGCAGTCCGGGAGGGATTCGTGCCGCCAGAATACGACTACCGGGAGGACCGATACGTGGAGCAGCCCACCCTTCCCCGGGAACAACTCTTCTTCGCCCGACGTTACTTCAAGACCTTCGTGCGGCTGTACCGGACGGCGCGCAGACTTCCAGGGCCTTTGGCCATGCAAGGCGAGCGGATCCTGGACAGGATCTGGCTGAGCCCTCATCTCCCCCACGAACGGTTGGTGAAGGCGGCGGACCTGCGGGACCGCCTCCTGGAAAGGGCCAAGGAAGCCCTGCGGAGCCGCTTCCCCCGCTTCTACCTAACGCTGCGTGACCGCGTGAGGGGAGTGAAAAGGGAGGCCTCCTGAGATGGCCAAGTGCATCAGCTGCGGTGCGGAAGCGGAGCAGGGAGAGATTTTCTGCCCGGCATGCCGTGCCGCCATCAGCCCGGAACAGGAGAGCGCCTCCGGGGAGGAAAAAACAGCATCTCCCCAACCGGGAGGAAACGGCGCGGCCCGGGAAGCACCGGTCCAGCTCACCCCGACCGACCGTAAGAAGGTCATCAGGAAGGGGGAACAAGCAAGGAAGGCCTATGAGAGCGCCACCGGGACCCGGAGCGGAAAGTCTCGGGGCGCTGCGAGAGGAGCGTCTGTTCCGCCGACCGCTGTCAAGAAAGTTAAATCGCCGGCGGAAAGGCTCAAAGGGCTGAAGAAAAGATCGCGCGACTTCGCGAAAGGGTCGGCAGCTTCCCTTCTTACCCTCGGGAAGAAGTCGTGGGGTTGGTTCAGAAGGCTCGCCCTGATGGAGAGGCCGGCTTACGATGCCATCGACTGGGCGACGGCGGCCGCGGGAGCACTATGCTGCCTGGCCCTCGCGGGCTTCTTCCTTTTCTTTGACCTGTTGCGCTTCGAGTGGATTTTCTCCGAGCAAAGCTCCCCGCTTGCCAACAAGGTGATTCTGAAAGGTGCGGACCTGGGGGCGCCCGGCATCCTGCTGGTATCTCTTACCCTACTGGCGCTGGTCCTTCTGGGGCTAGACGCCTTGACCTGGGGAAGGGGCAGGAGTTTTCCCCTGAACCTAGCATTCCTCTCCGTATTGGCCATCATCCTGTGCATCATCCTCCTGATGATATGCCTGCTCAGCGACGGCATCCTCATCAGGTATGCAGGAAAGAAATACCAAGGGAAGGCCGCCTTCTTCCAAGAGGCAGACCGGGAGGGAAAGATCGGATGGGCCCGACGCGTTTTCATGGGCGGAGCGTACCTGTGTCTGCTCGCGGCGGTGGCCGCTTTCGCCTCGGCGGGTATGCTGCTCGCCGAGAGCAGGGAGCTCCCCGCTTGGGTCGGGACGGTGGTCTACCGGGTGAAGGGAAAGAGAAAGAAGAGGAAGAAAGCGGGGATAAGCGGCGCTGACGGGGGAGCGGAAGGCGACGGCGCCGGCCTTTCCGGCTCCAGTTAAAAGTACCGGACCCCTGCCGGATGAGACAAAGGCGGGCGGCGTGATGCCGATAAGCGAGGCCTACAACTGTTTGCAGAGGGGAAAGCGGCTCCTGGGCCGGGGATTGAACGAGCAGGCAGCCGCGGAGCTGGAAAGGGCCAAGGAGCTGGAGCCGCGGCGCGGTTCGGTCCTGGAGGAGTTGGGGAGGGCCTATTATAACGGGGGCAGGACCGCTGAGGCCCGCATCCAGTTCGAGGAAGCTCTGGAGATCGATCCCACCAATCCCTTCGCCCGTTATGCCCTGGGGCTGTGCCTATGGAGAATGGGGGAATGCAGAGAGGCCTTGGGGCAACTTCGGCTGGCGGTGGCCATGGAACCGGAGAATCCTGTATATCGGAGGGAGCTGGACCGGCGGGAGCGAGCGGCGGGGAGAGCTGGGCAGGCATGAGCGGAGAGCGACCGC
>Ga0209162_1003894_pt1 | contig 11602 bp, 12 predicted proteins | sample YNPNPMetaG_FD_187121 | JGI IMG/M metagenome (GOLD analysis project Ga0209162, IMG submission 187121) | Anoxygenic and chlorotrophic microbial mat microbial communities from Yellowstone National Park, USA - YNP NP MetaG (SPAdes) (version 2) ...
GGGGTGCGCAATTCCCCCGGCTGAGTTGCTTGTCGCAAGCGGCATTGTGTCGTGAGCGGAGCGTAGACCGAAATGCATTTCGGTCACCGTGTGGGGCGCGCAATTCCCACGAGTATTCAACCTTGTCTATCAGGTTCAACCTCTGTGAGAACTGCTATAATCCGGTATGCGCCGCGTGCCGTCGGGCTGAAGCCCTCGGCTATGGAATGCGAAGCCCGCCTGCGCGGGGCTATAGCGGATTATTTCTTCAAAGCCCATAAGCCCTCGGCTATGGAATGCAAAGCCCGCCTGCGCGGGCGAGAGCGGAATAATTACTCAAAGACCATGTTCCTGACGCGCTGGAACCGTTCGTGTCCCCGCACCGCCTGGGAGCGCGGGCGTCTCGCCTGCATTGGAAGCACGGGCGTCTCGCCCACACGCAGCGATGCGACCCATCACAGGAGCGTGAGCATCTCGCCCTCGACCGCCCCGTGAAGGCGGGACGTCCTCGCCTTACAGGGGCAGGTTCTTGGAAGGCGCCTGCGTTCCTTCTTTCGTTTTGTGCTTCAGGACGCCCAAACTCCCCCTTCTCCCCTCGTGGGAGAAGGGGGACGGGGGGATGAGGGGCAAAAGCGCACGGGAATGCAGCAAACTGCGCATCGCTTCCAAGAACGCTCCCCTTGAGCAGCGCAGAACAGGCACATTGCTGATCCGTCCGCCTGGTGAACGTGGCGGCGACAGTTCTGTCCACCCACGAAACTGTCAGGAGGGTCCAATGGGTCGTGATATCTGGAGTGAGTGGCTGTTGCACCGACGTTTCGGCGGCGATGCACGGCGCATGCAGATGGTCCTGGATTTTCTGCGACCGATACGGGATAAGGTGTTGCACAACGCGCGCCTTGCCGAAGGCGAGACTGTGCTCGACGTCGGGTGCGGCGATGGGATGATCGGGTTTGGCGCGCTGGAAAAGATTGCATCCGGGACGGTCATTCTGAGCGACATTTCACAGGACCTGCTCGAATACGTGCAGTCGCTGGCGCGCGACATAGGACTGCTGGATCGCTGCCAGTTCGTGCTCGCTCCGGCAGAGGATCTCTCGGTGCTGGATGCCGCCTCGGTGGACGTGGTCGCCCTGCGTTCAGTCCTGATCTACGTTTCGGCAAAGCAACAGGCTTTCCGCGAGTTCTATCGGGTGCTCAGACCAGGTGGGCGATTATCGCTCTTTGAGCCGATCAATCGGTTTGGGATTGCTGCATCTGATCAACCTCACCTGTTTGCCGGGTATGATGTAACGCCGGTGATGGATGTTGCGCAGAAGGTCAAAGCGCTCTATCGTCGCGTGCAGCCGATTGACAGCGATCCGATGCTGGACTTCGATGAGCGTGATCTCATTGCGTATGCGGAAGAGGCAGGGTTCAGGGAGATCCATCTTGAGTTGCAGGTGGCGATCGTTCCTCCCGAAGAGGACGACTGGCATGCCTTCATACGTACACCTGGCAACCCCAAAATTCCGACCATCGAAGAAGCCATGCGGCAGGTGTTGACGCTTGATGAGATGGAAAGGTTTACTGCCTGCCTGCGCCCTCTCGTCGAAGCGCGGCAGGGCATCCATCGGCGTGCGGTAGCGTATCTGTGGGCAGTGAAGTAAGGCAAGCGTTCACATTTCTCCTGGGAGCGAGGGCATCTTGCCCTCGTAGACGCAGCGAGGGCGGGACGCCCTTGCTCCCAGGCGCGTGTGTTAACATCCCCAGGTGTGAACAGGTACGAAGTAAGGAATAGCAAGTAGATGTTCCCATCGGGGACTCTGCTGCCTGCGTTCGTTGCGGCGCGTCGCGATTGGCGTCCTGCGATCCGGGGTGTGCAGGGTGGCGGCGCCTACCGCAGCCGCATCCGGCTTAGAATCCGCTGCCCGCGTGCGATGGTTGCGCCAAGTTCCGGTACACGCAGCAGAGCAGCGACGCCAGCGTAGACCAGCCCTCCGGGAACCGTTGCACCCATCAGCCATGCCAGAAGCGGAAGGAAATCACCGGGCCAGCGGTAGGTGTCGCCAGGGGCAACGAAGGGCAGTACCGCATACGAGGATTGGTGCAACAGGGCGAGGGTGAGCGCACACGCCAGGGTCGCCAGGATCATTGCGCCGGTTGCGCGGAAGAAGTCGCGCTCCAGTCCGCCCAACCGTCGTCCAAGCAGCGCCAGGAGCAGCGTGGCTTCAAACAGATTCGCCAGGCTGAACGCCAGCCCCAAACCGCCTAACCCCATACCCAGTCGCAGCAGCGACCATCCCAGACTGATGTTGAGCGCCACCGCTCCAATGCCGACGATCACCGGTGTGCGGGTATCCTGCATCGCAAAAAAGGCGCGCACCACGATTTCGGCGGCGGCGAACCCGGCAAGTCCCAGGGCATACATCGCCAGCGCCTCAGCCGTCAATACTGCCGATGTGGCGTCGAAAGCGCCGCGCTGATAGAGTGCGCGCAGTACAGGGAGCGCCAGGACGCCAAGGATCGCCGATGCGGGGAGCGCCAGGAAGAGCACGGCGCGCACTCCGCCGAGCGCCGTCGCCCGCAGCGTCGCCCGGTCGCCTGCGGCATACTGACGCGCCATGTCGGGAAAGAGAACCGTTGCCATGCTCAATGCGATCAATCCGTGCGGCAACATCATTAATTGGAGCGCATAGGCGTTAGCCGCCAGGGCTGCGCTACCGAGCGTCGATGCCAGGCTGACGATTGCAATCATGTTGACCTGCCAGGCGGACTGCCCGAAAATGCGCGGTCCGAGCAGTCGCAGCACCTGTCCGACTCCTTCGGCATGGAAGAACGACAGGAATGGAAGGCGTGCGGGGTGAGCGTGGGAAGGTTGCCGTTCGATCCGATACGTTGCTCCAACGGCGCGCAACCCCGGCAGTTGCACCAGCAGAAAGAGCGCTGCGCCGATATTCACCCCCCACACCAGACCATAGATGCCGAACCATGGTCCGAGCAGCGCACCGCCAATGATCCCCAGATTGTACAGGTTCGATCCGATCGCGGGTAACGCAAAGCGATTGAACGATTCGAGCGTCGCTTTGGCAAGACCGCCGACGCCGAGCATGAACGGCTGGATCAACATCAGGCGCAGCACATCTACTGTGAGCGCGCGCTCTGCTGCATCCAGTCCGCGCCCGACGGTCAATGCCACCAGCGGCGCGGCGCATATCCACACCGCAGTGCATGCCGCAACCAGCGCCAGCAACGTCAGGTTCAGCACTGCCGATGCCAGGCGCCAGGCGTCGCAGCGTTGCTCCAGCGCCGCCGAAAAGACCGGGATGAACGCCGATCCCAACGCGCCCCCGGCAACTACCAGATAGATCAGGTCGAGAATGCCGAACGAAGCGCGAAATGCAGCCAGTTCGACGCTGGTGCCGAACTGATTCGAGATCAACACATCGCGCGCCAGACCAAGCACCCGGCTTGCCAGGTACCCGGTCGCAACGATCATGGTGTTCAGAAGTGCGCGTGGATGTTTCACGGGAGAGCCAGGAACTGAGAACCAAGAACCAAGAACCAAGAACCAAGAGCCAAGAGCCAAGAGCCAAGAGCCAAGAACCAAGAACCAAGAACCAAGAACTGAGAATCGAGAACTGAGAAACAGGATAGGCTATTTGCGCAGATTGTCGCTTCCTGGTATAATCACACTCCAGCATGAGCGGCGCACTGGCAGCCGCTCTCATTATGAGCAGCGTTCACAGTATCGAGGAGAGTTCGAGTCTTGGCAAACACAAAATCTGCTGAAAAGCGCATCCGGGCGAATGCACGCCGCGCGTTGCGCAACAAGATGTACCGCTCGCGGGTCAAGACGGCGATCAAGAAGGCGGAACGTGCGATCTTCGCAGGTACGCCCAATGCAGAACTGGTGCGCGAAGCGATGAGCCTGCTGGACCGTGCTGCGGTCAAGGGGATCATCCACAAGAACAACGCCGCGCGCCGTAAGTCGCGCCTGGCGAAGAAACTCGCCAAAGCGACCGCTTCACCTTCATCCTGAAGCGTTTCACGAACACATTTCAGCAACGATCAGTTCCAGTCCGGCTTCAATCTCTGCGCGTCCAGTCTTTGATGCGTGGTCAAGTTCGAGCAGGCGCCGGTGCAATTGACGCAGATCAGCATCGCTGAACCCGCGTACCTGCTCGATCGCTTTCCGCACAACAAATGGCTTCTGCCCCAACTGCGCCGCAATATCGTCAGGGCGCATGCGCTGTGCGACAAGATCTTTGACGCCCAGCAGGATGCGCACCTGCCGCGCCATCATGAACAGAATGTACTGTGCCGCCTGACCATCGTCGAACAGACGGCGCAGACTGCTGAGCGCTGCGCTGCGGCGGCGGGCGCTCAGGTCGTCGATGAAGGCGAACAGATTCTGCTCCTGCATATCGGCAACCAGCAGATCAACCTCGCGGACGGTGATACGCCCGCCACGCCCGACAAAACTTGCCAGTTTGGCAAGTTCGTTGACCAGTAATCGCCCGTCATTGCCTGCCAGCAGGGTCAACCGTTGCGCTGCGTCCCTGTCAAGCGAAACGCCGAGCGACTGCGCACGTTCATGCAACCAGGTCAGCAGTGCAGCGCCTTCGCGCGGCAGGCACTCGTGGACGCTGGCGTGTTTCTTCAGGAAGGTGAAGAGCGCGCTGCGTCGATCCACATCCTCGCTTTCTATGAAGACCAGGTCGCAGAAATCCGGCACGCGCTCCAGATACGCACGCAATTCATCACGCTCTTTCCCGGCTTTTTGGTGTTTCAGCAGATCATAGACGATCACCAACCGCCGGTCGGCGAGGAACGGCATCGCTTCGCAGGCGGTCACCAGGTCATCGAGCGTTGTTCGCCGTCCATCGAGCGTGGTCACATTCAGATCAGCGACTTCGGCGGGCACACGCGCCTTCAGCGCCGCCAGCGCCTCACTGCGCGCATATTCGTCTGGACCATAGATGAGAAACAGCATCGCGCAGCACCCAAAACAGGAGAAAACCCCACCGCCGGCGTGAAGCGGATAGGTTTCGAACCTGCACAAGGCAGGTGGGTGCCGGCCCGTGGGTATCTGCGGCCCGCCGCATAACCCATGCTGTCGGAGCACGACTCCCTTCGAAACTGTGTTGGCTCGAAACAACACACCGCCCCCGACCGGGGTAGGGTTGCGCTGATCGTACCACCATACGACGTTTCTGGCAACTATGATTCCGGTTACGCAAGTCGCATCTTCATCCAGCCCGATGTGTTGTGGAAATCGACGACCGCGCTTCCCGGCGGCACGAGCGCATCACACGCAGCGCGCAGATCATCGCTCAATGTCATCTCCAGCACCGGCAGCGCTTCTTCCAGTTGCGCAAGGGTGCGCACACCGAAGATCGGCGCCGTAATGCCGGGCTGATCCTTGACCCACAGCAGAGCAAGTTGCGCAGGCGTGAGACCATGCTCGCGCGCAAGCCCGGCAAAGGTGCGCCCGACCTCGATGCCGCGCGCGGTGACCCGTTCGGCATAGATGCCGCCGCGCAGGGCGACGCGCGAGTCGGGCGGAGGCGCAGCAATATCGGTATAGCGCCCCGCCAGCACCCCTTGAGCCAGCGGCGCCCACGGAATAATTGCCAGACCATACGTTTGACAGAGCGGCAACAGTTCATTTTCGATGCGTCGATCAAGCAGGTTGTAGGGCGGTTGCTCCGAGACGTAGCGTACATACCCCTTCAACTCGCTTATCATCAGCGCTTCCATCACTCGCCAGGCGGGGTGGGTCGAACACCCGACATAGCGTACCTTCCCCTGACGCACCAGGTCGGTCAGCGCTGCCAGCGTCTCTTCGACCGGCGTGGCAGGATCGGGGCGATGGATCTGATAGAGATCGATATGATCGGTCTGCAGGCGGCGGAGGCTGTCCTCGCAGGCGCGCATCAGGTGCAGGCGCGAATTGCCCCGATCATTGGGTCCGGGTCCGACGGGAAAATGTCCCTTGGTGGCGAGGAACACCCGGTCACGCTTCCCGTCACGCGCCAGGGCGCGTCCGATGATATGTTCACTCTCACCGTTGTTGTAACTGTTGGCAGTGTCGAACATATTGATCCCGGCGTCGAGGGCGCGATCGATAATGCGCAGCGCTTCCGCTTCGTCAGTTGGATTGCCGAAGTTCATCGCGCCGATGCACAACGGCGCCACGCGCACGCCGGTGCGACCAAACAGACGGTACTCCATCGGTTTCTTCCTCTGCTTGCTGATGAATATCTGAGTATACCATGATCCCAATGATCAGTTTACCGGAGAGGAGGCGCTGGGTTGCCGATCATTCAGGTTGATGCCGATTCTCTTCCCGGCGTGATGCACAGCGTTATGATACAATACGAAGAAGACAGTTTCTTATAAAACGACATTCAGGCGTTGCGTGCAGTATTGCCGCCGGAGCGCGCCAGGATGGACGATGGCTGCCTGAAGGAATGAGGAAGGAGACTGTGATGACGGCCATTGTACCAGATCATCAGGCTGTGCCGAATGCGCCTTATGCACCGCCACTGTGGGCGGATGTGGATCGCGCACTTGCCGATCTGCACGTGCAAAAAGATTCCTGGGTTCAGGTAAGCCTCGACGAGCGTATCGACCTCCTCGCCGCATTGCGTCGCTCCCTTGCCGAGGCGGAGGATCGCTGGATTACGATCAGCCTGGAGTCCAGGGGATTGGCGCCGGGAGGGTATGGCGAGAGTGAGGAACGTACCTGGTTTACCATCCTGACCCGCGCCCTGCGATTGATCCATCAGGCGCTGATCGACGTGCGCGATCATGGGCGTCCGAACCTTCCTGGCAATTTGACGACTCGCCCGGATGGGCAGGTGGTGGCGCCGGTATTGCCTGCCAGTCGCTATGACTCGGCGCTCTTCCCCCGGATGACCGGCGAGGTCTGGATCGAACCGGGTATGACCGTCGAAGAAGTGGTGCAGCGTCAGGCGGAAGTCTACCGGAATCCGCCGGAGCGTGGGCGTGTTGCGCTGATATTGAATGCCAGCCAGTCTTCCTTCCTGCCGGTGACCGACGTGCTGCATAAACTGTTCGTCGACGGCGATGTGGTGGCGCTGAAGCTGCATTCGACCGGCGCCTCGCTGGCGTCGCTCTTTGAGGAAGTCTTTCGTCCGCTGCTCGATCAGGGTGTTGTCCGACTGATCTATGGCGATAAGGACCTTGATGCGTATCTCTGCGCTCACGAACTGGTCGATACCATTCACTTCAGCGGCGCCGATGCCGCTTTCGATACGCTGATCTTTGGTGCAGGGCAGGAAGGCGTCGAACGTCGCGCGCGGCGTGAGCCAGTGCTGGCAAAGCCGTTCAGCGGCGAGGCGGGCAACGTAACGCCAGTGCTGGTCGTGCCGGGTCCGTGGAGTGACGATGATCTGCACCGGCATGCGATTCTTCTGGCGCGTGCATTCGTGTGCAACGCAGCGTCTGTTTCTGCCGCGCCACGCCTGATTGTGCAGCACCGTGGGTGGCGACGACGCGATTCATTCCTGGCATCGTTCGAGCAGGTACTGGCGCGCATTCCCACCCGGCAGGCGCCGTTCCCTGAAGCGCGGCGACAACTCGATGCGCTCCTGAATGCCCATGCACGCGCGCATCGTATCGGGCAGGCGGATCTCGATCATCTGCCCTGGACGGTGATCCCCGACCTTGATCCTTCGTCGCTCGAGGCGGACTGCTTTGTGCGCACGATGTTCTGCCCGGCTGTTGGTGAACTTGCGCTCGATGCAAAGGATGCAGCGACGTTCATCAACGCAGCGGTTGAGTTTCTCAACCGGCAGGTTCGGGGAACGCTGGCGGCGACGATCCTTATCCATCCGCGCACATTGCGTGAACGCCGGGTGCGTGCTGCATTTGATCGAGCATTGAGCGATCTGCAGTACGGCACGATAACGATCAATACTGTGGCGCAGCAGGCGGTGCTGGCAGGCGTGCTGCCATGGGGCGCGTTCCCGATTGCGAATGGCGAAAGGCGGTATGGCGGCAAAGTGGCGAACCCGCTGATGCTCCCCAACCCGCAAAAGTCGATACTGCGCGGTCCTTTCAGCATCCCCCAACTGTTTCTCTCGGTCGAACCGCAACGCAACATCGAACTGTGCAAGGCGATCACCCGGCTCGAACAGGCGCCGTCGCCGTGGCGCCTGGCTCAATTGATGCGTCTGGCGTTGCGGCAGTAACCGGCATGCGCCTTTGCCCCGCATCCCCCCAACCCCCTTCTCCCACAAGGGGTTGAAAGGGGGATTCGCAGGCAGATTGTCAACCGTTTCCGTTCCACCGAACGCACGGGCCGATCCGTCGGTATCATCATGGACGGATCGCGAGACACGGAGGATGGTATGGCCCGCACGCCTACGGAACGGCAGCAGCAGATCCAGACCCTCTTCCCGCGCCTGGCGCGTCACCGGCGCCGCGCCCTGTCCCGCTGGGTCGTGGGCGCCTTCCTGGCGGGGAGCGCCAGTGGTCCCGCGCTGGCGCCAGCGCTCGCCACCACCGGGATCGCCCGCGCCGCCACTCTGGCGGACGCCTGGGACGCCTGGATCGCCCCCCCAGCCCACCCCATCGACACCGCCGACCCGCCCGCGGCGGGTGCGCCGCCGGTGGTCCGTCCGCTCGCGTGCGGCGCCGACCTGCTCTGCGGGATTCGTGCGCTGGACCGGCGGACTGCTGGCGCCTGGGCTGGATGCCTCCCATCGTCGCAATGAGGTCGTCCTGGTGCGCATGCGCATCCGCTATCGGGGCGCCGCCCTTCCGGTCGTCTGGGTGATCGTCCTGGCGAACCAACCGGGCGCGTGGGAACCGCACGGGGAGCGGATGCTCCGTTGGGACCGCAGCGCGCTTCCGCGCGACCAGGAGGTCCTCACGCTGGCGGATCAGGGGTTGGGGAGCCCCCGGCTGTGGCATGCCATCCAGTCCCAGCAGGTCCATCCCATCATGCGGGTGGCGCCACGTCGACCGTCGCGCCGACCGGTCAGGGGCGCCCGTCGGTGCTGCGCCTGGCGCCCGGACCGGGGCATGGATGGTGGGCTTGGGGGTCGCCTTCACGCACGCGCCCAAGCGGATCGCTGGCACGCTGGCGGTGGCGTGGGTGGCAGGCCATAATGAACCATAGGCGCCGCTTCTTGAGCGTCCGTCCACGCAGGTGGATGCCGCGTGGTCTGCGCTGCGCAGTTGGGGCGCGGCGGCTTCCGCCAAAGGACATCGATGGGCTGGGACGGGCAACGCGCTCAGATGACGGACCCGGATGCGGTGGCCTGGCAGGAGCGGGTGGTGGCGACGGTCATGCTGGGGACGGTGGCGGTCAGCACGCGGATCGGCGATGCGGAACAGCGGCGGGCGCCGCCGACCACGGGCGCGCCGCCGCGCCGTCGCTGGAGCGGCGCGGCGTAGGGGTGATCAGCCTGCTCCGGCGGGGGGCAGGTCGGCGCCTGCGCTGGTTGCTGGCGCAAGGTTCCTCCTCTGCCAGTCGTATGAGCGCCTCATTCGCACCTGCGCTGGTTGCTGGCAACCGGGCGCTGTTTGGTCCGCTTTTGTGGTTGCGTCCGGCGCCCTTACCCAAAAGAGGTGACAGCGTCACCATGCATATCGATGACCCGTTCCAATGCCTGAAATCGCCCTGAATTCCCCCCTTTTAACCCCTTGTGGGAGGAGGGGGTTGGGGGGATGAGGGGCAAACGGACACGGGAATACGGTACGTTTTTGCGGCAAAATCTGAATCTGCGTAGCGCAAGCCCAATGGGGATTGAAGGCGCCCTCGCTACTGCAACAACATCTCGAAGTTGGGCTGATCACCACCTGTAAAGCGGCGGAAGACGCGCTGAAGAAGGCGCACCGTCCCCTCGCCGAGCCAGTAGGTCAGGATCGAGCCAAGCACAAGGCCAACTGCGCTGCCAACGGCTGCGCCGAGACCAAAGATGACATAATGCGTGCGCTTGCTGGCATTCATAGCGTGTGTCATTTCTATTGCATGACGACGACCGGGGTCGCTTTGCTCCACAGCCGTTCAAGCCGGTAACGGTCGCGCAGTTCGACAGAAAAAATGTGAACGACCACATCGCCATAGTCGAGCAGCACCCAGCCGGTGTCGGCTGTTCCCTCAATGCGCGGCTGGATATCGTACTCGCGTGCGAGTCCCTCATCGATGGCTTCAGTGATCGCCTTGAGCTGGCGTTCGCTGCCGCCGGTGCAAATGACGAAGTAATCCGCAACGCTGTTCAACCGCCGCAAATCGAGCAGGACGATATTGCTGGCCTGTTTGTCTTCGGCGAGCGTCACTGCCCGTCGCGCGATTTCTGTCGCCTGTACAGCCTGTTCCTGGATCAGAGCGCCCTCCTTCATTTCAGAGTTGTGCGACATCTCCCGATATATCTTCTCGTCTGATTCTACCAGAATCACGGCATGCCTGCAACGTGACGACGTTGAGTCGTTGCTCACATGGAGCATCGAGCGCCCCACTCTCCCCCTGCTCCCCGTGTGGGAGCAGGAGCAGGGGGGATGCTCACAGGGGTAGATGTTTGGGCAGGCCTCTGCGTGCCATCTCCTGTTTCAGCCATCAGAACGCCCATACTCCCCCTTCTCCCCTTGTGGGAGAAGGGGGCAGGGGGGATGAGGGGGTACAGGCGCATCAGGACGCCCAAATTCCTCCCGCTCCCCGTGTGGGAGCAGGAGCAGGGGGGATGCTCACAGGGGTAGATGTTTGGGCAAGCCCCGGTGTGCCATCTCCTGTTTCAGCCATCAGAACGCCCATACGCCCCCTTCTCCCCTTGTGGGAGAAGGGGGCAGGGGGGATGAGGGGGCAAAGGTCTTCCTCTACTCCCTACGGCGCAAGACGCAGCAGCGATCCGGTCACGACCCCCGCAGTCTGCATCAGCAGCGGCGCCAGGGTTGAGTCGCGCACCATCGTCGCCCACGGTTCCAGCGGATACGCCTGGATGACCTGCCCCAGCGCCGTGATCAGCAGCGCGGCATGCACGATCCCCAGCGCTGCGCCCAGCCCGTGGTCGAGTTTGCCGAAAACGATCAGTCCTACATACAGCTGGAGCAGCGAGGCGAGCAGACTGGCGCCACCGCTCACCAGCGCCAGCAGCGTAAGCGCGCCGCCCACCTCAGCCACAGCGCGACTGGCAGTGAACGACATCAGCGCGTCGGCTGCATCTGAACCATACCGACCGGCGACCGCCAGACCCGCCGCGAGACCGGCGAGCGCCAGGATTTGCCGCACGAGACCCCAATAGTAGCCAGCGATGCCTGCCAGCGCCAGGATGATGCCGATCAGGATGTCGAGAAGGTTCATCGTCGATGAAACTTATAGCAGTTCTCAGCTACATTAACCATTTTCCTATCCGCCGTGTCGCGTGAGGCGCGCGCTGCCAGCGGAATGTAGACCGAAATTATGGTCTTTGAATAAATAATCCGGTATAGCCCGCGCAGGCGGGCTTTGCCTTAGATAGCCGAGGGCTTCAGCCCCACGGCTAGCGCGGGATAGCGGATTTATTTCTCAATCTTCATCATTTCGGTCGTCGCGATTCCGGGAGTGTTCAACCTCGTCCACCTGGTTCAACCCCTGTGAGAACCGCTATAAAATTAACCACGGATCAGCACGG
>Ga0209162_1003895_pt1 | contig 11601 bp, 14 predicted proteins | sample YNPNPMetaG_FD_187121 | JGI IMG/M metagenome (GOLD analysis project Ga0209162, IMG submission 187121) | Anoxygenic and chlorotrophic microbial mat microbial communities from Yellowstone National Park, USA - YNP NP MetaG (SPAdes) (version 2) ...
ACTTGGTCTATGGTTGACATAGCACTCCCTCGAAAATGGACCCCCGGCCTGGCTCGCGGCGGCGACCACCGGGAGTGTAACCCGCCGTGCGAAGCACGCGGGGTCGCAGACCCCGCGCGAGCACACCGGCGTATTTTCGTGCCACGGGGTGCGCCCGGCGCGTGAAGGTCTCCTTTGCGAATATGCGAATTTACGAATACGAATCGGCGAACAGGGTCAACAAGCGGATGCCGGACCGCTTCAACTGGCGGAAGGTGGCCCCTTGCCCAGCGACGCGCAGCACGGCTTCAACGTCCGTCACCCGTGAGCCGGCGAGCACGTCCACGCCCCGGTCGAAGAACCCCGGCCAGAGCGGGGTGGACGGCCCCATCAGCACCACCAGGGCGTCGGGCCGGCAGAGGGCCAGCAGGTCGTCGCAGGTGTGGTTGATCAGGCTGGCCGCGGTGAGGGCCACCACGTCGGCCTGGGGCAGCACGCGGGCGGCCTCGTCGGCCGGCAAATCGCCGGGCCGGGGCCGCAGCTCCAGCACGTCGCAGTGGGCGGCCGTCTGGCGCAATTGCGGCACGAAGGGAAAGTGCCCCACCACGGCCACCCGCCGGCCGGCCCCGCGCTCCAGTACCAGGTCTTGAGCATTGACCTCTGTGCAGCGCGCTTCGTCCACCGGCAGCAGGGCATTGACTGCCGCCAGGCCCACGCTGGCTTCCAGGGGGTTGTCAGAGCGGAGCAGGGCCGCCAACTCGCGCGCGCTGCGTTCTGTCAGGCGGCCGGCGTCGCGCACCGGGAAGTCGTCGTGGCCGGCCGGCCGCAACGCCGAGGCCAGCCCGCCGCGCGGCCCCTGGCTCGTCTCCACCACCACCACGGTCCAGAACGCGCCGATGAGCACTTGCTGGACCGGCGCGTCGTCCGACGTCAGCGCGAGGGCCGCCAACAGATCGTCAATGATGGGCATTTTTCTACCCTGCGTCGTTCAGACGCGCCCGCACCTGCGCCCACACTGCGCGCAGCGCGTGGGCCATGGCCCCGGCCGGCTCGTAGACCGTCACCGGCTGGCCCTGGACCATCGCCGTGGTGACGACGTTGTCGTAAGGCAGCTGGCCCACGAGCGCGATCCCGCGCGCCTGGCAGTAAGCGGCGATGTGGGCCGTGTGCGCCGGGTTGAGGTCGGCCTTGTTGACGAGCACCAGGGCCGGCACCCGAAAGTGGTTCACCGTGCCCAGGATGCGCTCCAGGTCATGCACGCCCGATACCGTCGGCTCCGTCACCACCAACGCCAGGTCGGCCCCGGCGCTGGCGGCAATGACCGGGCAGCCGATGCCCGGCGGCCCGTCCACGATCAACAACTCCCGGCCCTCGTCCAGCGCCAGCAGCCGGGCCTGCTGCTTTACTATCGTCACCAGCCTGCCCGAGTTCTCCTGGCCGGCAAAGAGGTGGGCGTGGAACAGAGGGCCAAAGCGGGTGTCGGAGCGGAACCACAGCCCGGCCTGCTGCTCCTCCATGTGGATGGCCTCCGCCGGGCACTGGTAGACGCACGCGGCGCAGCCCTCGCAGGCCAGAGGGTTGATAGAGTAGGACTCTCCCCATCCACCCAGGCCACCCTTCTCCTCCCCGATTCGGGGAGGGGAAGGGGGGTGCGCGGAGCGCGGGGGGTAGGGGTGAGGTATTACCGCGTCGAAGCGACACACCTCGGCGCAGCGGCCGCAGGCGGTACAGGCATCGGCAACGATGATGGCCTTCTGGCCGCCCATGAAGATGTGCTCTTCCCGTTTGGTGGGCGCCAGGACCAGCTCCAGGTTGGCCGCGTCCACGTCCGCGTCGGCCAGGACGATGGGCCGGTCCTCGGCCGCCAGGTGCGCCAGCGCCGCCGCCACCGAGGTCTTGCCCGTGCCGCCCTTGCCGCTCAGGATCACCAGTTGCTTCATGTGGCCTCCTGCCTGGCGGCAACCTCTTGGGCGATCCGCTCGTACAGTGCCGCGAACCGGGGGCGATACTCCGGCCGCGCCGTCACCAACGGCGTCCCGTCCGAGATGGCCTCGGCGATGTGTCGGTCCAGCGGGATGCGCATCAGGATGGGGATGCGCTCGGCCGCGCAGTAGGCGTCCACCCAGTCAAGCCTGGGCCTGGCGCCCGTGTCGCCGGGGCCATCCCGATTGACCACCACGCCCACCGGCAGGCCCAGCTCATCGCGGGCCACCTGCACCGCCAGCCGCAGGTCGTGCAGGCCGAAAGGCGTCGGCTCGGTGACGAGCAGGACGAAATCGGCCCCGCGCATCGTCTCCACCACGGGACAGGAGGTGCCGGGCGACGCATCGAGGATCACCACGCGGTCGTCCCCCGGCGTCAGATGCTTCTTTTTCAACTGACGGATGATGGGCACGGCCATGGCCTGACCCACATTCAGGATGCCGTGGCCGAAGGTGATCGGCCCGGCCCGGCCCGTCTCCAGCCGGCCCATCACGTGCAGCACCTCATGGATGGCTCCCGCCGGGCAGTTGAGGGTGCAACTGCCGCAGCCGTGGCACAGCTCCGGGAAGACGAGCACCTGGCGGCCAACCACGGCCAGGGCGTGCCAGACGCAAACTTGCGCGCAGCGGCCACAAAAGGTACAGCGTTCAGCGTCCACCTGGGGGATCAGGACGCCGACCTCTTCTGACTGATCAAGGGCCGGGCGCAAAAAGAGGGCGGCGTTCGGTTCCTCGACGTCGCAGTCCAGGAATAGCACGCCGGCCCCGTCTGCTGCCAGGCTCAAGGCCAGGCTGGTGGCTACGGTCGTCTTGCCGGTGCCCCCCTTGCCGCTGGCGACCGCGATGATCATCCGCGTTCCTCTGATGGCAACTGATTCAACCGCCCGGTCACTTCGTCCAACTGTCGGCGGAGCATCTCTGCCTCCTCGCGCAGGCGACCGAGATCGTCTTTTTCGTACTCTCCGGCGGCCGGGATGTCGCCATGACCGTGCTCTCTGCTCTCGTGGCAGGGGGCCGCGCCCTTGAGCTGGCCCGCCAGGTAGCGTTCCACTGCCTGGCGCACCGTGCCGTAGGCCCCGGTCACGCCCTCGATGCCGAATTGTTGGAAGAACATGATGGCCCGGCCGCCCATGCCGCCGGTGAGCATCACGTTCACGCCATAGCTGTGGATGAGCGCCGGCACCTGGCCGGGTTCGTGCCGATTATAGTACGGGTTGTCCATGACGGACACGCCGGTGATCTCCTGGCCGGTCACGTCCACCAGGGCATAGTAGGGACACCGGCCAAAGTGCGGGCTGACCACGCTGTCCAGTCCGTCGTTGTTATCTACTGATACGGCAATACGCATCGTTTATTTCTCCTTCTCCAATTGTTCGATCCGGTCTATGGTCTGGGCCAGTTGTTGGCGCAGGTTCTGGAGCGTCTCCCGGAGTTGCGCCAGCTCCGCTTCGCGGGCGACCGTGGACGTTGGCGAGGTGGACGAGGCCGAGGCCCGGCCACGTCCCACGCCGGCGTGAGCGGCCACGTTGGCGTTTTCTACCGGCTGGAGCCGGCCGGCTCGAAAGTCTTCCACCGCCTGGCGCACGGTCCCCTCGCCGATCAGGTACACGGGGACGCCGGCGGCCTGGAACACGTCAAAGGCGTTGGGGCCGACGTTGCCGGTGAGGACCGCCTGGGCGCCTTGCTCGATGACGTACTGGGCAGCCTGGATGCCGGCCCCGCCGCCGGCGTTGATGGCCGGGTTCGGCTGGGCCTCCACGGCCAGCGTCTCGGTATCCACAAAGACATAAGCGGGGCAGCGCCCAAAGACCGGGCTGGCTGGCGCGTCCAGGCTTGCGCCGCTGGCGGTCACGACGATCTTCATTTGCCTTTCCTCCTGATTCGCGGTATAATGGGTGTATCCAATCGGGCCGGCGGCGTGCGGGCCGCCGGCCGGTTGGGGGTTCGGGGCGGGTGGCGACCGTGGGGGTTGCATACACCCGCCCCGATGTGTTGTGGGGCTACGACTCGTCTTCAAGCTCGCCCAGGCGCTGGCTGATGGCGTCAAGCTGCTGTTTGAGCACGTCGGCCTGGCCCCGGAGCATCTGCACTTCCTGCTCTTTGCTCACGGCGGGCGGGCCATAGCCGTAGCGCGCCCAGCCGGGCAGCCCGGTGGCATAGTACATGTGCCGCCAACCCCGGCCACCGCCACCCCAGCCCCGGCGCAGGCCCAGTCTGCCCAGGCCCGGATTTGCGTAACCGGGCACGCCATAGCCGGCGCAATAGCCAGCCCGGCGCCCGGTCATCGGCCCCAGGCCCTGTGGTCCAGTTCCGTCTCCTCGTGGCATCGCAGTTACCTCCTTTCCGTGTGTTACGTGCCTCGTGTTACGTGCTACCGGCGGCCGCGCCCGGCCCCACGGCCTCGGCCACGGCCCAGGCCCCGGCCTCGCCCCAGCCCCAGGCGTTGGCCCAGGCTGCCGAGGATCGGGGAGCGTCGCGGCGTGTTGGGCTGCGGCGTGCAGTTCCCCAGACCCCGCCCGGTTCGCGGCCCCTGGCCCGTCGGCCCTGTACCATCGAATCCCGGCATGTGCCTCACCTCCTTTCCTTCATCCTCTAATTTCTCATTTCTAATTTCTAGTTTCTCATTTCTAATTTCTTGCATCACTCGTGATGTTCGCCGGCCCCATGCGCCATGTGGTCCTGGTAGGCTTCCAGAAAGCGGTGCAAGAGCCGGTCTGTCTCCTGAAGATCGGCCACCCATGCCGCCAGGTAGCGATCGCCGGCCTCCGTCAGGCGATAGACGCGCCGGGGCGGGCCGGCCGAGTCCGTCTCCCAGGATGATGTCACCATCCCCTGGGCCTCCAGGTCCCGCAGCATCCGATACATCACGCTGGCGTCGGCCGGATAGGTCTCCAGCCCCAGCTCGTGCAGGCTGTTCAGCAGGTCGTAGCCGTGACTGGCATTTTTGTGCAAGAGCAGCAGCAGGGCCGGCTCCAGGAAACGCCGGATGCGGCGGGGATGAGGTCCACCGGGATCCCGTCCCCCGCGCCAGCAATGACCACGTGGCATGGCCGTACTCCTTGATGCTCCCGATCTATCTGCATAAGAGAAATTGATGTGAATTGCATCTATATTCAATTTGCATATAGATTATACCACACTGGCAGACGCCTGTCAAGTGGGGAAAAGGGAGCGTTACACATTCGGGACATGAGCGAGAAGGCCGCAGAGGCCCACTGGAGTTGAGCCTTTAGGCGGGGCCGGCTAAAGCCTCGACTCCAGAGCCGTAGTCCCCAACGCGATACGCTCATGGGAAAAGCACTCCATGGGGGCTTATCTCGCGTACAGGCCGGTGAGTTTTCTCAGGTAGAACTTGCGCCCTTCGTATTCCAGCTCCAGGAGCAGGCCCCGGGCGATCAGCCTGTGGACCACGGCCCAATCTGCCCCGGCCCGCGCCAGTAGCTCGCGCACGGCCTCCTCGCGCATGGGATGGACGGCGGTGATGCTCAACAGGTCGTCCTCGACGTGGCCCGTAAACGCGAAGGCATTGCCCTCGTAGCCGATGAGGTACTCTACCTGAGCCAGCCGCCCGCTGAGGAGCTGATAGGCCCGGTGAAGGACCTCCTCAGCGGGAGCCTGGACCCACTTTTCCGCCGGCGGTCGGGTGGGGAGCGATAGATAGGCCCGGCCGGGACGCAGCCGGGCCAGGAAGTCGGCCACCTGGCGGACGTGCTCGTCGTCGTCATTGACGCCGGCCACGAGCATCGTTTCGGTGACCAGTTCCCCCGTATAGTCCTGCGCAAATTGGAGCAGGCCCTCCTGGATCGCGGCCAGGGACAGCGCGCGGGGGGCGCGGTTGATTCGGCGCCAGACGGCCCCGGCCACGGCGTCCACCTTCAGGGAGACCCAGTCCGCCTGCGCCAGGTCCGCGCGCACGTCTGCACGCCAGATGAGGGAGGCGTTGGTGATCACGGCGATGGGGATGCCCAGGGGCTTTAGCGACTCGATCTCGCGGCCCAGGTGGATGTCCAGAGTCGGCTCTCCATCGGGCACGAAGGTGAGATAGTCAATCGGCTCGCCGACGGCCCGGGCCTGCGCGACCCTGTCCTGCACGGCCTGCACGACGTCGGCCGGCTCGTAGAACACGCCGCGCTCGACCGGCATTGTGAGGGTGCGGCCCAACTGGCAGTACACGCAAGAATAGGTGCAGACCTTGGGCGGGATGTGGTTGATCCCCAGGCTCTGCCCCAGCCGTCGGGAGGGCACTGGCCCGAAGGCGATATTCATGTCATTCAATCCATCCGTCGTCCGAGAATCCGCACCGCCAGGGCAAACAGCACGAGGGTGAAGCCGGCCAATACCGCCAGGTCCAGCTCACCTCCGCAGCGTGGCGATCAGCCGCCGGGGATAGCGCAGCAAGTCCAGGGCGTCCTCGATCCGGCCCACGGCCACGTCTGCGGCTTGCAAGGCCACGATGGCCGCCCCCTCTGGCCCCATGACGGCGATCCCCAGGGCCGCCGCCGATAGCATCCGGGCGTCGTTGGCGCCATTGCCGATGGCCGCCACGCGCTCGGCGCCCAGCCGCTCCACCAGGGCGAGTTTCTGGCCGGCCTCGTCGTCGGGTTTGATGGGGGCCAGCCGCACGCCCAGTTCTGCGCCCGTCTCTGCCGCCCGGCCCTGTGTGTCAGCGGTGACCAGGTGAACAGTGAGCTGCGCCGACAGGGCGGCCAATCGTTCGACCACGCCGGGGAGCACCTGGCCGTCCAGGGCTACCGTGCCGTTCAGGTCCAGGACCAGGTGTTCTAGCTCCACAGCGCCCCAGCCGGGGACTTCCAGGTGGATGGACATTCGCCAGTCCTAAAGCCCGGCGGCGATGGTCAGGGCGCTGGCGGCCCAGCTACCGGCCACGAGCGCGGCCGACGTGGCGTAGTAGAGCCAGGGCTTCCTTGTCTGCGCCAGGACGGTCTCGCGCAACCGCGCTCCCACCGCGTAACCGGCGGGCAGGAACGCGGCAGAGAAGGCCGCCCAGACCAGCCCCTCCGCCAGCATAAAGCGCACGAACCCGGCCGGGCTATTGAAGGACAGCAGGTAGTTGCAGGGCGCGACCCACATGCCGAGGAGGTAAAAGGCCACGGCAGCCGCCAGGGCGGCCGAGGCGCCACTCGCCGCCTGGGCCAGCCGGCTCCGCTCCAGCCGGCGCCCGGCCAGGTAGACCACGCCGGCCACGGTCAGCCCCTCCAGCAGCACGGCCAGGCAGGAGTTGGCCTGGCACAGCACGGACACGTGGAGGATGGGGACGACGAGTTGCTTGCACAGGATCGTGATCGGCGGGACCAGGGCCAGCAGGATGGGGCGATGGAAGGCCCCGACCGCGACGGCGAGCAGCCCGACCCCGATGCCGGTCAGGATGCCGGCCCTGAATGGCAGCCCGGCCGCGCGGATCGCGCTGCTCAGGACCACCTCCGACAGGCCCCACAGGGAGCCGAGCACGATGATCGCGAGCAACATGTCAACCGTTGGCGATCTCCAGATTTTCGTGTTCATCTCTACCTCCTGATTCGTTTGCGGGTATGCAGGGCATCGGCCACCAGCAAATCACTTCTCAGCCGAAGCTGGCGGTATTAGCGGGTAAGAAACCCGCCCTATATTCAAGTTTCTCTTTAGCGAAGGGCGTGCCCCGCCCTGGGAAACTCGGAATGACAGTTTCTGGCCTGGCGAATGGCGCACCACACCCTGGGGAACTCGCAATGACACAGGGCAAAATTACACTTATATTCAATTTGCACATAGATTATAACATATGAGATCTGGTTGTCAAGTAGAGGCGGCTCTCGCGGTCGCCCAGGGCCGGGGGCCGGACTCCCTGGACAATTTGGCCTGAGTAGGCTATGATCCAGGTGGAGGCAGGCTATGGGGCGCGCTATACTGCTCACCGGCGCGCCGGGGGTGGGCAAGACCACGCTGATCCAGCGGGTTCTGGCCCGGCTGACCGGCCCGGCTGGGGGCTTTTATACCGGGGAACTGCGGGAACGCGGCCAGCGGGTAGGATTTCGGCTGGTGACGCTGGCCGGCGAGTCCGTCACTTTAGCCCATGTGGAGATCGCCGGACGATACCGGGTCGGACGTTATGGGGTGGATCTGGCCGCGTTGGACCGGGTGGGGGTGAAGGCCGTTCGACAGGCCACGGCGGCCGGCCACCTGGTGGTTGTGGACGAGATTGGCAAGATGGAGTTGTTCTCGGCGGCGTTTCGGGCGGCGGTGCTGGAGGCGGTGGCGGGCGAGGCCCCGGTGTTGGGCACGGTCATGCTGCGGCCGCATCCCTGGGTGGACATGCTGAAGGCCCGGCCCGGCGTGCAGGTCATCACCGTTACCCGCGAGAACCGGGACGCGTTGGTGGAAGATGTCCTGGCACGACTTGGCGACAGGGTCAGTCGTCTTGAGGTTGGATCCTGAACGTGCGGATGCTCTGCTCGAAGACGGGCAGGCGCTGGTCGAACTCGTTTGCACCGGTGCTGTACGTCACGTTCCACATCGCGTTGTTCCCTTATCCGCCACAGGCGGAGGAGCTACCCACGCGCGGGGCGCACCCCGTGGCACGAAAATACGCCGGTGTGCTCGCGCGGGGTCTGCGACCCCGCGTGCTTCGCACGGCGGGTTACACTCCCGGTGGTCGCCGCCGCGAGCCAGGCCGGGGGCTATTTTCGAGGGAGAAAGTGAAGACTGATGTAGTACAATCACTTCGCATGGCAAGAGTTCGCGGGACATCGCTGTCGGGGGGCACAACAGCGAATTGGGAAATCAACGAATAGAACGCGTGGCAATTCGTTTCTTTACCCCCTTCGTTGTTGTGTTTGGGGCGACGGTGGGAATATCACCGCCGCATTTAGTCATCACGGGGCCTCTATGCACAAAGATTTGACTCCCATAGGTGCAACCGCAACTTGACACAGCCCTGGATGGCGGGTCGGTGCTCTTGCCGGAAATGCCCGTATGGTGTACAATGAAACCAAAGCTCGCGCTGGGGGTAAAGCGGTGGGCGGTAGCCTGATGGACAACAAACTATTCCGGAGCACGGTCATCGTGCTGCTGTTTTGTGGCCTGGCCTTCCTGGTCGAGCGGGCCTTGACCCTGCTGGCCGCCCTCAGTGAGCCGATCCTGCTGTTCTTCCTGGCCTGGCTCATCGCCTTTGTATTGGGGCCGGTCGCGGATACCCTGGAACGATTCCGGGTGCCGCGCGCGATGGCGTCTGGTCGGCTGGCCTGGCTCGGTCGCCTCCGTCTGCCCCGCATCCTGGCCGTGGCCCTGGTCTACCTGGGCCTGGCCTTGCTCCTCACTCTGGCGGGCATCCTGGTGGTGCCGGTGGTGGCCTCCCAGGCGTTGGAACTGGGCCGCAACCTGCCCACGTTGGCCGCGCAGGTTCCCAACTTTGTCCGGGAACTGCAGGCAGAACTGACCCGGCGCAACATCAACATCAACCTGGAGCAGGTCTACGACGTCCAAACCTTCGTGCGCCAGGCGGCCGACTATGGCGCATCCCTCATCCGGGATACCGTTCAGTTCATCACCGGTGTCGCCACTATCATTGCCAATATCATCGCTATCCTCATCATCAGCTTCTATATCATGCTGGGAGGCCGCTTGTTGGGCGACCGGCTGATCGCGCAGGCTCCGCCCCAATACCGGGAGCAGATCGAATACCTGCGCCGCAGCGTGGTCAGCAGCTTTGGCGGGTTCGTGCGCGGCCAGATCGTCCTGGCGATCTTATATGGCGTCGGCGCTGGGGCCATCAGCCTGTTTTTCGGCCTGAACTATGCCGCCGTCATTGCCGCCATCGTCGCCGTCCTGGCCTTGCTCCCTTTCATCGGCCCCATGCTGGGCTTTATCCCCCCGTTGATCATCGCCGTTTTCCAGACGCCCTGGTGGGTGGCGTTGCTGATCGTCCTGGCGATGTTCATCCTCCAGACCCTGGTCTACAACGTCATCGGCCCCAAGGTCTTTGGCGAGACGTTGGGCGGCCTCAGCCCGATCCTGGTGCTGGCGGCCATCGTGCTGGGCATCCGCGTCTCCGGGTTGTGGGGCGCGCTCTTTGGCGTGCCGGTGGCCGGCGTCATCTACGCCATGATCGCCCTGGGCTACCGCGAGTTCAGCAAGACCTGGCAGGAGGGGGCACGGGCGGACAAGGATAACACGGATCACCACGATGGCTGACGATTACAGCTTGTTTTAAGCCTGGACACCGCTGGGTTTCCGGGTGCGCGTAATTCGTTCCTGTTGGGATTTGATTGCCACGATCAAACAACCGGGTAACGGCCTGGCGTTAGCCTCCCGAACCAGCGCATGATGAAACCAAAAGGCAGGACATGATGGCACGAAAGAAGAAAACCGAATCCAGGCGTCCCATCGAATCCTACGAGCACCGCGACAAGGCGCGGCTCAACAACCCGCCGGTCGGACTGGTGACGCCCGAAACCGACCCCGACGCCGGCCAGCAGAAGCGGACCTACGCCTACGACCCGCACCTCGACCCGCAACTGGTCTGGGCGGGCAAGGCCGAGCATACGTCCTTCGAAGTGCCCACCGTCTCCCTGCACGTCCACGAGCGCATTGACCCGCGTACCATCATTGAGGCAGTGCGGAAGCGTACCGCAGGCAAGCGTACCGCAGGCGTCCCGCCTGCGATTCAACTCTCCCTCTTCGAGACGGAGCGGAGCGAACCCCTGCGCCAGGCCATCGAGTTCTACCAGCACGCCCACGGCTGGTCGAACCGCCTGATCGCCGGCGACAGCCTGCTGGTGATGAACTCGCTCTTGGAAAAAGAGGGCCTGGCCGGCAAGGTGCAGATGATTTACATTGACCCGCCCTACGGCATCAAGTACGGCTCCAACTTCCAGCCCTTCGTCAACAAGCGCGACGTGAAAGACGGCAAAGATGAAGACCTGACCGCCGAACCGGAGCAGATCAAGGCCTTCCGCGACACCTGGGAACTGGGCATCCACTCCTACCTGACCTACCTGCGCGACCGGTTGCTGCTGGCCCGCGAACTGCTGACCGAAAGCGGCAGCATCTTTGTGCAGATCAGCGACGAGAACGTCCACCACGTGCGGGAGTTGATGGATGAGGTGTTTGGGGCGGGGAATTTTGTGAGTCAAATCGCGTTTCGTACCACAGCTGCGCGAGCAGGTGGATTGTTGGACAACATATCTGACTATATCATCTGGTACGCAAAGGATAAGACCAGAACAAAGTACCACCAGTTGTTCGTCTATCGGCCCCTTGAAACAGAAAGTAACTATGATTGGATCGAGTTCGAGGGTACTTGCCGCCAGATTTCTGACGCGGAGCGTTGGACGCCGGAAGATAAGCTGAAGGGCAAGAAGTACGCTCTGGCTGACCTTACGTCGCAAGGTTACACCGAAAGCGGTGCTTTCCAGTTTGAATATAACGGATACACCTTCGCACCACATGCGGACCGTCACTGGTCAACGACGGAAGGTGGCATGAGAAATCTCGCCGCAGCCGGCCGGTTGCAGGTCAAGGGTCAGAATGTATTTTATCGGCGCTTTCTGGACGACTACCCAGTACGCGCTATCCCGAATTCGTGGGACGACACTGCGACAGGTGGATTTCTCAAGGGCGAGAGCAAAATCTACGTTGTTCAAAC
>Ga0209162_1003898_pt1 | contig 11593 bp, 10 predicted proteins | sample YNPNPMetaG_FD_187121 | JGI IMG/M metagenome (GOLD analysis project Ga0209162, IMG submission 187121) | Anoxygenic and chlorotrophic microbial mat microbial communities from Yellowstone National Park, USA - YNP NP MetaG (SPAdes) (version 2) ...
GCATCGAGGCCGCCATGGTGGGCCAGACCGTGACCATTGACGGGTACATCACCAGCGTCTTCCAACTGTCCAGTGGCATGAAATACACCGTAGACGATGGCTCAGGCAAGATCATCCTCATCATCTGGAACAACGTCTACCAGGCAGTGCCGGACAAAGACAGGCTGGTCAAGGGCGCGCGGGTCCGGGTCACCGGCAAGGTGGAGGTCTACAAGGGTGATCTGGAGGTCATCCCCCAGGCCGGGGCGGATGTCACTGTGGTGCAATGAACAAGGCAAGGTCTGGGATGATGAATCACCGATTGGTTCTCCTGGATGGCTCACGGTTGATAGTGGAAGCCTGCGTGCGGGCCGGGGCCGACGTCTACGTCGGTTATCCCATCACCCCGGCGAGCCTGATCTATGCCTATAGTAGCCGACGTTTCCCGGTGGTGCTCCCGGCCCCCGATGAGATCACGGCTCTGCAATGGATGGCTGGCCTGGCCGCTACTGGTCACCTGCCGGTTACGGCCACCTCGTTCCCCGGCCTGGCCCTGATGATAGAGTCCATCAATATGGCCTATATGATGGAATTGCCCATGCTCATCATCCTGGTACAGAGGCTGGGGCCGGCCACCGGCACGGCCACGGCCGGGGCCCAGGGCGACCTGTTATTGTTGGATGGCCTCATCTCCGGTGGGCATCCATTGCCGGTCTTGAGCCTGGGAGGGCTGGGGGACTGCTGGCGGGTGCCGCCGGTGGCCTTGCAGACGGCGGTGGCTCTGCGCACACCGGTAGTGCTTCTGACCTCCAAAGAGGAAGTGATGACCGAGTGCAGCTTTGATCTGGCGCAATTGACAGAGATTCGGCCAGTTCAACGGGCCTGGGTTGCGCCAGACTCACCCCCGGCTGCCGGCGTCACGGATAGGGGGCTGGTCCCACCGTTGGTGCCCCTCGGTGACCCGCAGGTCCAGGTCCGGTTGAACGCCTCCACCCATGACGCGCGGGGCATCATCCAGCACACCGCAGCCGAGGCGTTGGCGAACACGCGCCGCCTGGAGGATAAGGTGGTGGCCGGGACGCCGGTCCTCTATCACCTGGATGAGCCGGCTCAGGCGGAGACCCTCATCGTAACCTACGGCATCACGGCCGGCGCGGCTCGTGAGGCGGTCATGACCTTGCGCGCGCAGGGTGTCAACGTCGCCCTCCTGGTGGCTGGCACCCTCCTGCCGGTCCCGGCGGTCTATTATGAGATCATGGACCGCTATGCCCGGGTCGTGGTGGCGGAGGAGAACCGGCAGGGGCAACTGGCCCGGCTCCTCTTCGGGCAACGATTGCCCCGGCATGTGCAGGTGGTGGGGGGCCTGGGGCACATGATCCAGCCGGAGCAGATCGTTCAGGCCATACAACTTCCATCTACTGAGGCTCAGTAGATGGAAAAAGTTGCTCAAAGCGGGTCTGCCAGGCCCAGGCCTGACTGGGTGACCCGCCGCTTTCGCGCTCGGCGGTCACAGACCGCCGAGGAGCACGAATTTCCATCTACTGAGACTGGCGGTCACGGGACGCCGGTCGCCGGCCTTTGAGCGTATTGACGAGGGCATGACCGATGAGCCTGTTCCTGACCAGAGCCGATCTTCCTTTTTGTAAGGGCTGCGGCCATCACCTGGTGGCCCGCAACACGGTCCGGGCTTTGGAAAAGCTCCAACTGACCCCCTTAGACGTGGTTCTGGTGACGGACATTGGCTGTCATGGTATCGTGGACGCCGCCTTTGCCACCCATACCGTCCACGGCCTGCATGGTCGTTCGGTAGCGTTGGGGGCCGGGATCGCCATGGGCCTGCCGGCTGGCAAGAAGGTCATCATCTACCTGGGCGACGGCGGGGCCACCATTGGCTTGCAGCATATCCTGGAAGCGGCCCGGCTCAACGTTGACGTGACTGTAGTCGTTCACAATAACATGCTCTACGGGATGACTGGCGGCCAGCCCAGCGGTCTCACCCCCTGCGGTTTCCGCACGAACATCACGCCGGAGGGCCACGCCCTGGCCCATCATGACCTGTGCCGACTGGTCCGCGACGCTGGCGCGGCCTATGCTGCCCGTGTGGTGGGCCTGGGCGATTATTCTGAGACCATCCGCGACGCTCTGGCCACCGAGGGTTTCGCGCTGGTGGAGGTGCTGGAGCTGTGCATCGCCTACGGCGCGAAGCTGAACCCGGATCTGCGCCTGCGCGAGCTGGCCCGGCAGGCCGGTTACGAGCCAGGCCTCTGGACGGTCGCTGGCGAGGTTCGGCCGGCCTTCCGGCCACCCCGCCGTGAGAACCGGCCCGATCTGCTGGCCTTGCCAGAGGTGCCGGTTCAGTTCGTATCGCCGCTGACCGGCCGGATCGCCCTGGTGCTCAGTGGCTCGGCCGGCGAGGGCGTGCAGCTGGCCGCCGGGCTGCTCTGCCGGGCCGCGATGAGTGCTGGCCTGACCGTCACCCGCAAGGGCAGCTACCCGGTCACCGTGGGCGTGGGTTTCTCCACGGCCGAGGTCATCCTCTCCCGCGACCCCATCGAGTACCACGGTGTGACCCACCCAGACGCGGTGATCATCACCTCTGGAGATGGCCTGAGTCACAACCGCAACCGCATCCAGCAGATGGCCGGGGGCATCCTCTGGGTGGACGCCAGCCTGCCCCAGCCAGAGACTGGCGCCGAGGTCCGGGTCCGTGATTTCCGGGGTTGGGCCGGCCCGCGCCATGCGGCTATCGCTGGCGTACTGACCTGGAGCCAGGAGGCCGGGATCGTCCCCCTGGCGGCCATGCTCCAGGCAGTGCGCGACAGTCCCGTCGCTTCCCGGCTACCGGCCGACTTGTTGGCAGATTATGCTTGAACCCGCAACTGCCTGAGTACCTCAACCGGCGGGAGGGCAAACAGTTCAGCTTTGTAAGAGGAGGCAGGATAATGTCAACTCCTCAAATCATTCCCCAGCGCTGTCCCCAGTGCGGAGCGCCGTTACCACTCGGCGGCGAGCACATAACCTGTGAATACTGCGGCTCATCCCTGATCCGGCAGGGTGTTTCCCCGGCCGCTCCTTCTTCTAAAGAAGCCTGGGGGGTCCACTTCAAGACTATCGCCTATGTGGACCAGCAGGGCATCGGCATAGAAGCCTTCCGTTTCCTCATCCCGGCCCAATGGGAGTTTGAGGGCGGCGTCCACTGGTTGCTGAACAACCCGGGGATGCCGGCAGTGATCGCCTTCCGCGCCTACAACCCCCAGGGGGCAGATATGTTCGAGGTTTTCCCCAACATCTCTTGCTATTGGACGAACAACCCCATGGTCATGGCCATGTTTCCGGTGGGGAGCCTCTACTACGGTAACGAGGTTCGGCCGCCCATCCCGGCGCTCCAGGCCTTGCAGGAACTGGTCATCCCCCGCTATCGGGGCCAGATGGCCGGCCTCCGGGTCATGCAGCGAGAGCACTTGCCCGAACTGATGCAGAAGTTGCGGCCTGCCCCCAACGGCATCACCAATGCCGATGGGGCCCGGGTGCGTATCCGCTACCATCACGGCAGCCGGGAGGTTGAGGAGGACATCTTTGGCCTGGTCGAGGTCAATCGGGTGGCCCTGCCCATGATGTTCGGGATGGTTGAACATATCTACTGGATGGCAGATTATCTCTTCTCCTGCCGGGCGTTGGCTGACCAGTTGGACAAACTCGCCGCCACCTTCATGGCCATCATTCACTCTTTCCGGCTTAATCCTCAGTGGTACGGTCGCTACATGCAGATCAGCCAGTTCATGATCCAAAACCAGATCCAACAAATCCACCACGTCGGCGAGGTCAGCCGGATCATCAGCCAAACCAGCGCCCAGATCAGCGATATGATGATGGAATCCTACTACCAGCGACAGGGAATTATGGACCGCCTGGCCACTCAGTTCAGCCAGGCGATCCGGGGCGTGGATGAGTATTACAATCCCTTTGAGGAACGAGGAATCGAGCTGCCCGGTGGTTACAACTATGCCTGGTCCAACGCCCTGGGCGAATACATCTTGACCGATGATCCGGGTTTCAATCCCAACATAGGATCAAACCTGACCTGGGAGCAAATGGCCCGCCGATAGTCTTGCCTCTGTGGGGGCCTGGCACCTGCAATTACGGTATAAGGTGCGATGTACCTCCAGAACACGACGCATGACTCATGATGATGTGCCAATTTCACCCCAGAACATATGGTGAGTCTACTGCAAAAAGGTCGTTTCACCATCGAGACAGAGTATGCAGAGAATACGATGTAGAACTCCGCTCTCGGCGTCTCTGCGGTGAGTTTTTGCAGTGAACTCATATGGTAGGTGCATCGCACTTGTTTCCATCCCTTATGTCGTAATTTCAGCTGAAGATCGTCCACCTAAAATATATTATGCAATGGAGGTAAAATCATGGACTTTGCACTGACCGAAGAGCACCAGATGGTACGGAAAATGGCCCGTGAGTTCGCGGAGCGGGAGATTTTGCCCTATATCCAGGAAAACGACCGGGCCCATCGTTTCGACCCGACCCTGTTGCCCAAGATGGGTGAGAAGGGGTTCCTGGGCATCTGTATCCCCACGCGCTATGGCGGGGCCGGGATGGACTATATCTCCCTGGCCCTGGTCTGCGAGGAACTGGAGCGCGCCGACACCTCGGCCCGGGTGATCATGAGCGTTCACGTGGGGCTGAACAGTCTGGCGTTGCTCCAGTGGGGGACGGAGGAGCAGAAACAAAAGTACCTGGTGCCCCAGGCTCAGGGGAAAAAGATCGCCGGCTATGGCCTCACCGAGCCGGGGGCCGGCACCGACGCGGCAGCCATCCGGGCCACCGCCCGCAAGGAAGGCGACGTCTACATCCTCAATGGCGAAAAGACCTGGATCAGCCTGGCGGACGTGGCCGATAATTTCCTGGTCTTTGCCCGGACCGGGCGCACCGGCACTCACCAGGACATCAGCGCCTTCATCATCGAGCGCACCTTCCCCGGCGTGAGCACCCGGCCCATCCACGGCAAATTGGGGGTGCGGGCCGGCGACACCGGCTCCATCATCATGGAGGACGTGCCCGTGCCAGCCGAGAACCTGTTGGGCTACGAGGGCGAGGGCTTCAAGATCGCCATGAGCGCGTTGGACAACGGCCGCTACACCGTAGCCGCCGGGGCGGTGGGTCTGATCCAGGCCTGTATTGACGCCTGCGTCAAATATGCCAACGAGCGCCAGACCTTCGGCGTGCCCATCGGCCAGCACCAGCTCGTCCAGCGTATGATCTCCCGGATGGTGCAGCGCGCCGAAGCCGGCCGCCTGCTGGTCTGGCGGGCCGGCTGGCTCAAGAACCAGGGTATCCGCAACACCCGCGAGACCGCCCTGGCCAAGTGGTACGCTTGCGACGCCTCCTTCGATTCCGCTGCCGATGCGGTGCAGATCCATGGGGCCTACGGTTACAGCGACGAGTACCCGGTGGAACGGTTCCTGCGCAACTCCAAAGGCGCCGTCATCTACGAGGGCACCCGCGAGATACAGGAACTCATCCAGGCGCAGTATGTGTTGGGCTACCGCCAGGACAGGCCCCTGCGCTGCGAACTGCCGGCCTACGACCCGGACAACTGGTAGACGTGCCCGGCAGCGATGGCCATGGACCAGAATCACGCCAAGATTCGCCTGGAACACGTGAGCTACGCCTATAGCGGCCGGCCGGCCCTGCGCGACGTGTCGCTGGACGTGCCGGCCCAGGCGATCACCGTGATCTTTGGCCCGGCCGGCGGAGGCAAGACCACCCTGCTGCGCCTCATCAACCGGCTGAATGACCTGGTGGAAGATACCCAGATGTCCGGGCGGGTATTGCTGGACGGGAAGGATGTCTATGCCCCGGACACGGATGTCATCGCCCTGCGTCGTCGGGTGGGGATGGTCTTTGCCCTGCCCCTGCCCCTCCCCGGCACCATCCGCGAGAACGTGGAATATGGCCCCCGCCGGGCCGGCCTGCGGGACCGGGCCCGCCTGGCCGAGATCGTGGAGCGCAGCCTGATCCAGGCCGCCCTGTGGGAGGAGGTCAAGGATCGGCTGGATAGCCCGGCTATGGCCCTCTCCGGCGGCCAGCAACAGCGGTTGTGTATCGCCCGCAGCCTGGCCCTGGAGCCGGAGGTCTTGCTCCTGGACGAGCCGACCTCCGGCCTGGACCCCATCTCCACCGGCATCGTCGAAGAGTCCTTGTATCGGTTGCGGCAGCAATACACCATCGTCATCGTGCCGCACAGCATCCAACAGGCGGCCCGCGTGGCTGATTACGCGGCCTTTTTCCTGCAAGGGGAGCTGATCGAGGCCCAGCCGGGCCGCCTGCTCTTTACCACGCCACATGACCGGCGGACCGAGGATTATATCACCGGCCGGTTCGGTTGAGGTCACGGAGCTAACGAGTTCGATGAGCAAGATCCAGGTCCAGCATCTCAACTTCTATTACGGCTCCAGGCTGGCCCTGGCGGACGTCTCGGTCGAGATCGTGGAGCGGCAGATCACTGCCCTCATTGGCTCGTCCGGCTGTGGCAAGTCTACCTTCCTGCGCTGCCTGAACCGCATGAATGATACCATCCCCGGCACCAGACTCACGGGCCGGATCCTCCTGGACGGCCAGGACATCTATGCCCCAGACACCTTAGTGGTGGAGTTGCGGCGGCGAGTGGGGATGGTCTTTCAGCGGCCCAATCCCTTTCCCCAATCCATCTACAACAATGTGGCCTTTGGACCACGGGTGTTGGGCCTGGTTCATACCCGCCAGGAATTGGATCACCTCGTTGAAGAGAGCCTGCGCCGGGTCGGGCTGTGGGAAGAGGTCAGGGATGACCTGCGGCAAGACGCGCAGGCTCTGTCTTTGGGCCAGCAGCAACGGCTGTGCCTGGCCCGGGTGGTGGCCGTCAGGCCAGAGGTTATCCTGATGGACGAGCCGTGCTCGGCTCTGGACCCCATCGCCACCCTGCAAGTGGAAGAGTTGATGCGGGACCTGCGCGAACGATACACTATCGTCATCGTCACCCACAACATGCAACAGGCGGCACGGGTATCCGATTATACAGCGTTCTTCACCGTGGACGAGAACTGGGCCGGTATCCTGGTGGAATATGGCCTGACGAGCCAGATCTTTACCACGCCGCAGGACCGGCGCACGGAGGATTATATCACCGGACGTTTTGGCTGAGTGTGTTATGACCTCAGAACTCGCCAGCGACATTTTATCTGTGGACCAGGTGCGACGGGAGTTGGAGTTGGTCCAGAACCGGCTCAACGAGCTGCTGGCCTTGCAAGAGATCACGCTGGCCCTGAGCCAACACCTGGAGAATGTGACCCTGGTCTTGCACCAGATCACGGCGACCGCTGCCAGCACCTTGCAGGCTGAGGCCAGCTCATTGCTGCTGGTGGATGAGTCAACCGGCGAACTGGTCTTTGACCACATCTACCGGGGCAGCGGCCCTGAGTTGCGCCAGAAACGCCTGCGCCCCGACGAGGGGATCGCCGGTTGGGTGGCGACCCACGGCCAACCGCTGATCGTCAACGATGTGGGCCAGGACCACCGGTTTGCCAGTCGCTTTGACGAGGAGACCGGGTTTCGCACTCGGAGTATCCTGTGTGCGCCGTTATGGGCACGGGGGCGTGTGATCGGGGTCCTGGAGGTGTTGAACCGCCGCGACGGGCGACCCTTCAATGAGGATAACTCGCGCCTGCTCCAGGCCTTTTGCGCCAGTGCAGCCGTAGCCCTGGATAACGCCCGCCTCTACCGGGCGGTGCAGCAGGGGTATCTGGAGACCCTGTACGCCCTGGCCGCCGCCATAGATGCCAAAGACCCCTACACGCGCGGTCATTCGGCGCGGGTCGCGGGCTATAGCCTGGCGATTGCCCGGCGATTGAAATTATCAAACCCGGCCCTGGACACTATCATGTATGCGGCCATCCTCCACGATGTGGGTAAGATCGGCGTCAGCGAAGACATCCTGCACAAGCCGGGGCTGCTGACGCCACAGGAGAAAGAGACCATGGACCAACACCCGGTCATTGGGGCGAGGATCGTGGAAGGGGTGGCTTTTCTGCGGGAGGCCCGGCTCTGCATTCGCCATCACCACGAGTGGTATGACGGCCGGGGGTATCCAGATGGCCTGCGCGGTGAGGCTATCCCATTAGGTGCCAGGATCATAGCGGTGGCTGATGTCTATGATGCCCTGACCACCGATCGGCCATACCGGCCAGCGTGGTCTCAGGCGGAGGCCCTGGCCGAGCTGCAACGTGACGCCGGCCAACGGCTGGACCCGGCCCTGGTGCAGGTCTTGAGCGAACAGTTAACCGGGGCAACGGAGCTGAGCGACGGATGAGGGAGAATGATTCGACCCCGGCGGTGACGGAGCAGACGCGCTCAAAGCAGGTCTGCCAGTCCAGGCCGGGTGACCCGCGCGCTTTGCGCACGGCGGGGCCTCAGGCCCTTCAAGAACAACTGGCAGACTGGAACGACGAGCTACTGGAACTGGCCCGGCTCCTCGAACAGGGCCTGGCGGCGTTGCAAATGATGGCCTCCGCAACGCCCATAAACCAGTCGGGCCTGATCTCGGCCCTGGCTTCCAACCGGGGAGCTATCGCCCGGCTCCAGCGGCTCCAGCAGAGCCTGACCCAACTGCGCCTGTCCCTGGATTACGTCCCGTCAGCCAGCCCACCGTCGGAACAGGAGCGCGAACACCTGCGCATCTTGTTGGAAGTCGGTCAGGCGTTGAACTCCACCCTGGACCTGGAGGAGATCCTGAATCGGGCCATAGACATGATCCTGGAGGCCACGCGCGGTGAACGGGGATTCCTGATGCTCTATGAGCAGCGGGCTGGGGCGGAGCCGCAGTTGGACTTTAAGGTGGCACGCAATATGGACCGCCAGAGCATCACCGACCCGGCTTTCGAGATCAGTCGCAGTATCGTCACGCACGTGGCGACCACCGGTCAACCAGTCCTCACGACCGATGCGCGAACAGACCCCCGCTTTGGTGACCAGGCCAGCGTCATCGGGCGTGGTTTACGTTCCATCCTCTGTGTGCCCCTGAGCGTTAAAGACCGGCTGACCGGCGTGATCTATGTGGACAACCGGGTCAAGACCGGCCTCTTTACCCAACGGGACCTGGACTTTCTGGTGGCCTTTGCTAACCAGGCGGCCATGGCCATCGAGAACGCCCGGCTGTATCGGGCCATCTCGGATGGTTACTGGAACACGATCAAGGCCTTGGCGGCGGCGATTGATGCCCGGGACCCCAGTACCTTCGGCCACTCGGACCGCATCTCCAGATATGTGATGCGCATGGCGGAAGCCCTGAACCTGCCGGAAGAGGAACGACAGGCACTGCGCTATGCCGCCATCTTGCATGACATCGGCAAGATCGGCGTGGATGATGCGATCTTGCGCAAGCCAGGTGAGCTAACGCTGGCGGAACGGGAGATCATGTACAGCCATCCGATCATCGGCACGCTCATCATTAACGGGATCGAGTTCCTGAAGGATGTGCGACCGCTGATCCGACATCATCACGAACGTTGGGATGGTCAGGGTTACCCGGATGGCCTGGCCGGGACCGCGATCCCGCTGGGCGCACGCATCCTGAACATCGCAGACTCTTACGACGCCATGATCGCGGGGCGGCCCTATCGGCCGCCGGTGCCGGAGGAGGAGGCCATCGCCGAACTGCGGGCCGGCCGGGGCACACAATTCGACCCGCTGCTGGTGGATGTTTTTATCCGCGAGGTGGTATTGGCGATGGGCCGCAAAGAGCCACTGACCCTGTCAGACCAGCCGACTGTGGCCCGCGCAGCAGGGTAACGTGGGGTGAGGAATAAGCGGGGGGAGATCACGTGCGCACCACGGAATTGTCTCCGCCAAACGGATTAGGCACGTAGGCATCGGCCTGCCAATCATTATGCCATTCCTGGCCGTCTACCAGATACCGAAACTGGTATTCCCGGCCAGCGTCCAGTTCCAGGGTGATGTGCCAGGCCGCATCGCCGTTGCGCGATTTCGTTAGCGGGTGCGCCCGTTGATCCCAGTCGTTGAAATCCCCCACCAGATAGATGCTCTCTGCCCAGATCGAGGCCGGCACTTCAAAGCGTACCAGCACCTTGCCGGGGTTAGGCGATGGATGTTTGGTGATCATGGTCTCTTCCTCACTGGACTTTGGACAATTCTGGAGTCGAGCCTTCAGGTCTTGTGGGCATGACCGGTTAAGGCCTATACTCCTTGTGGTGTGGTCCAAAGTCCAATTCTAACCTGCGGGAGGGTACATAGCAGGCAATTACCCGCTGTGTCTTTATTCTACCACAAAGCGCCCCGGCATGGCAATATCCCGGCCTGACATCCGTGCATAACTTCTGTCAGGGGGAACAAGGGGGGAGAAAGCTTTGCAGAGGTTTTTGTGACGGCTTCGCTGCCGCAAAAACCCCTACAGGGCTTGTCGGTCGTCTGTCCTGCGCTGCCCGCCATGCTTCCTGGTTCAGGACAGCTCTTTCAGCGGGACAGATGGAGGCGGTGACTGGAAGGTAGCGATGGAGTCACGTTCGGATCAACCGGCCGGCCCGCTCTCAGTGGGGCAGGCTGGACCGGGCGACCTGGCTCAGCAACTCGACCAGGCCCTGGCCGAAGTGTATTCACTGCACGAGTTAGCCAAACTGCTGGCCTCGTCCATCGAGTTAGGCCAGGTGGTGGGATATATCCTGGACGGCCTGTGCGGTTTGATGGGCACGGAGAGCAGTTTTCTTTATGGTTACGAGCCTGAGCCGGGGAACTTTAAGTTGTTGGGAGCGCATGGCCCGGTGGGAGAATTGCCTGCCGTTGTGCCGGACAAGGCCAGTCATTGGATCATCCAGGCTGCTCAGTCTCTCAACCCGGTCGTCTTGACCATCGGCGACCTGGCGTTGGCCGTCACGGCTTTGCGGTCCCATGACGCTCTGCAAGGGCTGGTGGGCATCGGCACCCGGGCCTCGCGCCAGTTCACGCCAGCCGAGTTGGAACGGCTCGCTGCCAGCTCGCACCTGGCAGCCATGGCGTTAGAGAGCGCGCGTCTCTATGCGCGGATCCAGACCCTGGCGATTACCGATGGCCTCACGGGACTGTATAACCATCGCCATTTTTACGAGGAATTGCACCGGGAGATAGCCCGTGCGCGGCGGCATAACACCCCCTTGTCCTTGTTGATGTTGGATATTGACCATTTTAAGGTTTTCAATGACACCTTCGGTCATGTCCGGGGGGACCAGGTGCTCCGGTTAGTGACCAGTATCTTGCAGAGGTCTATCCGCGATACGGACCTGGCTGCGCGTTACGGGGGGGAAGAATTTGCGGTGATCCTGCCGGATACTGGCCCGGCCGAGGCTCGCCACGTGGCTGAGCGCATCCGGCAACGGATGGCCGAGGCCACTTTTCCTGGTCAGGCCACGATCACGGTGAGTATTGGTGTAGCGAGCCTGGTGGCCCAGGAAACGGCCCCGGCTCTGGTCCGGCGAGCCGACCAGGCCCTGTATAGAGCCAAGCAGGCCGGCCGGAATCGGGTCTGTCTGAACGGGGAACCCGACGCGCAAGATGGCGGTCAGACGCCAGCTCA
>Ga0209162_1003899_pt1 | contig 11592 bp, 11 predicted proteins | sample YNPNPMetaG_FD_187121 | JGI IMG/M metagenome (GOLD analysis project Ga0209162, IMG submission 187121) | Anoxygenic and chlorotrophic microbial mat microbial communities from Yellowstone National Park, USA - YNP NP MetaG (SPAdes) (version 2) ...
GGCGGAACGAGGCTATGAGAACCACCCGGTGACAGGGGTCAGTTGGTACGGGGCCCAGGCCTATTGCCAGCACTACGGTAAGCGGTTGCCTTCCGAAGCGGAGTGGGAGAAAGCGGCCCGGGGGACGGCTGGGGCAACCTACCCCTGGGGCGAGGCATTCGAGCCCCATAGACTCAATTCTGACGGTCGGATCGGCGACACGACGCCCGTGGGAAGTTATCCAGACGGGGTCAGCCCCTACGGGATCTATGACATGGCGGGGAACGTCTGGGAGTGGGTCGCTGACTGGTACGAGGCCTATCCGGGCAACGTTGCCCGGTCCCCCTTCTTCGGCCGCAAATACAAGGTGGTTCGCGGCGGGTCCTGGAATCACCCTGCGGACGATGCCCGCTGCGCCCGCCGGGACATTGCTCATCCCGACCGTCGCCTGCGAGTCGTGGGCTTCCGCTGCGCCCGCGATGACCAGGTGCGACGCACCTGATCACAGCTCAACCTCGAGGCCCAGACCCAGCCTGCCTGCTTCCTCCAGAACTTTCCTGGCCACTGAGACGTCCTGAACGGCGTTGCCCACCGATTTGAAGAAGGTGATTTCCTGGTTGTCCTCACGCCCGCGCTTCATCCCCGCTGCGATTTCCCCCAACTCGGCGTAGATGTCGCCCTCGGAGATGAGACCCTTGCGCCGGGGGATGATCAAATCGCCCGCCTCGGCCCAGCAGGCTTCCCGCGAGTCCACCACGAGTTTGGCCCTCCTGATGGTATCCTCTGGAATCTCCTGCATCTGAGGGGTGAAGGCGCCAACGGCATTGATGTGCACGCCAGGTTTGAGATCGGCGTCGGCAAAGACAGGGGTCCTGGCGGTGGTGGCTGTGCAGATGACATCGGCCTCCCGCACCGTTTCGGCTGGAGAGGAGGCGACAACAACATCCCTGGGTATCCTTCCTCCTCGTTCCCGCATCTCGGTCGCGTACTTCTCGGCCGCGTCCCGGTTGATGTCGTAGACCCATACTTTTTCAATGTCTCGCACCTGGCAGACTGCCTCCAGTTGGGTGCGGCCCTGAACTCCGGCCCCAAAGATGGCTGCCACCCGTGCGTCCTGGCGAGCCAGGAGATCGGTGGCGGCACCGGAGGCGGCCCCGGTGCGCAGGGCTGTCAGATAGGTTCCGTCCATGACGGCCGCCGGGCACCCTGTCTCGGCATTCACCACTGCCACCAGGGCGTGGATGGTGGGCAGACCCCTTTCCAGGTTACGGGGGAAGACGGAGACAATTTTCACGCCCAGGTCATCGCTCTCCCCAAGGTAGGCGGGCATGAAGAGAGTGATGCCCTCGTGTCGGGCTATTTCCAGTTGGGTGCGGATGGGCACCACGGCCTGGCCGGCCGAAAGTTGGGCGAAAGCTCCTTTCACGATCTCGATGGCCTGAGCCATTGAGACAGCCCGTCGGACATCATTCCGAGAGAGTACACGCAATTTCATTCTCGCTCCTTCCCTGAAACTAAGAAGAGGACCTTGGCTTCTACCACTGTTGCGCCACCTGGGCCGCAATAGTGGCGCTATTGCGGCCCAGGCAGTTCCTCTCGATTAACCGTAACCGTGTATGCATCCGGGTAGAGCCAACTCCTTGCGGTTGCCATTGCTTGGCAGTGGTTTGGCGTCCAATTGTCCAGTGCCAGGTTGGGTAAGGGCAAGTTTACCCTACGTGACAGGGATACCTGAACGGTTATAGGATGGCTCTTTTGTGTGATGTGAAGCGACGTTTTCGTCTAACGTCAGAGCCTTGCGCCGCCTGCCGCCTGTGTTCGAGAGCGGGGACAATGGTCGGGTCCACGCAACACTCGGCGGCAGAGCGGCGGGTGGTCGCAAGGCGTGTGTTATCTGCCGCGCAATGTCTTCAATCCTAGCCGCCGACGCATTTCTGTGCTAGAAATTCCCCCTTCCGCTTTTTGCCGTGCGCGTGACCGCTCAATCAGAGCAAGAAATTGAGGATGGGTGCTTAGCGCCACTGTCTCCAAGTCGGCATTTTCAATCGGCACGAGCGCGGCAACAGGTCTGCCACCAATGGTCAGAATCACAGGCTCTTTGCGCACGTCCCGCGCATATTCGGCAAGCGGGGCAGTTGCCTCAACCATTTCCAGCGTCTTCATAATTCAATCACCTCTTTTCCAATGCGAACCCGATTACGTTCCTTAACCCCGACAGCGCGACAGTGTCCAAGACAATGGCCTGTTGTCGAGCGGTCAATCCCCTCAGATGGTCTTCAGCATCAGGAGAGTATTCAATCTGATACGGCAATGTGCTTTCTCCATTTAAGCGTTGGGGGTTCTCAGCGCGTGGCAGATAACGCCAGAGCACGCCGCCACGCCCGACGCGCCACGCGAAATGCAACCACCTTCCACTACGCCAACCCACCATCGTGAAAAGCCGCGTACGTGGCGTGGTCGGCGTGCGTGTGTTTCACGGCGCGCATGTTTCTTTCCGTTCTATCTCTTGCGATAGATTTCGCTCCGATGTCCGACTTGATGAATCACAATCACCTTTTCGTCGTAAAGAATCTCGTAAACGACGCGGTAGTCACCGATGCGTAACTTGTACAATCCCGCAAGGTCGCCTTTATACGGTTCTGGTCTGATGTCATCCAGATTCGCGGCGAGCCAATTGATACGCTCAGCGATTCGGCGGGCGACAGGTTTATCCAACCGCTCCAGTTCACGCGTAGCCGCTGGCAAGATGCGAAGGCGATACATGGTGGCTATGCCAATCCGAGTCGTTGTACCACATCTTCAAACGGTTCGCCGCGTTCACCTGCGGCAACCGCTTTTTTCTGGCGTAAGAGTCTTTCGCGAACTGACTTTCGGATTTCCAATCCTTCATCAGGGTCGCCAAGCAGTTCGAGCAATTTCTGCTCAACAGTCAGCGCAATTATTTCTTTCAGTTCCTCTCTGCTCATTTGAGCAACTGTAACGCTCATACCGTTCTCCTTTCTACAATCTCCGCGAAAGCGACTGCCGAATCTCGCGGGCGTGTCGTGAAACGCCATAGCACCACGCAACGGCGGACGAATCGAAAGTGCCTTCCAATCGCAAGCCGCCCCGCCGTTGTCGTGGTGCGCGTGTTTGGCGGCGTTCATCCTGTCGTTACAGCAATTCCAAGAATCGGTCTACGTCTATCCGAGCCTGTTTCAGAATATGCGATAGGGTAGACCGCTTTACTGGACGGTGAGCAGGAACAGTAATCTTGAGCAATTCATCGCCAACATGTCTCTGAAGGCGAATATGACTGCCCCGCTGGCGCACAACTATCCAGCCATCTCGTTGCAATGCTTTGATGATTTGAGTGTAGGGCAGGCTTGGAACCTTACTCACAACACAATCTCCTTTACCCGTACCTGCTCATCCAACACCCAATCGTCTTCGACTGGTTCAAGGTAAAGTTCAATCGCTTCCTGAATATTCTTCAGGGCTTCTTCTTCAGTCTCACCCTCGCTAATGCAACCAGGCAAGGAAGGGATATAGACAGTGAAGCCGCCCTCATCACTGGGTTCAAGCACTACCTTGAAACGCATTGTATCATCTCCTTTTGCCCGCAAATACACTCGGGCTGGGTAACGGTACCGTAATTCTATCTACTGGGCTTCAGCAGTGCAAACCGCTGCGAATCAACACGGAATGTCGCCAAACTTACGTTCCACGAACCATTTGGTTCGGGAATCACATCATTTTATCGGTGATCCCCGAACCTTTTGGTTCGGGAATCCAAATTGACGATCTGAGTCTCATTCGGGAATTCACGTGAATCCACAGTCATTCATTTTGACCTCCTAGAGTTGTATATTGTCCAGCGGACTCTTGATCCGCCCTGTTGCCTTTTGCGTAACATGCGTATAGCGTTGGGTCGTCAGAATGCTGTCGTGGCCCATCAATTCCTGAATATACCTTATATCCACCCCATCTTCAAGTAGATGTGTGGCAAAGGAATGGCGTAAGGTATGGAACGTTGCCGGTTTGGTAATCCCCGCCTTTTTGTGTGAAAAGTGAAAAACCTTTTCTGCCGACCGCTCTGACAAATGATCGGTGGGGTCTTTGCCAGGAAAGAGCCAGTCCTTGGGCTTGTACGCCCGAACGTAATCGCGCAGAACCGTCAAGGTAGTCTCCGAAAGTAGTGTGTAGCGATCCAGTGCCTTGTGTTTCAGGTTGCTCGTGACCTTGAGCAACTTGGCCACTTCCTCGCGGCTCAGGACGACAGGCAACTGCTGGGGCCTTTTCATACGGGGCAAGTCACTCACCTTGCCTGGCTGTTTCAAGACAGTCTCATAAAGCAAGACCAGGGTCGCCCGCGCTCCCCGGCAGTAGCCAGCCGAAACGCGCCCACTGGTCGCCATTTCCACCAGATAACAGCGAACATCCTCGCAGGTGGCTTCCTCGGCCTGGACATTCTTGACCTTGAGCCAATTCAAGGAGTTGCGCAAATGCTGCCCGTAACTCTTTCGTGTGCCATACGCCATGCCGCGCAGAACCAGTTCATCATCCACTGCTTTGATCAATGGATGCGGCGGGTTCGTTGTGAGGGATTTGCCCGGCACAAAAGGCGCGCGTGGTCCAGCAGCCGTTTTGGCGTCTGACTTTGGCGGCGCAACCGCAATCCACTCCTCCGTCGTTTTTGGCGGCGTGGCAAGCAGGTCCGCCAACCTGGCCCGCGCCTCCGGCGTGTCGGGGATGGTCCAGAACTTGCCTTCCGGATTCCATTGCCGCCCCGGAATTTGCTTGATCGCCGCCACCCGTTCAGGCGAATACGGGAACTGGACGATCAGCCGCCCCGACTCCCCAGGCGTGACATGAATAGTTGCCATCTTGACTTGCTTTCAACTCCGCATAGTAAGACCATCCAATGAGACGGAAATGAAACGAATGCGCAGAAACAGCAAAAGCCAACCCCTCCTGACCTGCGAAGAAAATTGGCCCTCAATGTCTCGTGCTCTAACCTCCCTCATCCACTATCGGCTGCGATGTGGGCAATGAGGGCAAAGTGTTGGTCAATGCTTACAATGCTATCATACCACACAACGAGTCAAACGTCAATACCTGGGTCGACAGGCCCTTCGACCCTTCGACTTTGCTCATGGCAGGCTCCGCTCTGGACAGTCTCACCGCAGGCAGTCCGGCAGGGGGTTCGACCTGCCCCCAGAGAGTAGCTGGAGGCGGCCGTTTGACAAGGGCGAGCGGAGTGTTGTATACTTGGGGCCACAAAGTGGCACTATTGTGCCATAAGGAGAAGATATGACCGAACGAATGAACCTTCACGCCATTCTGGGTGATTTTGTCGTCTACCGCAATCTGGAACCAGCCGATGAGCGGCTACGAGGCTTGCCGGAAATCTGGCAGGAAATCGGTTTGTCCAGCTATCACATCCCCCGTAAGATGGAGCCCGACTATGCCACCGCCGTCGTCCATTTCCTGGATCAGGCCCAGGCTCTGCGCCTCCCGAGCCGCCCCTTGAAACGTCTCCTCTACATCGGCGACACCCTGATGAACGACGGCACGGCTATCGCCAATCTGGGCCAGCACCGGCCCATCTTGGGCGTCATCTGCACCGAGAGGCTAGGGGAAGCGAAGAAGGTCAACGTAAACCAGGGGATCACGAGGAGTGCAGACAGTGGCTCCCAGGTCCATCAGTGCCTGGTTGAAGGAGCCCGCCTGGCCCGATGGCAACAGCGCCTCGGCCAGATGCCAGAGCCTCCGGCGGGTGGTACCCAGGCGAGGGCTGTCGTCAACGGCAAAGAGGCGAGAGAGCACCCGGCGGACGTTGCCATCCAGCACGGCCGCATCCTGTCCAAAAGCCAGGCTGAGGATGGCCCCCGCGGTGTACGGGCCAATGCCCGGCAAAGCGAGAAGGGCCTCCCGCTCGGCGGGCAACTGGCCGTTGTGGCGTTCCATCACCTGCTGGGCAGCCCGGTGCAGGTGGCGTGCCCGGGCATAGTAGCCCAGCCCCTCCCACACCTCGTCGAGGCCGGCTTCGGCCAGGGAGCGCAGGGTGGGGAAGCGGGCCAGGAAACGATGGTAGTAAGGGATGACTGTCTCCACCTGGGTCTGCTGGAGCATCACCTCCGAAACCCAGACGTGGTACGGGTTGTGCTCACCCCGCCAGGGGAGATCGCGGCAGTGGGTACAGGACCAGGCCAGGAGACGGTCCTGAATCTGTCGGCGGAGGGGTTCGGATACGGTCTCTGTCAACTCGCCTGCTGAGGACATGGATTTCGTGCTTTTGTCGTGGCAATATCCGTTTTCGGCAATTCCTGCCCTGGCCGGATTGTGAGCCCAATGAGAACCCCCGTAACGCCCACGCACCAGAGGAACCAGGGGCAGCCCCTATTGGCGTAGGGGCTGCCACCGACGTCGGGTCCTTGCCTGGCTACACGTCCTTGCGCACTGGGGTCATCGCCCGCTCGTTCAGCGCCGCTTGGGCCGCCGCCAGTCGGGCCACAGGGACGCGGAAAGGAGAGCAACTGACGTAGTTGAGGCCAACCATGTGGCAGAACTCAATGGAACTGGGATCGCCTCCGTGCTCGCCGCAAATGCCCACCTCCAGTTCGGGCCGCGTCTTACGGCCTTCTTCCACACCGATGCGCATCAGCCGTCCCACTCCTTCCCGATCCAATACCTGGAACGGGTTCTCCGGCAAAATCCTGTCTTCGACGTATTTCAGGAGGAACTTCCCTTCAGCGTCGTCCCGGCTGTAGCCGAAGACGGTCTGGGTCAGGTCGTTGGTGCCAAAGCTAAAGAACTCGGCGTACCTGGCCACCTCGCCAGCCGTCAGCGCCGCCCGTGGGATTTCGATCATGGTCCCGAACTTGTAGTCCACCTGGATGCCTTTTTCTTCCATGACCTGTCTGGCCACCGGCTCCAGCAATTCGCGGGACACCTTCAACTCGTTGACGTGGCCGGTGAGGGGGATCATGATCTCCGGGTGGACGTCCACGCCCTCTTTAGCCACGTTGCAGGCTGCCTCCATGATGGCCCGGACCTGCATCCGGGTGATGCCTGGCATGGTAATGCCCAGGCGGATGCCACGCAGGCCCAGCATCGGGTTGGCTTCGTGCATGGCGCTGACCGCTCGCAGCATCTCTTCTTTCTCCTTCAGCAACTCCCCAATCTGCGGATCGTTGGAGTAAGAGGCCGCCACCCGCAGGCCGGCCACTTCCACCAGCAACTCGCTGTAGCTGGGCAGGAACTCATGCAAGGGCGGGTCAATCAGGCGGATGATGACCGGGCAGCCATCCATGACGCGGAAGATGCCCTCAAAATCGCTGCGCTGGAGAGGCAGCAATTGAGCCAGGTATTCCTCCCGCTCCTGGTCATCTTTGGCCAGGATCATTTTCTGGACAATGGGCAGCCGGTCTGTTTCAAAGAACATGTGCTCGGTCCGGCACAGGCCAATGCCCTCGGCTCCGAACTTGCGGGCCACGGCCGCGTCCTTGGGATAGTCGGCGTTGGCCCATACCCCCAGCCGTCGGAACTCGTCAGCCCAGCTCAGCAGGGTCTTGAGGTCCTCTTCTTTGTCAAAGTCGGGGTCAATGGTGGCGATGGTGCCGGCGAACACCTCGCCGGTGGTGCCGCTGATGGAAATGGTATCACCTTCCTGGATGGTGCGCCCGTTGACCTCAAACAGCTTGCGCTCGACGTCCACACGGATGGCTTCGCAACCGGCCACACAGGGCAGTCCCAGGCCGCGGGCCACCACGGCCGCATGGGAGGTAGCCCCACCGTGCTGAGTCAAGATTCCTTTGCTTTGCAACATCCCGTGCACGTCGTCAGGGGCCGTCTCGGGGCGGACGAGGATGACCCGCTGGCCAGCCTTGCCCCATTCTTCGGCCGTGTCGGCATCGAAAGCGGCCACGCCCGAGGCTTCACCGGGGCTGGCATTCAGGCCCCTGGCCAGGAAGTCACCGCGCTTGCGGGCCTCCTCCACCGCTTTCAGGTCGAAGCGTGGCAGGAGCAGTTGGTTGATCTGAGCCGGCTCTATGCGCAGGATGGCCTCCTCCTTGGTGATCAGGCCCTCCTTCACCATGTCCACGGCGATCTTGACCGCTGCCGCTGCCGTGCGTTTGCCGGTGCGGGTCTGGAGCATCCACAGTTTGCCCCGCTCGATGGTGAACTCCATATCCTGTACGTCCCGGTAGTGACGCTCCAGGAGGTCGCAGATTTTCAGGAACTCTTCGTATTGTTTCGGCATTTCCCTGGCCATGTCGGCGATGGGGTGCGGCGTGCGGATGCCCGCCACCACATCCTCCCCCTGAGCGTTCAACAGGTACTCGCCATAGACCTTTTTCTCTCCGGTGGCCGGGTTGCGGGTGAAAGCCACACCGGTGCCTGAGTCATTACCCATGTTGCCGAAGACCATCATTTGCACATTGGCGGCTGTGCCCAAATCATGGGGGATTTTGTTGAAATTGCGATAGTCTACCGCCCGCTTGCCGAACCACGAGCCGAACACGGCCTCGATGGCCTGATACAATTGATCCAGGGGCTTGTCAGGGAAATCCTCCCCCAACTCCTTCTTGTAAAGGGCCTTGTAGTCGCGTACTACGTCCTTCAGCATGTCAGCAGTCAGATCGGTGTCTTTGCCGCCCTCGGTCCTGGCTTTGTATTGGTCCAGGATGTGCTCGAACTTTTCGCCGTCAATGCCTTTGACGATGCGCCCGAACATCTGGATCAGACGGCGATAGGCGTCGTAGGCGAAGCGTTCGTCACCGGTCAGTGCGATCAGGCCCTGGAGCGTATCTGGATTGAGGCCGATGTTGAGCACGGTGTCCATCATGCCTGGCATGGAGAACTTGGCCCCTGAGCGGACCGAAACCAGCAGTGGATTCCGGGGATCGCCGAACTTTTTGCCGGTTTGCTGCTCCACTGCCTTCAGGGCCTCCAGCACCTGATCCCACATTCCCGGGGGGAATTTTCTGCCTGCCTCAAAGTAAGCATTGCAGGCTTCGGTGGTGATGGTAAATCCTGGGGGCACCGGCAGTCCAGCGTTGGTCATCTCGGCCACGCCCGCTCCCTTGCCGCCCAAAAGGTCGCGCATGTCCTTGTTGCCTTCACTGAATAGATAGACCCACTTTTTCGTCATTGGTATAGAACCTCCTCAAAAATTGGTTTATGAGTGCGTCGGCTGTGGATACAGCCTGACGTCTATTTCCCGCAGGACATCCTGCAAATCTGGCTCCCTGCACGGCTCCACACGGTCTTCAATGTGTTTATGGTGGGAAAAGGTTGGCAGTTCGGGATGGTGGGGCGCGTTGTCGTAGCGGAAGATAAGGCGGTCGCCTTTCTGGTAGTGGTAACTGTAGCGTAGCTTCTCGACTTTACGGTCAGAGACAAACACTACCTCTTCGATTTTTAAGAATGAGCCGTCGTAAAAGATCAGGCGGTCAACAATGTGCCCGACAAGGGTGGATTCAGCTTCGACAGAAAGGCCCTTGGGCTCGATGTCACCGCGAGAATGGATGGTGGCTTCGAGCTAAATAGTTGTGTAGAGTGGTCATGCAGGCGTCAACTCTGCCTCTGTGGACGAAAGCGCAACATGGACAGCCACGTTCATCAATGTCACTTCCAGTCGTCGCTTAATGCGTGTAAAGGCTTCGAATCCCGGCCCAGCCGATAAAGTCCTGTGCGTCACCCAACTCCCCACCCATGAACTTGGCATAAAACTCTTCGCTACTCATACCATACTTTTGTTCATACTCTTTTAGCCGCCGCGTGGTTGCAATGAGAGCATCAATGGGCGATGTACTCTCTATCGCCTCACGCAGCGCTGCCTCAAATCTCTCCGGTGGCCAGTCCTTAATATTGTCAATGATTATTCCCGGCATCTTACATCTCCCTGTTCAATTATAAACCATTGTCCAAATTTGGCAAAGTCAGAAGCCCTCAACCCTGGTCAGGTCCACGATGCCTTCCGTCAATTTGGCGATGCGCTGCAGAAGCGCCAGCCGATTCTCCCGCAGGGCTTTATCCTCGGTCATGACCAGCACTTCGTCGAAGAAGGTATTGATGGGTTCGACCACGGGCCGGAAAGCGGTGAAGAGCTCATCAACAGTGCTTTGCGGATTGACTTGCGCCTGGCAGGTCTGGTAGGCTTCGTATAGCCGCTTCGTCGCTGGCTCGACGAATCTGTCGAGATGGAGCGGGAAAGGCTCTTGATACTCACGCACAATGCGCACGCAGCGGGCGTAGGCGTTGAGGATATCCATCCAGTCCTCACGTTCGAGCCAGGGGGCGAAGGCCCGCACCGTTTCCGCTGCCAGGTAAGGGTTGTGGCCTCGCTCGGCCAGGACGGCAGCCACAGCGTCGTAACGGTAGCCCTGCTCCCGCAGCATGCTCTCTAATCGGCCAACAATGAAGGCCAGCACCTGCTCCAGGGCGTTCTCGGACACGTCCACCGGCAACAGGTCGGCAGCGGCTTTCAGCCCTGCCCGCAGGTCGAAGGGCAACCTGGCAGCTATCAGGTTGTGGACCACCCCCAGGGCGTCGCGGCGCAGGTGGTAGGGGTCAGCCGAGCCGGTGGGAGCCAGGCCCACGGCGAAGAGGCCCACCAGACTGTCCAGCCGGTTGGCCAGCCCGACCACCAGGCCAGGTCGCGTCTCGGGCAGGATGTCCCCGGCGAAACGGGGCAGATAGTGCTCAAAGATGGCCTGCGCCACACCCTCGGGCTCACCTGATAGTCGGGCGTACTCTTGCCCCATCACTCCCTGCAAACTGGTGAACTCGACCACCATCTGGGTGGCCAGGTCGGCTTTGCACAGATGAGCGGCACGGGTGGCTGTGGCTATTTCTGCCTCCGACAGCCCCACCATCTGGCCCAGACGGGGCACCAACTGCTCCAGCCGCCTGGACTTGTCCAGCATCGAGCCCAGCTTTTCCTGAAAGGTCAGGGTGTCCAGGCGAGGGAGAAAATCCTCCAGTTTCTTGCTGGTGTCAGCCTGGTAGAAGAAATCGGCGTCGGCCAGGCGAGCGCGGAGCACCTCTTCGTAGCCACGGCGCACGGTGTCCAGGTATTGGTCGTCGCCGTTACGCACAGCGATAAAGTAGGGGAGTAAAATGTGAGGCGCAGGCAGCGCCCCTTCGTCCCTCACTATTGGAAAATAGCGTTGGTGCTTTTTCATCACGGCAATGAGTACATCCCTGGGCAGGGACAGGTATTTCTCCTCGAAAGTGCCACGCACAGCGGTGGGTTGCTCCACCAGGTTGGTCACCTCTTCGAGGAGAGCCGGATCTTCGGGGATTCGTCCGCCGACCTCGGCCGCCAGTTGGTTGATCTGCTGCTCGATGCGAGCCCGGCGCTCGTCCGTGTCCACAATGATGGCATGGGCAGCCATCAGGCTCCAATAGTCGCTGGCCTTCTTGATGGTCAGCTCCGGCGAACCCAGGGGCCGCAACCCCCGCGAAGTAGACCCGCTCTGCACCCCAGCGTACTCGAAGGGGATCACCTGATCGTCCAGGAGAGCTACCAGCCAGCGGATGGGGCGAGAGAAGGCCACCCCTGACTCGTTCCAGCGCATGGTCATGTTGAAGCGCAAAGAGGAAATCAGTTGGGGTAGCAGCCCG
>Ga0209162_1003900_pt1 | contig 11591 bp, 5 predicted proteins | sample YNPNPMetaG_FD_187121 | JGI IMG/M metagenome (GOLD analysis project Ga0209162, IMG submission 187121) | Anoxygenic and chlorotrophic microbial mat microbial communities from Yellowstone National Park, USA - YNP NP MetaG (SPAdes) (version 2) ...
TGGGCGCGCATACTTTTTGCGTCCATCCAGACCATCTCCTTGTACATACCCATCCCTCCTTTCTTCCTTAGGAGGGATTCAAAGCTTAATCGACTCTTCCTTGCTTGGTCAGGTATGTACAATTTTAAGTGGCCAGAATATGATCATTTTTATCTGGCCATTGACAAGCAAAGCAACTCATCAGAAAACGTCCTGCTAAAATGATATAATCTCACTTAAAGCCGTATTGGTTGAGTCGCCGTCGTGCTTGAATAGGGGGTAGCACATGAGGGATGTTTTCGACGCCTGTATCCCCAGGGATGAGGTACTAAAGGGGGAGCTGCGAGAAGATATTTTTGCGGCACGCTTAAAAGATGTGATAGAAGAGACGGCGGACCCCATCTACCAAGACCCCGAAGTGTTCTTCGAGAACACCTATCCTACCGAGGGGCTTAAGACCCTGCTCTCCGAGGCGATGGGCAGACTCACCGGCGCAAAGCCCACGAACACGCCGATAATCCGCCTCGAAACTGCCTTCGGAGGAGGCAAGACCCACAACCTGATTGCCCTTTACCACCTTTCCAGGGGCAACGTGCAGCCTTCTCTTATCGAGAAGATGCTCCCCCCTGACATGTTGCCATCCAGCAAGATAAGATGCGTGGGCCTTGTGGGCTCCGACCTCAGCCCCTCAGATGGCCTCGCGCACGGAGACATCACCACCTTCACCCTTTGGGGAGAGCTCGCATATGCCATAGGTGGCGAGAAGGCTTTCGGGCTGGTTGAAAAGAGTGACAGGGAAAGGATAGCACCTGGCTCCGCAACCCTGGATAAGCTCATCGGAGAGGAGCCTACACTGATCCTGCTTGACGAGGTCGCCCGCCACCTCAGGTCGGCTAAGGGCATTCCCGTGGGCTCCGGGAAGTCGGACCTCGCCGAACAGACGGTTGCATTTCTCATGTCTCTTCTGGAGTTTGCGGCATCCAAGGAACGGGTAGTCGTGGTGATGACGCTGGCGGAATCCTCGGATGCCTTTGGCGATGAAACCGAGCAGCTGCGCCAGGAACTGAAAGAGCTGACGGAAACCAAGCATATCTCTGCACGCTCAGAGAGGGTGATAACCCCGACGGCCGAGGCGGAGATATCGGCCATCGTGACCCATCGAATTTTCAAGACAATAGACCGGGACGCGGCAAAGGAGATATCAAAGTATTACTCGGAATACCTCGGCAAGATGCTGGGACAGGGTGCGGCTGTCCCCTCGAACACCTCTACTGCTGAATACGCCAAGGACATCGCCGCAGACTACCCTTTTCACCCCGAACTGCTGACCACTCTGAACCGCAAGACCTCCACCATTCCCAATTTTCAGAAGACCCGGGGCGCGCTGCGCCTCCTTGCCCTGGTGGTGCGGGCGCTTTGGGAAAAGCGCCCGCAGAACACCCTGCTCATCCACCCCTTCCATATCGACCTATCCATAGAAGACATCGTCAACGACCTCACCAGCCGTCTCGAGAGGCCTGCCTTTAAGCAGGTGGTCGAGGCGGACATCGTCAGCCCGCGCAAGGGCAGCCCCGCTCATGCGGAGAGCATCGACTCCGCATGGGTTGAAGCAGGGAGACCTCCCTACTCCAGCAGGCTCGCAACAACCATCTTCCTTCACAGTCTTACGCAAGGAGTGGCTACCGGAGTATCGCTCGAGGAACTCAATGCAGCCACACTCGTGCCCGGGGATGACCCCGAGCTCATCGCCAGGGCATTGGAGAGGTTGGAGGACATCTGCTGGTTCTTCGATTACGACGGGCACCGCTACCGCTTCAAGACGGAACCCGCCTTGAAAAAGCTCGTCGATGACGAGATGGCCTTGGTGGGGATAACCAAGGCAAAGGCGGAGTTGGATGAGAGGATAAAGAAAATCTGGAAAGCGGGTATTTTCAGGCCGGTCATCTTCCCCAGCGAGGCGGCGGATGTGGACGATGACGCCAAAGAGCCGAAGCTGGTCATCATCCATTACGATGCAGCCTCGATGGATTCCGCGGATAGAACGCCGCCGGATATAGTGCTCAAGATATATGACCACGCCGGCGTCTCCCAGGGTTATCGCCAGTATAAGAACAACCTGCTGTTCCTCTGCGCCGATTCCGGCCAGGTCGAGCGGATGGTGGAGGTATGCCGGCGCTATCTTGCCATTACCCGCATCATTACCGACACGGACAGGCTTGCGGAGTTCAACGATGAGCAGAAGAAAAAGCTCAAAGGCATGCATGAAGCAGCGGAACTCGATGTGAGGATAGCCATAACCAGGGCATACCGTTACCTTTTTTATCCAAGCCAGGACGCACCGCGGTCTGCAAGCAACCTCGCCAGGGAGACTTTGCCCGCGCAGGAACAGGGGGAGGTGGCATCGGACCAGGCCAAGGTAGTCCTTGGAATCCTCAAGCAGCTCGATAAGGTGCTGACGGATGAATCGAAGCCGCTGTCCTCGGCCTACGTGAAGAGCAAAGCGTGGCCTGGCAGCCAGCAGGAGATGACGACCGAGGAGCTGTTAAGGGCTTTTGCCCGGAAGATATCCTTGCCCATCATGCTCGACCAGCAGAAGCTGAAGAGCACCATCAAGGAAGGAATAACCAACGGGACCTGGGTCTATTTCGACACCCGAGAGCAGATGGGCTACGGCAAGAAATCGCCTCCACCCTTCGTCAGCATCAGCGAAGACGCCTTGCTCTACACCCCCGAGGAGGCAGAGAGGAGGGGGATTCCGATAAAGGGGGCAGGGTCAGAGAAGAGGGAGGTCTGCCCGCTATGCGGGGCTCACCCTTGCGCCTGTGAAGTCCCCCCGCTCCCCGGGCCAGAGGTTTTTCAAGCCGAGGGAACGCCGGCGCAGGCGATGCAGAACGTAAGGGACATGGCGGAGGATGCGGGGGCGCTCACCCTATCAAAGATAACCGTTGTCGCCGAGGGCGAGGGCAAGGAAGGGGCCAGGGTCTCCGAAGCCATCGGCCTGGCCATTCCTCAACTGGGCAAGGCCGAGGTGTGGTTCGAGAGGAATATCAACTCGGAGTTCGGGCAGAACGAGCGGTTCAGCCTGTCTTATCAAGGTCTCTGGCAGCGCTACCAGAGGATCAGGCAGCAGGCTGATGGCTTGGTCAAGGACGCTGCCAAGTTGGCGGTCAAGACGAAGTTCACCGTGGGCTATCCTGGCGGCTTGGACGTTCATTCCAAAGAGTTCGAGGACCTGCGTGACATCCTGGAGTCCCTGTCTGTTGGCAAGATAAAGGTCAGCGCCGAGCCAAAGAGAGAAGGGGAGGAGATTTGAAAGGCAGGCCTTTCGAACTGCTGGTGATACCGGAGAAAGATGGCGGATACGGATTGGAGCTCACGCAAGATGCGCTGCTTGAAAAAGGCTCAATGGACGTCGTTCATCGCCTTTCTTCGCGTTTACGTGGAATCCAGCTGAAGGTCTGCTCGGAGCAGATAATCGGAGCGCTGAAACGGAATGGTTATCGGGCCGGAGACCTCGGCCCCAAGCGAAGAGCTCCTTTTCGTATCGATGAGGAGAGCGGCGTCAAGCTGGTCTTGCTCTTCATGGCGCTGAAGCCCTTGAGGAAGGTGACGCGCATGGAGGCCATCGCCTCCGAGGTGAGGAGGATGGAGATGGAGGAAGCTTACTACTGGTTCTCCAAGTGCACCTCGCCGAACAGCGCACGCTCCCTGCGAGCCCTGCGGATATTGCTGTCGGAGGAATAGCGATGGCCCGCGAACTGCCCTCGGTGCTCATCGAGAAGTGGTTGCCGATACAAGAGATAGGGGTTGAAAGCACAAGGGAAAGAGGCGCAAGTAGTGCATTGCCTCCGCTATATTTCCTTCATGTCTGGTGGGCGAGAAGGCCTCTTACCATCTCCAGGGCGGCGATACTGGCCAGCCTGTTGCCCATCTGGAGCAGCGGCTGGCCGAAGGAGCTTAAAGAGCAGTTCCCCACCGAGGAATCTTACCACGCATGGTTCCTGAGACTGTTGGGCATCCTGGGCGACCCCGTGGCGGGGAAGAAGCTGATCCAGTATGCCAAGGACAAGAACATCAAGCTCAAGGGCAATCCATATGGATACCCCCGGGCTTTCACCATCGGCCCCGACGAAGAGCAGCTGGAGACGCTCAGCGCCTTGCTGGAACTCAACTGGGGGACCTCGGAAATATCGGTGATGGATCCCATGGCCGGAGGAGGGTCCATACCGTTCGAGGCCCTGAGGTTCGGGTTTGCCACTTATGCCAATGAACTGAACCCGGTCGCATCGGTCATCCTCAAGGCGACCCTGGAATACCCTCGAAGATTCGGGAAGAAGCTCCTGGACGACTTGAAGAAGCACGGCAAGGAGATATCCCGCAGGGTAAAAGAACGCCTTGAGCCCTACTTTCCCGTCCGACCCGGCGAGAGCATCCAGGCATATATCTGGGCAAGGACCGTGGCCTGCCCCACCACGGGAAAACCGGTTCCCTTGAGCCCCAACTGGTGGCTTAAGAAGGACGGAGAGCCTATCGCCGTCAGGATCACATGCGACCAAGATGATTTTGAGTGCAGGTTCGAGATTGTCCGCGGCGCCGAAGCCGAGAGGGCAAAGCCGGGCGAAGGGACCATGAAAGGGAAAAATGCGATCTCTCCGTGGACAGGCGAAGTAATCAGTGGAGAGTACATCAAGAAGGAAGCCCAGTCCGGGCGTATGTCCCAGCAACTATATGCCATCGCTGTCAAGACCAACAAGGGGAACGGCTTCAGGGCCCCTGATGAGCAAGACTTGGAAGCTGTTAGGCAAGCTGAAATAGAGTTGATGAGAAGGCTGCCGAAATGGGAATCCCAGGGCCTGATACCGCGAGAACCCTTTCCTGAAACGTCCACTGACACCAGGCCGATTCAATACGGCATGCCGACTTGGGGAGACATGTTCTCGCCTCGGCAGCTCCTCACCCTTGGTATATATCTAGAAGAGATGAATAATGTATTGCAAGCTATTGTCAGTGAGAACGAAGAGGAAAAGGCGAGAATTATCAGGACCTACCTGGCAATAGCTTTCGATAAATGTTGTGACTATTGCTCAATAATTACTAAATGGGATCCTTCGAGGTTTAAAATTACTAATACTTTTGACAAACATGACTATAGCTTTAAAAGCAGCTTTGGGGAGTTCGACGGGGCACACAACCTGTTCCCCTGGGCCCTGTCCCAGGTTGAGGATGCCTACTCGGGCATCGTGGATCTGGTCGAAGACGGCCGTGGGCTTCATGTAGAAGAAGCAAAGCTGCATATCAGCAGTGGAAACGCCGCGGACATGAATGGCATAGAAGACGGCTCTATGCATCTGATCTGTGTTGACCCACCCTACTACAACAACGTGATGTACGCGGAGTGCAGCGATTTCTTCTACGTATGGATGAAGCGAACCCTGGGTGATACCTACCCGGAGTTTTTTGCAGATGAATTGACCAACAAGGACGATGAGGCGGTTGCCAACAGCGCTCGCTTCGCCTCGGTAACAAGGAAGAAAAAGGAGGAGCTCGCCGAAAGGGACTACCAACGCAAGATGTCCGCCTGCTTCAAGGAGATGTACCGGGTCTTGAAACCGGAAGGCGTTCTTACCGTGATGTTCACCCATAAGCGGGTCGAAGCGTGGGACACTCTCGCCACGGCCCTGGTGGAAGCGGGATTCAAGGTGGAGACCTCTTGGCCCGTACACACGGAGAGCGAGCACTCTCTCCATCAGGCCAAGAAGAATGCGGCATCGAGCACCATCCTGTTGGTGTGCCGCAAGAGGGACTCTGCGCGGGAGGAGATCTGGTGGGAGGATATCAAGGGCAGGGTGCGGGAGGTCGCCAGAGAAAAAGCGGAAGAGTTCGAACGGGCCGGCATCTCGGGAGTGGACCTCTACCTGAGCACCTTCGGGCCTGTGCTCGCGGTGATCTCCGAGAACTGGCCCGTCCTCACCAGCGAGATTGACGAGAAGACCGGAAAGCCCCTTAAATTGAGGCCGGAAACGGCGCTGGAGATCGCCAGGGAAGAGGTCGTTTCCTTGAGGAAGAAAGGCCTGCTCCTTGGGCGCAAGGTCGAGTTCGACCCGGTCACCGATTGGTACCTGCTGGCTTGGGATGCCTTCCGGGCAGAGCAGTTCCCGGCGGACGAGGCCCGGAAGCTCGCTATAGCCCTCGGCTTGGATATCGAGAGCGATTTGGTTAGGGGAAAACGCATCATCAGGAAGAGCGGCAGCACCGTGGCGTTGAACGACCCCAGGGCCAGGCGCAAGAAGGGCATGGTTGACCCCGAGGCCGATTCGTTCCAATGCGTCCTGGACGCTGTGCACACCGCGATGCTGGTTTACGAAGAAGACGGGCCTGTGGCGTGCAGGAGATTCCTCTTGGCATCGGGGCTGGACAAAGATGCTGCCTTCAAAGCGTGCCTGCAAGCAATGCTCTACGCGATACCCCGCACCAAGAAGAAAGACAGGTTCGTGCGCAAGGAGGCAGAGACCTTGGAAGCCCTGCGCCTCGCATATTTCGACGATATCCAAGCCCCACCCGAGGAGTTGCCCGAGATAGAGCAAGTACAGACTGAGCTCAGGTTTGAGGGGCAGGATGGAGAACTCGAAGAGGAAGAGGTGGAGGAGGAAGAAGAGTAGCGGGAATGGATGAAGGCCTGCGCTCCCTGGAGCTCAAGATATCCTACGGACCCCGGGATGACCGTCTCAGGGACTTCTACATACCATGCCTGTCACGCAGCGTCCGTTTTGACAGGAGCGCGGGGTATTTCTCCAGCACGACTCTGGCCGTTGCCGCAGCCGGGGTGGTGCGGCTCATCGGCAACGAAGGCAGAATGCGATTGCTCGTCGGGGCGGACCTCAAGGAGGAGGACATTGCGGCGATAAGCAGCCCCTCCGAGCTGGCATCAAGGGTGGAGAGGAGCATGCTCCTGGCGCTGCGCGATCCGCAGAGCGAATTCGAGTTAAAAAGGCTGGAGATACTTGCCTGGATGGTCTCCACCGGTTTGCTGGAGATAAAAGTGGTTCTCCCCAAGGACGATAGCGGGCGCATCATCCCTTCGGACCAGGCGCAGGAGTACTACCATCCCAAGGAAGGCATCTTCTTTGACGCCTACGGGGATATCGTGGCTTTCTCGGGCAGCGTCAACGAGTCCGAGAGGGCTTGGGAGAAGAACTACGAGCAGTTTGACGTGTTCACCTCATGGTCGCTCACCGGCATGTATGTAACCGAGAAGATAAAGAGATTTGAGCGCCTGTGGAGCGGCATGGAACCCGATTGGGTGGCACTGCCCATTCCCGAGGCGGTAAAGAGAAAGTTGCTCCGATTCAAGCCGGATGCGCCACCGCAACGTGACCCCGCAGAGCGGGAAACCGAGCTCGAAGCGGAAAAGGAGGATATCCAACTGTCGAAAAAAGAGAAGGCGGCCTTGCGTTTTATCGCAGACCTCCCTTTCATGTACCCGGCCGCCGGCTTGGCGGAGGCGACCTGCGCAATAAGGCTCTGGCCTCATCAACGCAAAGTGGCCAACGCTCTTGCTCAGACCTACCCCCGAAATTATCTGCTGTGCGATGAGGTGGGCCTGGGAAAGACCATTGAGGCAGGCGCGGCCCTGCGCCAGCTTTTGCTCACGGGCGTGGTGCGAAGGTGCCTGATACTGGTGCCCAAGAGCGTTTCGAGGCAGTGGCAAGAGGAGCTTTATGAGAAATTCCTTCTGAACATCCCGCTGATGCATGGGAGCGGTTTTATTGATGTATTCAAGAACGAGCTGGACTATGACTTCGACAATCCGTGGAACTCCCATAACTGCATGATCGCTTCAAGCCAGCTGGCAAAGCGCCGGGACAAACAGGACCAACTTGTTGATGCAGAACCGTGGGACCTCGTGCTCATAGACGAAGCCCATCATGCCAGGCGGAAGGATTTCCTCACCCGAAACTACCGGCCCAACCGCCTGCTGGAGCTGGTGAGCCGCCTTCGGGGCAGGGCCAGATGCCTCTGGTTCCTTACGGCTACCCCCATGCAGGTTAACCAGGTGGAGATATGGGACTTGTTGAACATGTTGGGGATGGGCGGTAGATGGGGCGCCTCGGAGAGGTTCTTTACCAGGTATTTCCGGGAGCTGAGAATGAATCCTCGCGAAATAGACTGGTCATTCATATTCCGGATGATGAAGGAATACTATCCGGAAGAGGAGGACTGGGACATGGGGCTGAGAACAACAGCTGAGGAATTCCTGGGACCGGTTGAGTGGGGAAAGATCGTAGGCCTGGTGCAGGATGCCCCTGCCCTTTCCAGCAAGATGAAACTGTCGGAAGAATCTTACAAGGTGCTTCTCGAGCTGGCCAAATCGCATACTCCAATCAGGTACTTCATGTTCAGGAATACTCGAGAGCTGCTGAGAAGATATAGGGAAAATGGCTTGCTGGAGGAAAGAGTGGCGGTTCGCGACCCTCACCTCGTGTGGATTGACATGGAAGAGGACGAGTATGAGCTTTACCAGAGGATTGATGAGTACATAAGCGACTTCTACCACAAGTACGAGTCGGAGCGAAAAGGCCTTGGTTTCGTGATGACTGTCTATCGCAGGAGGCTCACCAGCAGCTTCTATGCCATTCGGCAGAGTTTGCAAAGAAGGCGCGATTATATCACGGGGGTTGTGGGCGCAAGCAGCCAGGTCGTTACCGATGAGGATATTGAGCAGGAGGAGCTGGACTTCGATATCGAGGAGGAACTCGAAGACCAGGACCGTCTGCTCTTCAGGGAGGAACTGGAATACATCGAAGACTTCCTGCAAAAGATAGGCAACCTGGGCACCGACACCAAGCTCAAGCGCCTCCTGCAGGACTTGAACGAGATATTCAGAAAACGCGAAACGGTGCTCATCTTCACCCAGTACACCGATACCATGGATTTCCTCAGGGATGAGCTGGTTGAGATCTACGGGACCAAGGTGGCCTGTTACTCCGGCAGGGAGGGGGAGTACTGGGATGGGGCGATATGGCAGTCCACCAGCAAAGAGGAGATAAAACGCAAATTCGCGGAAGGCGAAGAGATCAAGATACTCATTTGTACCGAGGCAGCCAGCGAAGGATTGAACCTGCAGACCTGCGGAGTGCTCATCAACTACGATATGCCCTGGAACCCCATGCGGGTGGAGCAGCGGATAGGGCGTATTGACAGGATCGGGCAGCTCTATGATGTCGTCCAGATATACAACTATTTCTACTCTAATACTGTCGAGGCGACCATCTATGCTCGTCTTGAGGACAGGATAGACTGGTTCAACTGGGTGGTAGGCAGGCTTCAGCCCATCCTCTACCGGGTGTCGGAAACCATCAAGACGATCGCGCTGACTCCCAGGGAGGAGAGGGAGAGAAGGCTTGAACAGGAACTGAAGCGCCTCAAGGATGAGTTTGCGTTACTTGAAGAGGAGATTATCGATTTCGAAGGAATGATTGACCCTTCCCTCGAGAAGACGGCCGTGAAAGCCCCTATAACCTTAGAGCAGCTAAAGGAGTTCTTCCTTGGCTCGGAGGGCTTGAGGAAATACTTCCATGAGCATCCCGATATAAAGGAAGCGTACATCCTGAGCTATGACGGAAAGAGCAGGATTGTAACCTTTGAGCCATCAGTATTCGATGCATACTCGGATAATCTGAACCTCATGACCTATGGCGACGAAGCCTTTGAGGGCTTTTTGAGGTTTCTGATCGAGAAGGAGCCCTCAGAGGAAATGGCCCTGATAAGGGCTGAGATTGATAAGCCCTGGAGAATGGTGGCATATTACTCTTTCGAGGATGGTTCGCCTCGAAAGATACAGGACCTCGCAACCTTATGCCTTAAAGTTGAGGCCGCGCACAATGGAGATGTTAGGCAAGGACTTTGTGAGATTGCCGAGGATGAGCTCAGAAAGTCTGCGCTTGAGTACGAGGCGGGCTTGCTCGAGAGGGAGAGGAAGAAGAAGATATTTGAGAAAGAGGCCTTGCTGGAGAAGGGCAGGCGGCTGCTTGAAGAAGCCACCTATATCCAGATCGCGTTATCCCAGCAGGCCAGCTTGTTCGAAGAGGGCTTTGATGTGCCGGTAGATTTCTCCCTGGATGCCGTGCAGCGCGTGGCATCCCGGCACGGTTACCCTTTCGCGGGGCTGTTAAAGCTGGTTGGCTGGGAAGGCATCGAGTTGTCATCCATGGATGAATTCTATCTGGGAATCAAAGAACTGCCAGCTGAAGCTCTCAAAGCAAGATTCGACAGCACAAAGAGCAAAGCAGCGCAACTTTTATCGGAGTTGGTTCGATAGCAGGACTATCATTAAATAGAAACAGGTGGAGGAAATGGCCCGACATAAAGCATCAAGGGTGGGAGAGCCGGTCTGCTCTAAGGGCATGGCGATCCCTTTCACATTCTGGCCTGAGAATTACATCAAGAACGGTTCTTTCGTTGCGTCAAATTGCTGGCAGTTCCTTATCAACTACATTGATTCTATGAAAGGAGACAAGACGAAGCAACTTAGGGCAAGAGCCTATACAGAGCAATCATTCCAACTGTTTTTATCCTCGAAAGAAGCATCCGTACAGGCAAAACCGCTGATGTTATATTACTCATATCTAAACTTAGCCAAAGCGTTTCTAGCATTCAGAAGAGGCCCCTCAAACGGCGGAGAGATCCACGGCTTAAAGTTAGACACTCCACCGAGTAGGTATAGGGGATTGAAATCGATAAAGTTTAGAGTTGTTTCTCCGAGAACCAGAGGAACGTCGTCAATTTTTCACAATCTCATGACTGAGATTAATTTCTCTCCGCTTGAGGAAGACAAGCCAATCGAATTATCAAATATGATCGAGCAAATAGTAGGACTTCATGATTATTTGGTTGCTACTAGCAATATTCCCAGGGTATTCTTTCCTGTCAAACTTTCATTTATGAGGAATAAAGAAAGAAAAACTGTTTGGATAAGAGGGGAGATAGAGAAGGCTGGATGCACGAAAGCCCACATAAAAACAATCATTGGTTTCTTCGAAAGGAGCAGCAGTCTATGCTGTGTATATGACAAAGAAACGAAAGGAAAGATTGTTTTTGAGTCGGCGGAAGAAGCAAATTATATAAGCTCTCCAATACGACCATTGAGAGAAAAATTGATTGTGCCTATAAGGAGGAATATATTTAGCGAGCAGACACCAAATGGGTTTCAATATTACTTGTGCTGTAGGGATGATTTCACTGGGCAAATAATATCTCATTTTGCTGTGATGTTTGTTCTTGGATCGCTTGTAAGATATTATCCAGAAGTGTTTGCAAAGATGCAGAAAGAGTGGTTAGTGCATGAATATTTGACAACGCAACCCATCCAATATGCTTATCTTCTGGGAAGTGGAATGATACGAAACGAGATAGTGCCTTTACAGGTACATGGCTGAAGGATAGAAAGATATTGCCTAAACTCAAGTTGAACAGTTGAATTTCCAGAACCCCAGTTCAAAGGGTGTTAATCAGCACCCAAAAGCGGCCACCGATCGGCACATCAAAAGCGGCCACTTGAGATAGTAGGATAAGCGGTCCAAACTCCTCCTGAAAGGAGGAGGAAGGACATGGCC
>Ga0209162_1003904_pt1 | contig 11588 bp, 8 predicted proteins | sample YNPNPMetaG_FD_187121 | JGI IMG/M metagenome (GOLD analysis project Ga0209162, IMG submission 187121) | Anoxygenic and chlorotrophic microbial mat microbial communities from Yellowstone National Park, USA - YNP NP MetaG (SPAdes) (version 2) ...
AGCGTCTGGCTGATGTAGCCGACCGAGCGGGTGGTGCCCAGGAGCAGTTGCAGCCCCAGGCGGATGTCGCGCACACTGCCTTTCAGCAGCGGGAGGGTAACAATCGCCCGGTCAACGAGGGACTTGTTCACGGTCAGCGTAGTGGCTTGGACTGGCCGCCCAGCATCACGAGGCAGCAGGGCCTCGGACAGGGCCTCGCGCGCACGATCGCGTATCTGATAGATCAGGGTGCGCGAGACGCCATAGAGGCGAGCCAGTTCCGTACCCAGCCCCCATGGGCGATCTGGGAAGGGAAGGAGCATCTGCAGGGCGACGTCGGTGCGCTGCTCGGCGGTGAATTCGGGGACACGATAGTTGGCCATCGCAACCTCCCATCAAAGCGAATCTCGGATGGCTAAGATTCTCCTCGAATCAGCCATTTTTGTCGAGTCGATGCGGTTGTTAAAGTGTCAACCAATTATGAACCATCCCCAAGTACGGGCGAATAATGATTCGCCCCGACGCGCCCACCTCCGCAGGCTGCATTCTAGCCGCCGAAGGGCGGCTTCGGGTATGTGTCGCAAGCGTTCACGCATAAGGCTTGACACTCCTCAAAACCGCAAAAGGCGTGAACGCTTGCGATTGCTGCGGTTTCAACCGCTCGTGCCCGACTTGGCACCAGCCCTGCCCGAGGAGTAGCCAATTTTGACAAGCCACATCAACCACGCTACAATGTTAGCGTTTTGAGTATCACGCCCATTCCATAGCCTATGAAAAACATCCAGGGATTCATCTTCGATCTAGACGGCACAGTGTATCTGGGAGAGCGCGCTTTACCCGGGGCTGTCGAAACGTTCGCCGAGATTCGCGCACGAGGACTGCCATGCGTGTTTATCTCCAACAAACCGCTTGAACCTGCCCGTGCGTACGCTGCAAAACTTACACGGCTGGGAATACCCGCCACACCGAACGATGTCATCACTTCGGTACGCGTGTTGCTGGCATACTTGCAGCGCCATGCACCCAACGCGTATATCTTTCCAATCGGCGAGCCTCCTCTGTGGGAGGAATTGCGCGCGGCAGGATTGCAGTTGACGGACGACCCGGCGCGCATCGAGTACGTCGTCGCTGCCTTCGACCGTACGTTCGACTATCGCAAACTGAACATTGCGTTTCAGGCGATCAAGTTTCACGGCGCGCACTTTATCGCAACGAATGCCGACAAGTCCTGTCCTGTGGATGGCGGCGAGATTCCCGATTGTGCAGGCATCATCGCGGCTCTTGAAGCAACGACCGGCAAGCAGGTGGAGTTTGTCGCTGGCAAACCCTCGCCCCTCATCATCCAGACGGGCGTGGAGCAAATGGGTGTGCCGATCGAAGCGTGCCTTGTTGTCGGTGACCGCCTGGAAACTGACATTGCGATGGGGCGCGCCGCCGGCGCGCGTACCGCACTGGTGCTCACCGGTGTCACCCGTCGAGAACATCTCGCGCGCGCGAGTGTACTCCCCGATTACGTTCTGGAAAACATCGGTGAGATTCCGCGCGTGGTGATGCAATGGAAGTGAAGATGGCCAGTACGTGGGAACGTCTCTCTGCGCGCGTTGCTGCGCTGCGTCAACCGCCTACCCCCGACGCGCCGATCACGACGAATCGGCGCGTACTGCTTTTGGCAGGTCCTTCGCTCATTGAAAATCTCTTGCAAACGATGTTAACCGTGTTCGATATGATTTTCGTTGGTCAACTGGGGAAGGACGCGATCGCTGGCATCGGTCTGGGAGGACAATTGACTTTCTTTCTGCAGGTCGCGTTTATGGGCCTGGCGGTTGGCAACACGGCTCTGGTCGCGCGCGCGATTGGCGCAGGGGATAAACGCGAAGCCGAACGGATTGCCAAGCAATCGCTCACGCTCGGAGTAGTGGTGGGGCTGGGCATTGGTCTTTTCACCTGGTTCACCGCCGATGCGATTGTGGGCGTGATGGGCGCGACGCCCGAAGTGAGCGCGCTGGCGAGTAGTTTCTTGCGCATCGTCTCTCTGTTCGCGTTTGTGATGGGCGTGATGTTCGTCGGGAGTGGTACGCTGCGCGGTGCCGGCGACACGTTTACCCCGATGTTGATTACGGGATTCATCAACATCATCAACATCGTTGTCGCGTACACGCTCATCTTTGGCAACTTTGGTTTTCCGCGCATGGGCGCGCTCGGCTCGGCGATGGCAATCACCACCTCGCGCGTCATTGGCGCGTGTCTCATTGCCTATGTGCTCTTCCGAAGCAACCGCGTTTTGCCTCTCACCTGGCGTGGTGGCTGGGGTTTTCATCGCGATGTCATCGCTCGCATTTTGAACATCGGTTTGCCGAGCGCGGCGGAGCAAATCGTCTTTCAAGCCGGCTTTTTGGTGTTTGCGGCGATGGCGGTTTCGCTGGGGACGGCGAATTATGCCGCACAACAAGTCGCATTCACCATTAGCAATTTTTCGATTATGCCGGCGTTTGCCTTTGGCGTTGCCGCGACGACGCTGGTGGGGCAAAATCTGGGGGCAAAAAATCCCGAACGCGCGGAACAGAGCGCGTATCAGGCGTTGAAGAATGGGACGTTGTGGATGGTGGTGATGGGTGTTGCATTCTTGATCGGGCGCGAGCCGCTCGTGCGTTTGTTCACCACCGATGCCGATGTGTGGGGACCCGCGCAAATGTGTTTAACGTTTATCGCGCTGGGACAGCCGTTTATGTCAGTGGGGATGATTATGGCGAGTGCCTTGCGCGGCGCAGGCGATACGCGCGCCACGCTGGCGATAACTTTTGTCGGCATCTGGCTGGTGCGGGTGTGTCTGGGGTACGTGCTGGGGATTGTACTGGGGTTGGGTCTGTTTGGAATGTGGGTTGCCTGGCTCGGCGATTTTGCGGTGCGCGCGCTGCTCGTCTCGTTACGCTTCCGCACAGGACGCTGGAAAACATTGCGGGTGTAGTTCAATCCGCTGTGTTGCCATCCCGATAGAACACGCGGTCGCGTGACGCCATAGCGCACCGACCGTGCCCAAAGTGGCACTCGAATTGAAGCCACCGTCCAACTGCGCCAACCAACTCTGCCAAAAGGCGCGTACGTGGCGCGGTCGGTGCGCGTGTGTTATCTGACGTTCTGCTGTATGTTGCTACAATTTCCCTATTGGGCAAAAAGGACTTTCTCCACACTTGTCAGTGTGTCCTTATCAGTGTATCATTTTCAACGCGTAGAATTCGCCCACCTCTCTCTGCCCAAACAACATGAGTAACACTCCATCTAGCCCCTGTTCTTGAAGGAATATTTACCTCCAGTCGAATTTTCTTGTTTCGGTCTTTGGGTTCCCAAGAGTAAACTTCTATCTCATCAGGGGCAACCCCGTAGATTTTCCCCAACCCGTGTTTTACTTTATAGATAGTCTCAACCCAATCTTGCTCGTTGAATGACATCTTTGGGAATCCAAGCGCCTGAGGGACATGATTGGCAAACCAACCAGTCCGATATTCGAGAATTAGCAATAACACCCCAACTACGAATGTACTGGTAACGGCTAATATCCATTCTGGCATATTATTTCACTTTTAACTACTTTTACCTCCAACCGCCACGTTCAACGCGTTCGATTGGTTTTGTGTGTGTACAACAGGGAAACCAAATGTCAGATAACTTACGTTCCACGACACATTTTCGTCGTGTAACACGGCATTTTCCCGTGTTACCTGCAATAAACGTGTCGGGTATCACTTCGTGGGGGATACCTTCCCATTAAAACCTGATGCCAAAATCTCTGTGGTTCTTTCGCGCCGCGCCATGCACAAAACAAAAAGCACCCGCCGCGTCAACACGCGCGCACGCGCGCGTCAACAGCAGGTGCTTTGACGTTCCACGACAATATGGACGGTTCGGAGCGCGGTCATCTCTCCCCCTTATGCCGACAAGCCAAACGCGAACCGATTGCCCGGCAATCATCTGGCTCAAGTTTAGCCGATAAAATTGCAAAAGTCAAATCACATTTAGAGCCGCGCCATAATTTCCTCCGCCATCGCGCGCGTGCTCAACGCGCGTTCGCCGTCACGCGCCAGATCGGCGGTGCGATAGCCCGCGTGCAACGCCTGCTCCACCGCGCGCTCGATTGCCTCTGCCTCGCGCGGCAAGTTCAGGGAATGACGTAACAACATCGCCGCGCTCAGAATCGTCCCAATCGGATTCGCAATGCCCTTGCCCGCAATGTCCGGCGCGGAACCGTGAATCGGCTCGTACACACCCCGCGTCCCCTCACCCAGCGACGCGGACGGCAACAGTCCCATCGAACCGACCAGCACCGCTGCCTCGTCTGTGAGAATGTCGCCAAACATGTTTTCGGTGACGATCACATCGAACGACGCGGGCGAGGCAACAAGTCGCATCGCGCAAGTGTCCACGAGCAGATGCTCCAGCGTGACGCGCGGATACGCGCGCGCAGTTTGACTTGCGATCTCGCGCCACAGTTTGGAACTTGCCAGCACATTCGCCTTGTCCACCGAGGTCACGCGCGCGCGTCGCGCGGCGGCAAGGCGAAATGCCAAGTCAACGATGCGTCGAATTTCTCCTTCGGTGTATTCCAGCGTATCCACCGCGCGCCGCTGACCGACTTCGCCGAAACATCCTTGCGGCTTGCCAAAGTACAAACCGCCGGTCAACTCGCGCACCACCAGCACGTCCACGCCCACCAGTTTTTCCGGCTTGAGCGGCGAACACGCGGCAAGCGCGGGATGCGGTTTGACCGGGCGCAAGTTCGCGAACAAGCCCAACTCTTTCCGCAATTTCAGCAAGCCCTGTTCAGGACGCACCGCGCCGCCGTCCCATTTGGGTCCACCAACCGCGCCGAGTAGCACCGCATCCGCCGCGCGACACGCGTCGAGTGTTTCGTCTGTTAGCGGTACACCAGTGGCATCAATCGAACAACCGCCGATGAGATGCTCCTCGAATTCGAATTGATGATTGAATTTCCGCGCAATCGCTTGCAAAACGCGCACGCCCTCCGCCGTCACTTCGGGACCAATGCCGTCGCCGGGGAGGGTGATGATTTTTGCGCGCACACGACCTCCTGACAAATATGCCAAATCTGCCAAATTTGCCAAACGTGCCAAATGTGCCAAAAGATTTTTTGGCACGTTTGGCTCTTTTGGCATGTTTGGCACGTTTAGCTCTTTTGGCACGTTTGGCTACTTTGCCACTCTCAATCCGTACTCCACCGCATCGTACAGCGCGAGCCAGCTCGCCTCGATGATGTTTGTCGAGGCGCCGACGGTTGTCCAGGTTTGACGATGATTGGCGGTTTCGATGAGGACGCGCGTCGTCGCGGCGGTTCCCGCGTTGCCATCGAGAATCCGCACTTTGTAATCGGCGAGATGAAACGCATCAATCGCGGGATAATGTTCGCGCAGCGCTTTGCGCAGCGCGTTGTCGAGCGCGTTGACCGGACCATTGCCTTCCGCTGCCGTGTGAACGATTTCGCCGTTGACGCGCAGTTTGATGTTTGCTTCAGCGAAAATGCCGCGTCCCGCGCGATGCTCAACGACGACCATAAAATCTACCATCTCGAACAAGGGCTGATAGTCCGGTTGCGCGCGCCGTAGCATCAACTCTACCGAGGCGTCTGCCGATTCGAAATGAAAACCGCGCGCTTCGAGTTCTTTGATGCGTTGCAACACGCGCGCAAGACTTGGCGCGTCCACCGCCAGTCCCAGTTCTTCCACCTTGCTCAGCAGATTGCCGCGCCCTGCTAATTCGGAAATGGCGATGCGCGTTTCGTTTCCCACGCGCGCGGGGTCAATGTGCTGGTAACTGTGTCCATTGCGACGCTGTGCCGCAACATGGAGACCGCCCTTGTGCAAAAACGCGCTGCGCCCCACGTACGCTTGACGATTGTCCATCGCCAGATTGGCGATTTCGGCGACGGTGCGCGCAAGGCGCGTCAATTCCGCGAGATGTCCCGGCGGCAAACAGGTCATCCCCATCTTCAGTTCCAGATTCGGAATGATGGCGCACAAATCGGCATTGCCGCAGCGTTCGCCGTAACCGTTGATAGTGCCTTGCACGAGCGTACAACCAGCGCGCAGCGCGGCAAGCGAATTGGCGACCGCGCAACCGCTATCGTTGTGCGCGTGGATGCCGAACGGTTTATCGGGAAAGTGCGCGCGCACTGCGCGCACGATCTCTTCGACTTGATGCGGGAGCATTCCGCCATTCGTATCGCACAACGAAATGGAATCCGCGCCACCCTCCAATGCCGCGCGCAGCGTCGCCAGTGCGTACGCCGCATCGGCGCGATAGCCGTCGAAGAAATGTTCGGCATCGTAGATCACTTCACGTCCGTGCGCTTTGAGATACGCCACCGACGCGCGAATGAGCCGCAGGTTTTCGTCGAGCGTCGTTTGCAACACATCGGTCACGTGCAGCGTCCACGTCTTGCCGACCACCGTGACAACCGGCGTTTCGGCAGCGAGCAGCGCGCGCAGGTTGGCATCGTCTTCGGGCTGACTGTTCACGCGGCACGTCGCGCCGAACGCGGCGAGGCGCGCGTGTTTCCACTGCATCGTCCTGGCGCGCGCGAAGAATTCGGCGTCTTTGGGATTGGAGCCGGGCCACCCCCCTTCGATGTACGCGACGCCGAAATCGTCGAGCAAGCGCGCGACACGCAGTTTGTCCTGGCACGTGAACGAAACGCCTTCGCCCTGCGTGCCGTCGCGGAGAGTCGTATCATAAACGAGAACGTTCATCAATGCCCCAAATTCAAAACCCGATGCAAACCGCTGCTGAATTGTATACTCCAAACGATTGAGATCGTTACTTTTAGCCCAGCCTGAATCATGGCAGTTCACGGGCGTTGTCTGCATTTTGGCAATCGCCCCACCCCTAGCCCCCTCCCCACGCCGCTCTGCGGCGTGGGGAGGGGGAATCAAGGGAACGGGGATGTGGGCGGGCGGCGAAGCCGCCCGCCCACATCCCTCCTCCCATTTCCCCCTGCTTCTCCCTGCTTTGCGGGGAGAGCAGGAGGCGGGGGATGAGAGGAGCTGTTCCCATAGAACGATGTTACATTTTCATCGGCTCGTGTGAGCCGTCAGTTTCCAACCGATGGTGAACGGATGCTGAGGCGGAGTGGTTAAAAGTTAAAGACCTGGTCGTTTGGAGTATAACTGCTCAGGTGTATCTACTCAGCCACGGTGTCCTTGCGAGAATCTCATGCCCGTCGGCGGGCATGTCAAAGGACAGAAACGCGCGCTGTCATTGTCATTGCGAGGAGCGGGTTTTGCGACGAAGCAATCCCCAATGCGGCTTTGGGGATTGCTTCGGCACACTATGCCTCGCAATGACAGGGGGAAGTTTGAGTAGCGCAGTTCGCGAAGCAATCTCCAATTCGCTTGTTGGGGAGTGCTTCGCCGCTGCGCGGCTCGCAATGACAGATGGACTGAACAGTTACGCTGAATTTTGAATTTCGAATTTAGCAATCGCGTCCAGCCGCGCCAGCAGATACCCCAACTCGTCCACGCCTTCCAGCAGACAGGTTTTCGAAAACGCGTCCAAATCGAAATGCACCGCGCGTCCGTTCGGCAACGTCAGCGTTTGCGCAGCAACGTCAACGGTCAATTCGACCTCTGGGTTTTCCTCGACCAGACGAAACAACTCGCGGTGCGTTGCTGGGTCAACGACAATCGGCAGCAGACCGTTCTTGAGCGCGTTGTTACGAAAAATGTCGGCGATGGAAGTGCTGATGACCACGCGGAAACCAAAATCGTAGAGCGCCCAGACCGCGTGCTCGCGCGAACTGCCGCACGCAAAGTTATCGCCCACGAGCAAAATCTGCGCGCCGCGCGCGCGCGGTTGATTCAAGACAAAATCGGGTCTTGGATTGCCTGCCGCGTCGTATCGCCAGTCGGCGAACAGGTGCTTGCCCATCCCCACTTTGTCAATCGCTTTGAGATAGCGCGCGGGAATGATCTGGTCGGTGTCAATGTTTTCGTTTGGCAACGCGACAACGCGCGAGGTGAGTGTTTTGAATGGATTCATTCTTATTTCTGATTTTCGATTTCCGATTTATGATTTAGAGTTGTCAGGCGCAACAAATCTTAAATCAAAAATCCTAAATCATAAATTTGCGCGGGTCAGCCACCGCTCCTGCAATCGCACTTGCCGCTGCGGTGAGCGGCGAGGCGAGAATCGTGCGCCCACCTTTGCCCTGACGTCCCTCAAAGTTGCGATTACTGGTGCTGACGCAATACTCGCCGGGCGCAATCGTATCGCCGTTCATCCCGATACACATCGAGCAACCCGGCTCGCGCCACTCGCAACCCGCCGCGCGAAAAATCGCGTCGAGTCCTTCGGCTTCAGCCTGGCGTTTGACTGCGCGTGAGCCGGGAACGACGAGCGCGCGCACGTTCGGCGCGATGCGGCGACCTTTCAGCACCGACGCGGCAAGACGCAAATCTTCCAGCCGTCCATTCGTGCAACTGCCGATGAACACAACGTTGATGGGTTGACCGAGCATCGGTTGCCCCGGCGTCAAGCCCATGTAGTCGAGTGCCTTGCGCACACCGGCGGCGTCCGCTGAGCTCGCGGGATCGGGTATGCGACCGGTGATGGGAATTGCCATGCTCGGATTCGTGCCGAACGTGACCATCGGCTCGAGCGTACTCGCGTCGAGCGCGACGGTGCGATCGTAGGTAGCGCCGTCATCGGTGGGCAAGGTGCGCCAGCGCGCGAGCGCGGCATCCCACGCCGCGCCTTGTGGCGCGAACTCGCGCCCGGCAAGATACTCGAACGTCGTATCGTCGGGTGCGATTAGCCCGGCGCGCGCGCCGGCTTCGATGGTCATATTACACAGTGTCATTCGCGCTTCCATCGAGAGCGCGCGAATCGTCGAGCCGGTGTACTCGATGACGTGTCCTGTGCCTCCGCCGATGCCGATGCGCGCGATGAGCGCGAGGATGATGTCTTTGCTCGTCACGCCGCGCGGCAGTGTGCCTTCGACGCGCACCTGCATTGTCTTGGGTTTGCGTTGCAACAGGCATTGCGTTGCCAGGACGTGTTCCACTTCGCTCGTGCCGATGCCGAAGGCGAGCGCGCCGAACGCGCCATGCGTCGCCGTGTGACTATCGCCACAGACGATTGTCATTCCCGGCTGCGTGAGTCCCAGTTCAGGACCGATGACGTGGACGATGCCCTGGCGCGCATCGTTGAGACCGAAGAGGCGCACGCCGAACTCGCGGCAATTCGCCTCCAGCTGCGCAACCTGTCGCGCCGCGATTTCGTCGGCGATGGGAAAGGCGCGCGCATCGGTGGGAATGCTGTGGTCGAGCGTCGCGAACGTTTTGTCGGGACGGCGCACGCGCAAACCGCGCGCGCGCAAGCCTTGAAATGCCTGCGGTGAAGTGACTTCGTGAATGAGGTGCAGGTCAATGTAGAGAATCGCAGGGCTATTCGGTTCTTGCAGAACAACGTGCGACGCCCAGATTTTGTCGAAGAGGGTTCGTGGGGTCATTCGCGCATCATCGTCATCTGTGGCATTGGCAGCGGCGCGGGGGTTTCTCCGCGCGCGACAATCGTCGCGGACGCGCGCAGCGCCTCGCCATCCCACAGATTGGCGTAATCGCGCGATTCGTCCTCAGACCAGTTCAGGGGCAATTCGGTCATTGGATTGGTTTTTGGGGTTTCGGGAAACATTTTTTCATCCTCCTTGTCCATTCGCAAAAACTTGTTTCAAGTACAGGGCACTGGCATCTCGCGTGCCTGCCACGAGTTTATTCAACGCGGCTAGATAGGCTTTGGCACTCGCCACGATGATGTCGGTATCTGCACCATGACCACCCAGGACGCGCGGTTCGGGTTCGTGCGATTGCAAACGCACACTCACTTCGCCCAGCGCGTCAATCCCTTCGGTGACCGCGTGCACGTTGTATTCGAGCAAGGTGTTGGGCGCGCGCACGATGGCATCAATCGCCTTGTAGGTGGCATCTACGGGTCCTGTGCCAATGGCTGCCATCACGACGCTTTGCCCATCGGGTCCGCGCAGGCGCACCGTTGCGGTGGGCATCCCGGGTCTGCCGCAGGTGACCTGAATGTCCTCCAGCGCGTAAATTTCGGGCGGCTGGTAAAATTCGTCCGCAATGATCGCGACGAGGTCAGCATCGGTGACCACTTTTTTCTTGTCCGCGACTTCTTTGAATCGGCGGAACGCCTGATCCAGATCGGCTTCACTCAAGCGATAGCCCAGTTCAGCGAGGCGCGCTTGAAGCGCGTGACGTCCCGAATGTTTGCCCAGCACCAGATTCGATTGGGTGAGTCCCACCGTTTCGGGGCGCATAATTTCGTACGTGAGGTGATGCTTGAGCATTCCGTCTTGATGGATGCCGGCTTCGTGGGCAAACGCGTTCGCGCCGACGATAGCTTTGTTCGGTTGCACCGGAATCCCGGTGTAGTTGGAGACCAGACGACTGGTGCGCGCGATCTGGGTCGTGTCAATGCCGGTGGTCACACCGAACACCTGGGGACGCGTGCGCAGTGCCATCACGACTTCTTCGAGCGACGCGTTGCCGGCGCGTTCGCCGATGCCGTTCACCGTCACTTCGACCTGACGCGCGCCGGCGCGAATCGCCGCAAGCGTGTTCGCCGTTGCCAAGCCCAGATCGTTGTGACAATGCGCGGAGATGATGACGCGATCCGCGCCGGGTGTGTGTCGAATGATGTTGGCAATCAACGCGCCGAACTCTTCGGGCATAGTGTAACCGACGGTGTCGGGGATGTTGAGGGTGGTGGCGCCGGCTTGAATGGCGACGCCAAGCACCTCGTACAAAAATTCTGGCTCAGAACGCCCGGCGTCCTCTGGCGAGAACTCTACATCGTCGCAATAGCGTTTGGCATAGGCGACCATTTCGCGGACGCGCTGCACGACTTGTTCGCGCGTCATTTTGAGTTTGTGCTTGAGGTGAATGTCCGATGTGGCGATGAAGGTGTGGATGCGCGGATGCGCAGCGTGGCGCACGGCTTCCCATGCCGCGTCAATGTCCTGGGGATTGGCGCGCGCAAGAGCAGCGATGATGGGAACGCGCGAGCCATCGCGCGCGTTGCCGACTTCCATTGCAATGCGGCGCACCGCTTCGGCATCGCCGGGCGAAGCAATCGGAAAGCCGGCTTCGATGATGTCCACACCCAGGCGCGCCAGTTGCCGCGCAATTTCCAGTTTTTCGACGACATCGAGACTGGCGCCGGGTGCCTGTTCACCATCGCGCAAGGTGGTATCGAAAATGCGAACATAGTTATCCATAGTCCATCTCCGAGTCGGGTAGTCGAGTAGTCGGGTAGTCGGGTCAGGGCATGTGTAAAGTTGCTTGACAAGCCACCGGGCGACTCAAGTCGCAGCAACAAATACCCCAAGCCTGCCTCCGCAGGCTGCATTCTAGCCGCCGAAGGGCGGCTTCGGGTATGTGTTGCTGCGGTTTCAACCGCCCGTGCGACTTTGCACAAGCCTTGGTAGTAGGATAGTCAAGTAGTCGGAGCAACTGTCAGACCATTTGACTACAAGACTATTCGACTACGCGACTACAAGACTATTCGACTATTTCTTCCAGTTTTCC
>Ga0209162_1003905_pt1 | contig 11587 bp, 9 predicted proteins | sample YNPNPMetaG_FD_187121 | JGI IMG/M metagenome (GOLD analysis project Ga0209162, IMG submission 187121) | Anoxygenic and chlorotrophic microbial mat microbial communities from Yellowstone National Park, USA - YNP NP MetaG (SPAdes) (version 2) ...
GGTCGAGGAGATCGACGAGCTGGGCGAACATCCAGGCCTCGGAGAGCGAAAACAGGGTACTGAGGAACACCCAGCGCGGCTCGGACAGATCGACCAGCGTTCGGGCGTAGACCCGGCGCTGCTCCTCGAACTCGAGGAATCGGGTGCCATGGCAGGCGCGCTTGACGTAGCCGAAGCGATCGGCCTTGACGACGTTGCCAAGCTCGAGGTCGAGGACGAGGCCGCGGATCATGCGCCGCGGGTCGAACTCCAGCCCCTCCACCGGCCAGCCGAACCCGGCCAGCGCCGCGCGGAGATGCTCGTAGGCCCGCCGCTCCCAGGATTCGACGCGGTAGTGCACCAGCGTGTAGTCGAGGTCGTAGCCCACGGCGCCGATCGCGCGCAGGTTGAGCGTCCGGTTGCAGAAGATCGTCATCGGTCGCTGGTTCCGCCCGCGGCGTCCCCCGCCGCGGCCGTTTGGGCCGGCCCGGCCTGCACCTCTTCGTCGGCCGTTTGGCCCGGTGCGACCTGCGCCTCCGCCGCGGCCGTTTGGGCCGGTGCGGCCTGGGCCTCCGCCACGGCGATCTTCTCCGGTTTCGCCTCCTCCGCAGACGTCTCGGCGACCGCCGGCGCCGGCGGGGCCTTGAAGAACACGGCGGCGAGCGGCGGGACAGTGATCGAGACCGAACAGGGTTGGCCGTGCGAGGGCCGCTCGACCGCCTCGACCCCGCCCAGATTGCCGACGCCGCTGCCGCCGTAGACCTCGGCGTCGCTGTTGAGGATCTCGGTCCAGCGGCCCGGGCGGGGCACGCCGAGCCGGTAGCCGTGGCGGGGCACGGGGGTGAAGTTGCAGACGATCAGCACCACGTCGTCCGGGTGCTTGCCGGTGCGCAGCATGCTCAACACGCTCTGGTCGGCGTCGTGGCAGTCGACCCACAGGAAGCCGTACGGCGAGAAGTCCTGCTCCCACAGCGCCCGTTCGCGCCGGTACACGTGGTTGAGGTCCTGCAGCCAGCGCAGCAGGCCGGCGTGCTTCGGATACCGCAACAGGTCCCACTCGACGCTGGCGTCGTGGTTCCATTCCCGCCACGACCCGACCTCGCTCCCCATGAACAGCAGCTTCTTCCCCGGCTGGGCGTACTGGTAGGCGTAGAGCGTGCGCAGGTTGGCGAACTTCTGCCACTCGTCGCCGGGCATCTTGCCGAGCAAGGAGCTCTTGCCGTGCACCACCTCGTCGTGCGACAGCGGCAGCACGAAGTTCTCGCTGTAGGCGTACATCATGCGGAACGTCATCTGGTGATGGTGGTACTTGCGGTACACGGGGTCGTGGCCGAGGTACTGCAGCGTGTCGTGCATCCAGCCCATGTCCCACTTCATGCCGAAGCCGAGACCGCCGACGTAGATCGGGCGGGAGACCATCGGCCAGCTCGTCGATTCCTCGGCGATCGTCACGATGTCGGGGAACGAGCGGTACATGTCGGCGTTGAAGCGCCGCAGGAAATCGATCGCCTCCAGGTTCTCCCTCCCCCCGTAGCGGTTGGGAATCCACTCGCCCTCCTTGCGCGAGTAGTCGAGGTACAGCATCGAGGCGACGGCATCGACCCGCAGGCCGTCGGCGTGGAACACGTCGAGCCAGTAATGCGCGTTGGAGAGCAAGAAGCTGCGCACCTCGTGGCGGCCGTAGTTGAAGATGTAGGTGTCCCAGTCGGGGTGGTGGCCCTGGCGCGGGTCGGCGTGTTCGTAGAGGTGGGTGCCGTCGAAGTACACGAGGCCGTGGCCGTCTTTCGTGAAGTGCGAGGGGACCCAGTCAAGGATCACGCCGATGCCGTTGCGGTGCAGGGTGTCGATCAGGAACATGAAGTCCTGCGGCGTGCCGTAGCGGCTGGTGGGGGCGTAGAAGCCAGTGATCTGGTAGCCCCACGAGCCGTAGAACGGATGCTCCATCACCGGGAGGAACTCGACGTGCGTGAACCCCATCGCCCGCACGTGCGCCGCCAGCCGCGGGGCCAGCTCGCGGTAGGAGAGCGACCGGTACCCTTCCTCGGCCACGCGGGCCCACGATCCGAGATGCACCTCGTAGATCGCCATCGGCCGTTCGGCCAGCGGCCCACGCCGGCGATCGGCGAGCCACTCCGCGTCGCCCCAGTCGTACCAGAGGTCCGCAACCACCGATCCGGTCCTGGGGGGCGTCTCGGCGTGGAAGGCGAACGGGTCGGCCTTGTCGAAGGACAGGCCCCCCAGGCGGGAGACGACGCGGTACTTGTAGGCCATCCCGCGGCGCACGCCGGGGATCCAACCTTCCCAGATCCCCGACACGCCGCGGGGCCGCAGCGGGTGCCGGTACGGATCCCAGTCGTTCCAGACCCCCATCACGAACACGTCCTGCGCGTTGGGCGCCCAGACGGCGAAGAACGTGCCGTCTTCCCCGTCGACGGTCAGCGGGTGCGCCCCCAGCTTCTCGTACAGCCGCAGGTGGCTCCCCTCGTTGAACAGGTAGAGGTCCTGGTCGTTGAGCAGCGACACGTCGTAGCGCATGGCTCGCACCCCTCGGCCCGGCCCCCTCGGCAGGCGATTTCCTACCGCGGTTCGCAACGCGTGTCACCACCCGCCGCGCGGCGGCGGGTCCGGAAGGGGGGGCTCCGCCGCTGCACCCCGAACGGACGCACCGGGATGGACCGGTCCTACTCTTGCTCGCACGCCGCAGCCGGCCACGAAGCGCGCTGCACCCCGAACGGACGCACCGGGATGGACCGGTCGGCCGCTCCTTCGTCGGAAACCGGGAACGCGACAACCCGGTTGACTCGCCCGCGCCGCGCAGGTAACACCCCCTGCGCGGCAAGGAGGTGCCCATGCCCTTCGAGAAGTCGTTCGTTCCGTACGGCGGCTACTGGTCGACCCCGTTCTGCCGGTGGCAGGGAAGTTTCGCCCACCTGCACGCGCTGCAGTTCGCGGCGGAGGTCGCCCAACGGGCGCTGACGGAGAGGCAGATCCCGATCGAGCAGATCGAGACGTTCATCCTGGGATGGACGGTGCCCCAGAAGTCGGCGTTCTACGGCGCACCGTGGACGGCCGGAATGCTCGGCAACCCGCGCATCACCGGCCCCATGATCGCCCAGGCGTGCGCCACCAGCGCGAAGTGCCTGGAAACGGCGGCGCACGAGATCGAGTGCGGGGCGTCCGGACTGTGCCTGACCGTGACGGCCGACCGCTGCTCGAACGGACCGCACCTCTACTTCCCCAACCCGCTCGGCCCGGGCGGCACCGGCGAGAAGGAAGACTGGGTCCTCGACAACTTCGGCAACGACCCGTACGCCAGGAACGCGATGATCGAAACCGCCGAGAACTGCGCGAGGGAGCACAAGATCACCAAGCAGGAGCAGGACGAGCTGGTGCTGCTCCGCGAGAAGCAGTACCGCGACGCGCTGGCGAACGACCAGGCGTTCCAGAAACGGTACATGGTGCTGCCGATCGAGGTGAAGGACCCGAGCGGCCGGAAGGTGCTGGCGACGGTGAAGGGGGACGAGGGTCCCCGGACGAGCACCGCCGAAGGGCTGGCGAAGCTCAAGCCGGTGCTTCCAAACGGCACCGTCAGCTACGGTGCCCAGACCTTCCCCGCCGACGGCAACTGCGGGATGCTGGTGACGACGCGGGACCGGGCGCGCGAGCTGTCCCGGGACAAGAACGTCGAGATCCAGATTCTCTCCTACGGCCAGGGCCGCGTCCGCAAGGGCTTCATGGCCGAGGCGATCATCCCCGCCGGAAAACAGGCGCTCGATCGCGCCGGGATCGGGATCCGGGACGTCGCGGTCATCAAGACGCACAATCCGTTCGCGGTGAACGACGTGCTGTTCTGCCGCGAGTTCGGCGTGAAGTGGGAGCAGATGAACAACTACGGCTCGTCCCTGGTCTACGGCCACCCGCAGGGCCCGACCGGCATGCGGCTCATCATCGAGATGATCGAGGAGCTGGTGCTGAAGGGCGGCGGGTACGGCCTGTTCGACGGCTGCGCCGCCGGTGACACCGGGGCCGCCGTCGTGGTCAAGGTGACCTGCCGGTAGCCCGCGCTCCCCGTTCCCCCGTTCCGCCGACCGGACGACCGGCCGCGGTCGGAGACGACCCGCCGGCAGCCCGCGCTCCCCGTTCCCCCGTTCCGCCGACCGGACGACCGGCCGCGGTCGGAGACGACCCGCCGGCAGCCTGCGCCCTCCCTTGCCCCGTTCCGCCAAGCGGATGATCGGACGGCGGTCGGAGACGACCGACCGGGGTGGGGGTCCGGGTGCGGGATGACGGACGATCGAGTCGCGAGGCGGGAGAGGCGCGAACCGCGGGAGGGGGTTGTTCTAGAAGTCCATGCCGCCGTGGGAGTGGCCGCCACCGGCCGGCTTCTCCTCCTTCGGCTTCTCGGTGACCACCGCCTCGGTGGTGATCATCAGGCCAGCGACCGAGGCGGCGTTCTGGAGGGCCGAGCGGACGACCTTGGTGGGGTCGATGATCCCGGCCTCCATCAGGTCCTCGTACTTGTCGGTCGCGGCGTTGTAGCCGAAGGCTTTCTTGCCTTCCTTGACCTTCTGGACGGCGATGGAGCCATCGATGCCGGCATTCTCCGCGATCCGGCGCAGCGGCTCCTCGAGGGCGCGACGGATGATCTCCATCCCGTAGCGCTGTTCCTCCGGGAGCTTGAGATCGTCCAGCGCCTCGATCGAGCGGATCAGGGCGACGCCGCCTCCGGGAACGATGCCCTCCTCCACGGCGGCGCGGGTGGCGTTGAGCGCGTCCTCGACGCGGGCCTTCTTCTCCTTCATCTCGGACTCGGTGGCCGCACCGACCTTGATCACCGCGACGCCGCCGGCGAGCTTGGCCAGGCGTTCCTGGAGCTTCTCGCGGTCGTAGTCCGAGGTGGTCTCCTTGATCTGGGTGCGGATCTGCTCCATCCGGGCCTTGATGTCGGCCTTCTTGCCGGCGCCGTCGATGATCGTGGTGTTGTCCTTGTCGAGCTTGACGCGCTTGGCGCGGCCGAGGTCGCCGAGACGGACGTTTTCGAGCTTGATGCCGAGCTCTTCGGAGACGACCTGTCCGCCGGGGACGCCGGTGAGGATCGCGATGTCCTTGAGCATCTCCTTGCGGCGGTCGCCGAAACCGGGGGCCTTGGCGGCCGCGACCTGGAGCGTGCCGCGGATCTTGTTCACCACCAGCGTCGCCAGCGCCTCCCCTTCGATGTCCTCGGCGATGATGAGGAGCGGCTTGCCCGCGCGGGCGACCTCCTCCAGCACGGGAAGGAGGTCCTTCATGTTGGAAATCTTCTTCTCCGAGATCAGGATGTAGGGCTCGTCGAGCACCGCCTCCATCTTCTCCGCGTCGGTGATGAAGTACGGCGAGACGAACCCGCGGTCGAACTGCATGCCGTCGACCGTCTCGAGCGTGGTCTCCATCGACTTGGCCTCCTCGACGGTGATCACGCCCTCCTTGCCGACCTTCTCCATCGCGTCGGCGATGATCTTGCCGATCGACTCGTCGTTGTTCGCGGAAATCGCCCCGACCTGGGCGATCTCCTTCTGGTCCTTCGTCGGCTTGGACAGCTTCTTCAGCTTCTCGACAACCGCCTCGACCGCCTTGTCGATCCCCCGCTTGATCTCCATCGGGTTGTGGCCCGCGGTGACCAGCTTCATCCCCTCGCGGAAGATCGCCTGGGCCAGCACGGTCGCGGTGGTGGTGCCGTCGCCCGCCACGTCCGAGGTCTTGCTGGCCACCTCGCGCACCATCTGCGCGCCGATGTTCTCGAACTTGTCCTCGAGCTCGATCTCCTTCGCCACGGTGACGCCGTCCTTGGTCACCACCGGCGCACCGAAGCTCTTCTCGATCACGACGTTGCGGCCCCGCGGCCCCAGCGTCACGGCCACCGCGTTGGCCAGCATGTTCATCCCGCGCAGCATCTTCGCCCGCGCACTCTCCTGGTACATGATCTCCTTGGCTGCCATCGCTCACCTCCCGGACGCGGCGCCCCGCACGCCGGCGGGGACCGGTCGAATCGCCTTCGCGGCGGTCTACTTCTCGATCACGCCGAGGATGTCCTCCTCGCGCAGGATCAGATGCTCCTCCCCCTCGATCTTGACCTCCGTGCCGGAATACTTGCCGAACAACACCCGGTCACCTTCCTTCACATCCAGCGGCCGCACCTCGCCGTTCTCGAGGATCTTGCCCTTGCCGGCGGCAATCACCCTGCCCTCCAACGGCTTTTCCTTGGCCGTGTCCGGGATGATGATCCCACCCTTGGTCTTTTCCTCTTCCTCGAGACGCTTGACGATGACACGGTCATGCAACGGACGGATCTTCATGGCTCAACCTCCTATCTCGGCGATTCCATAGCGTTTCCCGCCGCATCCGTGCGGGCCCGCTGCCGGAGCGGCGGCACCATAATCACGGCCCCGGGCTTGTCAACGGTCCGGAAGCGCGCCTCCGGCGACGGGCCGACGTTCCGGTCCACGCGTCCCGACGTCGTCGGGCCAGTTCCAGTCGGCGCGGGCGCCGAGCGATCCGCCGTCGTCAGCGCCGCGGGCCAGCCGCGGCAGGGCCGCGACGCCGACCATCGCCGCATTGTCGGTGCAGTCCCGCCGTTCCGGCAGGTGGAGTTCGATCCCGACCGTCGCGCAGGCCGTCGCCAGAGCCTCGCGCAACGCGCCGTTCGCCGCCACGCCGCCGCCGATCGCCAGCCGCCGGATGCCGGTCATCTCGCAGGCACGCAGCGACTTGGCGACGAGCGACCCGATAACGGATCGCTGGAAGGCGGCGGCAATGCGCCGGACTTCGTCCCGCGACGGAGCCGGGCGTCCCCGCAACAGGTCGGCGACCGCCGTCTTGAGCCCGGAGAAGGAGAAGTCGAGCGTGTCCTTGCGCGGGAGCCCCTGGGGTAGCCGCAGGTCGCCGGGATCGGCGTCGCGGGCGGCCGCTTCGATGGCCGGGCCGCCGGGGTAGGGGAGGCCGAGCAGCTTGCCGACCTTGTCGAACGCCTCGCCCGCCGCGTCGTCGCGCGTCGCCGCCAGCGTCGCGACCGCCTCCGGTCCCTCGACGCGGTACAGCGCGGTGTGGCCGCCGGAGACGACCAGCGCGACGTAGGGGAAACGCGGCGGAGGCGCCGCCGCTCCCGGACGGCGCACGTGCGACGAGAGCAGGTGCGCGTGAAGGTGGTGGACCCCGACCAGCGGCACGCCGCGGGCACGGGCGATCGCCTTGGCGACCTGGATGCCGACGAGCAGCGAGCCGACGAGGCCGGGGCCGGCGGTGACGGCCAGCGCGTCGATCCCGGTAAGGTCGCAGCAAGCGCCGCGGAGGGCGCGCCGGAGCACCGGCAAGACCGCGGTCAGGTGGCGGCGCGAGGCGAGCTCCGGGACCACGCCGCCGTACCGCGCGTGGGCGCGGACCTGCGAGGCGACGACGTCGGAGAGAACCACGGCCTCCGGCAGCGCCGCCGCCGGCACCCGCCCCGGCCCGGACCGCGGCGGCCCATCGACCTCCAGCACCGCCGCGGCGGTCTCATCGCACGAGGTCTCGACCGCCAGAAGCTTCACGACGGGGGGCCGGGGGAGATCGGCGTCCCAAGGAGCCGGGCGACCTCCCGGCGCAGCCGGTCGACCCGGAACGGCTTCTCCACGAATCCCGCGAAACCCTCGCGCCGCGCCCGATCGCGGTCCGCCTCCCGCACGCTCGCCGTCAGCGCGGCGATCGGCACCCCCTCCATCCCCGGCAGGTCCCGGAGGCGCCGCGCCGTCTCGTACCCGTCCATGCCCGGCAGGCCGAGGTCCATCAGCACGAGGTCCGGACGCTGCTCGCGCACCATCGCCAGCGCCTGCGCACCGTCCGCGGCATGCACCACCTCGTGCCCGTCGTGGGCCAGGATCCGCCGCACCAGCTCGAAGTTCGGCCCGTTGTCCTCGACATACAGGATGCGCATCCCGGACCCTTCCTCAACGCGCGGCCGCCCCTCCCTCCGTCGATTCCTTCCGCAGCCGGAACAGCCCGTACAGCCGGTCCGTGCCCGAGATCAGACGCAGCTCAACGGATCCGTCGTTCATCAGCGACAGCACCGCCAGGATCTCTCGGTTCGCCAGCTCCGGGGGCGCCCCGGCCGACGCCCGCACCCAGTACATCCCCGAGCGCAGCCGGCCGGCCGGAAAGGTCAGGCCAGACAGGGTGTCGTGCCACAGCGGCCCGATCGACAGCAGCGACGCGTCCGCGAACAGCCCGTCCGAGGTCGTGATGCGGGCCACGTTGTCGGTCTGGAACTCTTCGAAGCGTAGCGTCAGCTCCATCGTCGTTCCGGCGGCGAACACGTCGTCCACCGTGTCGCCGTCGGCGTCAAACCCGGTGCGGACCTCGTCCGCGGAGACGATCGAACCGCGGTAAACCTCGCCGGCCGCGGTCGAGAACCCCTCCAGCTCGCGGCACCCCGCGAGGGCGAGCAGCGTGAGGCCCGGCACGACTCGATCCCAGGACCTCCGGACCCGGCCCGACGACCCCATCGGCCGCAGTCTATCAGCGCTGCCCGGCCGCGTCCACGGCCCGCCGCGACGCCGCCCGGCGGCTCAACGCAGGACAGGCTTCGTCCACGACTTCGTCCGCTCCGACCCCTGCCTCCCCTTCGGCGAGATCAAGAGACCGGGGGGGGGCCGCGAGCTCGTCCACCGAAAGACGGTCCGGAGGAAGGAGGCGACCGGCCGGACGGGGACGCTACTTCCCCGCCGGTTCCCGCATCGCCCGGAGGATTCGCTCGGGCGTGAACGGCGATCGGAGGAGGCGCACACCGACGGCGTCGTAGATCGCGTTGGAGATCGCGGGGAGCGGCCCGTTGATGTTGATCTCCGACACGCTCTTGGCCCCGTACGGCCCGGTCGGCTCGTAGGACGGCACCAGGATCGTGACCAGTTCGGGCAGGTCGCGGGCGGTGAGAATCTTGTAGTGGCCGAAGTTCGGGTTGCGGCAACGGCCGTGCTGGTCGAACAGCAGCTCCTCGGTCAGCGCGTAGCCGATCCCGTTGACCACCGCCCCCTCGGTCTGACCCTCGGCCAGCCGCGGATGGATCGCCGTGCCGCAATCGACCGCGGCGACATACTTCACCACGCGACAGAGACCGGTCTCGGTGTCGACCTCGACCTCGGCGAAGTGCGCGGCGAACGGCGGGGGGGAGGCGTGGGTGATGTGGGAGGCGAAGGTGCCGATCTGGTGCTGGTCGGCACCGTACAGCGCGTGGAGCGCCACCTCGGCGTACGTCACCCTCCGGCCGTCGGGCGCGTGCACGGCGCCGTCGGCGGCGCGCAGCTTCGCCGCGTCGCCCGGGGGAAGCCCGAGCATCCCGGCGGCGACGGCGAAGATCTGCTCGCGCACGATCGCGGCCGCCTTCCGCACCGCCTCGCCCGACAGGTACGTCGTCGAGGAGGCGTAGGCGCCGACGTCGAACGGCGTGAGGTCGGTGTCGGAGGAGTAGACGATGACGTGGTCCAACGGCACGTCGAGGGTCTCGGCGGCGATCTGGGCCAGCACGGTGTCGGAGCCGGTGCCGAGATCGGTGGCGCCGACGAGCAGGTTGAACGAGCCGTCGTCGTTCAGCTTGAGCGAAGCGGCGCCCATGTCGATCTCCGGGATCGAGGACCCCTGCATCAGCGTGCACATGCCGACGCCGCGCTTGAAGCGCTTCGGCGTGTTCCGGTCGCGGCCCCGCTTCTCCTTCCAGCCGATCGCCTCGGCGCCGCGCGTCAGGCACTCGTCAAGCTTGCACGAGCCGATCCTCTGCTCGACGCCGCTCTTGCCCTCGCCGAGCGCCCGGAACACCGCCGAACCCTGCCCCTCGCGGATGTGGATCTTCCGCCGCAGCTCCACCGGGTCCAACCCCAGCTTCTCGGCGGCGATGTCCAGCGCCACCTCCATCGGGAAGGCGGCCTGCGTCGCGCCGTAGCCGCGGTAGGCGCCGGCGACGGGGAGGTTCGTGTAGGCCGAATCGGCGCGGAAGCCGACGTTGGGGCATGGATAGAGCGGCAGCGTCTTCGAGCCGCAGTTGCACGCCACGGTCAGGGCGTGGGAGCCGTACGCGCCGGTGTTGAGCAGCATCTCGAGGTCGATGGCCTGCAGGGAGCCGTCCCGCGCCAGACCCAGACGCACGCGGCCGCGGGCGGGATGACGGGTGCGCGAGGAAACGAACTCCTCGGAACGGGTGTACTCGTGCTTGACCGGCCGACCCGTGCGCAGCGCCAGCATCGCCACCAGATCCTCGAGCACCTCCTGCTTGGCGCCGAAGCCGCCGCCGATGCGGGGCTTGATCACGCGGATGCGCCGCAGCGGGATGCCGCACGACTGGGCGACGATGCGCCGGACATGGAACGGGACCTGGGTCGAGGTGCGGATCACCAGGCGGTTGTCGGCGTCGAGCCAGCAGATCGTGACGTGCGGCTCGATCGGCGCGTGCTGGCCGTAGTGCGTCTCGCAAGTCACCTCGACCTGCACCGGCGCCGCCGCGAAGGCCCCTTCCGGGTCGCCGATCCGCAGGTCGACGTGCGCGGCCAGGTTGCGCTGCGGCTCGTACGGGACCGGGATCGCCGCGCGGCAGTCCGGCTCGTCGTGGATCACCGGCGCCCCGGGCTTCCTCGCCTCGGCAGGGTCGAACACCGCCGGCAGCACCTCGTACTCGACCTCGATCAACCGGACCGCCTGCTCGGCGATCGCACGGGTCTCGGCGGCGACGGCCGCGACGCGGTCGCCGACGTAGCGGACCTTGGCGTCCAGCATCACGGTGTCGTAGGGCGACGGTTCGGGATGCCCCTGCCCCGCGGTGGTGTGGATGTTCCGCGGCACGTCCTGGTGCGTCAGCACGCACGCCACGCCCGGCAGGGCCCGGGCCTTCGACGCATCGATCCGCACGATCCGGGCGTGGGCGTGGGGACTCCAGAGGAACTTGGCGTGAAGCATCCCGGGCAGCTCGATGTCGTCGGTATAGGCGGCCCGTCCCGCGGCCATCCCGAGGCCGTCGATCTTCGGGACGCTGTGCCCGACGACCCGGAACTCGCGACGCTCGCTCATCGGCCTCCCTCCCCGGCCACGCGCATTCGCGCGGCCGCCTCCAGCACCGCCTCGATCGGCTTGACGTAGCCGGTGCAGCGGCAAAGGTGGCCGTCCAGCGCCTCCCGGACATCCTGGGCCGTGGGGTTCGGGTTCTCGTCCAGCAGCGCCTTGGCCGAGAGGATCATGCCGGGGATGCAGAAGCCGCACTGGACCGCCCCCGCCTCGACCAGCGCCGTCATCAGCGGATGCGGCCGATCCGGAGTCCCGAGCCCCTCGACGGTGGTGATGCTGCGCCCGGCAACCTGGCCGGCGAGCAGCAGGCACGAGGCGAGCGGACGGCCGTCGACCAGCACGGTGCAGGCGCCGCAGTCGCCCGACTCGCAACCCCGCTTGACGCTCCGGCAGCCCGCCTGCTCCCGCAGCAGGTCGATCAGCCGGGTCTCCGGCGGGACCTCGAAGACGCGGGGCACGCCGTTGATCGTCAGTTCGACTCTCATGCGGTCCTCCCGAGGGCCCGGCGGACCGCCGTTTCCAGCACGCGACGCACCAGCACCCCGCACAGCTC
>Ga0209162_1003906_pt1 | contig 11586 bp, 10 predicted proteins | sample YNPNPMetaG_FD_187121 | JGI IMG/M metagenome (GOLD analysis project Ga0209162, IMG submission 187121) | Anoxygenic and chlorotrophic microbial mat microbial communities from Yellowstone National Park, USA - YNP NP MetaG (SPAdes) (version 2) ...
CAGTCGGTGTTTGTGGAATAGGCGCCACGGAGGGCGCCGGCCCCACATTACCGCCAAGGAGGGCGGTTATGTGGGGCATGGAACAAATGCCGGCTGCCCTCGCCCCAAAAACAAAAACATGTTATTAATCAGCTGCATACTATAATCTACAAAAAACATCGGGGGGATTGCTTCGCTTCGCTCGCCTCGGCGCGAGCGCCCTTCGGGCCGAGGCCTCGGCGCGTGGCGCAATGACAACCGCCTGTACCATCGCAAGAACAAAAGGACAGACACATTACCGCCAAGGAGGGCGGTTATGTGGGGCATGGAACAAATGCCGGCTGCCCCCGCCCATACATTGAATTATCACTTTTTTTTATTGGATAATCAAATCTACAAGGAAAAGCTCTTTTTTCTATCTTATGCCTGCTTCAAGCTCTATGCCCGTCCAAATTTCACACAATTCAGGGTATATTATCAAAATGCTATATGAACAACCATTGATTTCAGGCATTCTCATGCGCAGATACAAGAGGTTTCTGGCAGAGGTGCAGTTGATGGACAAAACAGTGGTGCTGGCCCATTGCCCTAATTCCGGCAGCATGGCCACCTGCTGTGAGCCAGGCCATTCGGTTTTTCTCTCCAAAGGCCTAAAAAAGGGCCGTAAATGCCTCTATACCTGGGAGCTTTATGCCGCTGAGGCCGGCCTGGTCTGTGTGAATACACAGATTCCCAATCGCGTGGTGTATGAAGCCATTGTAGCGAGTCAAGTGCCTGAACTCATGGGATACGAAGATGTGAGCCGGGAGGTGCGCTTTGGGGACGCCAGGTTTGACCTGTGTCTGCAGGCGGCTGACAGGCCTCCATGTTTTGTGGAGGTCAAAAACTGCACGCTGTTACACGGGGATTTGGTCATGTTTCCGGATGCCGTTACAAAGCGGGGTGTGAAACACTTGGAGGCGCTTATGGCGGCCAAGGCCATGGGATACAGGGCGGTGATGTTTTATTTCGTGGCAAGGCCAGAGGGCAAGGGGTTTGGCATAGCCGGGCATATAGACCCGCTCTATTGTGCCACGCTTTTCAGGGCATTGAAGAGCGGAGTGGAGGCACTGGCGTATCGGGCTGAAATTACAACGCAATCCGTGAAGCTGAGTGAGCCAGTGCCTCTGATGTTATAAAGAGTAAAGGATTTTTGAGAGAGGATAAGGCACGGCATGTGTCGTGCCTCTAAGGGATTTCAGGCTGATTTTAAAACGCCTCTGAAGTCGTTCCAGAGACAAAAGTTCATGGGCAAGAGACCCTGCTGCTGCATGAGGATGTCGAGGTGTATGAGGCTCATGGCCAACAGGTCCAGATTTAGGCTGCCTTCGTCTTCGTAGCGCCTCACGGAGAGGAGGTAACGATTGCAGTTGCGGCACACAAAGGCCTTTTCGTCCTTTTCGCCTTCAATAAAGAAATATGGCGCCTCACTATACTGTTCCTGGCCGCAGGCAGGGCATTTTCAGGTAAAGATTCTAATTTTTAGAGGTTTTCTTTAATACAAGACGCTGGTTTTATTGTTCAAGGAACGCTAATGAATTAAGCCCTGCGTCACTATGAAAAAAGGAGATGACTATGAGCAAATAACAACGTAAGCAGTACAGTCCGTAGTGTAAGGCCAAAGTGACTTCAGACGGCCTGCTGGGGACGCTAACACAGATGCCGGGCAAGGTGGTGTGCCACAAATAGACCAAAATCCCACTCTCCCAGCTTACGCCAAATTCAAGCATGGAATGGGACCTTGACATTTGTGGTTTTGGCAAGTAATTTTTATCAACTCTGGCTTGACCATAAGCCATAGGAGGGATGGCCGAGTGGTTTAAGGCGGCGGTCTTGAAAACCGTTGTACCGCAAGGTACCGTGGGTTCGAATCCTACTCCCTCCGCCAGACAAGTAAATGCTCAAATTGGAGAGGTGACCGAGAGGCCGAAGGTGCTCGCCTGCTAAGCGAGTGTATGCCGTAAAGGCGTACCCAGGGTTCGAATCCCTGCCTCTCCGCCAATTTGGGAACATGCCGATGTTGTTGATGGGTATTTAATGGAATCCCTTCCATATCAATTCAACTCTTCAAAAATGTAAAGATAAAGAGCCCGCTGTGCCAATAGTTAAGTGTAGATATCTTTTCCCTTCTGTCCCTTCTATTTAACGTATTAGTGATGATAGACATAATGGAGGCATTATTATATAACAGTAAGGGATTTAATGGCAAAAACTTGCGTTCCAGGATTGCCCGCCAAGGTCTGAGTAACCCCAACACCAAACGGACATCCAGTTCTTTAAGTGTATAGTTGTTCCCAGTAAGCTAACAGGCATAACGGCCTGTTTTTTTATCACCACTCCATGTGCTTAAGGGCGGAAGGGGTGTTTGTGGTATGATCACCTCATGAGGCTTTTATAGAAAGGCCCCTGGCCACGGATTGCCAGAAAGGCATTACAGTCGCATTTATTAATCTGTCGGAAGATCTGCCTGCCGTAAGCCAAGAGAGCCTGCCCATGAAAGAGGAGGCAATATTCTGCGAACTGCCTAAATTCAGCCGTACGCCCCAGACTATCACTATCCTGCTGGTGGATGATGAAGAGGCCATTCGAACCATTACCAGACAGGTCTTGGAATCCTTTGGGTATAGGGTCTTGGAGGCGCAGGCTGGAGAAACGGCCTCGGGAATCTATGTCAATCACAAGGATGAGATAGATTTGGTGATTCTTGATCTGAATATGCCGGGCATGAGCGGCCAGGTCTGTCTGCAAAAACTCTTGGAGATAGAGCAGGGCGTAAAGGTGTTGGTGGCAAGTGGATATTCTGATAAAGGGATGGAAAATACAGTCTTGGCCCAAGGGGCCTCAGGCTTTTTGCAAAAGCCGTTTACGCTGAATAACTTGATGGAAAGGGTTCAGGGGCTGTTGAAACAGTGAGAGGAAGACATCGTTGGCCTGTGATGTGGCTGGTTCAGCATTGGGGCTGAAAGAGTGTCTCTATGAGTGTTTGCATGTCCTGGGGCAGTTCGCTTGCCCACTCCATGGGCTGTTGCGATACAGGATGGAGTATGCGAAGGTAATGGGAGTGAAGGGCTTGGCGTGGGATCTGAAGGGTCTTTCCTCGAATATGGAGGGTGGTAGGGCCGCCATATAGACTGTCTCCCAACAACGGATGTCCTATATGGGCCATATGAACTCGAATTTGATGGGTCCTTCCAGTGTGTAGCTGTACAGAAACAAGGCTTGCTGTTGGATTATGTCTTAGGCGTTTCCATTGGGTTATGGCCTCTTTGCCCTTTGTAACCACTGCCATCTTCTTGCGTTGTATGGAATGCCTTCCCAATTGTGTTTGAATGAGGCCTGAGACGTCCTTTATCGCCCCTTTGACCAGGGCCAAGTAGGTCTTTTGCACTTGACGGGCCTTGAATTGGGCCATGAGTGCGTTGTGGCTCTGGTCGTTTTTGGCTATCACCATTATGCCTGAGGTGTCTTTGTCTAAACGGTGTACTATGCCAGGACGCACGCTACCTCCAATACCTGACAGGTCTGTGCAGTGGTATAATAAACCATGCACCAGCGTATTGGATTCCTTTCCTGCACCTGGATGGACCACAAGCCCGGCTGGTTTGTTGATGACAGCTATGTGTTCGTCTTCATAGAGGATTTCGAGCTCCATGGAGATGGGTTGGAGCGTTAGTGGCGCAGGCGGCGGAATTACAATGTATATAAAATCGCCTGCCTTTACCTTGTGACTGGAGGCAAGCACAGGGACATGGTTTACCGTCACCTTACCTGTTTCTATGAGTTGTTGAATACGGGAGCGTGAGAGGTCACGTAAAACAGTGGAAAGATATTTATCAAGGCGTTCGGCATGGATATGCGGGGAAACACAGAAGCTATGTGTTTCCATAGGCTTTTTATACGGCCTGAATCAAGGACTTCCCCGTGGTTTTGGCCGTCTGTTCAGTCATTAGATTTGTGTTGCTAAAGATGGCTTGAAGTTGGGCTATGATATCCTTTTCAGGGAGTTGTTGGGCCAAGGCCAGTTCCTTTATGAGAAGGTTTTTGGAGGTTTCAAACATCTTTTTTTCGCCGAATGAGAGGGTTTTTATGCCCTGAATCAGGTATAAATCCCTTAAAACCACTGCCAATTCAAATACGGAACCGGTTTTAATCTTGTCCATATATTCACGATAGCGGCGATTCCATGTTTGAGTGGTAAATTCGATGTTTTTTTCGTTGAGAATGGCATAGACGCGCTCGATATCCTCTTTGGAGATGAGGCTTCTCAAGCCCACCTGAGCTGCATTCTTACGGGGGATCATGATTTTCATGTCGTTTTCCAAAAGCCGCATGACATAGAAGACATGTTCATTTCCAGAGATGGTCTTTGTTTCGATGGCCTCGATGACTCCGACGCCGTGGGCAGGATAAACAGCCATATCACCAACATTAAACATTGTTTTGCATCCCCCTTTTTTTCTATAATATACCACCAATCCCTTCAAAAATAAAGTGTGATTTATCCGTTATGAATTTGTTACTTCGTAGTGTCTGTGTTTCCTTTGCATTACATGGCCGCCAAGGTAGGGGAAAGACTTAATCACTGAATTTTAAAAAATTGTTTTTTTCGGCTTGGCACAAAGGAAATGATTGTTTATGTTTATCGGTTATCTTGACGCCGACGATATAATTTTCTTACATTTTGTCATTACAATTCAACACACTTAAAAGGAAGAAAGATGTATAGAAAACAAGTTATTGAAGAACAGGATGCCTGTGCAATCATAGCCTTTGTGGACAAAAGAGGGAACCAAAGCCATGCTAACATCGTAAAGACCATCGAGGCCCTCTGTAAGATGGCCCATCGATCCGGTGATATAAACGGTGAGGGCGACGGCTGTGGCATCCTCATTGATATCCCCAGGGATATCTGGGCCTCCAATTTGGAGCAAAAGGGATTGAGTTTTCACTTGGCCGAGGCCAGGGGGTTCTTTGTGGGGCATTTTTATATCCTGGCCCATGCAGCAGGGAATGCAGCCACCATTATGGAGCGCGTCCGGCTGCTTTTTAAGCAATATGGAGCAGACCTCCTCATGGAATTACAGCAAAATATGGTGCCTGATGCATTGGGGCCAAGGGCCAGGCAGGATATGCCCATCTTCTGGCAGCTCGTAGGTATCATGCCAGGTCATGATAGACACAAGGCCCAGAGGGAACTCTTTAAACTGCACATGGAGATCGCCACACACATGCCAGAGGTACATGTCATCTCCTTGAGCAACGAATCCGTCAATTACACCCTGCGGGGGTTACCTGAACTTTTGCCAAGGGTCTATCCTGACCTTCTAAACCCTGCCTCACGTTCAGCTATTTCTTTGGGCCACAGTAGATATTCCACCAATACCCTGCCCACAGTGGAACGGGCCCAACCCTTTACCGTTTTGGGGCATAACGGCGAGATCAATACCATTGAACGGTTAAGAAGTGCCAGCAGACACCTGGGCATAGAGCCTGTGCCTGATGGCAGTGACTCCCAGGACCTCAATCGATTGTTGGAGGGGCTGATCAACCTCTATGGATTTGATCCCATGGAGGCATTGGAACTGATATTCCCGCCTGTACACACCATTGTAAAGGATTATTCTCAGGAACTCCAGACCATGTATGCCTTTTATCGCTGGTTTTTAGGTGTGTCGGCACAGGGGCCTGCTGCTGTGGTGGCGCGTTATGGAGATGCGGTTTTGGGCAGTGTGGATGCCTTGGGTTTAAGACCCCTTTGGTTTGGCGAGAGTGACTATGACTATTTCCTCTCCTCAGAAAAGGGGGTTATAGACCTGGAATATACCATCAATGACCCCAGGCCATTGGGGCCAGGTGAAAAGATAGGGATCGTGGCTCCCAGGGGCAAAAGGGCAGATGTCTTAAGCTATGATCGCTATCAGGAGAGGCTGTTGCACCTCATGGAACAGCGCAAGGGGGTGTTGGACTGTATAAAATTCTTGAGGAGTAGCCCTGTTTCCCCAAGTGTCTTGAGGGATAATCAGGTGACTGCCTTAAAACCCCTGAAGGTTTTGTCTGCGCCTGTAGTGCATCGTGTCAATCTGTTGGCCGCCTTTGGTTGGCATGATTATGATTTAAACATCTTGAGCAGGTCATCCCTGGAAGGCAAGGATGTGGTGGGCTCCATGGGTCATCAAGGGCCTTTGGCAGCCCTGATGCCTGAAAACGCCCTGCCTAATGTGTCTGATTATTTCAAAGAAGAGGTGGCTGTGGTCACCAATCCTGCCATAGATAGGGAAAGGGAGGCTGAGCACTTCAATACTCAGGTTATTCTGGGTAAGAGACCGCAGTTACAGGGCAAGGGGTTATCTAATGCGCCTCCCATGGGTTTTGTGCTTCACAAACCATTTCTGTTGGATGCAGGTGGCTTGTCTGATTTCTTCACCATGGAAGAGCTACAGACGCTTTCTCAGGAGGTAAATGTAGCCATCTTGGAGGAGGTGATGAATTTCTTTAGTGCAACTGGTCGTAATCCTTCAGGATTAGTGGTAGTGGATGCCACTTGCTCTCTAGAAGAAGGGATGAGAGAACGTTTAAATGAGCTATGTGAGGAGGTAAAGGCGGCTGTTTTAAACGGCGCGGCCCTGGTGCTTTTGGATGATACCAACTCCTTTCAAGCTCAGAGGGTCTTTATCGATCCAGGGGTCGCGACAGTTAGAGTTGTCAAGGCACTGGAGGAGGCGGGTCTGCGCAGGCATTGCAGTATCATCGTGAGATCCGGTGCTATTCGCAACCTCCACGACATCATGTTCCTGTTGGGCATGGGAGCGGATGCCATCTCTCCCTATCTCATGTGGCAGGAGGTCTGTAAATGCCCACAAAAGTCTGAAAGGCCCCAAATCACCTGCCAAAAGGCCATGTTAAATGCCATGGATGTGCTGCAAAAGGGAATAGAAAAGGTCATGTCCACCATGGGTATCCATGAGCTGTGTGGCTATGGTCGTATCTTTGCATCCATTGGGCTTCAAAAGGAATTTGCCGAACTCTTTGGAACACGGGCCTTTTGTGTGAGCGAACAAGTGGGTCTGGGATATGCTCGGTTGGAGGCGCAGGCCAAGAGACGCTATGACCTGGCATTGAGCAAGGAAGAGGCCAAATTGTATGCGGATTCCAATAAAAATCCCAAATATGGCCGTATTCTGCGCAGTGTGGCCCAGGGCAAAAAGGGTTATGAGGAGATGGCTATAGAGCTGATGGAGCTTCAGCGCCAGGATCCTACAGCCATTCGCCATGTGTTGGACTTTCAGACAGAAAAGGCCACACCCGTGCCCAAGGATGCAGTGGATATTGGAATAGACACACATGCCATGCCCATTTTAATTGCTGCCATGTCTTTTGGTTCTCAAGGGGAAAACTCCTTTAGGACCTATGCCGAGGCCGCCAAACGCGTAAATATCATCTGCATGAACGGAGAGGGCGGCGAGATCCCTGACATGTTGGGCAAATATCGCCATAATCGAGGTCAACAGATAGCATCAGGCCGTTTCGGGGTCTTCATGGGCCTTCTAAACTCCGCTGATTATCTGGAGATCAAGATAGGCCAAGGTGCTAAGCCAGGTGAAGGAGGCCATTTGCCAGGGGCTAAGGTCTCAGAGATGGTGGCCAAGGCCCGACACTGTAAGCCAGGTATTGCCTTGATCTCTCCCTCTAATCAACACGACATCTATTCCATTGAGGATTTAGCCCAGATCATAACCGAATTAAAGACCGCAAACCCATTCGCCAAGGTCTCGGTAAAGATACCTGTGACGGGCAATGTGGGCACTATAGCCGTGGGAATCGCCAAGGCAGGTGCTGATATCGTAAATCTAAGTGGCTTTGAGGGCGGCACAGGCGCTGCTCGAGAACATGCCAAGAAGTATGTGGGGATGTGTGTAGAGGTGGGAGTAAGCGAGGCTCACAGGGCATTAGTGGCCTCAGGTCTTCGGGACAAGGTGGAGATCTGGTGTGATGGTGGGGTGAGAAGTGGTGCCGATGTGGTAAAGCTGATTTTGCTTGGGGCTAATCGAGTGGGGATGGGTACTGTGGCCTTGATGGGAGTGGGCTGTATCAGTTGTCAGCGCTGTCATTTAGATCGTTGTCCCAAGGGGATCTCCACTCAACTGCGCACAAAGTCCGATGCAGAGGCAAGGGGAGTCAAGGGCTTTCAGCCGCGCGTGGTGGAAACCGAGGTGGAAAACCTTTCCAGGTTACTTCTGGCCATTGGTGAGGAGATTCGCATGTGGTGTGCCAAGTTAGGCATTTCAAGACTGCAGGATGCGGTGGGCAGAGTGGAGCTTTTGACCCAATGGGGCATGAAGGATAGATTGTGCGTGAGTAGTTTGTTGGCTCCAGTGCAGGAAGAGCCCATCTCCGATAGCCAGGCTGTAACTGTGTTGAGAAGGCCGCTTAACTATCTCACCAAACTCATTTCAAACCTGGCCATGGAGTCCATACATCACGGGGCCAAGGACATCTATTTTGTGGATGATCACATTCGTAGTACTGACAGGGCAGTGGTGACATATCTGGCAGGAGAGATGGTGAGACATTTTCAGTCAGATGGCCAAGAGGAGTTAAACACGCGAGTAAAGCTGCACCTACGCTCTTCTGTGCCTGGAAACGGGCTGTGTGCCTTTAATATAGCAGGCCTTTATACCCTGGTGGAAGGCGGAGGCCAGGATGGTGTGGCAAAGGGTGCTATTGGCGGAGGTATATCTGTTTTAAAGGGTGTAAATTATTTGGGCAGGCGCATAGATGGTTCTGTTGGAAAGAGTTTTGGCTATGGTGCCATCAATGGCTTCTTTATTGTCCAAAACTATGCCGATTCCAGGGCATGTGTGCGCATGTCGGGTGCAGATGTGGTCTTTGGGGCGCGAATCACCTCTGATATCAAGGACGAAGGAGGAAACTTGGCCATCCGTTCTCATCTAAAGGGCTTTGCCTTTGAGTACATGACAGGTGGCAGGGCGGTGGTGCTTGGAGACCCTGGGCCATGGATCTGTGCGGGTATGACAGGTGGTGTGGTCTATCAGTGCCTGTACCCCGAATTTGGTTTTACCAAGACCTCCTTGAAACGGCGTCTGGCCAGGGGTGCGGATGTCTCCATTCATCCCATAGATGAGGTGGGGCTTATGGATGTCAACGAGCTTTTGGAAAGATATGCCCAGCAATTGGATATGAGTCTTCAGGTGGAAGAGGCACAGGCGGTCAGGCGGCTTTTGGATGAGGCTAAAGAACGGTTTGTCATGATTCTGCCCAATACTGTCAAATTGCCAGCGCAATAACGGTAATCAGCCATTGGAGCCTGCTCAAAAAAAGAAATATCTGGTGACCTTCGTCATTTTCTTTATGGCGATTTCATTGGTGGCCTTCATTTCAAAGGTGGGGTTGTGGAGTGCACTTTTGCCGCTGGAACAGCTGTCAGGTGATGTGACAGGTCGTTTACAGACTATTGTTTCCACCCCCCTTTTTTCTGTGCGGCATATCAGCTCCTTGTGGACTGAATGGGTGACTCTAAAGGAAGAAAATCACAGACTGCGAGAGGAGGTTGCCAGATTGAAACAGGAATTGGCCGCCTATCGAGAGGCCTCCATAGCCAATGAACGTTATAAAAAACTCTTGGCTATAAAAGAAGGAATGCCGACTCAGCTGGTGGTGGCCAATGTGGTGGGTGCGGATCTGACTGCATGGGTATGGAGTGTCACCATCGATAAGGGATTAAGGGATGGTATCATGGCGGATATGCCGGTCATGGCGGGCGAGGGTATTGTGGGACGGATTATAGAGCCTTCCCTGGGTTACAGTAAGGTCCTGCTGTTGACCGATACCAAAAGCGCCATAGCCGCCATAGTGCAACGCACACGAGTCCAGGGTATATTAAAAGGTTTGGGGAATGGCACCTGTAAGCTGGCCTATGTGGAGAAGTCTGCTGATGTGGTGGAGGGGGATGAGGTCATTACATCCGGCATGGACAGGCTCTTTCCCAAGGGTTTTTTACTGGGTAGAGTGATATCGGTGAATAGAGGACAGGAATCGGATCTCTTTCAGGAGATTATAGTTATGCCTGTGGCCGACCTAAAACGCATGGAGGAGGTGGCCATTCAGGTGCAGCAGAGATCTATCTTAAAATAGGGGGATTTGCATGTCTATCTTTTACAAATCTGCACAGGTCACATTTGAACCCCATTCGCGTTTTGAAGGGGTCAGAATCGCAAAACTGGTAACCAAAGACCGTGGAGAGGCCATTGGTGTCTCCATGTTGGAGATTGGGCCTGGAGTTGAGATCCCCATTCATACCCATGACCAGGAGTTGGACTCCATTCTTGTCTTGTCTGGAAATGGTCAGGCATTCATAGACGGGGCATGGCGTGAAATAGGGGAGGGCGACTATATCTTGATCCCGCCTACTCTGGAGCATGGCGTCAAAAATACGTCTCCACAGCCATTAAGGCTCTTTATAGTGCACAGCCCGGCTATCTTTTAAGATCTGGTTTTTTGGGATTTGAGATGACCGTTCCTCACTGGTGGCTTAGGGAATCCCTCTTGCTCACCGCAGCTGCCGTAGTCGCTACTCTTATATTTTGGCATACAGACCTGGATCTGCAAGTGGCCAGCTTTTTCTATGGCATTTCCAAAGGGATGCCATGGGCCATAGATAGTGCGTTTTGGCAGGCCTTATATGGTTCGGCGCTATGGCTCAGCATCGCAATAGCCAGCACGGGTTGTTTGTTAGTAATAGTGGGTTGTTGGAGAAAGGACCTGAAACCCTGGCGTAGGTATGGAGTTTTTATGGTATTAGGGCTTGCCATTGGTCCTGGGCTGCTGGTCAATGCAGTGTTTAAGGACCATTGGGGCAGGCCAAGGCCCAAGGCATTGGTGGAGTTTGGCGGCACAGAACACTATGTGCCGCCCCTTATGTTCAATGGTGCCGGTGATGGCAAGTCCTTTCCATGCGGCCATGCCTCAGCGGGTTTTAGTCTCATCTCCCTCTGGTTCATAGTCAGGGACATGCGAAGAAACAGGGGTGTTCCTTTGCCAAGGCAGCTTCCAAGTCCATTTTTAAGGCCACCACTCTTGCATACGCCCCTGGTGTTGGCATTGATTTGGGGTGGCCTTTTGGGCTGGGTGCGCATGATGCAAGGAGGGCATTTTCTTTCGGATGTCCTCTGGTCTTTCTTTATTACCCTTGCCACACATTATCTTTTATTTCTTTTCATGTTTATAAGGCAGGGCCAGGTTCATTGAAACGGCATTTTTTGCCGATAAGAGTCAAAAAGGCTCCTTTTAGCCTATTATGCCCCGAATTTTAGGCAGAATAGGACTGTTCTTTTAGGCATTGTTTTTGCAAAATACCATGTAAAGACATTACACGAGCATCTGAAAGGAGCTAACCTCATGAATACACAGCATAACGAAACCACATATAATAACTACAACAATCAGCAGATCAGACTCTCCCTGCCACCCATGCCTCCGTCCTTTTGGCGCAAGGCCGATGAACTCATGGAGTTGTGGATGGGGCTTTCCATGCTTCTGGATCAGGAGTGG
>Ga0209162_1003908_pt1 | contig 11583 bp, 6 predicted proteins | sample YNPNPMetaG_FD_187121 | JGI IMG/M metagenome (GOLD analysis project Ga0209162, IMG submission 187121) | Anoxygenic and chlorotrophic microbial mat microbial communities from Yellowstone National Park, USA - YNP NP MetaG (SPAdes) (version 2) ...
CGTAGAAGCTGGCGCGCGCCAGGGCGTCGCGGGCTTCCAGATCGGCGCCGTCGCGAAAGGCGCGCTAGAGATGGGCCGCGATGAGCCGAATGCCTTCGCGCGCATAAAGGTCCACTGCGGGATGGGCATTGCGGTTGGCGAAAGTCTCGATGCAGTGGGTCAGGGCATCCAGGGCGGTATAGGCGGTCACGGCGGGCGGCAGCGTGACGGCCAGTTCGGCGTCCACGAAGGCGGCATCCGGCATCAGCCAGGGGCTGATGACGGCTTTCTTGAGTTTGGCCTCGGGATCGAGCAGCACCGCGTTAGGAGAGGCTTCGCTGCCCGTTCCGGCGGTGGTGGGAAGGCAGGCCAGCGGCAGGGCGCGGCCCCGAAGCCGGCCGATGCCGAAGGTCTCCTGGAGGGACTGGCGGCCGTCCAGCAGGGCGTTAGGAGAGGCTTCGCTGCCCGTTCCGGCGGTGGTGGGAAGGCAGGCCAGCGGCAGGGCGCGGCCCCGAAGCCGGCCGATGCCGAAGGTCTCCTGGAGGGACTGGCGGCCGTCCAGCAGGGCGGCCACCAGCTTGGCCACGTCCAAGACGCTGCCGCCGCCCAGGCCCACGACGGCCTGGGGCGCGGCGCTGCGGGCGGCCTCCAGAGCGTTGTGGAAGGTTTCCAGGTCGGGCTCGCCGCGCACGCCGTCGAACACTTCCAGCGACGGTTCGCGCGACGCGAAGACCCGCTCGGCGAGCGGGAGGGTCTCGGGACTGACCACGAGGAAGACGCGCCGGAGGCCGCGCGCGGCCAGCCACTCGGGGCAGCGGCGGGCGCAACCCGGCCCGAGCAGGACGGCGCCCGGTTGGAGCAGTTCAACGATTCGCATCTCTGTCGAGTGTAGCCGCCGGCCGGAATCCCCGGGCGTCGGTGTCCGGCGCCGGGGACTGCGGCCGGGGCGAGCCGTTCAGAATGTGAGTCGCGCCCGCAACTGGATGCTGCGGCCGCCGCCCACTCCGAGGATGCGGCCGAAGGTGGCCCGGGTGATGTCGGCCTGCGGATTGCCGAGGTTCACGTGGTTGAAGGCGTTGAGACCTTCGCCGCGCAGTTGCAGGCGAAATCGCTCGCCGAGGTTGACGGTCTTGGCCAACCCGAGCGAGACGCCCCAGTTGCCCGGCCCGCGCAGCGTGTTCTTGCCTATGTTGCCCGGACGGATGGTCTGGCCGCTGGCCCGCGAGGTGGGAACCTGGGCGAAGGCGGCGGGATTGAGAAACTGGAAGCGGTCGCCCGCGGCGTAGGGGTTGCCGCCGACGAAATCGGGGCGGGAGGAATCGCGGTTGCTGGGCTGCTGGACGTTGAAGACGCCGCCGGTCTCGGCGCCGAAGGTGCCGCTGATCTGCCAGCCGCCGAGCAACTCGCGGGCTGCGCGGCGCCCCCGCGCCCAGCGATCGAGAGACAGCTCATAGACCCAGTCGGCGGTCAGGCGGTGAGTGACGTCGAAGTTGGCCGGGCCTTCGTCGGCTCTCCAGTTGTCCATGTCCTGGACGCGCTCGTTGTTGCCCGGCCAGAAGTCGCCGGTGCCGACGGCCATGGCCTTGCCCCAAGTGTAGTTCAGGTTGAACTGCCAGCCGGCGGCGAAGCGCTTGCGCAGGGAGGTCTGCCAGGCGTGGTACCAACTGTAGTCGCCAGCGGCGTTGTAGCTGCCTTCCAGCGCCTCGGGGAAGGGCCGCAGGCCGGTGACGCGGTCGGGGAAGTTGTTGAGCACGGGCATGATGATCCTCAAGCCCTTGTTGCCCACGTAACCGGTCTGGAGGGCGAGCGAGCCGGTCAACTGGCGCTGAAGGTCGAGCGTCCAGTGCAGCGCGTAGGGGTTGCGGTTCTTGGGTTCGTAGACGCCGTAACCGCGGGGCACGTCTCGGGTACGCATGGTGTCGAGCAACTGTTGGTTGCTGACGGGATACTTCAGGCCCAGGCTGGTGAGATCCGACCCGCTGAAGCGGAAGCGGAAGGGGATCTCGGGAGTGAGGTACATCTGGCTGGCGAAGTTGCGCAGGTCGGGTTGCGCCAGGGTGGCGCCGAATCCGCTGCGGAGCACGGTCCGGCTGGTTCTGTCGAGCCCCCAGACTACTCCGAAGCGGGGCAGGAAATTATTGCGGTCGGCCTCATAGGGGGAATCGGCAGGGCGGAAGACGGGCGGCTTGCGCACCGCGCCCAGGGGGCCGTCGGGGTTGAAAAAGCGCCCGTCCTTCTCCTTGAGCACGGAGTAATACTCGTAGCGCAGGCCGAGGTTGAACATCAGGTTGGGCCGCAGGCGGAGGTCGTCCTGCACGAACAGGCCGAGGTCCCAGATGCGGGCGTGATAGTCGGGCGTGCCGAAAGTGATCTGGACGCGGTTGGGCCGGTTGGCCAGGAAGTCGGCCACGCTGCCGTAGCGAATGATGGGCACCTCCTCATCGAAGCGGCCCGGGGCCTTGCCGTTGTAGGCAGCGCCGAATTTGAGGGCGTGGCGCCCGGCGACCTTCATGAAGACCTCTTCCAGGCCGTAGTTATGCCCGCGGATGAAGAGGCCCTCGCCCTGGGTGGTGAAGACGCCCTGCACCTCGATGGCCGGGATGCGCCCCTGCTCCCAGAGGGTCTCCACGCGCGAGGTGTCGTCCAGCTTGAAGTTGAAGCGCGTCTCGCTGGTCCAGGAGGGCGCCGAGCGCAAATAGCTCAGCGTGCCGGATTCGAAAATGCCGTGGTAATCGCGGAAGGTGACGGTGGGGAAGCGCTGGCCGGAGCTGTTAGGACGGGAGCGGACGTAGCGGGCGGTGAGCAGGTCGCCGCCTCCGATCTGGTAATCCACGCGGGCCACCGCGTGGTTGTCGTCGGCCGTATTGCGGTTGGGCCCGAGATAGAGGCCGGTATTGGGATTGGCCAGGGGGATGTTGGGCAGCGGGAAAACGTCTAGCAGTTGCCGGTAGGCGGGCAGGGCGGCGACGGCGCGCTGGCGCAGATCCTGGGAGGGAACTTCGCCTTGCGCGAGACCGGTCGTGCTGCGACGATTGCCTTCGTAGGCGGCGAAGAAGAACAGGCGGTCTTTGCGCAGAGGGCCGCTGAGGGAACCGCCGAACTGGTTGAGGCGGACGGGGGGCTTTCGATCGCCCGGCCGCTGCATGGCGCTTTTGGCGTTGAAGACGTCGTTCTGCACGGCCTCGAACAGCGAGCCGTGAAACTGGTTGGTTCCGCGCTTGGTGATGATGTTGATGTTGGCGCTGTAGGTGCGGCCGACCTCGGCGGAGACCACGCCGCGGGAGACGTTGACCTCCTCGATGGCCTCCATGCTGACCACTTTGATGACGTTGAAGTTCTGGAACATGGCGGTCGAGGGGCTTTCGGTGTTGGCCGAGGCGTCCACGCCGTCCACGGTGACGGAGTTGCCGCCGCTGGCCAGGCCGTCGAATTGAATCATGCCTTCGCGGCTGGGGCGGAAGCCGGTCGAGAGGGCCAGCAGGGAGGTGAAATCGCGGGCGCCCTGGGGCAGCTCGGTGAACTGGAGGTTCGAAACTCGGAAGTTGCTGGCCGAGGCGGCGTTCTCAATTAGAGGGGCTTCCGCCGTCACGGTCACGCTCTCCGTGGGAGCGCCCAGCTCCAGGGCGGCGACGTAGCGGATCTGCTGGCCGGCCTCGAGCGTGATGCCGCGTTGCAGGAAGGTTTTGAAGCCGGAGGCCTCGACGCGCAGCTCGTAACGCCCGACGGGCAGGAAGCTCAAGGTGAACTCGCCGCGCTCATCCGAGCGGGCCGATTGGCGGTAACCGGTCAACTCGTTGGTGGCGGCGACCTGAGCTTGGGGGACCACAGCGCCGGTGGGATCCTGGACGACGCCGTAGATGGTGGCGGTGGTGCGCTGGGCGTACACGGAAGCGCTCGGAGCCGCTAGCAGAGCGCAGAGGAAGACAGCCGGGGGCAAGCAAGGCTTGGGCATGATGAGATCTCCCTGGGCCGGCCTCGAGGCCGGCCACACTTTTCCGATACCACGAAGTCTGCAAATTGTCAAGTCTTCTTTCGCTTTTGCCGTTTAGCTTTCACAACGCCGGCCTTGTCTCAAGCCCCGCGCCCGGCCGCAGCGACCGGGGTCGCTTCGCGCCGCGCGCGCAGCCAGCCCCACAGCGTGGCCCGTTCCCAGGAAGGCTCCGGCGCGCCGCCCGGAGGGATGAGCCGGCCGGCCGCGTAGCCGACGGCGAGCATCACCAGATGGCTGACGGCGCCGATGGTGTAGTCGTGCCAGGGGTAGTTCCAGGGGCCGAGATCGAGGATGCGCTGTTTGCCGTAGGTGAGCGTGGCCCAGGCGCTGAAGGCGATGGTGGCGGCTATGCCCGCCCAGACGCCGCGAGCGTGGGCGCGCGGGCTCAAAAAGGCGAGCAGAAACAATCCTGCCAGGCCTCCGGCCACGATGGCCGAGATGGTGTACCACAACGAGAGGGCCGAGCCCTGGGTGCGGGCCAGAACCAAGGCCATCGCCACCGCCACGGCGCCGCAAACGCCCACGATGATGCGCCCCACCATCAAGCGCTGCCGATCGCCGGCCTGGGGGCGCAGCACGCGGTAGAAGTCCTCGACGCCCACCACGGCCAGGCAGTTCAAATCGCTGGCCAGAGTGGACATGGCGGCGGCCAGCAAGGAGGCGACGAAAATGCCCGCTATGCCGGGCGGGATGTGAGTGGCCAGGAAGTGGGGGAAGACCTGGTCGGCTTTGCTGACCGCGGCCGGGAGGGCTTCGCCCGTAAGGCGGTAGAAGGCCCAGGTGCAGCTTCCGATGAGCATGAACAGGGTCCAGACCGGGACGCAGAGGATCGCGCCGAGGGCTACGCCGCGAAGAGCCTGCCGGTCGCTCCTGGCCACCAGGTAGCGCTGCACGACGGTCTGGTCGGCCGCGTACTTTTGCAGGTACCAGAAGAAGCCGTAAACGGCCAACACGAGGATGGTGGGGCGAGCCAGGTCCAGGCTGGGGTCTCCCAGGCTCATCTTGCCGCTGCGCCAGGCCAGGCCCAGTACGGCTGCCGGACCGCCCGGCGGCAAAAACAGCAAGAATCCCAGCGAGACGAGGATGCCCAGCCAGAGGACGAAGCCCTGGAGCACATCGTTCCAGATGACGGCTTCGATGCCGCCTACCAGGGTGTAGAAAATCGTGATCAGGCCCACGGCCAGGATCAAGGCGTCCACGCCCCAGCCGGTCATGCGGTCAATGGTGAGGGCCAGCAGGTAGAAGACGAAGCCCATCTTCGAGAAATGGCCGAGGGAGAAAGCCAGTGCGGCGTAAACGCGCGCCAGCCGGCCGAAGCGCCGGCCGAAGTATTCGTAAGCGCTCATGCCGACCGCCTGCCGGTAGAAGGGGATGATGACGCCGCCCACCAGCGCGAGCACCAAGACCACCATGACGCCCGGGACCAGCAGCGACCAGTCGCCGGCGTAAGCGGAGCCAGGGTAGGCCACGAAGGTCACGCTGCTGATCAGGGTGGCGAACAGGGAGACGCCCATGGCCCAGGCGGGGATCGAGCGGCGCGCGACGAAGTAGGTTTCTGTGGAGGTCTGGCGGCGCGCGAAGCGCAAGCCGATCAGCACCACCGCGAGCATGTAGGCGCAGGTGGTCAGCAGGTCGAGCCAGCGCAGGTTCCCCATCGTTACTCCTGCCGGCCGGAAGGCTGGCGGCCCAGCGCGTGGGCCGCTTCGCGAGCGGTCTCGAGGACCGCGCGGGCGATGGCTTCCTCCCGCTCGGGGGTCATGCGGATCATGGGGACCGAGACGCTGATGGCGGTGGTGACGTGCCGGCCTTCGAGCGTGACGGGAGCGCCCAGGCACAGGCCGCCGGCGACGCTTTCCTCGCGGTCCGCCGCCCAGCCCCTGCGCCGGATCTGCTCGAACTCGGCCAGCAGGGTCTGGCGGTCCACGATGGTGCGCTCGGTGCGGCGGTACAGCCCGTAGACCTCCAGGATGCGGTCAATCAGATCGGGGGGCTGGAAGGCGGTGATGGCCTTGCCGAGGGAACTGCAATGGGGCGGCAGCACGCGTCCCGGCTTGTTGGTGAGGCGGACTTCCTGGAAGGTTTCCACGGTGTCGAGAACCTGGATTCGGTCACCGAACAAGTAGGCGAGGCTGGCGGTCTCATCGAAACGCCGGGCCAGTTCCTGCAAGTAAGGCCGGAGGCGGCGGCGCAACTGCTCGGCGCGCTCGTAGACGCGCCCGTAGAGGAGCTTGGGGGGCAGGCAGTAGGCGCCGTCGGGCTTCTGGATCAGATAGCCGCGGTCGGACAGCGTGAGCAAGGTGCGAAACAGCGAGGATTCCGGCAAGCCGAGCAGCCCGCTCAAATCCTTCAGGGTGAGCTCGGGGCGCTCGTCGGTGAAAGCCTCGAGCACATCGAGGGCGCGTTGGATGGCGCGCAGGTGGTACTGTTCGGCGCGGGCCGGTTGCTCGCGATCTTTGGGCCGCCGGCGGCGGCCTCGAAGCGTGGTTGCATGAGCTGGCATGGGTGAATCCTCCCGCCCGGATGGCGTTACGGGGTAACAGGACAACGCTACCGCATTTTCGAGGGCGCCTCCAAGCCCGCCGGCTGGACGGTCTGGCGCAAGGCGGCCGCCACCTGCCGGGCCCGCTCGAGCAACAAGCCGTGTTCTGCGCCGGCGCCCACCAGCCGCATGCCTCGCGGCGCCCACGGGAGGGCCTGCTCGAGGTCGCGGCAGTGAATGCCCGGGACCACTCCGTGGCGCCGGCACTGCTCGAGGAAGCGCTCGATAGCGCGCACCAGCGCGGGGTGGGAGAAATCCCCGGGCACGCCGAGCGAGATCGAGAGGTCCGAGGGCCCGATCATCGCCACGTCCACGCCCTCGACGGCCAGCAGCTCGTCGGCCCGCTCCAGGGCCGCGACGGTCTCGAATTGGACCACGCTCATAGTGTTGCGATCGAGGAAGTCCATGATCTCGGCGAAGCTGTGCCGCTGGAAGTCCACCAAAGGCGGCAAGACGCCGAAACCGCGGGAGCCGCGGGGCGGGTATTTCATCCAGCGCAGGGCACGGGCCAGCTCGGCGGGGTCCTCGACGCGCGGCAGGATGATGCCTTGGGCTCCCAGATCGAGCAAGCGCGCCACCAACGAGTACAGCAGTTCGCCGACCCGGACCAGGGGCGTGATGCCGGCGCGCACGGCGGCCTCGATCATGTCCTGGACCGTCTCCAGGTCGAAACCGCCGTGCTCCATGTCAATGAACAGATAGTCGAACCCGGCCGCCGCGAGCGCCTTGGGGATTTCCGTGGAGCGGTAGCATTGCAGGGCGCAGCCGAAGACGGTTTGGCCGTCGCGCAGGCGGGCCAGGGTGCGATTGGGTCTCATGGGAGTCTTCTAAGACTATAAACTAACCTTAGGGAAATGGCAACAGAGCTTGACAATTTTCGTGGCGGGCTGCTAGGATGGCTCCCGGAGCCGTCACCCGTGAAACCCTGCCGATTGTTGCTGGCGGCGGCCGGAGTTCTGGCCGGCCTGTGGGCCTTCGATTCCGCCGCCCAACCCAAAGAGCCGCAAAGCTTCGTCAATTCCCTGGGCATTCGGATGGTCCGAATCCCGGCCGGAGAGTTCCGCATGGGCAGCGATCTGGAGACGCCGCCCGAGAAATTGGGGCAAGATCCGGTGTTGCCGCGGGGCGATTACGACGAGAAGCCGGTGCACAGGGTGCGGATCACACGAGACTTTTACATTTCCGAGACCGAGGTCACGACCCGGCAGTTCGCCCGGTTCCGCTTTGACCACCAGGATCTGGGAGGCGCCGCCCCGTACGCCACCGGTTTGAGCTGGCACGACGCGGTAGCCTTCTGCGAGTGGCTGAGCCGGGTGGAGGGCAAACCCTACCGGCTTCCGACGGAAGCCGAGTGGGAGTACGCCTGCCGGGCGGGCAGCGAAGGGCATTTTTGGTCGGGAGCGGAGCCGCCCCGGGGCGAGGACGTGAATCCGTGGGGCGTCAAGAACATGCATTCCGGCCCGGCCGAATGGGTCCTGGACTGGCACGGGCTGTATCCGGCCGGGGAATTGACGGATCCGCGGGGGCCGACGGCCGGGGTGGCCCGGGTGGTGCGCGGCGGGGGCATTACGGGGCCCTACCGGGATAACGTAGACGGCCGGCTTGCTTACTATCGCCGCTGCGCCAATCGAGCGAGCATGGCGCCTGGATTCCGCGGGCAACACAACATCGGCTTTCGGATCGTGATGGCGGCGCCCGCCGAGGGCGCCAGTTGGGAACCCGAACCGGGGCTGCCGCTGCGCTTCGTCAAGCGGACGGGTCCGGACCCGAAGGCGGGGCCGGATCCCAAGCGGCCGTGGTTGCGGCAGCGGCCCCTGCTGCCCAGTCCGCCGGAAAACCAGTTGCACGAAGCGATCGTAGCGGCGGGACTGAACCCTGCCCTGCTCGGGCACAACCACTCGGCCGGGCTGACGGTGGCGCCCAACGGGGACGTGCTGGCGGTGTTTTTCGCCTCCTCGACGCCTTCGACCGAGTATCTGCCCAACACCAGCTTCGTCATCACGCGGCTGCGCTTCGGCGCCGAGGAGTGGGACGTCCCGGATCTGCTTTACGATTTTGCGGACGTCAACGACCAAAGCGCCCTGCTGTGGACCGAGAGCGGCAGGGTGTGGTTTTTCGGGGGCGGGGCGGGGCTGACGGGAGTCCCGTTCCGCGTGCAGCGCTCCGAGGATCACGGCGCGACCTGGACGGCGCCCGAGCTGCCGCTGGTGACCGGACCGCTGGGCGGGTTCTGGCCGCAACCGATCACGAACGCGTTCCGCGGACCGGACGGAACCATTTACATGGCCAGCGACGCCGTGGGGGGAGAGTCGCTGTTGTGGGCCAGCCGGGACGGCGGCCGGAGCTGGTCGGACACGCTGGGGCGCACGGCGGGCCGCCACACGGCCTTTGCGCTTCTGAAGAACGGCTGCATCCTGGCCATCGGCGGCAAGAATACCGACATCGAAGGCTACATGCCGCAGACGACCTCCTGCGACGGCGGGCGGAGCTGGTCTCAGCCGACCAAGACGCCCTTCCCGGCCTTGCAGAACAACCAGCGGCCCACTCTGGTCCGGCTGGCCAGCGGCAGGCTCTTCTTCGCCAGCGACTGGCAGGCGCGGGACGGCAAGCGGCCTGCGGGCTTGCGGCGCAGCGGCGCCTTCGTGGCGCTCTCGGAGGACGAAGGCCGGACGTGGCGGATCAAAGACCTGCCGGGAACGCTTCCCCACGAGGCCTGGGCGCTCAAGCGACCGGGCTGGTCCCGCAGTTATCACGGCGAGGGCACCCTGGGTTACACGGTGGCGGCGCAAGGGCCGAACGGCCTGATCCACCTGATCAGCAGCATGAACCATCCCTCGCAGCACTGGGAGATGAACGAGGCCTGGATCCTTTCCGAGGTGGCCGAACAGACCGCTGCGCCGGCGCCCGGCGGCAGGGCGTTGAGCGGCAAGCAGAGCTACCCTGACGGGAAGCTCGAGGCAAGCTGGGGCGGACGTCTGGACGCCTCGGGGCGCTTCCTGTTGGACGGCGCGGAGGTTTGGCGTTACCCGGACGGGAGCAAGCAGTACGAAGTCACCTGGCGGGCGGGGCGGAAAATCGGCGTGGAAACCTGCTGGGACCGTCAGGGACGCAAAGTTTGGGAGTGGCAGCGTTCCGAGGACGGCTCAGCCGTCTGGACGCAGTATTGGCCGGACGGCAAGCCGCGGCGCCGCTCACAGTGGCGCAACGGATTTGCGGAGGGCGAGGCGGCGGAATGGGACGCGGCCGGCCGCCTGATCGGCAGCTACCAATTTCGCGCCGGCGAGCTGGCCGGTGCGCCAGGGGGGCGCCAGGCCGCCCGGTAGGCAGGCCGGGTCGGAGATAGCCCGCCTCGGGCCGGCAAGAGGCGCCGGAGGAATGCGACCCTGCGGCCGACGACCTCGAGGCAGCGCTCGGGGCCGGCGCGAATAGTTTCCAAGGCGAACCAGCCAGAGTAAGGGAGCGGCCGGCGAGCCGGCAGGGCGGGGGGCCGCCGCGGCTGGGGCCGAATGGGGGAATGCGGCGGGGTCTTGACAGGGGTTCGAGGTCTGAAATATCATATGCTACGCCGCGGGCCGCCGCGCGCCCGCACCGCGGGGCGCCGCCGGCCCCCAGGCCGACAAGGAGGCCAGGGATGAAAGCGATCAGGCGCGTGATGATCTGGCTGCTGGCGGCGGCGCCGGCGGCATGGGCTCAAACCTCCGGGACCCTCACGGGCAGGGTGCTCGACCCCAGCGGCGCGGCGATCGTGGGCGCCAAGGGCGTTCTCACAGACCAGGCCCGGGGGTCGAGCAGGGAATTCTCGACGGTATCGGACGGGAGCTTTGTACTCCCCAACGTGCCCCCGGGCGCCTACGAGGTGGCCGTCGAAGCGGCCGGCTTCAAGAGGCTGGCTCTCCGCGACGTGGTGCTCACGGCCGGTGAGATCCGGAGCCTGGGGGCGCTGACCTTAGAGCTGGGCGGGCTGGTGGAGAGCGTGGCGGTGGAAGCACAGGGGGCGCCCATCCAGCTTGCCAGCGGGGAACGCTCCGGGCTGGTGACGGCCAGCCAGCTCAGCGACATCGCCGTCAGGGGGCGCGACTTCATGTCCTACATGATTACGACCCCGGGCGTCATTGACGAGAACTGGCAGGGCCGCGAGGCGATGGCGCGCAACGCCAACAGCGGGCTGCACATCAACGGCAGCCGCAGCACCCAGGTGCTGATGACCGTGGACGGCATGGGCAGCATGGACCCCGGCAACAACGGCGTGCCGCAGGAGCCCAATATGGACGCCATCGCCGAAGTCAAGATCATGACCAGCAACTATCAAGCCGAGTATGGGCGAAACGCCGGCGGCCTGGTGGCGATCACCACCAAGTCGGGGAGCAAGGAATTCCACGGCTCGGCCTACAATTACTACCGGCACGAGTCACTCAACGCCAACAACTTTTTCAACAACCGCACGGGAACGGCGAAGCCGCCCTATCGCTACCGGATCACGGGCTACTCGATCGGGGGACCGATCCTGATCCCCAAGACCGGCTTCAACCGGAACCGAGACAAGGCGTTCTTTTTCTTCTCCCAGGAGTTCGTGGGCTCGAAGGTGAGCGCGACCAGCTTCGTCAACATGCCTACGGAGCGGGAACGCCAGGGCGATTTCTCGCAGAGCTACGACGTCAACGGTGCGGTGATTGGCGTCAGGGACCCCACCACGGGCAGGGCCTTTCCCGGCAATCTCATTCCGGAGAGCCGCATCAGCCCGCTCGGCCAGGCGATGCTGAAGTTCCTGCCTTTGCCCAATTACACCGATCCGGAACCCAGCCTGCGCTATCGGAGAAACTACCGGGCGGTGGGAACCAGCGGCTGGCCTCTGCGGCAGGAGGTGCTGCGGGTTGACTACCAGATCGGCCCGTCGCTCCAGGTATTTTACCGGTTGATTCAGGACTACAACCGGCTGGAGCTGCAACTGGGCTCGCAGGGCTGGCCGGCGGGCAGCGTCAATTTCCTGCTTTCGCCGGTGATCTGGGATCGGCCGGCGCGCGGGCAGGTGTTCCACGGAACGCACATTCTGTCGCCCTGGCTGGTGCACGAGTTC
>Ga0209162_1003909_pt1 | contig 11583 bp, 10 predicted proteins | sample YNPNPMetaG_FD_187121 | JGI IMG/M metagenome (GOLD analysis project Ga0209162, IMG submission 187121) | Anoxygenic and chlorotrophic microbial mat microbial communities from Yellowstone National Park, USA - YNP NP MetaG (SPAdes) (version 2) ...
CAGGATGGTGGTGGACTTCTCGGACCTGGAGAGATCCACCTTCATGAGCCCGCCCGGGCAGTCGGGTCACTTCCTGAGCCCGCATTACGACGATCTGGCCAGACTCTGGGCGGACGGGGAACAGATTCCCGTGCATTACCTATCGGCCAAGGGGCTGCCCAGGGTCTTCCTCCTGGAGCCCAAGGCCAAGTGGACCCTGGACCGGCCAGGGTCAGGGAAGTAGCAAGGACGCCCTTGCCACCGGACGCACACCAGTGACGACCGACCGCTACACCCCTGTCACGACGAGGGACGGGTCATGGCCCGGGACCACGCATTCCGGGCTGTCCGAGTCCAGGATGGCCCTGAGCTTGTAACAACTGTCGTAATAGTCGTAGTAGTTGTAAGTGAGTGTGGAAGGGATGAAGGGGCCGTAGACCGCCGGCGCCGGCGTGATCTTGTGCCTCTTTCCCTGCATGTCCATGACCTCTGTCTGCTGGGAGAAGGCCATGCAGTAGACGTGCCAGTGATCCCCCACCAGGACGCGTATCCCCTTCTTGGTCTGGACTGCTATGGACTGGCTTCCCGGCGTGTGGCCTGGGGTCTTGAGGAGCTTGATCCCGTCGCCGAGCTCCAGGTCCCCGTCCACCTTCAGGCAGTTCATACCCCTGAGCTCCTCGACCAGGGCTGGGTCGTAGTCCTTGCGCACGTTCATGACCGGGAGGGGGTCGAGGAGGCAGGCCCATTCATCCTTCTGGAAGACCAGGCGCGCCCTCTCGAACATGGTGCTGTTGGCCGCATGGTCGTTGTGGAGATGGGTGAATATCACCGTGTCCACATCCAGCGGGTCCACGCCGGCATCCGCCAGGGCCTTTTCCAGAAAAGGGCGCCCCCCCTCGGCAGGGTAACCGCCCCAGGCCTTTCCGTCGATGATGAAGCTGTCGGATATCCCGGTATCCACGATCACGTTGCGTTTCCCCTTCTGGAGCAGGAACCCCAGGTAGGGCCAATCCAGTACCAGGTCGGGATCGAGCCCGGCGGTCAGGGCGGCCTTCGGCACGGTGATCTTTCCCAGGTAAAGGACCTTGATCTGCCATTCGCTCATGGTATCGCCTCCCATGGTCTTCTCCGTCTCCGGGGTGAACCGCCTGTTATCGGCGGCACTCCCCGGGTGTCTGATGTCGGCCCAATGGCCGACTCCGCCCGCTGTGGCGATGCACTGCTCGCCTCTTGTTTCCTAGACCCTGATGACCACGGCCTCTCCTTGGGCCAGGCCGCCGCAGATCGCTGCGACCCCGAGGCCCCCCCCCGGCGTCTCAGCTCGTACATCATGGTCATGGTGATTCGCAAGGCGCTGGCCCCCACGGGATGACCGATGGCGATGGCCCCACCGTTGACGTTCGTCCTCTCCAGTATCTCCCTCCACCTCCCCTCGTCGCCATCGGCCAAGAGCTTGGTGCTGGTGAGGACCACGGCGGCAAAGGCCTCGTTTATCTCTATGAGGTCCATGTCCTCCAGGGCCATGCCGGCCCTCTCCAGTGCCAGCCTTATGGTCTTGGCCGGGATGGTGGCGATGTACCTGGGCGCGGTGGCGGAGCAGACCGAGACCACCACCTCGGCCAGGATGGGGAGACCGCGCTCCTGAGCCTTCTTGCGACTCGTCACCATGATGGCCGTGGCCCCGGCATTGAGGCCCGGGGCGTTGCCCGCCGTGATCGTGGGTGTCCCGTAGACGGTCGGGAGCTTCGCCAGCTTCTCCAGGGTGGTATCCGCTCGCGGTTGCTGGTCCCTGTCGACGATCAAGGGCGGCCCCTTGGGCTGGGGCACCTCGACCGCCATCAACTCCTCGCCCACCTTGAACTTCCCGGCCTCGAAGGCCCTGAAATATTTGTGGTGGCTGCCGCAAGCCCACTCGTCCTGCATCTCCCTGGTGACGCCGTGCTCCAAGGCGACCTCGCTGGCGTCCCTGCTCACAGGGTTGAAGTCGTAGTAGCCGAGCTCGAAGAGCGGGTCCTCCATGACGATGTCCTTGAGACGGGCACCCCATCGCACCTCCGACGGGACGATGAAGGGCGTCCTGCTCATGTTCTCGGAGCCGACCGCCAGGCCCACATCGATCTCCCCGGCCTTGATGGCCCTGTACAAGAGCCTCAGACAGGACAGGGAGGAGCAGCAAGCCCGGTTCATGGTCAGCGAGATGGACTCCCCAGGGAACCCGGCCAAGAGTGTGGCCCAGCGAGCCGGTATGTCCACCTCGGGGGCGATCTCCGGCAGACAGGAGAGGCCGTAGTTGACCTCCTCCACCTCCTCCGGCCTCACCCCAACCCTCCCGAGTGCCTCCTTCATGACCATGGCGCCCAGGTCCACGGAACGGATGGATCTCATGGGCCCTCCGAACCTGTCGAAGGGCGTCCGGACCGCACTCACGATCACGACGTCTCTATCGTTCATGAAGATCTCTCCTGTTACGGCATAGGGTCGCATCCCCAAAAAGGCCGCCCCGACCCCGGGAAGATGCGAGGCATTCGGGTCACATCGACCGTCCCCTCATGCCGGGCTCGATCCGGCAGCTGGTAGACAAGTGATCACAGGGTGACGGCGTTTCTCGGAGCGGCTTGGCGGAGGCGCTTCGATCTTCCAGGATTTGGACCTGGGGCAAGCCCTCTCGGCCGAAGCTGAGCCGAGGCCGACCGAGGCAGGGGGCAGGGATCCCCGGAGGCCAAATCCTTTGGAAAATCGAGCGCCTAAGACTTGAAGCGAAGAAAAGTGCCGTCATCCCCCGTGACCAGTTGCGCCGGTAGAGTGCTCGATCTCGCCACGGCCCACGCCGTGGCCGTGGCAACGCCCGATCGGAAACGATCACGAGGCGGTTGACGCCCGCCACGCAACCGTCCGAGCCATGACCTCACTCCCAGATAATGGCCACCGCGCGCGTCCAGGCCGCTGAGGCCTTGGCCAGTTTGATGGGGAGCACCGATACCGTGAACCCGTGGTCCACCGGGATCTTGTCCAGGTTGCCCATGGCCTCGATATGGAAGTACTCCTTCTGCCTGCCTGCGAAGTGCCCCGGCCAAAGGGCATTCTTGTCCCCCTCTTTGTATCTCTTGGCCATCTCCTGAAACCCCATGTCGTAGCCGTACGCGTCCGTGCCTATGATCTTCACCCCCTGTTGGCTGAGCCACAAGGTGACCTCGGCGCTGATGCCAGGATTGGCCTCGGGGTAACGCGGGTCGTGCATGAGTTTGTCGCAGTCGGTCCAAAACAGGACTATGTCCAACGGTTTGATCTTGTAATTGATCTTGGCCAGGGACTCCTTGACGTCGTCCACTGTCAGCAGATATCCCCTGCCGAAGTGCCTGACGTCTATGCGCACGCCGTCGCTGATGCACCATCTGAGGTCCACCTGGTCTATGGTCTTGGAAGGTTTGCCCTCGGATGTGGGACCGAAGTGCCACGGGGCATCCAGGTGTGTGGCCATGTGGGTGATGCCGTGATATTCCTCCCAGGCAAGGGCCATGCCCTGGGGGAAGTCGTCCTGGGCCAGCCCCAGGGCCTTGCCGAGAAAGCGGGCCCCCTCCTTATGGTCCATGTATCTGATGTCGGGCTGAAAGCCGGTATAGTTGCAGTTCTCCAAGGGGATGGAAAGGTCTATGATCTGTTTTATCCTCATGGCGCGCTCCTTTCTCTGGTCTTGGCGAACGTCCGCATGAAGTTCAAGTCTCGCCTCCCGCAACTGCTCACGCGGGGTGGTACCGGTCTATTCCGTCTATTCCGTCTGTTCCGTCTATCTCGTCTGTTTAGTCTATGGCCGATTTCCGGGGGATTCGGGGGATCCCTGCCCCCTCCCTCGGTCGGCCTCAGCTCAGCTTCGGCCGAGAGGGCTTGCCCCAGGTCCAAATCCTGGAAGATCGAAGCGCCTCCGCCAAGCCGCTCCGAGAAACGCCGTCACCCTGTGATCACCTACCGCCTCCCAAAGGCCTCTCGGGCCAGCTCGGCCCGTGTCACACGTACAACATCCCGCCGTCCAGGAGTATGGACTGCCCGGTCATGCCGTCGGACTCCTCGGAGGCCAGGTAAACGGCGAGTGAGGCGATCTCCTCAGGCTGCAGCCATCGCCTCATGGGGACCCGCTGCGTAACCCACTCCAAGGCCTCCTGAGGGGTCACCCCCATGATCCGGCCGTGCCCCTCCCCGAAGACGGACTTCATGTCCGTCTCCACCAGCCCGGGGCAGATGGCGTTGACGGTTATCCCGTGAGGTGCCATCTCGAGGCCGGCACACCGGGTCAAAGCGACCAGCCCGTGCTTGGAGATGTTGTATGCGCTCTGGTTCATGGAGGCCCATTTGCCGGCAGTGGAGGCGATATTGACCACCTTGCCCTTCTTGCGCTCGAGCATGTGCCTCAGGACGAGCTGCGTGAGGACAAAGGGGCCGTAGATGTTCACCTTCATGATGCGGTCGAAATCCTCGTAGCTGTAGTCGACGAACCGCGAGGGCTTGTACACCCCCGCGTTGTTGACCAGGATGTCGATCCCTCCCAGGGCAGCGATCGCCCTCTCCACCATCTTCTCCACGGCATCGCGATCCGCTATGTCCAAGGGGTAAAGCTCCACCTTGCGGCCCGCCCCGGACGCCAGCCGTCGGGTCTCCTGGAGCGTCTCCAATCGGGTGGCACACAAGAAGAGATCCGCCCCTTCCTGGGCGAACCTAACGGCGATGGCCCTCCCGATGCCTCTGCCGGCCCCGGTTATCAATGCCCTTCGGTCCTTCAACCTCTGCGACGAACCCTTTGCGTCCATGTCGATCCTCTCCCGGATTCCCTCGCTTGGATAACCTCCCGTGCAATGGGGGCGCGAGCGGCCCTGATGTATGTCCCCTTGTTCGCTCTGCGCAACGGTCATGCCCCCGGCAGATCATGGGCGACCAAGGGCCCGGCCCTAGCTCGACTCGTAGGTCTTTTCGAAGACCTTTCCCTTGGTGGTGGTGCGAGCCAGTTCCTGCGGCTCCAGCCAGATGATCCTCGGCCTCACCTTGATCTTGGAGCTCATGGCGTCCTCTATCTCGCCCCTGAGATCGTCCAGTTTCTCCAAAGGGGTATGAACGCCCCGCTCTATCTTCAGCTTGAGGGGCGGCACCACCCTGGGGGGCGGTTCGTCCAGGACTATCCTGAACTGCCCCGTCACCCTGGGGACGAAGGACTGTATTACATCGGCGATCATGCTCGGATACACCATGACACCTTTGACCTTGAGCATGTCGTCGGTACGGCCGACCACCCTGTAACGAAAACCGCTCATGCCGCAGGGGCACGGCTCGGTGTAGATCTCGAAGATATCCCCAGGAGCGAACCGGACCCAGTAAGCCCAACCCTCCCCCTCGATCATGGTCATCAGCACCTCGCCTCTCTGGCCATGCTCGAAGGGAAGCGGTGCCTTGGTGTCCGGATCCACCAGCTCGACGATCATGAAATCATCCGCCACCTGGTGCATGCCCTGATACTCCGGGTGGTTGCAAGAGACCCCGAGGGCCGCCCCGAAGTCGTAAAGCCTGGCATTGTAGCCCGTCTCGATCCTCTTTCGGACCTCCGGTATCCCGGCCCCCGGCTCCCCGGCCGCGAGGATGGTCCTTATGCCAAGCTCGGAGACGGGGACCCCGAGGACCTCCGGAGACCTCTCCATGAGGTACTGGACCAGAGAGGGGGTGCCCGCCAGGGCAGTGGCCCTGAAATAACGGGCGTTCTTGAGGATCCTCTCGGTCCCTGACTCGGCCCCGACGGGCAGGCACAAGGCCCCCACCTTGTAAGGCCCTATCATGGTGGGGATGCCGGCGATGGTCATGCACAGCCCGAAGGCCCAGAGGATCCTGTCTTTGGGCCTGATACCGGCCCTCCAGGCGTACCTCGCGCACACCTCCCCGTAAAGGTTCCAGGCGTCGTTGTGGGTCTGGGCATAGGGCTGAGGCTCCCCGGTGGTCCCGCTGGTGGTGGACATCAAGTTGAGATCCTCATAGGCGTTTATGGGCAAGAGCTCGTCCAGGGCGGAGATGATGTCCCCTTCGTGCCTCTCCACCATCGCCCGCCAGTCGGCCTTGGTCATGGGGGGGCATGCGATCCTGAACTCCTCGAAGGTCTTTATCCTGTCTTCGTGGACGCCGTTATCCCTGAAGAGCCTGGAGAAGTAGGGAGATTTCTCCCTCAGGAGCGCTATTCGTTTCCTGAGCTTGTGATCCTGGATCTCCCTCATCTCAGGGGTGTTGAACTTGGGCTCGACCTCCATGTTCCAGTAAGGTCTTTCCTCGCCCATCGCACTGCCCTCCCGGTGTGACCCCGATGGGGGGAAAATCAGGCTCCTACCCCGAGATAGGTCCTCTTGACCTCCTCGTTGTCCCGGATGCTTTCGCTGTCCCCTTGATACTCGATGATCCCGTTGTCGATGATGTAATGCCAATCCCCGACCGCCAGGGCCAGCTTCAGGTTCTGCTCCGCCAAAACGAGAGGGACCTTCTTCCCCTTGAGCTCCATGATCACGGAGCCGATCTGCTCCACGATGATAGGGGCGAGGCCCTCGGTGGGCTCGTCCATGAGGATCAGCTGGGTCCTACCCAGGAACACCCTGCTTATGGCGAGCATCTGGAGCTGCCCCCCGCTGAGGAACTGGGCCTTCTGCTTGCGTCTCTCCCCGAGTATGGGGAAGAGGCCGTAGACCTTCTGCAACTCGGCCCGAGGATCGTCGACCCCAGCCTTGGCCATGGCCAGGCGGAGGTTCTCCTCCACCGAAAGGGTTGGGAAGACCCCTCGGCCTTGAGGGATGATCTTTATCCCCTTCATGAAGATCTGGTGTGGTCTCAGGCCCGAGATCACCTCCCCGCGGAACAGGATCTCACCCGAACGCGGCGGGGTCAGTCCCATGACGCTCCTGATCAAGGTGGTCTTGCCCGCGCCGTTTCTCCCGAGAAGGGAGACCACTTGGTTCTCCGCCACGGCCAAGGATACCCCGTGGAGGATATGGCTGGGACCATAGTAGGTGTCTATATCCTTGACTTCCAGGGCGTTCATAGTCCTCCCAGGTAGACCCTCCTCACCTCCGGATTGTTCTTGATCTCCTGCGGCGGACCCTCCGCGATCTTGGTGCCGTAGTCGAGGACCACTATGTTATGCGAGATGTTCATCACCAGGTGCATGTCATGCTCGATGAGCAGCACCGTCACACTCCTGGATATCTCCTCGATGAGGTCCATGGTCTGTGCGGTCTCCGCGGGCGACATGCCCGAGGTGGGCTCATCGAGGAGGAGTAGTTTCGGGTCCGTGGCCAAAGTCATGGCGATCTCCAAGTGGCGCTGGTCCCCGTGACTCAACTCCCTGGCAGGCCTGTCCCTGTGTTGCGCGATGCCGATACGCCTTAGGATGCCTTCGGCCTTTTCCGCCAGGCCGTCGAAGGTCGCAGAACCCTTCCTCAAGGAGATCCTCTCGGGCAGGCGGGACTGGCAGGCAAGGAGCACGTTTTCCATGACCGTGAGGGAACCGAACACATTGGTGATCTGAAAGGACCTGGCCAGCCCCATCTGGGAGATCACGTGAGGTTTGAGGCCGCTTATCTCCTTGCCTTCGAAGATGATCTTCCCGCTGCTCGGTGCAAAGCGGCCGCTGATCACGTTGAAAAGCGTGGTCTTGCCGGCACCGTTTGGGCCGATGACGGAGGTGAGCTGGCCTTCGGATACACAAAAATCCAGATCCCTGATGACCTGGAGCCCGCCGAAGTTCTTACAGAGCCCCTTTACCTCTAACAACATGGCTGAAGACCTGTGACGGCAAGGCCCTCTTGGCCAAGCCCAAGATCCCTTCCGGTGAAAACAGTATGAAGACAACGTACACAGCCCCGAGGACCATGAGCCACGTGTCGTGCATCCATGTGCTCAGCACATCGCCCAGGTAGATGACGAAGGCCGCCCCTATGACCGGACCGATCAAAGTGCCCATTCCCCCCAGGAGGTCCATGATGAGGATCTCCCCCGAGAGCCCCCAGTGATAGACCGAAGACGAGACGAAGTTCTGGTACCCTGTGAAGAGGCACCCCCCCACCCCACCGTAGACCGCGGAGATGACGAAGGCGGTGAGCATGCAGCGATGGACGTTGAAACCCAGGAACTCGGTCCGCTCCTCGTTTTCGCGGATCCCCACCAGGGCCCTTCCCAGGGGCGAACGGACTATGTGGCGCGCCACCACGTATGCGAGCACCAGGAAGAGCAGTGAGAAATAGTAGTAGACCGTGCGGTTCCCCAGGTCCAGGGGGATTCCCAAGGTGGGCTTCGGGATCCCAGGCATCCCGTCGGCGGCCCCCACGAACTGCCAGGAGTTGAAGAAGAGGTAGAAGAACTGGGCGAAGGCGAAGGTCAGGAAGATGAAGTAGAGCCCCCTGCTCCTTATGCAGAGATAGCCGACCAGCACCCCGAGCATAGCGCACGCCGCCACGCTGGCCCCGAGGGCGAGCCAAATGGACGGGGAGACATGCTTGAAGAGTATCCCTGCCACGTAGGCCCCGCTCCCGAAGAACATGGCGTGCCCGAAGGAGGCCATGCCACAGTAACCCAGCAGGATATCGAACCCCAGGACCACGACACCGAAGACGAAGATGCGTACGAGCAAGGAGACGTAAAACTCGCTCACCACGGTGCCGGCCCCCAGCGGAAAGAGGACGAGGAGGGCCAGGAGCACCACGGCCAGGTACCGCTTGTAATCCGCCGCCGCCCTCATGGTCCTATACTCAAAGGCCTGGGCACCGCTCAAACCCCCCTGACCAAGCCTTCCGGCCTCCAAAGGAGGATCGCCACCATGACGATGTAGACCGTGAACTTGCTGAAGCCGGGCATCAACTGGGCGCCGAAGGACTCCGAAAGCCCCAGGATCAGCGCCCCGAGCACCGCCCCCCGGAAGCTGCCCAGGCCGCCGATCACCACGGCGATGAGCCCGCCTATCACCAGGTCAAGATCCATGACCGGGTTCAGGTTCCTCATGGCCCCGAGTATGACGCCGGCCACGGCCGCCAAGGCCGACCCCAAGGCGAAGACCAAGGTGAATACCCTGGACATGTTGATCCCGAAGGCCTCCACCAGCTCCCTATTGTGGATCCCGGCCCGCAGGATGACGCCCCAAGTGGTCTTGGTGATGAAGAGCCACAGACCCAGGGCCAGGGCCGCGCTGAAGAAGAAGACGAACAACCTGAACTTGGGGTAGTACACCCCCAAGATGTTGACCGGGCCCTGCAGGGAGCCAGGCTTGTCGATCCCCAGGGCATCCCCCCCCCAGGCGTACAGGACCACGTTGGCGATGATCATCGCCACGCCGTAGGTCAGGAAAAACTGTAGCAAGGGGTTCCTGGCGTAAAGGGGCCTCAGCGTGAAGAGCTCTATCAACAGGCCCAATAGGCCCACGACGAGGGGGGAGAGGATCAGGGCCCACCAGAAGTTGAACTTCAGCAGGATCAGGGTGTAGGCGAGGTACGCCCCCAACATGGCCAGGGAGCCGTGGGCGAAATTCACCACGCCCATTACCCCGAAGATGAGGGAGAGGCTGGATGCAACCAAGATGAGGGCTGACCCTATGGTCAGCCCGTAGAGAAGGTTGGTGACGAAGACCTCGAAGCTCATCGAAAACCGGCCTACAGCTTGCACTCGCCGCCGGGGCCGGTGGCGTCCCCAGGGGTGGTGACAGGCCCGAGCTCCGCCACAACCACCGGTGTGAGTTTCCCTCCGACCTTCTTGACCTGCCTGATGTAACCGGGATGCACTATGACGTGGTTGGGCCCGTAGCTGCATTGCCCCCTCGGTCCGACCCATTTTCGTTTCTCTATGGCGGCGATGAGCTTCTCGTTGTCAGGGTCCCCTCCGGTCTGGTCCAGGGCGTAGGTGATGGTCGTGCCCACCTCGTAGCCGATCATGGCCGGGTCATCGGCCTCCATCTTGGCGAACTTGAGGTAGGCCTCCTTGAATTCCACGTTTTCCTTGTGCGGGAGGGTAGGGGCCCAGTGGAAGATGTCGTACATCCCCTCGGCCGCGTCACCTATGGCCTCGCAAAGCTTCTCGGAGTAAGACCCTATGGTGGTCACGAAGGGGATGCCCTCCTTCTTCAGACCGAATTCGGCCAACTGCTTGGTGAAGTTGACGCAATCGGTCCCCCCCAGGAACCCCCCCACCACCTTGGGTCTCGGCTTGGCATTCATGATCTGGGAGAGAAAAGGGGCGTACTCCGAATGTCCAAGGGGGGGGTAGGCCTCGCCCACCACGGTCCCTCCCTTTTTCAGGTAGATCTCCTTGAACCAACCGCAGATGTCCCGGCCCGTGCTGTAGTCGGAGCCGATGAGGAAGATCTCCTTTCCCAGATGGTCGAAGACCCAAGGCACACCCGGGGCGCTGGCGCTGTAAGTGGTGTGGCCGCACATGAAGGTGTAACGGGAGCAATTGGATCCGGCGATCTTGACGTTCCCACCGTAGACCAGAAGCATCAACTTCTTCTTCGTCTTGCAGTACTCGGAGACGGCCAGGGCCGTGTGGCCGGCGGTGGGCCCCACAAGTACGTCAACCCCCTCTTTTTCCACGAGCTTCTGGGCCTTTTCCACCGCGACCTCGGGCTTGTTCTGGTCGTCCTCTGCGAAGAACTTGACGACGTCTCGGTACTTGGACTGGTCAAAGGCCAGGCGTATCGCCTTGTCCGCCCGCTCCCCCACGTAGGAGAATGCCCCGGAGTAAGACTGGACCATCCCCACCTTGATCTCCTTGGCCGCCCCCCTGGCCACGAAGGGGCCGGTCAATGTGCCCGCGGCGGCCAGGGCCCCTGCGGCCGCTGTGGTCTTGATGAAATCCCTCCTGGTCACGCTCATGTCCCTCTTTGCCATGGATTCCCTCCTTTTTGCTATGTCTAGGACATCACCACCATGGGGAGCCCCCGGACCATAAGGACCGAGTTGCCCCCCGATTTGCAAACGTCCGACACGGGGCCGCGGGCTCCATTCGCCCCATGAACCGATTCGGCTTCGCGAGGAGGGGATTCCCAGCCTTCCTCCTGGAGGGCAACGCCACTCTTTCCGGCCCGTGTCCTTGGCTCGAACCACCGCCTTGGGACTGGATCCGCGACAGCAACGATCTTGATTCTTGAGCTTATATGCGGATTAGGGAAGGATGTCAAGGCCGATGATCGGGCGGTTTCTTCCCCTCGTCCGCAGCGTACCCAAAGCTCATCATGGTGGGATGCGCGACGGAGACTCGGCGATGGACGGTCTCGGCCACCCATTGCCAGCGCAGGCCGCTGGGCCCCGACGGTGACGTGCGTGATCGCCCCCGCCCCGGTGGTACAGACGGTCGTTCCGGGGTCACCTAGTGCCGCGGCTCGGAGACGGCACGGTGACCATTGCGGCCCCGGCCTTGGCGTGTCTTGAAGAATTCTGGGTCGATCTCGCGCAAGGCGCGCTCCAGGCTCTCCAGCTCGGGGCTGTGGTCATCGGAGTGGGCCAGGGCGTGGTACTTGCCGATGAGGGCGTACCTGTCCTTGGGCGCATGGCGCAGGATCCTGTCGTAGCATGCCACTGCATCCTCGATCCGCCCCTGCCGGCGGTA
>Ga0209162_1003910_pt1 | contig 11579 bp, 8 predicted proteins | sample YNPNPMetaG_FD_187121 | JGI IMG/M metagenome (GOLD analysis project Ga0209162, IMG submission 187121) | Anoxygenic and chlorotrophic microbial mat microbial communities from Yellowstone National Park, USA - YNP NP MetaG (SPAdes) (version 2) ...
AATTGTTTTTATAGTTATAGCATTGATACCGGTTGTTGGTTTCATAGCTCATGTAAAAGCAAAGAAGATAGTGAAGAAGAAAATGGCGGATGGCGGAATAGACTACTTGATACAAGCTCTTAAGAGCGGAGAATTCCAAGATGAAGTGATAGAAGCATTAGGTAAGAGTAAAGACCCAAGGGCGGTTTCCGTTCTTATTGACTTTGTTAATTTGGAAGAAATAAGAAAGGAAGAAGATGCTTATCGCTTAGCTATGGGATTAAATGCATTAGCCGAAACAGAAGACCCAAAAGCAGTAGATTTTCTTATTTCTGCACTTAGCGATCCAGATTTGAACGTTCGGTGCCATGCTTGCCCCCCACTGGCAAATAAAGGGATAAAAGATTTTCGGGCAGTAGAACCCCTTATAGCTTTACTGAAAGATATTAAAGATATGAAGAAAAGGAAGGATCCTCTTTACGATGCAATATTTGAAGATTGGGTTGAAGGAACATTAAATGTAATAACAGGAAAGCGTTTTGGTGCTGACCCTGAAAAATGGAGAAAATGGTGGGAAGAAAATAAGACAAATTATGAGACAAAATAGAAAAGATAGCCCGCAACGGCAGATAACAGCGGATAAAAAGGAAATCAAAGATTTCCCCAAATTGCCTTCGGCAACTTCTTTTATCCGCAAAGCGTTATATGAAATGCTGGCAAATGTAAGGGATGGAAAAAAATGAAACGTTTAACTAGACAATTGCTTGACAAAAGCCAAGAGGCATTTATTCTTGCCTTAGAGATATACAATAAACCGACAATCAAATATAGAATTGAAGGGTTCTGTTTATTTTTTTCTAATGCTTGGGAACTCTTGTTAAAAGCAAAAATATTGGAAGATGAAGAGAAAGAGACAGCAATTTATTACAAAAAAACTGCCAATAAAGATAGAAGGTCCTTATCACTAAGAGATTGTTTAAAGAAAATTATGACAGATGAAAAGGACCCTGTTAGAAAAAATGTAGAGGATATCACAGCAATCCGCGATGCAGCCACGCATCTTATAATTAAAGAATTGGAAACGGTCTACTCAAGTCTTTTTCAATCTGGAGTATTAAATTATGTCAATAAACTTAATGAGTGGTTCTCAATATCAATAGCAGAAAAAATTTCCCCAGCCATGTTAACTTTAGTTTCTGATATCAGGCAAATCAATCCAGTAAATATTAAGAAAAGATACGGAGCCGAAGCACTAAAATTCTTTGAAAATGAAATGAAGAAATTGGAAAAAACCGAAAAAGAAATGAACAGTCTCACATATCGCATCCCTATCGAGTATAAACTCGTTCTTACAAAATCGTCGAAAAACGCAGATATTACACTTTCTTCAGGAATTAATGGAAAAGCATTTGGTTTGGTATTGGAGGTTTCTAAAGACATAGAAAAAAGTTACCCATATTTACAAAAAGATATTATCGCAGAAGTTAAGAAAAAGAGAAATGATATTGTATTTAATCAATACGATTTTCAAGCAATTCTCTATAAAGAAAGAATAAAAGGGAATTATAAGTATCACTATATGATTAAAAAACCGGTAATTCATCGTTATTCTGATGATTTGATTACCCTTATTGTTGATAAAATTGAAAAAAATCCAGATTATCTTAAAAACGCGAGAGAACAATATAGAAATAGGAAAAAATCATATGCGAGCACTTCATATAACACAGCATAAAAGGTTTGTCCCGATATTCATCGGGACTCACCCCTGCTTACGCCGAGACTTCGGCAGGCAGGCAAATTTTTGCTTCGCAAAAACTTCTTTTATGCTGGGAACGTTAGCGGAAATCGCCAGCATGGTAAGGAACAAAAAAATGCAAAAATTATTTTTAATTTTAATGGCCGTAGCTATAGCTTTTGAGATGCTTTTCAGCATGAGTGGATGTTATCCAATCCATTTATCAAAAAATTTACAGGCCGATGTTCAATTCGAATATAGAACCAAATATTTTGTTGTTAAACCTCCTCAAGGCAGATGGACTGCTGTTGTAGATACACTGAGATTTAATGTTCCGCATGAAGGAAATCTATTAGCTCAGGCAATGCCTGAAAGAATCAAGTTTTACAAAGTTCCACGTGTATTGGCAGTTGGCCTTGAAAAATCTGCTGATTTTGCCGTTACTACATATCCTTTATTTGATGCCGAAAGGTTTAATGGTGATACACGCCTCATAGCAGAAGCCGTTAAAACACATTTTGAGCTATCAAAAAAAAGTGGTGGACGTTCAAACAAACAACATGGACTAATAAAATGGAACGAGTGAAAACAATGCCAAAGTTTGAATCTGTCAACATCGATGATAAAACTTTCTATAAATTCTCTGAAGTAATGGCAGCCGATGGCAGCATTGTAAGTTCATTTGGTCTTTATTATTTTACCAATGATAGAGCATATTTAATTGATGGAGATTATCCCGATATAATAAAAACCTTTGAACCCATAAAATACGAAGCGCCAAAAGAAGAGAAGCTGTTAGAAAAAGCTTTGTATCTATATCTATGGGAAGGGTATTTCGAAAGTCTTCATCCCTATACCTATCCTTATTTATGGGAATACAGCCCAGAAAAAGTAACCCAAGCATTCCAGGATGTGATTAATGAGAATCCTAGCAATTACATTGCCCATCTCTTTTTCGGCATACATTACTTGACCCCTAAAGAAAATTTTTATGAAAAAGTTGTAGCCCCAAGAATCAAAAAATTAGGAGATGTTGAAAGGGTTTTGACAGAGGAAATGTGGAAATTTGATCATTATAGATTCAACCAGATATGGGTCGTCAATAAAAAGGATTTTTACTCGTATCTACTACATGGAAACTTTGATCATAAAGCCGCCATAGCAGAATTTGAAATTGCTGTAAAGATAAACCCTGATTCATACACGGCCAGATACTATCTTTCATGGCTTTATTTGAGAATTGGCGAGTATGAAAAAGCTGTTTCAGAGTATAAGAAAATTTTAGAGAAAGACCCGCAGGATGCGGATGCTCTTCTGATGTTGGCAGTTTCATATAAAGGAATGGGCTTAGAAAAAGAGTCTGACGCATCTTTTAATGCTCTTAAAAAGATTACACGGAAAGGGGCACTATATGACTTTCTTGATAAATTCTTGGGCCCTGCTTTGGCTCAATCATTGGGTGAAGCGATTGGACGGGCAGTTGGGCATACAATCAGAAGTAAATAGTTAAAAAGCTGAAAGTATGCTGGCGACTTCCGCTAACATGGTGCAACAGACTAACGTCCAAACCTTTCAGGCTTCTTTTGCACCAAGAACGCTAGGCGACATCCTTTAAATAGGAAGAGATAGATAAAATATCAATGAGGTAAAAATCATGTATGAAAAGGAAATCGAGTTGAAAATACGAGAGCTTCCTGAAGATTTGAGGAGGGAGGTTTTAGATTATATGGAGTTCCTGCTAAAGAAGTATAGGGGCAAAGAGATCAAGGCGAAGAGGTTTAGGTTTGACTGGGAAGGGGGCTTATCGGAGATACGAGAGAAATTCACTTCCGTTGAGTTGCAACATAGAGCTTTGGAGTGGAGATAATGTTTTTAGTGGATACGAATGTATTTTTGGAAGTACTCTTGAGGCAGGATAAGAAAGAAGATTGTAAGAGGTTTTTGGAGAAAAATATCAGAGATCTCAACATAACAGATTTTTCCTTGCACTCCATCGGTGTAATCCTGTTCAGATATGGCAAAGAGGACATTTTTCAGAAATTCGTTGAAGATGTCATACCCAATACCCGACTTCTCTCACTGCCGATAGAACTTTATGGAGAGGTTGTGAATGTCAGAAAAAGCCTGAATTTAGATTTTGATGACGCTTATCAGTATAGTATGGCTAAATATTATGGATTGAAAGTAGTTACTATGGATAAGGATTTTGAAAGACAATGTCCCTAAAATAGTTGAAGTAGGAAGCGACCTCGGTTAAAATATTTTATTTGAAAAAACAAAAAATTAAAGGAGGTCGCCCCTATAGCAAAAAGATACCGCAAGATGTCAAAAAAACAAATGCGAAGATAAGGGAAATCAGAGATGAGCAGGTAGTATTAGAACTGCCTCTGCCTGTAGCAGAGGTATTGGCAGGCATTCCTGAGGCTGTAGAAGAACTGTCGCGTGAAGTAGGGCTTATGCTTGTAATGTCGGTGATTAAATCCGAATGTGAGAAGATAGCTGGAATAAAGGACGCCAAGAATCCTCAGACTCTTTATTTTGCTTTCATTGAGCATAAATATTCTGTTTAATTTCAAAGCTATGCAGTTTCCAAATTTAAATTCTTTTATCTCAAGCAGTCCATTATAAAGGTTTGTTATGAATTGATAGTCAACGGAACTTAGATAAAAAGATAGATAATTGCCTTGCCAAAAGTAAAACATAATGTCTTCAATCTCTAAGTCTTCATCAATAGCTACTTCTTCGTTTTTTATTGTCGTGTCTTTTGGCATAGAAATGCCAAAGCGCAATGGTTTGGCTATGTTTAATCTTTCTACAGATTCTTCAGGATAAAGGCTGTTTTTGTAGTCAGAGTCAGATTTTTCAAGGGCTTCTTTTATGAGAGACATGGATCTTTGCCTATAAAAAACAGGAAGTTTTGAAATACTAAAAATTATCTTTAATCTCAAAGGTTCTCCAGCTCAATTTTAATACTTAATCGTCTCTTAAGGGTTATCAGAATATTAAACCCTTCAATTGTTTGAGAAGGTTTTCTCGCATGCTTCGCCTTTCCATTCTCAATTTTATCTTTTGTTTCCTCTCTGTCAATATCTCGACATTCCTCGAAAATAATCTCTTCAAAGAAAAAGTTGTTTCCTCAGAATTTACAAAAATGGCAACCATCCATTCTGCCTGTCGGCAGACAGGTTAACCTATATTGTTCAGTTAATAGGCTTATAAAAAGGAGATTGTCAGGGTGGTTGCCATTATACTTAAAGGAGTATACAACGCGAAGGACCGTTGTGTCATCATCAAAAAGAATCAGGAGGCTTGTGAGAAGGTTGATAAAAAGAAAAGAACAGCAATACTTAACGAACTTTCAAAAATACTACATCTAAACAAGCAGTGTTTAGGCTGTCTATTGAGGTCATGTGGGAAGGTTGTAATAAGGAAGGGTAATATAGTTATAGTAGCTGATCCTGCAATAAATGCTCATGTGCTATACTGGCATCATTAGAAAGTGGACACAGGCAGTTTGTACAGGTTAAACTTTCTGTATAATGAGGGAGAAAATCTCTATAAATGGGGAAGAAATGTTGCATAGAATTTTAAAAACTGAAACACTGAAAAGCGTCCACAAAAATGGGGTGCGGTACATAGCCAACCTCTTCAAATATATGTGTAAGAAACGATCTAAAGGCACTGCCCAGGAATCCCTGGGCAGTGTTTTTTATACAAACTCCTGTATCATTGCAAGGACCTGGCCATCCTTGTAACCTTTAAGATGTATTGCATTTGATCTACATGAGGCATTGCAAAGCCCGCAACCTTTGCACAAAAATGGATTAACCTGTGCCTTTAAGCCCAGCTTGGGATCCTCCACAAGGGATGGTGCATTATAAGGGCAAACTGCTGCACACACACCGCAGGCCGAGCATGCAGTAACATCAACTTCAGCTACAACACCCGATGCATACACCTTTCCTTTAGAGAGCAATGCCACTGCATTTGCCACAGCAGCTCCTGCCTGGGCAATGGATTCATCAATAGGTTTTGGGTAATGGGCCAATCCGGCAAGAAAAACACCTTCTGTGGCAAAGGAAGATGGAGCAAGTTTCACATGTGCTTCAACAAAAAAGCCATACTCATCCACAGGAACCTTATAGAACTTGGATATATCCTTTACATCTCCCGGAACAATGGCAGATTGCAAAACCAGCAGATCAGGATCCAAAAGTACCTCTCTTTTTAGTACATGATCAATGGCCTTGACTATAATTTTTCCATCTCTTTCTTCCACCTGTGGCTTATTTTGAATATCATATCTGATAAACAATACTCCTTTCTCCCTTGCCTGTTTATAAAGTATTTCCCGCTCTCCATATGTTCTAAGATCTCTGTACAAAACAAATATGTCAATATCAGGGCTTATTTCTTTTAGGTGAAGTGCTGAAACTACGGTATGTGTACAACAGACCCTTGAACAATATGGCCTTTCAGGCTCACGAGAGCCCACGCATTGAATAAATACAACCTGTTTAAGGTCCTTTATATAGTCTGCTCTGTTCTTCATATACATATCGAGCGTAAGGCCTGTAATAACATTTGGGTTAACTCCGTACAGATACTCTTTTGGTTGTAATTCATGGGCTCCTGTTGCCACAACGGTAACCCCGTGCTCCACTGTCTTTAGAGAACCATTGGAGAGGATCTTTGTCTTGAAATTTCCAACATATCCTTCCACTTCTTTGATCTCTGCGCCTGTTAGCACCTCTATTTTGGGATCCTTTTGCACCCTATCTATGATCTCCAAGAGCTTCTTTTCCACTTCCTCACCGCTGTGCGTCCTAAAAAGGAAGTTGGCATTTCCTCCCAGCTTTTCCTCCCTTTCCACTATTGTGCACTCAAACCCACTTTCTGCAAACTTGATGGCAGCATTTAGGCCAGTGAGTCCTCCGCCTATGATCAGCGCCCTTTGATTCAATGGAAGTTCCAGCTCTTGGGAAGGCTCCAAAAGCAGGACCTTGCTAACGGCCATCCTTATGAGATCCTTTGCCTTTTCGGTGGCGGCCTTTGGATCGTCCTTGTGCACCCAGGAGTCGTGGTTTCTTATATTCACAAATTCCATCAGATATTTATTAAGACCTGCAGCTGCCATAGTCTCCTGGAACAGTGGCTCATGGGTCTTGGGGGAACAAGCTGCCACAACTATCCTGTTTAGGGCTTGCTCCTGTATGGTCTTTGTGATGAGGTTCTGGGTATCTTGAGAACATGAATAAAGGTTTACCGTTGAATATGTGACAAAGGGAAGGGTCTTGGCATATTCTGCCACCGCCTTTACATCCACAACACCACCTATGTTTATTCCGCAGGAACACACAAAAACACCCACCTTGGGTCTTTCTCCCCTGATGTCCCTCTCTTTAGGTACTATGACCTCCTTGATAAGGGAGTTTCTCTCAGAGGAAATAATTGCTCCTGCTGCCTGGGCTGCCGCGCCTGCCTCTATGACAGACTGGGGGATGTCCTTAGGACCTTGAAATGCGCCGCACACAAACACGCCTGGTCTGCTGGTAACAACTGGTTCAAAGGTCTGGGTATCGCAGAATCCTCCCTCTGATAACCTGATCCCAAGCCTTTCTGCTAGATCAGCCACATTCGGGTCCACCTCCAAACCTATGCTCAGCACTGCCATATCAAAGAGTTCCTCGTGTAAAACCCCGTCCTCATCTGCATAGTGGATCATTACACCCCCTTCTTTCCTATTGGGTAGGAGGCTGTGGATCCTGGCCCTTATGAACCTTACCTTGTGCCTTTCCTTTGAATCGTTATAACATTGCTCGTAGCCCTTACCGTGTGTTCTCATATCCATGAAGAATATCGCAGTATCCAAATCATAACTTGCATGTTCCTTGGCTATTATTGCCTGTTTTATAGCATACATACAACACACAGAAGAGCAGTAACTGTGTTTAGCTTTATTTATATCCCTTGAACCCACACACTGGATCCAGGCAATCTTTTTTGGTTCTTTGTGGTCAGAAGGCCTTACAAGATGGCCTTGGAAAGGCCCAGAAGCACTTAATATTCTTTCAAATTCCAAAGATGTGACGATGTCAGGTGTTGTTCCATAGCCATAGTTTGGTATCTCTTTAGGATCAAACGGTTTAAATCCAGGTGCCAACAATAAGGCCCCTGCCTTTACCGTGATTATCTCTTTCTTATCGTTAAAGTTTATAGCCTTCGCAGGGCACTTTTTTTCACATGCACCGCATTTTTTCTTATTTATGTAAATACAGTTGGCCTCATCTATCGCATATTTTAAAGGTACTGCCTGTGGATACATAAGGTAGGCAGCTTTTCTATAGATGAGCTTACCGTTAAATTCATCGGGAATCTTTACAGGACATTTCTCAGCACAAACACCACATGCAACACACTTATTTGGGTCCACATATCTTGGGCTACGTTCTATTTGGACCGTAAGATTCCCAGGTTCTCCACTCACTTCCAACACTCTTGACATGGTCATCAATTCCACATCCTTGTGTCTCCCCACCTCCACAAGTTTAGGAGACAGGATGCACATGGCACAATCGTTGGTGGGAAAGGTCTTATCCAGTTGGGCCATCCTTCCGCCTATGGAAGGTGAGGACTCCACCATGTAAACCTTGAATCCCTGATTTGCCAATTGAAGGGTTGCCTCAATCCCAGCGACCCCACCACCTACCACCACCACAGAGCCAACTTTTTCTCCCATCTTGCCCCTCCGCTAAATTGCTGAACAAGCCCTTAGGTATGAACCCACATCCACGGGCCTGCCCTTCCCTTTTAAGGGACTTGGTCCCAACTTCTTGATTCTTTCGGTCATCTCTCTTGCTATTTCTGCAAACCTAACCCCCATTGCAGAGGAAAGGTTGAACATCTCCACCCGTTCTGGATCCATTCCTATGGACCTCAGGATCTCCTTTACCTGTTTGACCCTCCTCTTTGCCATGAGATTCCCCTTTAAAAAGTGGCACTCGCCTTCTAAGCAGCCTGCCACGAAAACGCCATCCAAACCAGACTCCAAGGCCTTTAAGATATGGATCACATCCACCCTACCTGTACACGGCACTTGAATGATCTTTATGTTAGGGGGGTAGTTTAGCCTCATGGAGCCTGCCAAATCCGCTGCTGCATATGCACAATATTTACAGCAAAAACCCAGGATCTGAGGTTCAAAGTCTTCTTTCATGCTATGCTCCTTTCTTTTTAATCCTTCATGGACAGTGCCACTGCCTTTGCTATGAGCTGTTCATCTGTGAAGTGCCTCAATGTGATTATCTTTGCAGGACATTCAGAGGCGCAAACACCGCAACCATGACAGAGGGCCTTGTCAATATGGGCATGCCCCTCCTTTACATATGGGACCCCGTAAGGACAGGACCTTACACAGGTAAGGCACCTGGCGCACTTGGTGGGGTCAAATACCTCTGCCACCACACCGCCCACTGTGATGAAGTCCTTTGAAAGAATGGTCATGGCCCTTGAGACAGAAGCCTTTGCCTGCGCAATAGTCTCTTCCACTGGTTTGGGGTAATGGGCAAGTCCGGCCATGAAGATTCCATCTGAGGCAAAGTCCACCGGCCTTAGCTTTGGATGTGCCTCAACCAGGAATCCATCAGCATTCACAGGCACCTTAAACAGCTCGAAAAGTTCCTTGTTGGGATTGGGTCTTATGCCGGACGCAAGTACAACATAGTCCGCACTGATCTTTAGCTCTTCGTTTAGAATATGGTCTTTGAATGTTACAAAGACACTACCATCTTTGACATTAACCTCAGGTGGATCTTCAAGTTCATACTTGGAAAATACTACACCCAATTTTCTTGCCTTCATAAACAAGTCTTCTCTAAAACCATAGGTCCTTATGTCCCTGTAGAGTACATAAACATTTGCATTCCTGTTTAGAGTTTTTATCTCAATGGCATTTTCCATAGTATGTGTGCAGCAAACCTTGCTACAGTATGGGAATTCACTGTTCCTTGATCCAACGCACTGGATAAAGACAATATTTCTTGCATTTGAAATAGCACCATTTCCTTTGCCTAAAACCTCATCAAATTCAAGGTGGGTCAGGACCCTTGGGTCTTGTCCATAACCAAATTCCTTTGGCTTGTATTCATGTCCACCTGTTGCAATTACAGTTACTCCGTGGGTAATAACCTCTTCCTTAAACTCCTCTCCATCTTTAAAACGGATTGTAGACTTGAAATCTCCTGGTATGCCTCCTGTGTTTACAACCTTGGCATTTAAAAATAACTTGATCAAGGGGTTGCTTTTTACCTTGGTCTTTAATCCCCTCAAATGGCTTTGAATAGGGGACCCATCCCAGGTGGTTCGAAGTTTTGTTGCAACACCTCCCAGGTCATCTTCCATCTCCACCAAGTAGGTTTCTATACCGTTTTCTGCAAAACCAAGCGCTGCCTCCATACCCGCAAGTCCACCACCTATTACAAGGCTTGCCTTTTTCACAGGCAGATCCACCTTATACAATGGTTCAAGTAGGGCTGCCTTGCTCACTGCCATACGCACAAGATCCTTGGCCTTCTCTGTGGCCTTACAGGGCTCGGACATATGCACCCAGGTCCCTTGATCCCTTATGTTGGCCATCTCAAAAAGATAGGGGTTTAGACCTGCCTCCCTTATGGTCTCCTGGAACAAGGGTTCATGTGTCCTGGGTGAACAAGATGCCACAATTACACGGTTTATTCCCTTTTCTGCGATCACCTGCTTCATCTTCTCCTGGGTATCTTGGGAGCAGGTAAAGAGATTTTCCTCTGCATGCACCACAAAGGGGAGACCTTTGGCGTATTCCATAACCTCTTTTACATTGGCAACTCCGCCTATGTTTATGCCACAGTTGCATACAAAAACACCTATCCTGGGAGGTTCTCCCTTTACATCTTTTTCCGGCATAATGTCCTTTTGCCTTGTTAATGTGTTTCTTACGTCGGATAGTAAGGAGCCCGCTAAACCTGCAGCAGCGGATGCTTCCATCACAGATGCGGGTATGTCTTTGGGTTCACAATATGCTCCGCATACAAATATCCCATCTCTGGATGTTCTGCTAGGGGTTATACTCTTTGAACTAACGAAGTTGTGTTCGTTTAATTCCACACCCAGTCTGCGGCAAAGATCTATAGCTTCTTTTGAAGCCTCCATTCCCACTGAAAGTACAACCATATCATATAATTCTTCCTTCAGTATTCCGTCTTCATCAAAATATCTCACCAAGACATTCTCATCACTATCTGCTTCTAAGCTATGGACCCTGCATCTCACAAACCTTACATTCTTTTCATTTTTTGCCTTCTCATAATATCTTTCAAAGTCTTTTCCGTATGTTCTCATATCCATGTAAAAAATTGCCGTTTCAAGATCATAGTGGGCATGTTCTTTTGCAATTATAGCCTGTTTTATTGCATACATACAACAAACTGATGAACAATAAGAATGAGCTGCTCTGTTTATATCCCTTGAGCCAACGCACTGTAGCCAGGCGATCTTTTTGGGCTCTTGGTGATCCGAGGGCCTTACCAAGTGTCCTTGAAAAGGACCTGATGCAGATAGGATCCTCTCAAATTCAAGGGAAGTGACCACATTTTTGAGTCTGCCATATCCGTAAAGTTTCAGATTAGTGGGGTCATACGTATTAAAGCCAGGGGCGAGTATTACTGCTCCCACACTTATCTCCTCTACTTTTTCTTCCATCTCGTGGTCCACTGCCTTGGCAAGGCAGGCCTTTACACACTGGTAGCATTCTGAGCAGATTCCGCACTTGAGACAGCGCTCTGCCTCTTTCTTGGCCATTTCCTCTGTGAACCCCAGGGCAATTTCC
>Ga0209162_1003911_pt1 | contig 11578 bp, 12 predicted proteins | sample YNPNPMetaG_FD_187121 | JGI IMG/M metagenome (GOLD analysis project Ga0209162, IMG submission 187121) | Anoxygenic and chlorotrophic microbial mat microbial communities from Yellowstone National Park, USA - YNP NP MetaG (SPAdes) (version 2) ...
GCGCGCACACCCTCACCCCATCGGGGAGAGGGCTGGGGTGAGGGGCGATCTGCGCTGACCGGCGGTCTCCACCCTCTCCCCGACCCTCTCCCTACGAGGGAGAGGGAGCCATGCCCACTGCGTTGGCGTCGCCGGCGCAAAACTATGACGGACACCCACCGGGCCCTGGCCCGGCGAAAGGGTGGGGCCGGGGACTATGCCTGGCCGGTAGGTGAGGTGAGAGAGACCTCAAAGCCTCCCGACGCGCTCGGGTAGCTTGACATCCAGGGGTTGATCAGGTAAGATCAGGATGGTCGTGCTAGATGGGGAGCTAGCGGTTCCCTGTACCCGAAATCCGCTATACGCGGGGTCGAATTCCTGTCCTGAGGGCCGCTGATCTGGGGACTGTGCCGGTTAAGTGATGTTGAGGATCGGGTCCTGCGCGGCGCAAGTCTGTGAACCTGGTCAGGTCCGGAAGGAAGCAGCCATAAGCGGAGCCTTGCGGGTGCCGCAGGGCTACCTGGTCGGAGTTGGCTGGCCGCGCAAGCCCAGACACAAGGTTCGAGGGATGGGTGCACGACCATCAATCGTAATCCAGGCTGATGGCTAAGACCATCAGCTTTTGTAACTGTTCACCCTCCCGCAGGTTAGAAAGGTATTGGCAACCGGGGCCGCCGGTCATTGGGGCACGCCCACCGGCTTCTGATTTGCCCATTGCGCCCAAACCTGCGGGAAGACAGGTAGCTCGACAATGTTAGATTCGACCTCACCCCTACCCCCTGGCCCCCTTCCCCTCTCCGCGGCGGAGAGGGGAAGGGGGTGGGGGGATGGGGTGAGGTCCACCTTGACCGCCATTTACGCTAATTTAACATTGTCGAGGTAGTTACTCCCGGGTCTGGAAGTCGAGGAGGAACGAGGATTGCCTGCCGGGAAGGGTCGGCCGTGCTCCGTCAGAGAAAGGCTGGCAGACATCCTGACCACGGTGAGAGGTCGGCTGCCGGTTGCCTGGTGGCGAGTGCCACGAGCCGGGTTAGTCATGGGAGTGACTCTGGTCCTGGTCGCTGGCTACCTGGCGACATACAAGACCGTCCACCTGGTCATTGATGGCGAATCCCGGACGGTGTATACCCACCAGGTTACTGTGCGCGATGTGCTGTACGAAGCTGGCGTGTCCCTGGCCCCGGACGATAGCCTGACCCCGCCGTTGGATGCCCCCCTGCACACCGGCGACACTATCACCATCCGCCGGCCCTTCACGGCTACCATCCATGCCGATGGCGACGTGTTGGTGCTGCGCACTCACGGGGCTACGGTGGGGGAATTGCTGGACCGGGCCGGCGTCACTCTGGGGACCTATGACGTGGTTACCGTCAATGGTCAGGAGGCAGACCGGGAAGTGAGCCTGGGGCCTGACCAGGCCCGGCACGTGGCGATGGCCAGGTCAGTCCACTCTAACGGCAGCGTTGGCCCAGGTTCCTTGGCGGCCACGTTTGTGCGCACCTGGCCGGCGGCAGAGATCGCCGTGCGGCGGGCAGTCCCGCTGACTGTCTATGACGATGGTGTGCCGCTGGAGTTGCACACCACCCAGACCACCGTCGGCGATGCCCTGCGCGCGGCTGGGGTGCTGGTCTATCTGGCGGATGAGGTATCGCCAGGGTTGGGCACCACCGTGGCTCCCGGGATGCGCGTGGACATCCGGCGCTCTGTCCCCCTGATCATCACTGCTGATGGTCTTACCTTCCGCTCCCGCACGCGCCAGCCGACCCTCGGCCAGGCTATCGAGGAAGAGGGCCTGCGTTTGCAGGGCCGAGACCGCATGGAACCCCCTGGCCCGGCCGCCGTCCAGCCCAACGTTCACGTGCGCGTGATCCGCGTCCGCGAGGTCTATCTCACCAACGAGGAACCGATCCCATACAAGACCGTCTGGTGGGGCGATCCTGACCTGGAGATTGACCAACAGCGACTGGATGAGCCTGGTGCCGCCGGGGTCTTTAAACGCATTACCCAGATCGTCTACGAGGACGGGGTAGAGGTCAAGCGCGACATCTGGCGCGAGTGGGTGGCCACCGAGCCGATCACGCGGGTCATCGCCTATGGCACCAAGATCGTGGTGCGCGAGAAGGTGCTGGAAGATGGCACGCCCATACGCTACTGGCGGACGATCCGTGTCCTGGCCACGTCCTATCATGAGGGGGAGTGTGGCAAAGAGCCAGAGCACCCGGAATACGGTATCACCTACCTGGGCTGGCGCGTGCGGCCGGGGATCGTGGCGGTGGACCCCCGGGTCATCAATTTACGGAGCCAGATATATGTGCCGGGCTATGGTTTCGCTGTGGCCGGTGATACTGGTGGGTTGATCAGGGGTCGCCGCATTGATGTTTATTTTCCCATTCACCAATACGTGGAATGGAACCACTGGGTCACTATCTATCTCCTTGCACCGCCTCCGCCGCGTAACCAGATCCGCTGGATCCTGCCATCATACCCTGTGGAGCGTCAACGATGGCGATCGTGAACCAGGCCCCTATCTTGGAACTTCGCCGTCACGGTCTGCGCCCCAGGAAGAACCTGGGGCAGCATTTTATCTGCGACCGGCATATCTTGCAGCGGATGGTAGAGGCCGCCGAATTGTCACCCCATGCCGTGGTAGTCGAGGTGGGGGCCGGGCTGGGTAGCCTGACCCGGGTCCTGGCCGAACGCGCCGGGCGCGTTATCGCCGTGGAGGCCGACACCTCCCTGCGGCCCCTGGTGCAGGAGACCCTCCCGCCGGCCGTCTATCCCCACGTAGAATGGGTCTGGGCTGATGTGCTGAGTCTGGCGCCGGGCGACTGGGGCCTGACCGCGAGCGGCTATAGTGTGGTGGCGAATCTGCCCTACTATATCACCTCGGCCATCCTGCGGCATTTCCTGGCCAATGAGGTCCCGCCCCGGCGCATGGTAGTGATGGTACAACACGAGGTGGCCCGGCGGATCGTGGCCCGGCCGCCCCACATGAGTTTACTGGCTGTGAGCGTGCAGTTCTATGCCGAGCCGCAAGTTGTGATGCGGGTGCCGGCCGGCGCGTTCGTGCCCCGGCCGCAGGTAGACGCGGCCGTGCTGCGACTGGATGTGCGCCCCGCGCCAGCGGTGGGCGTGCCCCCAGCGACGTTCTTTCGCCTGGCCCGGGCCGGCTTTGGTCAGCGGCGCAAACAACTGCGCAATGCCCTGGTAGCCGGCCTGGGATGCCCGGCCCCGGCCATAGACACAGCCCTGACCACCGCCGGGATTGATGGCCGCCGCCGGGCGGAGACCCTTTCCCTGGAGGAATGGGGCCGCCTGGGCACGGCGTTATTCGGGCAGACCGGCGATGCTTAAACGGAGGGTTGCCGACTAACGCAGGCTATGCTATAATCAGGCTGCCCCGGAGAGGTGCCGGAGTGGTTGATCGGGGCGGTCTCGAAAACCGTTGTGGCTCGTCAGGGTCACCGTGGGTTCGAATCCCACCCTCTCCGCCAGAAGCGACATCTGACCGGCTTCATTACCCGCGCGGAGAGGTGCTGGAGTGGACGATCAGGCACGCCTGGAGAGCGTGTGAGCAGCAATGCTCCGTGGGTTCGAATCCCACCCTCTCCGCCAACATAATAACCTGGCCCATTGCTGGTAGAAAGGAGGATCCCAGATGCCCAAAATCTATCGCCGCGTTGCCACCGGCACTGACGAACTGCTCGGCTGGATCGATCCAGAGGACGGTAGTATCTATGACACCACCGCCGGGCGAGACCGCTATCTCGGCGAAGTAGACTATGAAGAGGGTGAAGTCTATGACGACGCGGAAGAGTTCATGGGTTGGGTTGAAGATGATGGACAGGTCTTTGCCAGCTATGACGAGGACCAGGAAGAGTATCTGGGCTATGTAGACGAGGAAGGCCAACTGTACATGTATTCCGATGAGGCCGAAGAGGACCTGCATGTGGGCTATGTCGCCGAAATGACTGACGAAGTAGAGGGGGCGGCCGCCTTACTGTTCTTCTTTGACGAGATCGCCTAGTCCAGGCGAATCACGACCGGACAACGGGGGCGGGGCTGATTCCTCTGCCCCCATTTTGTTGTCCAATCGCTGGCATGAATGCATGGCCAGAATAGGGTCAATCCGGGAGGGATCCTTGCTGACGGAAATTCGCCCCTTTACCTGGGATGATGCCCCGGCGGTGGTGGACCTGTTCAACCTGGCTGCCGCGGCCGACGGCCTCGAGCAATGGATGACGTTGCCCGGGTTCCGCCGCGAGTTCGGCGGGCCGCTGGCCCGACCAGAGCGCGACATCCTGCTCGCCCAACACGGTGACCACATCGTCGCCGCCGTGCTGGCCTGGATGGAGGGCCGGGAACACGCGCCACAGCCCATCATGCCCCTGCTCCTGAGCCTCCATCCCGACTATCGGGACTCTGACCTCAGTGCGCGTCTACTGGACCTGGCCCTGGCCCAGGGGCAGGAGCTGGGCGCAGCCATCGCCACCAGCCCGGTGCGCCCCCAGGAGCCATACAAGCGCAGGCTCTTGTTGGCCCATGGTTTTACCTACGGCCGCAGTTGGTGGCGTTTGCGGGCTGAGCTGACCGGGGGCTGCTATGTCGGTGAGCTGCCAGCCGGCTTGCACGCGCGGGCCTATCAGGACCACCGCGACGATGCGCCCCTCGTCGCCCTGGTCAACGACATCTTCTCGACCGCCTATCTGGACCGCGTGTACGACGAGGCGGAGATCCGCCATTGGGTGATGGACCAGGACTTTGACCCGGAGCTGCTCACGCTGGTCGTGGCAGAGCCGGATGGCACGTTCGTGGGCTATGTGTGGGGTTGGGTGGACTCGGATTCGGACGAACGGGCCGGGTTCATCGGCGACCTGGGGGTACAGGCGGCCTATCGCGGCCGGGGCCTGGGTCGCTGGTTGCTCCAACGCGCCAAAGCCGATCTGCGCGCGCGGGGCATGGACTGGGCCGACCTGGACGTAGACGGGACGAACGACCCAGCCCGGCGACTATACGAGAGCGAGGGGTTCCGGGTGCGCGAAGAGGTACATTGGTATGAGAAGCGACTCCGCGAACCTACGCATGACGTTTGACGCATGACCTTTGACGCATCTCCTCTACGAGGCACGCCTTATGCCATCACCATCGTCGTCACGGCCTGCCGTGAGGCGGCTACCGTGGGCCGGGCCATCGCCGCACTGCTGGCGCAACCTCTCCCGGTCTCCTACGAGCTACTGGTAGTCTGCCCGGACGACGAGACGGCGGCTGCGGCCACGGCAACCGGCTGCGCCGGCCTCCGCGTGCTCCACGACGAGGGCCGGGGCAAGCCGGCCGCCCTAAACCTGGCCTTACAGGAGGCCCAGGGCGAGATCGTGGTGCTGACCGACGGCGACGTGTGGGTCGCGCCGGGGGCTGTGACCCGCCTCCTGGCCGCCTTTGACGACCCGCGCGTGGGGATCGCCACCGGCCGGCCGGTCTCCCTCAGCCCCCGGACCACAATGCTGGGCTACTGGTCACACCTGCTCACCGAGGCCGGGGCACACCGGGAACGTCTGCGCCGCGACGCCCAAGACGGGTTCCTGGTCTGCTCCGGCTACCTCTATGCCCTGCGCCGCGCCCTCTGGCGGCCTCTGCCGGAAGAGGCCCTGGCCGAGGATGCCGTCGTCTCCGGTGAGGTATGGGATCAGGGCTATCTCACCCGTTACGTCCCGGCGGCTCAGGTCTATGTGCGCTATCCGGCCACCTACCGCGATTGGGTGGCCCAGAAGGTACGCAGCACCGGCGGCTATGTCCAGCCCTTCACGGCTACCGCCACTCAGATGCGCAGCCTGCGCCGCGAAGTGCTGAGCGGGTTCTGGGCTGCTTTGACCTATCCCCGCTCCCCCCGCGAGTTCATCTGGACACTGGCCCTGTTCGCGGCCCGGCTCCATGTCTGGACGCGCATCCTCCTGGACGTGCGTCTGCGCCAACGCTCACGCCAGGACCTCTGGTCTCGCATCGAGACCACCAAGTAGGCGACCTCGCCGGCAGGCTTATGAATTGGGCAGGGTGGGCAGTCACACCCTGTTGCCGAACACCCCCGCCCGGTAGGCGCGAATATAGTTCCGGCAATGGGGGTCGCGTCCCAAAACCAGTTCAGCAGTGATGATCACGGCCTTTAACTCTGGATCGAGGGGATCGAGGATAGCGCTGTCAAGCCCGGCCTGGATCGCCAGCGTAATGAACACGCGGTTAATAAAGGACCGGGCCGGCAGGCCAAACGAGATGTTGCTCAACCCGCAGGTGAGATGCACCTGGGGCACTCCGGCGCGGATGGCCTGCATCGTATGGAGCGCGACGTTGGCACTTTGGGGATCGGTAGAGAGGGCCAGGACCAGCGGGTCCACGTAGAGATGATCATCGGGTAGATTTTGGCGGCGCGTCTCGGCCACGATACGACGCACTACCTGCATCCGGTCTGCCACGGTCTTGGGGATACCCTGCTCATCCATCGCCAACGCGATGACGGGGCACTGATGGGCTGCGGCTATCGGCAGGATACTCGCCAGTCTGCCCGGCTCACCGCTGATCGAGTTGATCATGGGGACCTGTTTGACGACCTGGATAGCTGCCGCCAAAGCCTGGGGGTTGGCGCTGTCCAGGCACAGGGGGGTATCTACAGCCTCCTGGATGGTTCTCACCAACCAGACCAGATCGTCCGGCTCCCTGTCCGGCATCGTGCCGGCGTTGACATCCAGCCAGGCGGCACCGGCCTCCGCCTGGCGGCGCGCCAGATCCTGGATGAACCCGGCGTCCCGTGCGGCGATGGCCCGGGCTACTCGTTGGCGCGTACCGTTGATCTTTTCGCCGATGATCTTCATGATAACCTCCGAATGAACACCTTTCCAAACAACCTGCGGCGGGCAGGCAGTTACAGTATATGAGTCTACTGCAAAAAGGTCGTTTCACCGCCGAGACGGAGTACGCAGAGAATACGATGTAGAACTCTGCGCCCTCGGCGTCTATACGGTGAGTTTTTGCAGTGAACTCAGTATATTATTTATAGACGAGTTGTCAAGCAGGTTCACAGGGAGGCTATGATGGGACAAAAACGTCCATTGAATATCGGCCACCGGGGCGCAAGTGGATTGGCCCCGGCGAACACCCTGGCCGCATTCCGGGCCGCGTTGGACCTGGGGATTGACGGCGTGGAGCTGGACGCGCAGCGCTGCCGCACCGGCGAGGTCATCGTCATGCACGACCTGACGGTGGATCAGACCACGAACGGCACTGGCCCGGTCAAATCCCTCTCCCTGGCCGAGTTGAAGGCTTTAGATGCCGGCTCCTGGTTCGACGCGCGCTTTGCCGGAGAGCGCGTCCCCACCCTGGCCGAGGTCTTGGACCTGATAGGCGACCGGTTGCTGGTGAACGTGGAGCTGAAGAGCTTCAGCCCCCGCACCGATGGCCTGGAGGCCGAGGCCATCCGGCTCATCCGCGAGCGAGGACTGGAGCGCACCGTGCTCATCTCATCGTTCAACCCGTTCGCCCTGTGGCGCACCCGGCGTCTGGCTCCTGATTTGAAGTTGGGCCTGCTCTATGCCCACGACCTGCCGGTCTACCTGCGGAAGATGTGGCTGGCGTTCCTCTCCCACCCGGAGGCGCTGCACCCGGACTATACGCTGGTGGACGAGGCCCTGGTGGCGCGCGCTCATGCTCGCGGTCAGCAGGTGAACACCTGGACGGTGAACGAACCGGCCGAGATGCGGCGGCTGATCGCGTTGGGGGTGGATGGGATCATCACGGATCGGCCGGATGTGCTGAGGGCAGTAGACAAGTAACAGGTGGACAAGGAGAACGAAAAGGCCACCGGCGACGGTCGGTGGCCTCTATGATGTGTTCGGTGTCCACCTTGACTTGCGGCCGGCCGTCGGGTGTGGTACAATACAAGCCGAAGGGCGAAGATGTGCAGAGGAGGTGCACAGATGTTGTTTACCCGGCCGGCTATCCGGCAAAAGCTGGAACAGGTTTTCGAGAAGCGACAGGCGGCGGTGCTGGCCGAGGTGGTGGAAGCGGCCTACACCGACCTGGTCAAGACCAGTGATTTCAACGAGCTAAAAGGCTATCGTGGGGGAGCTGGCTGCGGCCCAGGCGCGCACCGAGGCCCGGCTGGAGGAGCTGCCGGCGGCCGCGGCCGCATCGCTGCCGGCCGACCGGCAGGACCTGATCGGCCGGTTCCAGCGCGCCGACTGGTATCGCTTCTGCCTGACGCCGTACTTCGAGGAGTATGAGTAGGACAGCTTTCTAGTAGTTTTACAGACTTTACAAACGGCATGGGCAACCTCAGATTTCACCGCAGAGACGCGGAGTTCGCAGAGTCTTTTAGGGGTTTTCTCGGCGTCCTCTGCGCCTCTGCGGTAAGTTCCCGGCCACAGTGTAAAAAGTGTCAACTGAGGTAAATGTGAACAAACACCATCCACTCAACATCGGGCTCAAGATAGTCTCCATCGCCCTGGGCAACATCCTGTCGGATTGATGTTCCACGCGGAGCAGACTCGCGCAATCAAGGGCCCCGTTTCCTTCAAGGAAACGAGGCCCTCACGTTTCAAGCGTTCGGCGCTTGCATACACCACCCCTCGCCCAAACAACGGCTGGAGGCTGCCACTATCTGACATTATAAGCAGACCGCGGCATTATCCTACCCAACGCCCCTCCAATTTGGAAGGGTTGACCCGGTGGGCCAACCCTTCCAATAACGTAGGCAGACTGGGCTAACGCTCCCAGTAGTAGAAGCCGGGTGGGAGTTCCCATACTAACTCTCCCCATACTTTTATCCAGGCAATCACTTCCTCGCCGTGCCGCACCCGAATCAGCCAGAATTCCGGGTGGCCAAACAGAAATGGTGGGTCCACTGCAGCACCAGGGTACCTGGCCGACAGAAGGTCGCGCGCCCGGGCCAGGGCCTCTTCAGCCGTGAGTGGATCGGGAAAGCGCTGGGGGCAGCGGCTGAGGTCGTTGGGATTAAGACGACTGGTGTCGTTGGGATCAATGTAGAACGAGCCGAAGCGCAGGAGAATCATGCTCTGTGCATCTATATCTGCAAAACCGATGATCCGATCGCCCCGTCGGAAAAGAAACTTCCAGTAGACAAGCTCGCCGTTCTGGTTATGGAACGCCAGCGGCTCTTCCATCTGAGCGCCGATCCAGGGCGCGTAAAGTTGGGGATCGGGTTCGGTAATAATGAATAGCACGATCCCCAGACGAGCACGTAACTCGGCTCGGCCAACCGCCGACTGCCCCCAACAGGTTATCTGGCCCCAGGTAACAAGGCCCGTGACAAGCACGAGGCTCACCGGCAGACCTGCGAATAAAACAATTCTTCTCAACCAGTGCATCATCAGCCTCCCACTCTGCCGGGCTTGGTATCTGATTTTACCCGCAAAGTTCCGCCAGATCAAGCGGGCAGACTCGCCAAAGTTGGTGTCTGCCCGCTTGCCGCACTTGCTGCCATGAACACCAACGATCAGTAGACTTCTATGGTTCCCGACCAGTACGTAGGGTACGATTCCCAGAATACATTGCCCTGACCGACTGGCAATGGATCATTGATGAGAACATACTTCCACTGCCAAAGCAGTTCCTTATAGCCACGGGCGACTCGAACATGTCCCGGGATGTGGGATTGAAAAGGGCGGTTACTGTTGATATCGATCTTGACACTCCCCCACGGCAACCTACCACTAGAGTAAACCACGCCATGGCCCAATTGCCCCCAAGCCGGACCATAGTTTCCCCAAGGTGTGCCCCCCTCAGGCGTAGTGCCGAGCAGGATTGCGTAATAGTCTTGACTATACGACCAGCCGTGGCGGTAATGGAAGATCATTTTCACCACCGCAGGCCCACAATAGTAGCCAGTTTCCTGCCCGAAGAGTGGGACGTTCAGTACATTCTCCTCATACTGCATTGGGCTATGCTGCTCAACTTGAGCTAATAACCTTTGCATGTGCGTCCATTCTTCCCTGGATGCTCGCAAGTCGTCGGCGTCGAGGGTGGATGCAAAGGGAACCACCTCCTTGGGCGTCACGATCCGCTGGATGGTAACATCAACCAACGCTCGATGGGTCTGTCCACCTTGCTGAAAAATCACAGCAAAGGCCCGCTTGGGAAACTGGTAGTATACTACCTCGGTCTCGATGATGTCGATCTTGCCGAACGTTTGGGTTGTCATTTGACAAGCCTCGTTCACCCGCTGCCGTAGATCGAGGAGCACCGTCGAGGTAGATACGGTATAGAACGGCACTCCCTTCGACTTCTTGGCCCAGATTTGGATGAGCCCTACCGGATGGCCGTTGTTCTCGATAGTCACGTCGTACAGAACCGGATCGCCAGTGGCATCCCGAACAAGCGTGATATCGCCGACGGTCGCCCCTTGCCACGATCGGAACTCACCTGTATTGTCGGTCAGAGTGAAGTTTCGGATTACCAAGGTGGCATAATAGGCGACATCCTCTGGTGGATGTAAGTCACTTCCCCCGGTATAGCTGGACCTATCCCCCAAGAGCCCTGTGGTTGAACCTGTAGCCTGAGGGCCTGTGGCAAAAGCCGGGACGGCGGTCATCCCGACCAATACAGCAACGGCGACGATGATGAGCAGATATCTCTTACCATTCTTCCTCATTGTTGTCTATCTCCCTTCAGTTGATGTTAGTGAAGCAGTTGAATCTCCCACTATCTTGCATCTATCACCCTCTTTCCATAGTGACTCACACTTTTTCCGAGCGGGCCTGGACTTGACGACTGAATATGGTTATGGTTCACGTGGTACGAAACCCGGGAGCAGAACCATGGCTCAGCCAGGTCGGAGCCAGGTCCGTCTACGTCTCGCAGCGGACTACGCCGCATATTATACCACAACTGGGGGGGGGGAGAGTCAAGCGATCTATGCGCAAATTTCTCTACGCTTGCCCTACGATTTCCCAACGGTCACTATAATGGGAGCCGGATGAAGCTCTCATCGTTTCAGGCTCTTGATTTTCCCGCCGCCACAGCGTATAATGTAGCCCTGGTATGAGGCAAGTTCGCGGGTCTGGGAGTGTGCTTTGCTCAGGAAGTTGGAGGAACCATGAGCAAGTGTCGTCCTCTGAACATCGGGCACAAGGGCGCGAGCGGGCTGGCCCCGGCGAACACCCTGGCCGCATTCCGGGCCGCGTTGGACCTGGGGATAGATGGCGTGGAGCTGGATGCGCAGCGCTGCCGCACCGGCGAGGTTATCGTCATGCACGACCTCACGGTGGACCAGACCACGAACGGCGCCGGCCCAGTCAAATCCCTCTCCCTGGCCGAGTTGAAGGCTTTAGATGCCGGCTCCTGGTTCGACGCGCGCTTTGCCGGGGAGCGCGTCCCCACCCTGGCCGAGGTCTTGGACCTGATAGGCGACCGGTTGCTGGTGAACGTGGAGTTGAAGAGCTTCAGCCCCCGCACCGATGGCCTGGAGGCCGAGGCCATCCGGCTCATCCGCGAGCGGAAGCTGGAGCGCACGGTGCTCATCTCCTCGTTCAACCCGTTTGCCCTGTGGCGCACGCGGCGGCTGGCCCCGGACCTGAAGCTGGGCCTGCTCTACGCC
>Ga0209162_1003912_pt1 | contig 11577 bp, 9 predicted proteins | sample YNPNPMetaG_FD_187121 | JGI IMG/M metagenome (GOLD analysis project Ga0209162, IMG submission 187121) | Anoxygenic and chlorotrophic microbial mat microbial communities from Yellowstone National Park, USA - YNP NP MetaG (SPAdes) (version 2) ...
TACTTCGTCCATCAGGAACTGGACGGGGGCTTCGAGGCCATCCAGGACGGGGTGGTGACGCTGCCGCCGCTCTGGGGGCCCCGATTCGAGAAGTTGTTCGGCTCGCCGCGAGTGCGCAGCCAACCGATCACGGAGCGCGACCAAGACGTGGCGGCGTCAATGCAGAACCGGTACGAGGAAGTGTTCCTCGACATGGTGAAGGCGCTGGTGGAGAAGACGGGAAGCCGCGAGATCGTGCTGGCCGGCGGGTGCGCTCTGAATTCGGTCGCGAACGGGCGGATGTTGACGGAGGGGTATGCGGAGCGGGCCTATTTCCATCCTGCGGCGGGGGACGACGGGACGGCGGTCGGTGCCGCCGAGTATGTGTTGCACGCGAAGCACCGGGTGCCGCGCACCCCGGAGGTCCGGCATTCGTTCTGGGGAACCGAGTGGTCGGACGAGCAGATCGAAGAAGCTCTCCGGGCGAACGGCCGCCCCTTCCGGAAACTCGACCGGGACACACTGCTGAGGACGGCGGTGGATGCGCTGGCGGCGGGACAGATCATCGGCTGGTTCCAGGGTCGCGAGGAGTGGGGTCCGCGCGCCCTGGGAAACCGCAGCATCCTGTGCGACCCGTCGCGACCGGACATGAAGGCGACGCTGAACGCGCGGGTGAAGAACCGCGAGCCGTTCCGGCCGTTCGCGCCGGTGATCCGCGAGGAGGACCTGTCGACCTGTTTCGAGGGAAGCCATCCGGTTCCGTTCATGATCGTGGTGTACAAGGTGCGTCCCGAGTGGCGGGCGAAGCTGCCGGCGATCACGCACGAGGACAACACGGGCCGCGTTCAGACGGTGGCGCGCGAACAGAATCCCCTGTACTATGACCTTCTGACGCGGTTCAAGGAGCGCACGGGCGTTCCGGTGCTGCTCAACACGTCGTTCAACGAGAACGAGCCGATCGTGCACACGCCGGCGCAGGCCATCGACTGTTTCGAGCGCACGAAGATGGACGGGTTGGGCATCGGGCCATTCTGGCTCGACAAGGCATAGGAAGCCCTTTCCGCTCACCCGCAGGCCGCCGGTGGCACGAGCGACTCCTTGCGGTTGGCGATTTCCTGCGGGTGATCCCGAAGGTGGCTGCGAGGCCCCGGAGGGGCGGAGGGGGGCGGGTCCTAGCGGCGGTGCTGCCGGGTGAGATCCGTGACGGCCTCGATGACGCGATGCACGTCGTCGTCGGTCATCTTCGAGTAAATCGGCAGCGAAATCGACCGCTGGTAGCAGTCGAGGGCGACGGGAAAATCGCCCGGTTCGTAGCCGTAGGTCCGGCGGTAGTACGGATGGAGATGGAGAGGGATGAAGTGGACCGAGGTGCCGATTCCTCGGGTCTTGAGCTCCTCGATGAACCTGCCGCGGTCGATACGGAGGGTTTCGGGTCGGAGGCGGACCACGAAAAGGTGCCAGGCGTGGTCGTCGAAGGGGCCGGGGTCGAGGAGTTCCAGGGCGTCGTTCGAGTGGAAGGCGTCGAAGTAGGCGCGGGCGATCCGACGGCGGCGCGCCAGCATCTCGTCGGCGCGGGCGAGCTGAACGAGGCCCAGGGCGGCGGCGAGGTCGCCCATGTTGTACTTGAAGCCCGGTGCGACGATCTCGTAGTACCACGAGCCCTCGGCCGTGTAGCGCTTCCAGGCATCCTTGGAAATGCCGTGCAGCGACATGATGCGCATCCGCTCGGCCCAGTCGTCGCGTTCGGTGGTGGCCATGCCGCCTTCGCCCGTCGTGATCGTCTTGGTCGCGTAGAAGCTGAAGCACGTGATGTCGCCGATGGAGCCGATCGCGCGATGGTGCCACCGGGCCGGGAACGCGTGGGCGGCGTCCTCGATGACGACGAGGTTTCGGGTGCGGGCAAGGGCCAGGATCGGTTCGAGGTCGCACGGCTTTCCGCCGTAGTGGACGGGGAGGATGGCCCGGGTACGGGGAGTCACCGCGCGTTCGGCGGCGACGGGGTCGATCGCGTGGTCGGCGGCCCGGACGTCGACGAGGACAGGTCTGGCGCCGAGGTAGCGCACGACCTCGGCGGTCGCAGCGAACGTCATCGTGGGCACCACGACCTCGTCCTCCGGCCCGACCCCGACGGCTTCGAGGGCAAGGTGCATCGCGGCCGTGCACGAGTTGACGGCGACGGCGTGCTTCGCGCCGACACGAGTAGCGAACTCGACCTCGAAGCGCCTGACGCGGGGACCCGTACTGAGCCAGCCCGACCTCAGGGCACCCGTTACCGCGTCCGCCTCGGCGGCTGTAATGTCGGGCAACGAGAATGGCAGGAAGGGTCGCGCCATCACCCGCGCGATCTCGTGGAACAGCCGCCGAGCAACCCTGGCGGGGGGTGCGCGCCAACCTGCCCGGCCACCGGTCAGCCTCTCGCCACCCGCCAGATCACCGGCGATCGTTCCGAATCCGCGGACACTGCCACACGCCGGACCCGTCTCTCGCCTGGCCCAGCTCCGAACAGACGCCACGTACCCACGGGCCGATCCGCAAGGCCATCGTTGCGCGAAAGGCCAACGGGCCGGCAAGCAGCCCCGGCCGGCCTCGGCACCCCGTCGCGCAACGTCACCGGCCCGCTCCCGAACGGATGATCCGCAGGGCATCCGGCCCGCAGTTGAACAGGAGATCCACGACGCTCATGAACGGGAGGAACCCAGGGCCCTGCTGCGGGTAGACCGGATGCTCGTATCGCTGGAAGCGGACGGCGATGCCGGCGGACGCCAGCATCGCCCGATCGAGCACCCGCTCCGCGGCCGCTCCGTCGTAGAGCATCGTCGCGCCAACCAGCCGGCACACGTTGACAACGCGCTCGGTCCTGCCCAGGCCCGCGTCATCCGCAACGACTAGCTGCGAGCTGCGTACGACCCGCCGCTCGATCCCGAGCAGCCCCAGCAGGTGGACAATGAGTCGCACGGTAAGCTCGACGAGCCGGTCCGGCCGTTCCTCGAGGATGAGGCGAATCCCGGGGAAGTACCTGTGAAAATACGGTGCCTTCGCGTAAGACACCTCGATGCTGCGAAGGTGCTTCCTCACCCACGGCTGACCCTGGTCGATCCGTTTGTCGGCGATTCGGACGTCCTGTCTTCCATCGGACTTGACCGGCACGGTCAGCATCAGCTCGCCGTTTGGCCCCCGGATACGATTGCGCTGCTGCCAGGACTTCGGCTCAAACTGAACATGGTCGAAGACGACAAACTGATCGACCGCGTCGATCATCTCGAAATAGCCCAGCCACGGCAGATAGGTTGGCTGGAGGATCGCCGTCCGCATCGCGCTATGAGCCTTCGACGACGTCGCGCAGGACGCGTTCGAACCGCGCCAGGTTCGCGGGCCGCGCGTAATGCTCCACGACTCGGCGGCGACCGTTCGCCCCGAGCTTACAGCGCAGGGCGGGGTCCTCCGCAAGCCGAATGGCGGCCTCCGCCAGTGCGGCCGAGTCACCCGCCGGGGTGAGCAAACCGATCTGTTGGCCGAGGACTTCTCGACCCGTATCGCAGTCCGCGTCGGCGCTTGCCAGCACCGGCCGCGCCGCCGCCATGTATCCAAGGATCTTACTCGGCACGCTGGTTCGGCCCATACCGGGTAGGAGCGTCACCAGTCCGACATCCGCAGCCGACTGCACCTCCGCTAGGCGCTCCCGGGGCTGGAAGGGAAGACAGCGGACGTTGTCGAGCCGCAACTCTGCGGCGCGGCGAATGACCGACTGTTTCTCCGCCCCCTCGCCGACGAAGAGAAAGAGAATGTCCCGGCGTTCCCGCAGGCGTGCGGCGGCCTCCACCACGACGGTTGCTCCACTGATGACGCCGATCGTGCCGGCGTAGAGAAAGAGAATCTTCTCGGGCCCGATCCCGAGCGCCCGGCGCCAGGAATTGTCGCGGTTCCCGGGGAGAATCTCCTCCGTGTCGATCCAGATCGGCACGACCTCGACCCGCTCCGACGGGACCCCTCGTTCCGCGAGACGGTCGCGCAGGCCGTCGGACAGAACGACGATTCGACGACTCGCCGCATACTGCATGCGCTCCATCTGGCGAGCAGCACGGATGACGGTGGCCCCGCGAAGCTTGCCCGCGGTGATGGCGACGTCGGGGTAGATGTCATAGATCACGTTCACCAGCGGCGCCTGCCGGAGCCGCGCCACCGGCGCGGCGAGCACGGGGCCGACCACCGGCGGGCCAAAGACCAGGATGACGTCCGCGCGGGGCGACAGCGCCGCAGCGACCGCGTTGCCCAGCGCCTGGCTGCCCAGAACGGCACCGCGCAGCGGAATGGCGCGGCTGGGGTTCGTCCAGTGCCACGTGCGGACGACTTCTACTCCCCGACGCCGCTCGACGGCGCGAAGGCGTTTCCGAAAACCCTCATAGACGCGACCGTGGGGGTGATGCGGCCATCCGGCGCAGACGCGAACATCCCAGTTTCGTGCCGCAAGGTACCCAGCCAGTTCATCCACCATGACGGCGGTCGGATGAATCTCCGGTGGGTACACCTGCGTGAGAATTAGCAGCCGCACGGATGTCCCCTCGCCCGACGGGCAGAGGGGGTGCCGGTGCCGGCGGCCGCGTCGACCCTCCGAGGCCTTCGGCCGCCGAGCCCGTCCCGCCCCCGGCCGCGCTCCGCCGTCGGATCCGGTTCCGGCCGACTCAAACGATCCCGCGACGCAGAGTCACCGAGCAAGCACGACCCCGCGCCCAACAGACTCGCCCCGCCCCGCCGCCCGCTTCCGTTCCCCCGGGCCTAGCCCATTCGAGCCGCCGGACCGCACCCTACGCAGCCGGTCCCTGTCGGAGAAGGCCGTCGACCGTCAGCCGGGCAAGCAGTCGCCGCCGCCACCCGCCGAGCACATTGCGCCACCCGAGGGCATAGAGCGGCGTCACAGCAAGAATCAGCGCATCCAGCCAGAGTGTGCGGTTCTCCACGTACCAGAGGTCGAGCGCGTAGCCTTCCGCCGTCGTCAGGTTTCGGCTGTCCAGGACCGTGGCGAACCCGGTGATCCCGGGGGGAACCTCGAGGCGCCGCCGCAGCCGCTCCGAGTACCGCGGCAGCATCCAGACCTCGTCCGGCCGAGGTCCGACGAACCGCATTTCCCCGCGAACGATGTTCCATATCTGGGGTAGCTCGTCGAAACCGAGCCGGAGCAGCGGCCCCAGGGGCGTGAGGCGCGGATCGGTCTTCTCCACAACGGTCTTCGCGTCGGCGCTAACGAACTTGGGACACCCAACCTTCATGGAGCGGAACTTGAAGCAAGTGAAGGGGCGGCCGCCGGCACCGAGTCGCGCGCACCGATACAGCACCGGCCCACGAGAAGTCATCTTCACCGCGGCTGCGATGCCGGCGAGCAATGGCGAGATCGCGATCGCAACGCCGAGGGCCACAAGACGCTCGGCGATCGGCGTCCTGAGCCGCGGCCCCGCCGCGGGTCCTCCCATGGTGGCCTCCACCCGGCCTCTAGTTCCCAGCGACTGCGCGGACCACCAGGTACTTGAACAGGCCTCGGGACAATGGCAGGACGTCCCGCAGGTACTGCTCGGTCCGGGCGACCGCCTCCGCGCCTTGCGTGCGGAGGATCGTCCCCTGGCCGGCGAACCACCGAGGCGTTACGGCAATTCCCACGAATCCTGCGTTCGCGAGAGCGGCTTCCAGGGCTTCGACGGCAAGTCCCCCGCGAATCTTGTCCTGGAACATCGCTCTCTCCACAATGGCGGGCTCGAGACCGTGGCGTTCACCGTACCGCCGAACATCCTCCGTGACGGAGATGATCTCCTTCCCTCCCAGCGAACCCAGGGTTCCCGCCGCTCGATGGCGGCGGGCGTTCTCCCGAAAGTCGAGGTTCGGGCTCTCGTCGGCGTAGAAGAGCCCTCCGCGCCGCAGCACACGCCGAATCTCGCGGAGGGCCACCGTCAGGTCGTAGATATGATGCAGCACGCCGTACGCCGTGACGGCGTCGAAGCATCCGTTGCCAAACGGCAGGTGCTCGACGGGAGCCAGACAGACGCGAACGTTCTGCCGGGGCGTCACCCTCGCGATCATCTCGGGACAGATGTCCACGCCATGAAGCTCGCGGAAAAGGTCATGGGCCAGATCGAGGACAAACCCGGTTCCGCATCCTACGTCGAGCAATCTTCCACCGCCGGCGTGACCGGCCATCTCTTCCAGGATGGCCCGCACCCGGCCGCGGTTCTCTGCGGAACCGTAAGGTTGGCTCTGGAAATACTCGCCCGCCAGCCTGGCGTGAAACTCGCGGTTGGCCCGGATGACCTCGTCCGCCAAAGGCTCAAGGGCCACGTGGGGCAATCTGGGAGCTTCGAGGTCGCGCCGCTCGAACCATTCTCGGTCGAGGATGGCGAACGCAACGACGTCCCAGAAGCGACCGAGCTTGAACGCGGCCTCCCGCTGTCGGCCTTCCTCTTTCATTCCGAGAGCTGCGAAGAATCGCAACGCGGCCTCGTTGAACGCGAACACTTCGGCACGGACCCGATGGAGGCCAAGGGTTCCGAAGGCATAGTCCAGGAGTTGGGAAGCCGCCGAGCGACCGATGTGGCGCCGCCGAGCGGTCGCGTCACCCACGTAGAGCCAGATGTCGGCCCTGCGATAGACGAAATCGATGTTGTTGAGTCCGATCATCCCGACGTGCCGACCATCGTGAGCGTCCACGACGGCCAGGTGGATCCGGTGGCGGTCCTGGGCCGCGGACCTCTGGTACTCCGCGTTCTCCGCCTGGGAGATGGGCCGGACGGTTCCGATCTGCATCCGCAGATCCGGATCGTTCACCCACCGGTAGATGTTCTGGAAATGTCGCTCCTCGAGCGGTTCAAGCCGGGCGTTCTCGGGCATGGGTCACCTTTCGGTCTTGGTACGGAAGATCCCCTCGGCCTTCAGGATGGTGAGGACGGTGCGCAGCAGGATCTGTGCGTCGAGGAACAGCGACCTCCGCCGGACGTATTCGACATCCAGGGCCCACTTCTCCTGGGGCGACAGTCGGTTGCGCCCGGAGACCTGGGCAAGGCCGGTGATGCCCGGTCTGACCTTGAGTCGCTCCCGGTCGGTGGGGGTGTAGAAACGTTCCGCCTCCGGAAGATCGGGACGGGGACCGACGATGCTCATGTCTCCGCGGAGGACGTTCCAGAGCTGGGGCAGTTCGTCCAGGCTGGTGCGCCGGAGTACCGCACCGATCCGGGTCAGGCGCGCATCCGACTCCTCACAGGCGACAGCCCCGTCCGCGCCGAGCCGGACGGCAGCACCCTTTCGCATGGTCCGGAGCTTCCAGAGTTCGAAGACCTTGCCGTCCTTTCCCAGTCGGCTTTGTCGGTGGAACGTCGGTGCACCATCCTCCATCCAGATCGCTGCGCAGGCCACCCCCAGTATCGGTGCGCTGGCAAGCAATCCCACCAGGGCGCCCCCGACGTCGAAGGCCCTCCTCGCCACGGCCGATCCGACGTCAACGAACCGCCTACCGACCGGCGTCTGGACCGACGTGCGCTCTCCGTAGCGCAGGCTCGACCTCGACGGCGTGCGTGCCGGACGCGCCGGGCACCCTTTCTGCGCCCGGCGCCTCGTCGTCCACCGGTTCATTCCAGGTCTGCGGCCCCCGATGACGCACGAGACGACGGTACAGCGCAACGGTCCGCGCCGCCACCGCCTGCAGCGAGAAGCGGGCTTGCGCCAGGCGCATGGCGTTCTCGCCCATTCGTCGCGCCTCATCCCGATCGCCCAGGACGCGCTCGATCGCCGCCGCGACCTCGCCCGCCTCCGGCTTCACCACCCAGCCCGCCCGCGCGTCGAGCAACTCGTCGGTCAGATTGCATTGCGCCGACACCACCACCGGAACACCCGCCGCCAACGCCTCCAGCACGGCCATCGGCAATCCTTCGCTGAACGACGGAAGCACGAACACCGTCGCCGCCCGGAGGAGGGCGCGCTTGGAGTCGCCCGCCACCAGTCCGGCCAGGGTAACCCGCCCCTCGAGGCGACGTTCGCGAATCCTCTGCCGCAGGTGGGTCCCCGTCGGCTCTTCTCCGGGTCCGGCGATCACCAGATGCAGGTCCGGCCAGCGCGGCCCCAACCGCTCGACGGCGGCCAGCAAGACGTCGATGCCTTTCTTCGGGTGAACCCGGGACAGGAACAGGGCGATCTGCTTTCCCTCCAGCGATGCGCACGACCCGGTCAACCGGTCGCCCGGGCGAGCCCGCACCTCCGCGGGGTCGACACTGTTGGGGATTACCGTGCATCGTGCTCCCGGTGCCACCGTCTCGACGTCGCGCTTCTCCGCGCGGGTCAGGCACTGCACGGCGCCGGCCCCCCGAAGGCACGGTCGCTCGACCAAGGCCAAGTAGACTTTCTTCTTCGCCGCACCCCGGCGGAGGGCCCATGCATCCAGAGACCCTCGGGGGGTCATCACGTACGGCTTCCCGGCAAGCCGTGCGGCCAGGCACGCAGCCAGGTTGGGAAAGGTCCAGACTCCCTGGGTGTGAACCACGTCGGCCCACTGAACCCACCGTGCGACGGACCGCATCAGCGAAGGAGAAAGGAAGAAGTCGCCCTGGCCCAACCGGGGATGATACTCGACCTCGACACCGTCCACCACCTCCGTGCGTGGCCGATCGTCCCTGGGCCGGTTCGCCGCCGTCGTCAGGACGCGCACTTCCATGCCCGCCTCGACCAGGCCACGCACGGCGTTGCGCACCGACACCACCGGGCCGCCAAACGCCACCGCCGGATGGTAGTAGGCGGTCACAACGAGGACGCGCAGTCGCGCCGGGGAGGTCGACGCCGTCTGTGGTCCCCCTAGGGCAATCGCATCATCCGACATCTGCGCCAGGCACGAGAAGCCGCGGCGTGAACTCGCCCGCCGGTCACTTCCCGGCGTCACCCTCGTCCCCCCGCCCCTTCGGATGATGCCGCCGCACGACGCCGTCCTTCACCCCAGGGCAGTCGCCTCGCCCGACGTCGGCCCGGAAGCCCCATGTCGCCGACCCAGGCCCTCCCGCCATGGGCTCAGCCAGGATTCTGGACGAGGGCGACCTGGGTGTAGCTCACGATCCTCCCCGACAGGACCCGCCATACAACTTCCTGGACGAATGCCTTGCTCAGCGAGTACCTTACCGCCGGCACGTGGTAGTGCTGGAGGAGCACGAAACCGTGCGATTCCAGATACCGGATGAATTCCCCGGAGCTCCACTCCCGGACATGGTCGCGGTTCGGAGAGTGCTTGCAAGTCTCGCCTCGGAATCGATCCCGATCGGGAGTGCTCAGCAGGACCGCGCCGCCCGGCCTGGTCACCCGTTTCAGGTAATCGAGGAGGACGTCCGGATCCGCCAGGTGCTCGATGACATCGCTGCAAATCGACATGTCGCAGCACAGATCAAGCCTCGGCCGTGCCAGGTCATCCACGAGCCACTCTCCGAAGTTGTGGTGCTTGCGGCAGTAGTCGATGGCGTGCGTCTGGTCGATGCCAACAATCCGCAGGTCTGGAAGCGCCGCGTGGAGCGCCCTCAGCTTCTCGCCGGTTCCACAGCCAACGTCGCAGAGCGTCTTGACATGGTTTCGTCTGGCCACGGTGATCGCGTCCCGGTACACATAGTACTGGTACACCCTGGATGCGGCTATCCGTGCCTTGTCCCAGTACAGGTGGTCGCCGAATTGTTCGCTGGTCGTGGGAACGGGATTGATCTTGTAGTCGTGCCGGATAAAGTAGCTCTTCATCGGTCAGGACGACCTCCGCGGAGTCCGCCTCGCCACGCGAATCGGCGGTGCCGCCCACGGGATCCGCCCCGCAACGGGAGCGGCACGCCGCGCGGGCGGCGGTTCGGGGCGGCGCACGGGTTGCTCGAGCGGGCCCGCGGCCGCCATCCGCGGGCCGGTACCTCCAGCGGCCACCGCCCCGCCATCCCGCGATTTCGGGACGGCCGGCTGCCTTCGCGTCGTGCCGCGGCGTGGCCCGGGCACGAACGGGCGGCAGGGGGTTGCGGAAGCCGGCCGGCAGACGCCGCGGGCGACGCGCCTTGACCCCACAGCGTCCAGCCGGGGGCCCAGCGCCCGCGTCCTGCGATTGTTCTCCGGCAAGGGCCGCATCTATCGTCGGTCCAGCTCCTCGTCGGCCGCCTCCCGAAGCAGCGACAGGGGGAAGTCGCGTCGGTCCCCAAGGACCGATCGGACGCCGAGCCCAACCACGGCGTAGCCCCGACGCAAGCCCACTTCCTGGGTTGCGTCGTAGTCGGGGAACAGGAGGACACTATCGGCCGGCAGCCGTGACGCGGAGAGCGTCGGGACCAGTCCGGTGTCGAGCGGTCGGCCATCATAGGTATCGTAGCCGAAGTCCTCGCGGCCCGGGACCCGGACATCATCCATCAGGACCACCGCTCGCTTCCATTGGGAGGCGACGATCTCCATTTCCTCTGCCAGCGGTAGGTCCGGGTACCAGTGGGCGTCCAGGTAGACGAAGGGAACGGTGCCGAGTGGCAGGGCCGTGCTCAGGCCGCGGAGGAAGGTGCGGCTGTCCGCGCGGCGCACCGTGATACGGCGCAGCGGCGCGCAACGCAGTTTCGCGACTGCCCAGTACAGGCTGTCGCTCTCGCACGAGAACACCGGGCAGCGAAGCGACCGGGCCGCCAGGAGCGCCGTTGAGCCGACATAACTTCCGGTTTCCACGAAGGCGGAGCAACCGACGCGGGCGAACAGGTCCCAGACGATGCGGACCCGAAGGAGGTCGCCGTTGAAGCCGGTCGAGGGATCGCAGCATTCGGGATGCGCGGCGGCGAATCGGCGCACATCGTCCATCGTCCTCGCGGCGCGCAACGGTGACAGGTCGCGCCGATAAGCGGCCAGGAGCTTGCGCGCAGCCCGATAGGCTCGGGCGAGAGAATCGACCGGCCGCGTCTTGTCTGCCTCCCTCATGGGCGGGACGGATGGCGGCCCATCACCTCACCGGGCCGGTACCGGACGGAGTTCGGGATTGCACGTCCTCCGGCCGGTCTGGGGAATGGGACGGGGAGAGGGTGGGACCGAGTTGGCGGAAGATCTCCCGAAAACGCGCTTCATGCGAGAACCGCTCCACGGCCTCGCGGCGACTATTCTGGGCGAGCCGCGCGCGCAGGTGGTCGTCCGACCGGAGTCGCTCGAGTTTCTCCTGCCAGTCGCCGACGTCGTCGTGCCGAGCCACCAGCGCATTCTCCCCCGGCCGTACGACCTCCCGCAGCACAGGCAGGTCGGATACGATCATCGGGATTCCGGAAGCCATGTATTCGAATATCTTCGTCGGCGACGTGTACGGTCCAATGTCCGTTCCCGAGCGTAGCACGACGTGGGGCTGATTGGGGACGAGGCCCACGTCGAGGCGCTGGAGGATGGACGGCACGTCGCGGGGAGGGGCGAAGCCCGCGAAGCGCAGATTGGGTACGTCGCGGGTGCGGCGTCGCCAGGCCCGGACATCTCTCCGGGAGCCTCCCCAGACGACGAAGCGTACGTCCGGCATGCGGCGCGCCAGCGGCACCAGAATCTCGAGTCCCTTTCCGGGAAACAGGCTGCCCACATATCCCACCGTCATGCGAGGCAGGCAACCGGGGC
>Ga0209162_1003916_pt1 | contig 11571 bp, 10 predicted proteins | sample YNPNPMetaG_FD_187121 | JGI IMG/M metagenome (GOLD analysis project Ga0209162, IMG submission 187121) | Anoxygenic and chlorotrophic microbial mat microbial communities from Yellowstone National Park, USA - YNP NP MetaG (SPAdes) (version 2) ...
TACAATGTTTGCGGCGCGGGTCAAGCATGCGTCAACGATGCAGTATAAAACTCCTGGCGTTGTGCTATAATTCTGGCAACGCATTCTTAATGACATTATCCGATTGACGCTTTCATCTCCGCCGCAACGATGCCGGTTCGTTCCAATGTCCATTTTGTTGGATGCGCGCAGTGATGCCGACCGGCGGGCGTCAGTGCAGCGGAGGCGGTTCTGCTCCTCTATGATATGCTGTCCTTTCCTGTCTTGTGACGCGCTGTTGTTGAACAATGCAAGCCGGACGCGCTATGAAACAAGGGATAGCGGTTGATCTCCGCGACGTCGTCAAGCGATTCGCAGATGTCTGCGCCGTCGATCACGTCTCCATGCAGATCCGCGACGGTGAATTCTTCTCGATGCTCGGTCCTTCCGGTTGCGGCAAAACCACCACCCTGCGGATGATTGCCGGTTTCGAGTTTCCCACGTCGGGCGACATTCTGCTCCACGGCAGATCGGTCGGAACCACGCCACCCTTCCGGCGCAATGTGAATACCGTCTTTCAGTCGTATGCGCTGTTCCCGCATATGACAGTCGCGGAGAATGTCGCCTTCGGCTTGCGCATGAAAAAGGTTCCGCAAGCCGAAATTGCGCGGCGGGTGACCGAGGCGCTCGATATGGTGCGCCTGGGTGATTTTGCCGCCCGCCGTCCCCGTCAACTCTCCGGCGGTCAGCAGCAGCGAGTGGCGCTGGCGCGTGCGCTCGTCAACCATCCCGAAGTGCTGCTGCTCGATGAGCCGCTCGGCGCGCTCGACCTGAAACTGCGCAAAGAGATGCAACTCGAACTGAAAAGCCTGCAAGAACGGGTCGGCATTACCTTCATCTATGTCACCCATGATCAGGAAGAAGCCCTGACCATGAGCGACCGGATCGCAGTGATGAGCGCCGGGAAGGTGTTGCAGATCGGCACGCCGACCGAAATCTACGAGCGCCCGGTTTGCCGTTTTGTCGCTGATTTCATCGGCGAGACCAACTTCATCGAAGGAAAGGTCGAAGCAGTTGAGCGCGACGGGATCGCCTCCATTCTCTCCGATGACGGGTTGACGCTGCGGGGACAGACCATCCGCCCGGTTGCGTCGGGAGCGCACGTCACCCTTTCGATCCGTCCAGAGAAGGCGTTTCTTTCAGTGCAGGCGCCGCCGCCCGGCACGCCGAACTGCTATCAGGTGCAGGTGGAACGGGTGGCGTATATCGGGAGTGATACGCGCATCGATGTGCGTTTAGGATCGCGATTGTTCGATCTCTGGGAACAGAACAGTCGCTCGACGCTCGACCGCGACGCCTACTGGCAACCCGGCGAAACAGGGTATCTCTGGTGGCCCGCCGAAAATGCGATCATTCTGACCGAGTGACCACAACCGCGCGAGGTGACGATGGCTGCTGATACGCTTGCTTCCGATTCTCAACCGCGCGAGGGGCGCATCGCCGCCATCCTGCGCCGTAACGAGCGACTTCAACTCGGTCTGCTGCTGTTCCCCGGTCTCTTCTGGCTTGTCATGTTCTTCGCGCTGCCGCTGGTCGTTGTGGTGTTCTACAGTTTCGCCGTCAACGGTCCTGGCGGGCGGATCGAGTGGACGTTCACACTGGAGAATTACCGCATCCTGTTCACGGAAAGTCTGTACGTCAACGCCTACTGGCGCTCGATCTGGGCAGGCGTCTGGACGACGCTGATCTGTCTCCTTCTGGGCTATCCGCTTGCGTATTCGATTATTCGCAGCCCGCCGCGCTGGCGCACCGTATTGCTCTTTCTGATCCTGATCCCCTTCTGGACGAACTTTCTGGTGCGCACCTATGCCTGGATGCTTCTTCTGTCGAATAATGGCATCATCAACAGCGCCCTTCAGGCGCTGGGGCTGCCGCGTGTGGCGCTCTACCCGTCCGAAGGGGCAGTGCTGGTCGGTCTGATCTACGGCAGCCTGCCCTTTATGGTGCTGCCGATCTACGCCTCCCTGTCACGCTTCGATTTTACGCTGATGGAGGCGGCCGCCGATCTGGGCGCCAGCCAGGTGCGCGCGTTTCTGAGGGTGATGCTGCCGCTGACGATGCCAGGCGTGGCTGCCGGCTCGGTTCTGGTGTTCATTCCGACGGTCGGGCAGTTTGTGGTTTCCGACCTGCTCGGCGGGGCGAAGGTCGATTATTTGGGGAATCTGCTGCAACGCCTGTTCACCCGCTCGAACCCGCCGAACTGGCCCCTGGGGTCGGCGATGGCGATTGTCTTTATGTTTGTGTTGACCGTGGCGATCATCATCTATTTCCGCGTCACTACCGAGGAGGATCGGTGAAGGTTGAAGGTTGAACGTTGAACGTTGAACGTTGAACGTTGCGCTGGCGCCGTGTGTATTCGTTGGGGCGTTTGTTTATTTGCCAGCGGAACTGCGGAGAAACCGGGGGCGCAGAGTGCGCTATGAGTTGCGCATGCACGCATTCGTTGAGGCATTCGTTTTCTCGCTGTTGGGAGTCTGACCATGGTTGATGTTCAAATGTCGCAATCGGTGCGTGTCGCAGGATCGGAACGGCGACGTTCGCCGGGATCGCTGGCGCTCAGTGCGCATACTGCGTTGACTCTGGCGTTTCTCTATGCGCCGATCGTGGTGCTGGTGCTCTTCTCGTTCACCCGCGACAGTTTCGGCGTGCGCTGGACGGGTTTCACCTTCGACTGGTATGTGCGCCTGCTCGCCGATCAGCGCCTGCTCGGCGCTGCAATGAATACGCTCATCGTTGCGCTGATCTCCACCGTGGTTTCGACGGTCATCGGCACGATGACGGCGCTGGCGATGGAACGCTACCGCTTTCGCGGACGCACCGGCTTTGACGCTCTGCTCTATCTGCCGATTGTTATCCCCGAAATCGTTATGGCGCTGGCGCTGCTCGCCTTCTTTGCCTTCTCCTTTGGCCTGCTCGAATCGCTGTTCGGCGTTCGTTTCCAGTTTGGGCTGGCGACGGTAACGATTGCGCATATCGCCTTTACGATCTCGTTCGTGGTCGTTGTGGTGCGTGCCAGCCTTAAGGGGTTCGACATGCGCCTGGAAGAGGCAGCGCAGGACCTTGGCGCGAACGAATGGCAGACGTTCCGCTACATTACCCTGCCGCTCATTATGCCGGGGATCATTGGCGGCGCACTGCTGGCGTTCACCCTTTCCCTCGACGATTTTGTGATCACCTTCTTTACCACCGGTTCCGGCGTGTCGCTGCTGCCGGTCGAGGTGTATGGGCAGGTCAAGCGCGCCATTACGCCAAAGATCAACGCGATCTCGACACTGATGCTGCTGGTGTCGATCACGCTTGTGTTTCTCTCACAGTTCGTGCAGCGCAGGCGGGAAATATAACAGGTGAGAGGCGCGAGGAAAGAGGCAAGAGGAAGGCGCGAACATTGAAGGGATGTAGAGACGTTGCATCGCAACTCGTGCAGCGCAGACGGGAGATATAACAGGTGAGAGGCGCGAGGCAAGAGGAAGGCGCGAATTATAGCAGTTCTCACAAAGGTTGAACCGAATTGGACGAGGTTGATCACTCCCGGAATCGCGCCTGCCACGCGGTGACCGAAATGAATTTCGGTCTACATTTCACCAGCAGCGAGGGTCTCGCGCAACACGGCGGATAGGAACAACGGTCAACGTATCTGAGAAATGCTATAAGTGATCTAACCCCGAAGAAAGGAAACGAAGATGCTCAAAGGACACACCAGGCTTATTGCGCTGCTGCTCGTGGTGCTGCTGGCGCTGGCAGCGTGCGGCGGGCAGCCGACCGGAAGCCCCGGTAATGAGTACGGCAGCGGCGGCGCAACCGAGCCGACCACGGCGCCCGCTGCGACGCAACCGCCAGCCAGCGATGAGTTGCAGGTTGATCGTTCCAGACTCTCGCGTGAACTCAGATTCTTCAACTGGACTGATTACATCGATCCCTCGATCCTCGAAGACTTCGAGAAAGAGTATGGCGTCAAAGTGATTGTTGATCTGTTCGACGCCAACGAAGACATGCTCGCCAAAGTGCGTGCCGGTCGCTCCGGCTACGACATCGTCACCCCCTCGGATTACGCCGTCGAGATCATGTGGCGTGACGGACTGATCGCAAAACTCGACAAATCGCTGCTGCCCAATCTGAAGCATATCGATCCCGATCTGCTCGATAAATACTTCGATCCGGGGAATGTCTACTCAGTTCCGTACATGTACGGCATTACCGGCATCGCTTACAATCGATCCTTCTTCCCGAACGGCGTCGATAGTTGGGCAGCACTGTTCGACACCGCCCAGATCGAGAAGTATCGCGGGCAGTTCAGCATGCTCGACGATGAGCGCGAAACCCCTGGCGCTGCGCTGAAATTCCTCGGCTATTCACTGAATGAAACCTCGCCAGAGGCGCTGAAAAAAGCGCAGGACCTGCTGATCGCGCAGAAGCCGTACCTGGCAGGGTACAACAGCAGTGATGTGAACCGGAAACTGGCGAGCGGCGAGTATGTCATCGCGCATTCCTGGAGCGGCTCGGCGCTCCAGGCGCGCAACGGACTTGGGGACGAGTTCTCCGGCAACCCGGATATTGCCTTCGTCATTCCAAAGGAAGGCGGGATGATCTGGATGGACAACATGGTTATTCTGGCAGACTCACCCAACGCCTACACTGCACATGTGTTCATGAATTTTCTGATGCGCCCCGACATCGCTGCACGCAACGCTGAATACATCGGCTATCTCTCGCCGAATGTCGACGGGATCAAACTGTTGCCGCAGGAGATTATCGACCTTTATAACGAAGGGTTTGCACCGAACGATGAGGTGATGAAGCGACTGGAATGGGCGATACGCAACGAGCAGACAGCGGCGTTCACCGATCTGTGGACAGCGGTCAAGGGTGAGTAAGCGCTGCCAACCGTCGGGCGATCCTCTTCCCTGGCAACCCATCGTGGTACAGCAACTCCGCGGTGGGAACTGTTCTACATATGTGAAACGCCTCTGAGTCCCCGCCAGGATGACACCCTCCCGCAGGCTGCGAACCCGCAGGAGGGTCATCTTCCAATCCAGCGCGCCAGAAATACAAAAAAAGACTGACCATCACAGGTCAGTCGTTCACTGGCTGGGGGACAGGGACTCGAACCCCAACTACCTGATCCAGAGTCAGGCGTTCTACCGTTAAACTATCCCCCATCGTGGGAACAGGGGCGAGATTCTCGCCCCTGCTGCTGGTGCCGAAGGGGAGATTTGAACTCCCACGAGGTCACCCTCACTACGCCCTGAACGTAGCGCGTCTGCCAGTTCCGCCACTTCGGCTTACGGGAGCCGACATCATTGCCAGCGCACAATATGATACATCAGACGCAACGATTTGTCAAACGCCAACCTTGACAATGCCATGCTCAAGTTCATATAATAATGGGGCGCAATCGCATAGTCTGGAGAGCAGCTCAATGGCGTTCAAGGACTACTACGAGATATTGGGCGTCGACCGCAACGCAACGGATGCGGAGATCAAGAAGGCATACCGCAAACTTGCGCGTCAATACCATCCCGACATCAATCCCGGCAACAAGGCTGCCGAAGCGCGCTTCAAGGAGATCAACGAAGCGTATGAGGTGCTGTCGGACAAAGAGAAGCGCGCCAAGTATGATCGGTTCGGGCGCGACTGGCAGCGCTACCAGGATGTCACCGATTTTGGCGGGTTTGGCGCCGGTGATTTTGCCGATATTTTCGAGACGCTGTTCGGCGGCGGGCGCGGTGTGCGCAGCAGTGTGTCCTACCGCACGCGCGGGCAGGATATCGAGCAGGCGGTTGATATTACGCTCGAAGAAGCCTTCAGCGGCACGCAGCGCACCCTGCAGGTGCAATCGCCGAATGGTCAGGTACGCTCGCTGACGGTCAAAATCCCGCCGGGGGTCGATACCGGATCGCGGGTGCGGATCGCTGGCGAAGGCGCTCCCGGCATGGGTGGCGGTCCACGTGGCGATCTCTACCTGGTGATCAATGTGACGCCGCATCCGCGCTTCGAGCGACGCGGTGATGATCTCTACGTCCGCGCGCCGGTTGATCTGTTCACAATGCTGCTTGGCGGTGAGGTGAAGGTGCCGGCGATGGGCGGCAGGACGGTCACGCTCAAGGTGCCAGCCGGGACGCAGAATGGGAAGGTGATGCGTATCAGCGGGCAGGGTATGCCGCGTTTGCGCGAATCGCAGTCGCGCGGCGATATGTATGTGACGCTCGAGGTCTCGTTGCCGACCCGTCTTTCGCCGCAGGAACGCGCGCTGTTCGAGCAGTTGCGCGCGATGGCGACGGCGCAATAATCGGGCAGGGATGCTCTGACGATGAAGCAGCGCTACTACACGATCAAAGCAGCGGCGGCGCTGTGCGGAATGCACGAGCAGAGTTTACGCCTGTACGAGCGGCGCGGTCTTATTCGACCGCAGCGCACCCCCGGCAATATCCGGCGCTATAGTGAGAGCGATATCGAGCAGATCCGCTTCATCAAGCGTCTGATCGACGACCTTGGCGTGAACCTTGCCGGTGTCGAAGTGATCCTGCACCTGCGGCAGCAACTGATCGAGGTGCAGCGTGAACTGGAGGAATTGCGCAGTCGCCTGCCGGTCGACGCCTCGTAGCTGGCGTCGCCGGTGTTGCATGCCGTGTCGCATGTCGGGTTCGTCCATTGCTGGACTGTGTGCATAGAGGAGTATATGTTACGCTACAAGTTGATCCATCCCCAGATCCTTGCCGCTCTGGGGGGCGCCGGTCACGGGTCGCAGGTGCTGATCGCCGATGGGAATTACCCCTTCGCTACGGGTGCTCCGGCTGGTGCGCAACGGGTGTATCTCAATCTTGCGCCGGGATTGTTGACAGTGACCGATGTGCTGGCCGCGCTGGTCGATGCCATTCCTGTCGAAGCTGCGCACGTTATGGTTCCCGATGCCGGTCCTGAGCCTTCGATCTTCGCGGAGTTCCGCGCCCTTCTACCGCATCTTTCGCTGCAACCGCTGGGTCGCTTCGCCTTCTACGACGCGGCGCGCTCGCCGGATACGACGCTGGTCATCGCCACCGGCGAACGTCGGGTGTATGCCAATATCCTGCTGACGATCGGGGTCGTGCCGCCGGAATAAGTGCGCCTCCGATCAGAAGGACGGGGCGCACGCTGGACGTGTCTGCAACCATGGTTGAAAGGCGATGTTCGGTCCTGCCGCTTCACCGCGCCCCTCCGGATTCAATGCTGGCTCGTAAGGACCATTGGCGACTTCCCACCAGTTGTCGGTCATCGTGAGCGGCAGGTCGCTGGTGGCCCCCTTGCCGATGTTGAACTGACGATAGAAGGGGTTGTTGGGCGGTTCGTGGGCTTCGATGGCGTTGTCGCGGATGTTGAGCATTGGGCTGAGGTTCGGTGGGGCGTCGCTGCGCAGACTCAGCCCGTTAGCGCCGCCGATCAGCGTGTTGCAGCGAATATTCCCCATAAGCTGGGCATTGGTGAACAGTGCCAGATTGGGTCCCGCAGCGCCAACCAGCAGGTTCTGCTCGATCTCGATCCGCGCCGGGTGATCGAAACTCAGGTTGGTCAGACGCAACGGTGCGGCGCCAGCAACCGTTGCATTGTTCAACACGCGGTTGTTGATGATCACCACATCGCTGCCGGGACCATTACCGCCGCCGCGGGTCAGCGTGATGTCGATTACCGAGCCGTAAGGCATCCGGTTCCCGGATATTTCGCTGTCGCGGATGATGACGAAACTGTCGTCAATGCGAATGTGCCCGCCATTATTGACGATCCGCGCGCTCTGGAGCGACAGACGCCCCGACTGCATGGACAGCACCGTACCGCCCCCGCCTCCGCCGGTGATGAGAACGTTGCGCAGGTCGATAACACTGCCCGCCCGTCCAATGATGCTTTCCCAGCGCAGGCGTGGGTCGTCGCCGCCGCCGATCTGCACGAAACGCACCGGCTGGTCAGGCGTTGCCAGCGCGACGACCGAGCCATCAACGACCAGCGATGCCCCTTTCCCGATCTGCACCTCGACGCCTGGCTCAATGATGAGGGATGCGCCGCTGCTCACCAGCAGATCGTTCTGGACGATGACTGGGCTGTTTGCGGTTGACCAGCGCACACTTCCCTTCAGCGCACTCATTGGCGGACGAGACGTTGGAGCGGGGCGGGATGCACCTCCGCCGCCTGAGTCGGCGGGTCGCGCGGCTGGCGGCGGTTGCGCCGCTGCCTGAACCGGTGCGGCTGGCGGTTGCACTGCTGCCGGTTGGGGTTCAATGCGAAAATCGACCGCCGCTGGAGGATCGGCGTCTACCCCGGTTGGCGCGGGTATCACCGGCGCTGCATCGGTTGGCGCAGGGATCGCAGGCGCTTCGGTTGGGCGGATGAGTTCGAGCGTTGGTTGAACGGCAGGTTCACTCGTTGGCGCACTGGTTGGGGGCGCAGGGGTGACAGGGAGCGGCAAAGGTGATGCACTCAGTGTCACAATCGATGGCGCAACCGGCGCAGGATCGACAACGACGGGAACCTGAACCGGCGCGGCGGCTGGCATAGCCGGACGAAGCGCCAGTCCCGCCACGAAAGCCAGCGCGACCAGCAACAGCGCGATGAGCGAACCCAGCGTCCAGAGCACGGTCAGTGCGCTACGCGGAACCCGCAGGGTGATCATGTCATCACGTTGACGGTCGGAATGGTCGTTGGACGTGCTCATCGAATGACCTCCCTGCGCCGGGTTCATGCGCACCATGCTGTGTGTCGCCGGAGAAACGGAGCGATTGCGATCCTATCATAGAAGCGCCTGGATCGCAATCCCCATCGTTTGTTCCGTGCAGCGGGATCGCGTTGTCAGGAAGACGGCGCGTAGTACGCCGATGTTTTTACCTGTTTTAGGGATTGACTCCGTGAAAAGCCGGACTATAATAGAGTTGCTTCCTTCCCCACGCTGCGAAGAAGCCTGTTCTCCGCTTGCATCCGTTCTCAGGGATCGTATCGTTATGAGCAGCGCACTTGCCATCGCTTCGGTCACCGCTTTTCTCAAAAGTCTGCTCGAGAACGGGTTGGTGGACGAAGGAATAAATGCCAGTATCGGTGGTGATGCGGTTGTCTCCGCACTTCCGCCCGACCGCATCACCACTGGAACAGATGAGCGTCCGCAACTCAACCTGTTCCTGCACCAGGTGACGCCGCATACCGGTTTGCGTCCGCGTGAACGCAGCGACCGGCGCGCGTTGCTGGGGCTTGATCTTCACTATCTCCTTACCGCATACGGCGCACAGGATTTTCAGATCGAAATCCTGCTTGGGTACGCAGCACAGGTGATGAACCGAACCCCTATTGTTCGCCGCGATGTTCTTCGCAGCACGCTTTCCACACTGGCATCGTCCGACAATGGCGGTATTCCGACGCCGACGCTTCAGGCGCTGGCCAGTTTTGATCTCGATGTACAGGTCGATCAGATCGAGGTTCGTCCACAGTATCTCAACGGCGAAGAATTGTCGAAGATCTGGTCGGCGTTGCAGGCGCGCTATCGTCCGTCTCTGGCGTACAAAGTGTCAATGGTGTTGATCGGTTGATCGACCAAACGAAGAGAGCGAAATGGCGGCAATTTCTGCCGAAACCTGGGAGCAGATCAATCATCGTGCTCTGGAAGTGGCGTTTGCACGGGTGCGCACTGCGCTTGAACGCTACGTGCGGGGTGAACGTTCAGATTTTGAGTTGCCCGCAGCGCCAGAGGCGGATGATGGCGGCAACCGTTCGGCGCTCGCAACCCTCTGCGCTGCGTTTCGGTTGTCGCCGTTCGAGCGTGATCTGCTGGTTCTCTGCGCCGGCGTCGAACTCGACGCCGGTTTTGCTATGCTCTGCGCTGAGGCGCAGGGCGATCCGCAACGGGTTCTGCCAACCTTCAGCCTGGCGCTGGCTGCGTTGCCAGGAGCGCACTGGAGTGCGTTGACGCCCGATGCGCCGTTGCGCTACTGGCGCCTGATCGAACCTGCACCCGGCGGGTTGCTGACGCGAGCGCCGCTGCGGATCGATGAACGGGTGTTGCACTATCTGACCGGTATTGCGTGCCTGGATGAACGTCTGCGTGGGTTGGTAGCGCCGGTGCGCGCGGTTGATGCATTGCTGCCATCGCACCAGGCGCTGGCGCAGCGTATTGCAGGCGCCTGGCGCCGCGCCCGTGGTCGATCACTGCCGCTGATCCAGATCTGCGGTGATGAGCGTGTGACCCGTCAGGCGATTGCGGCGGCAGCGTGCGCATCGGTCGGGCTGGAACTGTATGTGCTCCACGCAGCATTGCTGTCGCCGGTTCTTGCGGATGTCGAGGCGTTGATCCGCCTGTGGGAACGGGAAGCGGCGCTCAGTGCCGGCGCATTGCTGGTTGAGTGTGACGACGTTGATCCCGCAGAAACGACGCGCGCCAGTATGCTGACCTGGTTGCTTGAACGGACCGGCGGCGCGCTGATTGTTTCGGCGCGCGACCGCTGGCGCCCGACGCAACGGGTGACCGTCACCGTCGATGTACAGCGCACCGGAAGCGGTGAGCAGCGCGACGCCTGGCACGCAGCGCTCGGCGCCGCAGCCGGGCGTCTTGACGGTCAGATGGATGTGCTGGTGTCGCAGTTCAACCTCAGCGCCCACGCCATTCGCGCTGCCAGCGCCGATGCGCTCGGTCGGCTGGATGGCGATGCCGGTCACGATATTGCGCGAGCAGTGTGGGATGCCAGCCGGGTGCAGGCGCGACCGCGCCTGGACGATCTGGCGCAACGGATCGAGTCGTCGGTGACGTGGGACGACCTGGTGCTGCCGGCGCCGCAACGCCAGGTGTTGCGCGATATTGCCGCGCATGTGCGGCAGCGCGCGCGCGTCTATGAAACCTGGGGTTTTGCTGCACGCAGTTCGCGTGGTCTGGGGATCAGCGCACTGTTTGCAGGCGCCAGCGGTACCGGCAAAACGATGGCGGCTGAGGTGCTGGCGAATGAATTGAATCTCGATCTGTATCGGATCGATCTCTCGTCGGTCGTCAGCAAATACATCGGCGAGACGGAGAAGAATCTGCGGCGCATCTTCGACGCCGCCGAGTCGGGTGGCGCGATCCTGTTGTTCGACGAAGCCGATGCGCTGTTTGGCAAGCGTAGCGAGGTTAAGGACAGCCATGATCGCTATGCGAATATCGAAGTCAGTTACCTGCTCCAGCGGATGGAGGCGTATCGCGGCCTGGCGATTCTGACGACGAACCTGAAGAGCGCGCTGGATACGGCATTTCTGCGGCGCATTCGCTTTGTGGTGCAATTCCCGTTTCCCGATGCGGCGCAGCGCGCCGAGATCTGGCGCCGGTCCTTCCCGCCAGGTGCACCAGTCGAAAACCTCGATTTCGACAAACTGGCGCGCCTGAATGTCGCCGGTGGGAATATTCGCAATATCGCCCTGAATGCCGCCTTTCTCGCCGCCGATGCCGGTGAGCCGATCCGTATGGTGCACCTGCTTCGTGCGGCACGCACCGAGTATGCCAAACTCGAAAAACAGTTGACCGAATCTGAAGTTGCAGGGTGGGTGTGAGGAAGGCGAGGGACGCGAGGGAGCGAGGCG
>Ga0209162_1003920_pt1 | contig 11561 bp, 9 predicted proteins | sample YNPNPMetaG_FD_187121 | JGI IMG/M metagenome (GOLD analysis project Ga0209162, IMG submission 187121) | Anoxygenic and chlorotrophic microbial mat microbial communities from Yellowstone National Park, USA - YNP NP MetaG (SPAdes) (version 2) ...
CACGCAGCTATCATCGCATTCTCCGCCTAGCCCGCACCATTGCCGATCTAGCCGGTGTCGAACAGATTGCGGCAGTCCATGTTGCTGAGGCAATCCAGTATCGACCGCGGCAGGTGGAGTAGGGAGGTGTAATTCAGTTGGATGCAAGAACAACAAGTTGACTACTGTACTACTCTTCAACAATGGCACTGGCAAACAGAATTCCAATGAGGGGCCAGTCTTCATAACCGGGACCACGCAGAAACTGATTGCGATCAAACGAAGTACCGGTTAAATCACCAAGCATAATTGCTACTCTGTCACCGACAAATGTATCAACCAACGGTGCGTTAAAGGTTCCGTCTGCGCCGATAGTCGTCGTAGCAATGTCAATTGCACCGCGGGTAATGTTCACAATCCGGATTGGTACTCCAGCAGGACCGCTACCGGTAATTCGACCACTCGACAACCGAACAGGCTGGTCAATAGTGAATCTTGGACCTTCAGGAAGATCGCGGTATGATGGTAGCGGGTATGGATCATTTGAATTAGCAGTGGGTGGAGGTGGTAACGGATAAGCGCCTGGATAGGCCAGCACTGTTGGAATAGACATAGCAGTGGGGGTACTCACTGCATCGGGATTCGATGATGTACAGGCAGTTAAGATCATCACGACCATAATCAATAGGGACCGCCAAAGCAAGTACGTATAGCGCACGGATTTCAAAGCTACCTCCATGGTTATAAGGTTACAAAGCAATAGAAATTTCTCGTAAATTATAGTAACCAAGCGATAAGAAAACATCTCATCGCTTGGTTAGTCTTGATGATAATACCGATTAGCTGTCTTTTACCTATGTGTTCGGTAAATTAAACGCTTCATAATTCTTTGTATTCAAATTAGGTTGTACGGTACCAAACTGTGCAGTTTCCTGGGCAATACCCACGATCTTTCCTCCTGACGGAACAGTAACAGTGACTGCACAATTCTGACCGAAAGGAACATTGTCCATACGCGGTGCGCCAGCAAAACCACTAAAGTTGAAGCTAGAGCCAGGTGCAATAGGAGAATCGGTAGTAACAGTTTCTGGTGAGCTGGTACCACACTTGAAAGTAGCTGTCATCGTAACATCATTCGCCCCAACATTCTGCACGACCAGTGCTGAAGTGACACCCGCTACATTGCGTTTGAACAATGGTGCTGCCAGCCGGTTGGTAGCTGAGTCCTCACCAAAGCAGGTATAGGCCGTTGATCGCACGGGGGTACCACTAAAGTTTGACTCGTTAACCACTCCAACGAGAATACTATTAGTAGTTGAACCTACCAGTTCAACAACAGCAGCCGCCAGATTACCATCTGGCATGCCACCCATATTTGAATTAAAGCGTGAGAAAACAACCGAACCATTAGCCGGAATAGTAACTCCATTTTGGGTATAAGTAGACCCCACATTCGCCCCCTGATATACCGTGTAAGTCACTTTCACAGTGACATCTGCGTTGGAGGTATTTGCAATTGTCATCCCAGTGGTCCGATTAACAAACTCACTTTTAATCACAGGGCAATAAATCTTATTGTCTGCTTCTGTATTAGCAAACATTGAAGCTGCCAATACTAGTTGTGCAGGCGACTGAGCGGTCTGAAACTCAATGTACGCACCTACAATGCTGCCGGACGAAGAGGTGATGGACAACGAACCGAAGCACGGTGAAGTGTTAGCATTGCTACCACAGCTTCCACTAGCCATCGGTGGTGTAAAATCGTTTGGAACCAGGAACACTGAACGGTTAGCCTGAATAGTTAGTGTTTTCGTATGAATACTGCCATTGTTTGCACGAATTGTTGCAGTGATGTTTGCGTCGCTACCGGCAGCTTGAATAGAGAACACCGTCGTGCGGTTAAAGAAGTTATTCTTGACCACAGGATAGAATAATGATGTTCCAGCTTGTGAAGCACCACGGAAAAACTCTGCTGCATTGCCACCACTGACACCTAGACCGGGAAATGCACTGAGCTGATTATTCTGAATTGAGCCAATGGCAACTACAGGTTGATCTGAGGAAATAACCGCTGATCCACTTCCCGACGCAAGTGGAGGAGATACATCGACCGTCCCGGAAGCGTTATTACCACCAGCGACAAATACCTTAGATGCACCGACATCGAGAGTAAAACTTGCAGTGGAAGCACTACCGGTACCTTGAGGATAGACTGCCAAATTGACATTGACTGTTGCACTACCGACATTTTGAATAGTGGCTGTCGAATACCAGCCCGTTCCTGGTAGAGCCTGCGCGTGGACAACTGAAGACACACTTAGAACGATAGCCATTGAGAGAAGACAGAGAAGTAAACTTCGCCGCATACAGAAACCTCCCTTAATTCAGATGACGATCCTATGTCACGACAATACGATAACCCCTGCACAACAACAATAACTCGAAAGTATTAGTTGCCTCACACAAATTGGTACTCCTATTCAAGGTACCCAAGATTCCGCAGTCGATCAAGCACCTCTTGTTCTTCCTCGGCACTCGCCCAATCAACATTGTTTAGAGGTCGGCGTAAATCTCCGGTAGCTGTAGTACTTACATCAGTGGACTGTTGATGAGACTGCTCAGCAAATGTCTTAGATAGAAACTCGGTTAGAATCCGCCCATCCTGTTCAGGTGACGTTGGTATTCCTAGAAGACACATAATGGTTGGAGCAACATCGACGATCCGTACTTCGGGCAGCCTACCATGATTTGAAACAGTTGGACCACACATTGCTAGTAATCCAAGTGGACGATGGATTCCAGTAAAGTTTGATCCCGGTGAAGCAAAGATCTGCTGACCAGCCATCTCACGCCACGATTGAGCAACATAACTCATTCCGCGCATAATGACATTGAGATCTGGCCCATAATCTGCATACGGGCCATGGTATAAATCCTTACCTCGATAGACAGCGTCAACCACCGGTTGACCGTTGTCAGTCAACTGGAAAAGGGCCGTAGTGATCTCATCGAGCAGAGACTCATATTCCACACCAGGTGCAACAATTCCCTGCGGTTCGCGACCACGAAGGTTGATATAGATTTGACCAATATTACCGAAACTATATGCTTTTGTCTTTGACCAATCTACTGAATCGGCCAGCAAATTAATAGTAGAAGGGGCCAGACGACGCTGCCAGGTGATAGGTATACGTTGACGCAGCCATATCCAGAATGCACTATTCAGGCGTGGGGAAAGACGTTCACGGGTAATGCCAAGAGTGATAGCCAGTTGTCGTAACCAATGCTCGCTAGATCGGGGAATACGACGTTTCAGCCATCCCTGTTGTTCTAGCCAGACATTCAAAAAAACTTCCCGGTGAAGTGGTCCTCCACCATGATCTGAAACCAACACAATTGTCGTTTCTGGACCAGCCATGCGCATAAGCCGTCCGATCTCTTCATCGAGCAAGCGATGTACTTTCAAGATAGCAGGTCCAAACCTCGCAGCTTGTTCAGGATCATGAAGCGGATGGGTCGGATCCATGTGATGCCAGAAAAATGTCTCTACCTCGTCAACTGCCCGGTATACGATCATGCCCAATTCCCAAGGTGTACGTTCCATAAGCCGAAGCATTGCATCAGTCTGGCTTCGTGTCACACGGGCAAGTTCAATCAACCACTGTTGTTCACGACCAGGGGCAAATTCTGTTTCTGGCTCGATCTGATAGCCCCATTCCAGCAGTTCATCTCGTAGATGACGGGGATGGGTAAACTGACCACTCACTGGTGCACCAAGACCTGAAACCATGATTCCATTAACAGGAATGGGTGGATACGTCATGGGCACGTTAAGAGCCAGAACAAACTTACCATACTCACTGGCATAATCAAATATGGTCTTATACGTGGTCTGATTGCGGCGAGTACTGACAATATGATAACTACCTGGTGCAAGGCGCACAAAGTCGAAGATACCATGTTTGCCTGGATTCAAACCACTGATCAGCGACGTCCAGGCAGGTGGTGACATAACAGGAATTGTTGAACGCAATGGCGCAAAACTACCCCGATTCAGTACATTGCCAATATGTTTTAGCCATCCTGCATCAACCCAAGGCTTGATGAGATCGAGATCAGCAGCATCAAGGCCGATGATTAAGACACGGCTCATATTTCACCTCTTATTGCACGGTGGTCGCGAATACGCAGAAAGTGCCAGAATGCCTGCAGCTCTTCTTTTTGAAATCCACCCAAAAGACACAAAGAAAAGATATAAACGAACGTTCCAATAATTACTTCAATTACCCATGAGAAATGCAACCAATCATTAAGTAAGAAAAAGATGATCGTAATAATAGTTGTACCGACGGCAGGCCACACCATTGACCCGATTGGGAAAGAGTAAATCTCCCAACGCACAATCCAGAAACACCACCAGAAGACCAGTGCAGCCGAACAGACCTTCGCTATAGCAGCACCTATAACACTGAACGTTGGTTGGAGGGCAAGATTCAACCCCACATTCAGTAGTACACCAGCCAACTGTGGAAGAACTGCACGGTGTTGAATGCCGGCTGTGAGCATCAATCGTCCGTTGGGAACAAGGAGCATTGTCCAAAGAAACGACCAAATCAAAACTTGCAAGATTGGTATTGAAAGGACAAATGACTGGCGATACATCATTGAAACGATTTCTGGCGCGATGAAAGTAATAAGTAAACAACAAAATAATGCCCCATACAGAGCTATACGCATAAAAATCATATATAAACGCAAAGATTTTTCTCGATCCATGTAAAATGTAGCAGAAAAAATAGACAAAATAATTTGACGCAAAGTATTAGGTATGATCAGTAGTGCATTAAGTATTGTAGCCGCAGCACTATATGAACCGACTAAGATAATATCATTTGAACCACCTCCAGAAAGCAATAAACTATCAAAATTACCCTCTAGCGCAGCCATTAATGCCATTAGAAAGAGCGGTGTTTCTGCGCGAACATAGTGTTTCCACAACCGTTTTTGTAAAGAAATAGATGGCCAAAAAAAATGTTTTCCAACTAGCAAGAATGCAATAAGCATTCCCATCCAACTCGTTACAACAACGACCACCGCAACAGTCGCACTATTGCCGCCGAGTACAATAAGTGCTGCTCCCAAGCAAACCCGTGCTAGACCGGTCAACGCGTTGAGCCCAACAATATAATGAACGCGATTGGCGGCAATGAAAAAAGACTGAAACAGATTGGTGAAACTTTCAGGAATTATAATTGAGCCAAGTAAACCAATGACCAGCACGGTATATTGATCATAGGCACTATACTTAACCAACCATAAGAACAACCCACCATAAATAATGATAGCCGTGAGAGCACGAGCTAGCAGAAAATTGCCTAATGTTATCCGGCTACTGGCAAGATCATGTGAAGCCTCGCAGTTGAGTAATTGTTCGAGACCGCCCAAACAAAAAGCTGTTAATAATCCTGTATATACGAAACTGATACTGAACGTACTTGCTTCAACTGGAGTTGTCTGCCATGTTAGTAGTATGAAAAAGATAGTATTTGACATCCGGGACAACAGTTCGGCAATGACAGCTAGAGCCGTGCCCTGTAATGCACGCCATAACCAGTATTTCATATGCTGGAATGACTTTCTGATAGGCTTATGACAGGTGACGGAGGTGGAGTCCAAGTTATTGGTGCTGCAATCACATTACCATATCCACGATGGGCAAGGTGCGTTTGATGAATATAAATTGCCGATTCATACGGATTTGATACGGGTTCGATACAGTTCCGCAATGAGTGATACCGCCAAAATCGATAACCAAACTGACTGAGCAACTCCCAGATCGCTTCCTGACGGCCAAATTTACGATTCAACTCACACAAAATCAACGGTTGGCGTGGTTGTTGAAATAGAGTAATTGCATGTCGTAACACAATATCTTCAGCACCTTCTACATCGATTACAATAAGATCAACCAAATCAATGGAATGCTGCTTCAACCACGTATCTAGCCGCGCCGCTGGCACATACTCATACGGTTGTAAGGGTTGCTGCGCCAATAGTGACGCCTGCATAGTTGAGGATTCCAGAAATAGTTTTGTCTCCCCATCAATATCACCGAAAGCTAGACGATAGGCAGTGACATTTTCTGGTATAAGACCTCGTAATTGATTCCAAGCGATATTTAGTCGTAGGTGTTGATATGTCTCTAGCATTGGCTCAAAAGAATACACATGTCCTTTCGGCAAAAGCTGCGCCAACGCTAGTGTATACACTCCAATATGTGCACCAATATTCAATGCGATCATATCAGGTTGAACCAAAGCTGGCAGTAGAAAAAATTCAGCTTCATACAATGGTGTATGATACACGAAAAGCGGATATTCATGACGCAACGACGTTACAAGAATCTCGATCTCTGGCCTATAAGGTAGGTGAATAATTGTTGGTTGGTCTAGTGTTTTGGTAAAACGCCGCCAGTGCCATCTAATCGTGCGGCTGAAGAGATTACGCCATGGCATATATCCGGATGGATAGACATGACTTCTAACCCAGCACCACTCGTATATATGCCGAGTGATCGGGAAATACTTCCACATTGTCATGGTCGCATCCCATTTGCCATTCCATCATACCATGCCAGACGACTCCAGAGGATGCCGGGCAATATATGTGGGCAGGCTCGCAACTCAGGATATTGGAACCATCGTTCCATACAATCAATCACTGCTAAGAGTGGAGCAATTGTGCGTAAAAAACCTGGCCGACCACCAGCCAGATCGGTGCGTCTATATCGACCTGTTAATTCAGGATATTTTGGATAGATGCTAGCATAACTCCTTCCGAACGAAGACAGATGGCGCCAAACGTCACCAATGGTAAGACGATGATGGCGATGTTCAATCGCCGCACTTGGCTCGAAGAATAGTCGATAACCGCGTTGTCTGAGACGAAATGAAAGATCGGCATCCTCCCCTGAAGCACCGAAAAAACGCTCATCAAATCCACCTAGATCGAGGAAGAGAATACGACGGACACTTAAGTTTAAACTGGGCAAGTATGGTCGCTCACCACGCGGCTGGCTGGTTAAAAATGGAGCGAAGACAGCCAGATTATCACAAAGATGCCAGTAATGACGATCATGAATAGCGACTCCCCCACCAACTACTACCTCACCCTGAAGGTGAGCCTGCACATGTTGGTGCAGACATTGAGGATAAGCGAGACAGTCAGCATCAATGAAGCAGACAATATCGCCGTATGCAGCATTTGCCCCCCAGTTTCGCGCAACTGCTGCACTTACCGATTTAGGAGTTTCAATAAAACGTACTAATGGATAGTTCCTGATACGCTGTTGATCATCGCGTCCCACTACAATGATTTCGCAAGGAGGTGTTTGTTGCTGATGCAATGATTGTAGGACTACATCAATAAGTGGCGAATTTAAATTAGGAATAACGACTGACACTTTCATCTTTACTGACTCACCATTCCCGGCATTGACCGATCATTGTATCTGGTATTGGTTGACCAAGATATTGCAAGATGGTTGGCGCAACATCATAAATGGTAATATCTTCTATGCACGCTGTTTTACGAATTCGGCGTGGATCATAGAATACGTACATCCCAAACTGAGCATGATTGGCATCATCGGGTCCGGTATCATTTTCAAACGTATAAATATCTTGGTGACCGACACTACCAATTGATCGCCAGTCAAGATCACCAAAGTAGACTATCAGGTCAGGAGCAATACCACGTATCTGGCGATAAATAGCTTCTGGTTTGAAGACACGATTATTCATTATCTGCCCACGATGATCTCGTAGGTTTAATAATTTGGCAGCAATCTCGTCACGAATTATCTCATATTCATTCTTACTAATGATACCTTGTGGTTCACGCCCGGTGACATTCAAAAAAATGCGACCATAATACCCACCCGCCCCCCATGCTCGAGTAGCTTGCCAGTTGACTTGACATCGTTCGAGCGGTGTGGGATGCACTGGATATTCATCTAAAACAAGGTATCCTTCACGGATCAACCAATCGTTCAAGCAAAAACCTCCCTGCATTACTTTCGCACCGTGATCGGATATGATCAAAACTGCTGTGTTATCATCAATAACATTCAGAAGCTCGCCAATTTTTTGATCAATAAATTGATAGTAATCGTGAATAGCATGAGCGAAAGGAGACCCTGGAATATATTTTGGATGTGATGGATCCATATCTTTCCAGAACCCGTGATGAATTCGATCTACACCCATCTCAACCATGATAAGAAAATCATACGACTGGCGTTTGAGCAACTGACGGCAGATTGTGAAACGCTGCTCAGCTAACTGGTAGATACTTCGTAGAATTCTCGGCTTATCCGCAGAACGAAAATCTGGTACATCAACCAGGAACTCTTCACCAAGCCAACTCAGAATCTCGTCACGCAGAGTTAATGGATAGGTAAACTGGCTTTGAGCGTTTGGCGTCAGGAAACAACTAACCAACTCACCATTGACAGGTGAAACGGGGTAGGTAGGGGGAACACTAATAACACCAACTCGTTTACCTGCTGAGCCAAGGATGTCCCACAAACGAGGAATAGGAACAGATCGCGACGTGGCTGTTGCCATTCTCGTGTAACTATGATCAGCCCGATTCCGAAACCCATAAATCCCAAGTTGGCCGGGATCCTGACTGCTCATCATACAAGTCCAGGCTGGAACTGTAATCGCTGGAATGCAACTCTCCATACGTCCGTAGATACCACGTTCCATCAAGGAACGTAGGACTGGCAGGTCATTACGCCAGAGTGAGAAGATTAGCTCTGGTGCTGCACAATCAAGGCCAATGATTAATAGCTTTTCCGCACGAAGATTTGTTGTCATACAGGATCATTCCTTATGAAATAGCAGCATCTCGCCGTATCCCCAGTACCATGCACTTTTTCCTAATGCCATTCCAAATAGGCAGTGCCAAAACGACCGCAGCTGCGGATAGCGATAGTATAGTCGTAACACATCCGTTACTGACAGAAGCGGCGCGACTGATAGTAACAACCATACCCACGGCCGCAGACAACTGGGCAACGCCGACCGACCGAGCTGGCGATGACGCTGATGCAGTATAACCTGAATCCGACCAAACGAACGCAAGTGATTGATAACCGCGTCGACATTAACTCGATGAGGACGGTGATACACGATAGCATCGGAATCGAAGAATAAACGATATCCTTTCTCGCGTAGCCGAAGGCTAAAATCAATATCCTCCCCTGCCGCTCCACCAAATTGCTCGTCGAAGCCGCCAATATCTATGAAGAGAGAGCGCTTTATGCTCAAGTTTAGACTTGGCAAATACGATCGCTCACCTGACGGCATTATGTTCAAGAAGGAAGTAAACGATAGAAGGTTATCACATAATCGCCAGTATGCGTCATCTTTTTCAACGGCAATGCTACCTCCTACCACCATTTGCCCACGCATATGGTGGGCAAGATGACATTCTACAAGATAGGGATGCGCAATGCAATCGGAATCAATGAATAGTAACACATCGCCACTTGCAATCCGAGCACCGAGATTTCGAGCTACTGCAGCAGCAACTGGACGACTAGTTGGAACAAATCGTGCTGGTGGAATGACTTTATCAGAAGTACACTGGCCAACAACAATAATCTCACGAATGCAAGAACTCGCTGTTTGTCGGTCTAACGACATAATAACGTCACGGATTATTGGAGAATGCAGGGTAGGAATAACAATCGATACGTTCACTGTCAACCTTTATCTCTTGATGTCAGACTTGCAGTATCTTCAAGCCGCTGATATTATACACGGCGATTATAGCACCATCCAGGAGGATCGACTATGAGTATCAATCCAATTGATGATTGTTTAGGTAAGCACCTTTCGCCAGGTGATCGTCATTATCGTGCTTTTGTGAGTCATCCCGACAACTATGATATTGTTGCGGCGCTACAATTCAATCTGCTTACTTCACTGGGATTACGTGAACATCACTATCTCCTTGATATTGGATGCGGATCACTGCGTGGTGGGCGCTTATTCATTCCATATTTGCTGAGTGGTCATTATTTCGGGATTGAACCAGAACAATGGTTAATTGAGGAAGGTATCAAACATGAGCTGGGAGAATCCATTCTTGCAGTGAAGCAACCATCTTTCGCCCATGATCGCTCGTTTAATCTTGAAGTATTTGGAAGAACGTTTGATTTTCTTTTGGCACAATCGATCTTTTCACATGCATCAGCCTCACAGATCAGAACATGTGTCGCTTCAGCCAAAAAGGTTATGAAACCTGATGCCATCTTTGTGGCTAATTTTGTCGAAAGTAATGAAAACTATACCGGTCATGATTGGGTATATCCCGGTGGATCATACTATACACTAGATTTTATGTGTAGATTAGTTGAGGAGGAAGGTATGACTTGCATACCAATTCATTGGCCACATCCAGTGGGATTGCGCTGGTTTTTGATCGTACATCCTCAACAAGCAAACCGACAATTTTTAAGGGATATGGATGTTGTGACCTTGCGAGCCGAACGTGATGCCGCTCTCGCTCGTCTCTACAAAATAGAATCACATCCTTATGTTATGTTCGGACGAGCTGTACGTCGCTGGTTATATGCGTTATTGCACCGTTGAACCCGCTGAGCAAGGAAATGAAGATATATCATTATCTATATCCCTACCGATTTCCTGGCAGAGCAAGTCATTAATTCCAGGTTCTGCCCTTATTTTTCAGCGTTTTCAATCTATGGCAAATATTGGTGCAAAAGATAACTGATCAAAGATTAACCATACCAAATCAACACAGCAATAGTATGCTACAATAAAAACAGCCGATGATAAGCTGTATAGATTTTGCAAAGAAGCCATCCTATCTAATAGAAAATGGCGGCAAAAAATCAAACAGTTTCTACAAAAACAAAAAATAAAAAAACTGACTACAAGCAGATCTTGATTGGCATACTCGGCAAGTAATTTCCCGTTACACAGAGACTCGCATTGATTTCACTTGTCACGTGCTTCAGACAAATTCTGAAGCGTGTGAATAGTGTTACTTGTTCAGTGATTTTCGGGAACCCTATCGCAATGTTGCTTCAGAAACGACGTATTCTTGGTTCAGAGACAGAGGCTGGATAGAGCAACATTGTGGATTAATTAGAATAACACGTATCGTTAATCAGAAGCTTACCGTTGGCAAAAACCCCGTGTCCTCCTCCGAAAGTAATTTCATCACGAACTGGCGACTAGGGTACTTATCATTTCTTTCAGCCTAACCAGGACACAGAAAATATTGCTTTGCAGCATTCAATGTAAACTCTGTTTGGCACACGTTATCTCACCCCACCTCCTCCTCCAACCGCTCGATCTCGGCTAACCACGTTGCGGCACTGGAATCGCTTGGTGCGCGCCAGTCGCCACGAGGTGAGAGTGAACCGCCCGAACCGACTTTGGGGCCGTTTGGCATGGCCGAGCGTTTGAATTGGCTGATCTGGAAGAAACGGTAAACGAAGACTTTCAGCCAGTGTAGGATGGTTGGCAAATCATACGACCGGC
>Ga0209162_1003921_pt1 | contig 11559 bp, 8 predicted proteins | sample YNPNPMetaG_FD_187121 | JGI IMG/M metagenome (GOLD analysis project Ga0209162, IMG submission 187121) | Anoxygenic and chlorotrophic microbial mat microbial communities from Yellowstone National Park, USA - YNP NP MetaG (SPAdes) (version 2) ...
ATCTGCGATGACCCTCGATCCCTTGCTGGACTTGGCGACCGCGGGCCGCATCGCGGAGCTGCGGCAGGCACTGGCCGAGGCGCCGGCGCCGGCCGCCGAAGCGCTCGTCCGGGCCCTCGCGGAGCGGCTCGCGGCGCAGGCGCTGGCGGAACTGGACGCGGCCCCCGTGCCGACCCCGGTGCGCAAGCGCGCGCGCGCCGCGCTGCACGCCTTGCGGACGCGCGGCGTCCCGGCCCCGGCGGTCTCCCGCGTCGCTCCGCTCGTTCCGGTCACCGCGGCGGAAGCCGCGGAAGCCGTCGCCGAGGCGTGGATGGCCGTGCCGCCGTCGATCGTCCACCTGGTGCTTGCGTCGCGCGGTGCCTCCGGCCGCCGCCTGCTCGTCGCGCTGCTCGACGGACGGGAGCGTGTAATCCATGGCGGCCGCACGCTCCGGGCCTCCGCGCGGGGCGTGCGCGAGTTGGTCGAAGGCGGCTCGGTAGAGGGTGCGCCGTTCGTGCCGTCGCCCGCCGGTCACGTGGCCGAGCGGCTGCGCGCGGCGGTCCGCCGCCCGCCTTCGCCGTACGGTCCGGACGCCGCCGCCGCGCGGGCGGAACTGGCCGAGGCGCTGACGGCGGAGGAGGCGTTGGCCGACGTCCCCCATCCCGCGCGCGAACTCGCGCCCGTGGACCCCCGCGAACGTGCGGAGGCCGCCGCCGCCCTGACGTTCTCGCCAGACGACCTGCCGTTCCCGATCGATGGGTCGGACCTGGCGAGGTTGATCGAACGGCTGGACGCCATGCGGCACAGCCCGCTCATCCTTTCGTCCGACCTGCAAGCGGAGCGCCGGGCGGAAACCCTGGAGGCGTTCCTGGAACACGACCTGGCCCCCGACCTGGTCGCCGGCCTCGGGCTGCGCCTGCTCGACCGTGCCTGGGTCCGCCGCTCCGGGGATGCGGACATGGCCCGGAGAGAAGCCGCCGCCGGAAGGCTGCTGCTCGAGGAGCCGGCTTCGCGCGAGGCGCGCGCGGTCCTGCGTGCGTTCGTCGAGGCTCACCTGCACCCGCCGACGGCGGGAGCGGACGATTCCGGCGCGGGCGAGGATCGACGCAGCCGCGGCGGGCTGATCCTCCCGTGAGCGTCCGTTGGGCGCCCTGCCGACCGTCGCTCGCGCGCGGAGCCCGTCCCCGCGGCGTCCGACCGGTTTGCCGGGAGACCCGGTGCCGCCCCCGCCGGTCTCTCGCCGCCCGACGCGCCCACGGCCGGCCGGGCGCGGCGCGACGAGTCGTCCTCGCGTTTCCCCGTCGTCCCGGAACGGTCGCACCGACTCCCCGTCGGTCCCCGGGGGGGACAGCGCAAGGTCGGTCAGACGTGCCCCGGCGCAGGCGGCGGGCGCGACGGCTCGCGCCGCGCCTCGAGGTCGCCCACCACGTGGAACGTGAAGCGGCAGAGCGGCGCGCCGCGGGCCAGCGTCATGTCCCGGACCAGCACCAGGTGCGAATCCCGCGTCAGCACGGGGGCCTCCGCGTCGCAGAAGCACGAGGTCACCTCGGGCGCGCCCGCCGCGTGGCACAGCTCGTGGATCCGACAGCGCAGGATTTCGAGCTGCACCGTGCCGGGCGCACCTTCCAGCCAGCGGACCTCGTACACCCCCAGCTCCTGGCCGACCGACAGGGTGGCCTCGAGCGAGGCGGCGAGTTCGTCCAGCGGATCGGTGCCGGGCGGAAGCCCGACCGTCGGCGCGGCGAGACCGCGGGCGGCGGCGACGACCGCGGCCCGGACGGTCCCGAGCGCCCGGTGGGTGCCGAGGCTCCGGCTCAGCGCCTTGTAGGTGGCGACCGCGCCGACCACCGCGTGGAGGATCGGCGTTGTGCCCACGCCGGCCAGCGCCGATTGCCGGCGCAGCGTGGCGGGCGAGGAGACCGCTGCCGCGGCGCGGAGCCCGGCCAGCAGCCCGGCCTTCCTGCGGATCTCCCCGAGGTACAGGCCGAGGATTCGAGCCCGGGCGAGCGGCGAGGGGCGGAACGGGCTGGGACGCATCGCCCGGACCGTATCGCGCCGGGTTTCGTTTGACAACTGCGGACCCGTCCCGTATCCTCCGTATGTCCTTGTGCCGGAGGGACGCACCGCGCTGCGGGCGGTCGCGTTCGGGACGGAAGGAGGGTGACCCGATGATGCGTTGGATGCTGACCCTGGGGTGCATGGGCATCGGTGCGATGCTCGGCTGCGGCGATGACGACGACACGGATGCTCGCCACCCGGACGACGGACGCACCGAAGCGCGCGACGACGCCGGTTCCGAGGACGGTCCGTCGGAGCTTCCCCCGGACGGGGAGGACGTGACGGACGGCGAGGCCGAGGCGGACGTCCCGGTCGATCCGTGTGGAGCGGCGAGCTGTCCGAACGACCCGGTCGATGGTCCGATCGGCACGCCGTGCCTGGACAACCCCGACTGCATGGCCGGTTTGACCTGTTTCGAGGAGAGTGTCGACCCCTTCAGCGGCGAGGAGTACATCGACAACCCGGGCGGATACTGCGTGGTCTTTGGCTACGGTTCCGCGGGCTGCGACCCGGACGTCCCGTCCTCCTGTCCCAACGGGTCGAAGTGCCTCTACTTCGGCGAGAATCCGACGACGGGGGAGGCGGCCTACGGCTGCCTGGACCGCTGCTCGGCCGCCTCCTCCTCCGGCGTGCCCTGGACCAACAACTGCGATTGTCGAGACGGCTACGAGTGTGAGATTTCCCTGGAGGTGTGCATCTCAGGATGCAACCCCGAGAACGAGCGCGAGTGCTGCGAGATCTGGCACGACGGCGAGGGCGGCGCGCGGGACGGCGCGCGGCAGCGGGGCGAAGTGACCCTCCTGGGCCCGGACCGGTGCACGAACACCTGCGACCCGTGCACTTACCGTTGCGTCAACAACGGTTGCCCGGGCGGCGATTGCCACATCGGCGACCCGTGCGAGCATGACGCGGACTGCCCCGCGGACTCGTACTGCATCAGCGAGTTCCGCGCCTGCGACAACCCGGAGGAGTTCTGCTACTTCCCCGGCGGCGCCTGCTTCAAGGCCCGTTGCGACCTGGAAGGCCGCGAGTGCCCGACCGGGTCCGGGTGCACCAACCTCGGCAGCGAGGATGACCCGTACATCATCTGTGTGAAGCCGTGCGAGGTCGGCACGCAGCCCGGCGACGAGGGCTTCGCCTGCCGCAACACCGGCGACCCGGGCCCCGACCCGGGTGACTACGCCTGCCTCCCGCTCTTCGACCCCGATGCGGACTGGCTCGATGGCACGACCGCGACCGGCTTCTGCTACTACGCCGGCAACTTCCCCGGCGGAACGACGTTGCTCGGCGGCGAGTGTACCCAGAACTCCGATTGCAACTCGCCCTTCGGTCTCGGCGCCTGCGTGGACTTCCTCGACACGCCCCCCAAGTTCTGCACGGTGTACTGCAACCAGCCGGCCGCCGAGGCGGGCGCGTGCGAGACCGACGACGTCGTTGGCACCGCCAGCGGCGTCTGCTGGAGCGGCGTCTGCTTCGAGGCCTGCGACCACCCGAACGCCCCGCTCGGCGCCGCCAACACCGGGTGCACCCTCGACAGCATGGGCTGCTGGCCCGCCAACCCGTTCATCGAGGCCGGGGCGGCCTATGTGCACACCGGCGAGACCGCGCCGCAAGGCTTCTGCTTCCCGGGCTGCACCAGCGATGCCTGGTGCGGCGAGCTGTTCGGCCGCAGCGGCATCAACTGCGACGAGGCAACCGGCGTGTGCGACATCTTCGGCCCCTAGCAGGGGTCCCGTGACATTCTGCGCCCGCCGCCCCGGCGGTGGTGGGCGGTGCCCGCCGGGCCCCCTTCGGGAGACTCGACCATGTTCATCTACCGCAAGCGCCCCAAGAAGACCGACCGCAAGCGCTCCATCCGCCTCAAGGCCGCGCTCAAGGCCAAGAACCGCCGCCGCAAGGCCAACGCTAAGCGGTAGATCGCTTCCTCTCCCGGCGCCTCCCGGGCAATGCACCCGGGCTCCGCCGGCGAGAGGAGTTGCCGCGGGGCACCACCTTGGGACGGTGTCCCGGCTCCGGGACCGGGAGGGACGGGGAGCCCGTCTCGGCGGCCGGGGGATGCACCCCGTCGGCGTCCGCACCAGCGAACGCCCGTTCGGCAACGGCGCGATTCTCGTGGCCGTCGGCGGGGAGATAACCGGTCAGGGTCTCGTCGAGACGTTCGCCCGGCCGTCCGCCGGGTCCGCCGGCATCGCCGTCACCGCCCCCCGGCCGGGAGGAAGAACGTCGTTGCCGGGCCGCCGGGGGGAACGGCGACCGGCGCAGGCGCGTGCGCCCGGAATCGCTCGACCCGGCGATCGCCGCCGTGCGCCGCCGGTGCCTGCCGGCCGGAGCGGCCTCGTCCGGGGCAGGCGGCGCGCCACGCGCCACCCGCGACCCGCTACTCGTCGCCGGCCGCCCGGGGAAGCTCGGCCTCCGCCTCCACCCCCCCGCCGCAGTCGAACCGGTAGCGGATCCGGCCTGCGGAAGGACCTTCGCGCCCGGCCCCCGACGACTCCTCGGTGCGCTGCATGCGCACCGGATTCCCACCGGGGCAGATCGGAACCGCGGGACCGTCGGGCCGCAGCAGGCTGCAGGCTGTAGGGAGCGGCCCCCGGGCGCGCAGCCGCGTCAATCCCCGGCCCAGGAACGCCTCGAGCGGCTCGCCGTCGAGCGGCTCGCCTCCGAGCGCCGCGACGGCGCGGGGGAAGCAGGCCGCGGCGGCCCGGAGCTGCACGACACCCCGGCCCCATGGAGATCCTCCGCTCGCGCCCTCATCGGTCGGCGGGGCGTCCGCCTCCGTTGCTGGCGGTCCGCCGCCGTCCGCTTCGCCGTCCCCGGCCGTCGTGTTCGAGGCGCGATCGGCCGGCGGGGCGTCCGTCTCCGTCGTTGGCGGCACGCCGCCGTCCACTTCGCCGTTCGCCCCTGCGGGGACATCCGCCGCGTCGACGGTCGCGGTCGCTTCCCCGCCCGAAGCGGTCCTCCGTCCATCGCGCGGAGCCGACGAATCGGCCGGCGGGACGGACCGAGTCGAGGCGGAGGGAGAGCAGGCGGCGCCCATCCACGCCAGCACCACGCAGCACGCGAGAAGACGACCCATCGATGCTTCTCCTTCCTCCATTCGCGATCCCCTTCGCCCGCGCCGTCCCCCCGGACAATCGCCCGTGCGCCCTCCTCGCGACCCCGGTCCCGCGACGCGGCCGGGCCTCCCCTCCCCGGAACGCTCGACATCCTGCCGCGCCCGCCCGGGGTCAAGCACGCGCCGAGAGGCGCGGCGGGAGCATCACGCCTGGCCGCTGCGCTCCTCGTTGTCTTCCTTCTCGAGGTAGCGGAAGATGGTCCGCGGGTCGACCCCGAGGTCCTTGGCGGTCTTGGTCCGGTTTCCGCCGTTCCGTTCGAGGACCTCCAGCACGTACCGGCGCTGGAACTCCTCCTTGGCCTGGGCCAGGGGGAGGATCGGGGCGAGGTTCTCGGCGGCGAGGTCGAGGTCCTGGGGGCCGAGCAGGGTGCCGTCGCAGAGCACCATCGCCTTCTTGATCCGGTTCTCGAGCTGCCGGACGTTGCCGGGCCAGTCGAAGCGCCGGATCGCCGCGAGCGCCTCGGGCGAGAAGCCGGTCACCGGGCTGTGAAACTCCTCGCGGTACTTGCGGACGAAGTAGTTGGCGAGCGTCACGATGTCCTCGCCGCGCTCCCGCAGCGGCGGCAACGCGATCGCCACGACGTTCAGGCGATAGTAGAGGTCCTCGCGGAAGCGCTGGGCGCGAACCTCCTCCTCCAGCGTCTTGTTGGTGGCGGCCAGCACACGGACATCGATCCGTTCGGGCTTGGTGTCGCCGACCTTGACCACGACGCGGTCCTGGAGGACGCGGAGCAGCTTGACCTGGAGCGACAGCGGCAGCTCGCCCACTTCGTCGAGGAAGATCGTGCCGCCGTTGGCGGCCTGGAACTTGCCGACGGCCGTCGCGACGGCACCGGTGAACGCGCCGCGCACGTGGCCGAAGAGCTCGGACTCCATCAGCGTCTCCGGGATCGCGCCGCAGTTGATGGCGATGAAGGGCCCCTTGGCGCGGTTCGAACGACGATGGATCTCGCGGGCGATCAGCTCCTTGCCGGTGCCGGTCTCGCCGGTGATCAGGACCGAAACGTCGGTGGGGGCAACCTTGCGGACGCGGGCGAAGACGTCGAGCATGGCGGGGCTGGAGCCGATCAGATCGCCGAAACGCCGATCCTCAACCTGTGCCTTGTAGCGGTCCCGGTCCTGGCGAAAGCGGTCGAGCAGGCGGGCCTTCTGGAGGATGAGCGACGCCTGGCCGGCGAAGACCGTCAGGATCCGCAGGTGGTTCTCGTCGAACAGGTTCGCGATCCGGTCGTTGCCGAGGTAGAGGACGCCGAGCAGGTGGCCTTCCTCGAGGAGCGGGACGCACATCACGGAACAAAGCTTGAGATCGATCACGCTCTGGGCCGTCGAGAACGCCGCGTCGTGCAGCGCGTCGGCGACCAGCACCGGCTCCCGACGCTCGACCACCTGCCGGAGGATCGAGTCCGAGACGAGCTTGGCCGGGTTTCGCTCGGCATGGGTCTGCGCCTCGGCCCCGAGGTTGCGGGAAGCGCGGACCACGGGCTTGCCGTCCTCGAACATCAACAGGAAGCCCTTGTCGGCCTGGGTCAGCGCCACCACCGAGTCGAGCAGGGCGGGGAGCAGCTCGTCGACGTCGGCCTTGCCCATCAACGCCTTGGAGAAGTCGTGCAGCCGGGTCAAACCCTGGATCAGCTGCTCCTCGGAGCCGCCGCCCGACGGGGCCTGGCCGGCGTACTCGTCGTAGGCGCTGAAGTCGAGGACGACCGAGCCGAGGCCGACGTGGTCGCCGTGTCGCAGACGGAACATTCGACGCTTCCGCCCGTTCTGCTGGATCTCCCCCTCCCGGCTCACCTCGCGCAGCACGAAATCCCGGCCGTCGAAGAGCACGACCGCATGGTACGGAATCACCCCGGCGCCCTCGAGCACGACGTCGTTGTCGGGGGCGGAGCCGAGCGTGGTCAGCTTCTTGTAGATCGCGTATCGCTTGGGACGGTCGGGGGCCTCGGCCCAGGAAAGCACCGGCATCGTCCGGCTCCTTTCGCGAAGCAGAGCATAGATCGGGACCGCCGGTCAGAGCCACCCTCGGCTTTCCCGACGGCCCGGACGGGCGCGACGACCCTACAGCGAAAACCGCACGGGGTAGAACACGCGCGCGGGACCGCCCCGAGGGCGGGGGAACGAAATCGCCCGGAACACCCGCTCGATGCACTCCCGCAACGGCGCGTCGTCCACGGAGAGGTTCGGCTCGATCTCGCCCACCGTGCCGTTCTCCAGCACGACGAAACGCACGCGCGCCTCGACCGCCTGCGGCGACATGCGCATGACGTAGTCGGAATAGCAGGCCTGGAGGGCGCCGCGCTGGCGCGAGACGCGGGCGCGGACCTTCCCCTGGTCGATGGTGCCGTTGGCCCGCCGAACCTGCACCGGCCCCTGGGTCGCGATCTCCTCCCCGGGGGACTCGTCCCCGCCCGCCGCCCCCGTTTGCGGCGTCGGGGGCGCCTCCGCCGGCGGCGGCGCAACCGCGACCGGGACCGTCGCCGCCGCCGGACCGGCCGCGAGCCGTCCCTCGGCGTCGGCGCGGGCTTCCGAGCCGGCCCGCACGAGCTGCTCTTCGTCGCTGCGCAGCGAGACGAACCGCACCTTGCCCTCCGTCACCTCGACCGAGGTGAACGCCGCCTCGTGCACGACCCGGAACCTCGTCCCGATCGCCTCGACACGCGCCAGCGGCGTCTCCACACCGAAGGGCGGCCGGTCTTCCGGGCGCGGCTGGACGGCGACATCGAGGGTTCCCGCTTCGAGCCGCACGATTCCGTCGACCTCGTTCGGGAGCGTCATCGAGGACGACGGCCCCAGGGTCACCTCGCCGCCGGCGGCCAGCGCCAGGCGCACCTCGCCGTCCGGTCCGGTGCGCACGACGAGCGACGGGGCCAGATCCTCGCCGGCGCGCCCGGGGTGCAGTTCCGCCGGCGACGGGCCTTCCTCGACCCGGCCGCGCAGGGCGAGCACCGTGGCGACGCTGCGGATTTCCCCGGCCCCGCGCGGCGCGGCTGCGCCGTCCGGCGGTGCCTGGCCCGCCGGCGCCGAGCGGAGGGTGGGCAGCACGAGCAGCGCAAGAAGGAGGGTCGCGGCGGCGGTGGCCGGAAGCCACCACCAGGCGACCCGAGGCCCCGACGCGCCGCGCTTCTCGATCGCCTGCATCAACCTCGCCTCCGCGTCCGGTTCCTGGGCCGGCGGCAACGGCATGCGCGCCCCCAGCTCGCGCAACGCCGCCCTCGTCCGCTCGATCTCCGCGAGCTTCTCCGCGCACGGCCTGCAGGTCGCAAGATGGGTGCGCACCGCGACCTGCTCGGACGGCGCGAGCCGGCCGTCGAGCAGCGCGAACAGGCGGCGAAGGTCCGGGGCGTGGCCGCTCATCGGTCCCCCCCCGGGAGGAACTCGCGGAACACCGGATCACCGGCCAACGCGTTGTACAGCGCCTTGCGGGCGTAGAACAGCCGCGTGCGCACCGTGACCAACGGCGCCCCCATCACCTTCGCGATCTCCTCCGCGCGCATCCCCTCGATCTCGTGCAGCACGAACACCGCGCGCTTCTTCGGCGACAACCCCTCGAGCGCCGCGTACAGCTTGCGCATCCGGTCGCGCCAGAGCACGTCGTCCTCCGGCGCAACCTCCCCCGTCGTCGCCTCGGGGGGATCCGGCGTCATCACCACGGGGCCGGAACGCTGGCGCCGGCGACGACGGATGTGCTGCAACGCCACGTTCACCGCGACCCGGTGGATCCAGGTCGAGAGCAGCGAGGTGCCGTGGAACGACGGCAGCGAGCGGTGCACCTGGAGGAACGCCTCCTGGATCACATCCTCCACCTCGGAGTCCGGACCGAGGATGCGCTGGACCAGTCGCGCCACGTGCGGACGATGCATCCGGTACAACTCCCGGAACGCCGCCGCATCTCCCGCCTGACTGCGCGCGACGATGTCGTCGTCCGCCGGCAAGGCCAGTTCCGTCCCGGGCCAGGTTGTCGTCGCCGCGATCTCCACCGGGACCCTCCGCCCGATCCCTTGGTCGCCGCCGCCGACCCGGCCGTTCAAACGCGGGTCCTTATGGGTCCTTTCCCGGGGGGAAGTCAAGGGGCGGGCGGGGAGGGCGTCGCGGGGGCCGGCGAGTCGGAAAATCCGATATTCTCCAGGAGGTTGGAGCCCGTGGCGAGCGCCAGGCGGGCCCACGCCACGTCCAGGTCGTACACCGCGTTGAGATAGTTGAGCTGGTTCTGGAAAAAGGCCATCAGCGCGTCGGTCAGGTCCGACGCCTCGTGGAGTCCCAGCGTCATCCCCTGCAGCATCGCGATCAGCCAACGCTCGGCCGCCACCCGCCCCCGGTCGTACGCCTCCGTTCGGCCCCGCGCCTCCTCCAGCGACTCGTACGCGTCCACCACCTCCATCTCCGCCGCCTGCCACAACGCCTCGCGCTGCTCCTCCAGCCGCCGCAGCGTCGCCTCGGCCTCCTCGACCCGCGCCGCGTCGGCGACGAAGTCGAGCGGGTATTCGACGACGAGGGCGCCGCCGACGCCGTACCCGTTGAACGGATCCTCGATCCAGGGGTGATGCTGGTCCACCGTCGCGCTGCTGTAGGCGTAGTTCGCCGAGCCGGTGAACAGGATGTCGGGATAATACCGGGCCCGCTCGATCTCGACCTTCGCCCGCTGCGCCGCGATCCCGGCATCGAGCATCCGGAGATCGGCGCGCTCGCGGCGCGCCCGCTCGATGTAGTCCGCCCGCGGTGCGGGCCGCAGGTCGAACGGCAGGATCGGCACGTCGGCGATCGCCGCGCCGTCCCCGACACCGGTCAACGCCGCCAACCCGGCCAGCGACAGCCGCTCCAGCCGCCGCGCCTGCAACTCGCGCGCATCGACCTCCGCGGCCAACGCGTCGATCTTGTACAGGTCGAGCATCGAGCCCCCGCCCGCGCCCGCCTCGATGCGCTTCCGCGTCTCCTCGCGCGCGTCCTCGATGTAGCCGCGGCCGTCCTCGATCAGGTAGAGGATGTCGCGGGCCAGCAGCAGCGTGAGGTACGCACGCCGGACCTGCCACGCCACCTCGTCCCGCGCCCGCTCCACGCCGGCGTCGGCGGCGCGTACGCCGGCCTCGGCCGCCTCCCACGCGCCGGTGATCTTCCCGAACGTCCAGAGCGGAACGCCGCCCGACAGGTCGAACCGAACCCAGGGCCCCCAGTCGAGGATCGAATGTTCCCACTGGTAGTCCCGGTCGCGACCGCCCTCCTCGATCGCCCGCCATTCCTCGTCCCACGTGCCGGCGGGTGGAACGAAGGTGAACAGGCCGCGGAGGGACCAGTTCGAGTAAGGGGCCCAGCGGGCGAGGTCGAGCCGGGCCCGGGCGGCGTCCCCATCGGCCCGCGCCGCCTCGACCAGCGGATGGTTCTCGGCGAGCCGCAACAGGTCCTCGAGCCGCAGGCCGCCGGCTTCGTCCGGCGCGGCGTCCAGCCCGGGCGAAGCCTCGCCCGGCGTCGCTGCAACCGCCGCCCCTCCCTCCGCCGCGCGGGTCGCCTCGATCGCCACCTGGGCGGCGGGGCCCGAAACCTCCGGCGCGGGGCCGACCGGCCCCGCCGGCGTCCCCGTCGCGGCCGCCGCGGATGCATCGGCGGGCTGCGCCGTGCCCGCTGCGGGCCGGAACAGGAGGAGGAGGACCGACAGCACCCTCCACGACGAGCTCACGGCACTCCCCTCAGGGCGGCCGGCTCCCCGGCCGGCTCGATCGGCGGTTTCGGCATCGGAACGACCATCCCACCCGGGGGCACGGCCGGCCAAGGCTCAACGGGCGGAGGAGCGTTCTCGTCCGGGAACGGCGGGACCGGCGCCGTCGCGTGCTCCGCATCGGGCCCGACCTCGGGCAGCGGGCCGACCGCCGGGAGGCCCCCCCCGTCGGCGGGCACCCCCTCCCGCCGCCGCAGATCGAACCAGGCCGGCGGCGCCTCGGGACAGCCCAGCTTCCCGCCGAGGTCGGGGTCCCAGCGCAGCGCCACGAACCGTCGCTCGGTGCAGGCCAGCCGCACCAGCCGCTCCCGACGCTCCGGCTCCGCGGATTCGATCGCGGCGAACTCCCGGAACGCCGCCTCCGGATCGTCCGCCAGCACCTCGGTCCGCGCCGCCACCAGCGCAGCGAGGAGGTTATCCGGGTCGAGGGACCGCGCGCGGGCGGCCATGCGGCGCACGTCGTCGAAGGTCGCCAGATCGGGCATCCGCTCCGGAGCGGGCACGGTCCCGGTGGCAAGCTGCTGCTCGATGGCGTCGAGCGCCGCGAGGGCACTCTCGTTCCACGCCCCGGCAGCGTCGCGCCGAACCCGCGCCACCGTCCCCTCGAGCGCCACGCCGCGGGACGCTTCGGCGGCCGCGCCGCCGGGCACGCAGGAGACGACGAGGTTCGGGCCGAGCGGCCCGTCGCCGACGGCGAGGA
>Ga0209162_1003922_pt1 | contig 11556 bp, 13 predicted proteins | sample YNPNPMetaG_FD_187121 | JGI IMG/M metagenome (GOLD analysis project Ga0209162, IMG submission 187121) | Anoxygenic and chlorotrophic microbial mat microbial communities from Yellowstone National Park, USA - YNP NP MetaG (SPAdes) (version 2) ...
CATCACAGGCGGCCATACACCTCACCAACGGCGCGAAGAAGGTCATCATCACCGCCCCGTCCAAGGGTGAGGACATCACCATCGTCATGGGCGTGAACCACGAGCGGTACGACCCGGAGAAACACCACATCATCTCCAACGCCTCGTGCACCACCAACTGTCTGGCTCCCTTTGCGAAGGTGCTCCTGCGCGAATTCGGCATCGTGCGCGGGCTGATGACCACGGTTCACGCCTACACCAACGACCAGCGTATCCTGGACCTGGCGCACAAGGACCCGCGTCGGGCCAGGGCCGCCGCGCAGAACATCATCCCCACCACCACCGGCGCGGCGCGGGCCGTGGCCCTGGTGCTGCCGGAACTGGCCGGCAAGTTCGACGGCGTCTCCCTGCGCGTCCCCACCCCCACCGTCTCCATCGTGGACCTGGTGGTAGAACTGGAGCAGGTGACCACCGCCGAGGCCATCAACGCGGCCTTCCGGCAGGCGGCCAAGACCGATCTGCGCGGCATCCTGGCCGTCTCCGACGACCTGCTGGTCAGCTCGGACTTTCGGGGCAACGCGCACTCGTCCATCATTGACGCGCCCAGCACGGCGATCATGGACGCGCCGGGGAACGGCCGGGGCAGCCTGGCGAAGGTGATGAGCTGGTACGACAACGAGTGGGGCTATTCGTGCCGGGTGGCGGATCTGGCCCACTATATCGTGGAGCGGGAGCTGTAGGAGCGGAGGAGCAGAGGTGCGGGGGAGCAGAGGTGCAGAGGTGCGGGGGTGCAGAGGTGCGGGGGAGCAGGGGAGTGGGGGAGCGGGGGTACACTGGTGGGGACCGGACGCGGTCTTGCTGGTCGGGCTGCTGATCGCGGGCCTGCTTGCCAGCGGGTTCCTGCTGGGCAACGACCTGTACCTGTATGCGGATAACCCCGGCCAGTTCGCCCGGCTCTGGTTTGCCGCAGACTATACCCTGCCCACCCAGGGCCGGCTCATCGGCTGGGTGCCGTTCTGGTACGCCGGCTCGCCGGAGTTGCAGTTCTACCCGCCCGGCGCGGTGCTGCTGGGCCTGCTGATCAAGGCCCTCAGCCTGGGGCTGCTCCCCACCGTCGCTGCGTATCAACTCACCATGGTCGCCGCCTACCTGCTGCCGGCGATCACGGCGTATGCCTTCGTGCGCTGGGCCGGGTTCGGCCGGGCCGGGGCCACGCTGGCCGGCGCCATCGCCCTCACCTTCCCGGAGCTATGGGGCGGCGTGGAGGGCGTGCTGGTGGGCATGTTGGGCGACCGGCTGGCGTTCGCCCTGTTTCCGGTGGCGGTGATGTGCGGCGTGGAGGCCCTGGACCGAGGTCGGCGACGGGTCGCGTGGGGGCTGGCCTGCGGGGTCGTGCTCAGCGCGATCTTCCTGCTGCACCCGTTCCACGTGGTGGCCCCGTGGCTGGCGGTGCTGTTCTACTGGCTGGCAGAGGGTATAACGAGGCTCCCAGGCGGTCTGCGACCGCCGTTTCCCCGGTGGACGTCGGGGTCACCCAGTCAGGCCCGGGCCTGGCAGACCCCAACAGAGCAACAAGGGACTTGGCCGCGCGGTGAGTGGCTGCGCCGGGCGTTCGTGGGCCTGGGGCTGCCGGTCCTGGTCACGCTGGGCCTCACGGCCTGGTGGTTCGTGCCGCTGGTGGCTCATAGCAGCTTTGCCGCGCCGGCCCTGCGAGCCAACCTGGACGGCTTTCTGTACTGGCTCCAGGCCGGGCAGTTCCCGCTGTACGCGGTCCTGTCGCTCACATCGCTCCTGGTTCTGCGCCGGCCGGGCCGCCCGCGCGCCCTGGTCATAGCCCTCATCGCCCTACCGGTGGTGCTCGTCGCGTTCATCGTCTTTAGCTACGTCGTGCTCATTGACCGCTTCGGTTTCTACACGCTCGACCCTATCCGGTTCATTGACGAGGTGTATTTCCCGGTCCTGCTCCTGACGGCGATGGGAATAGGATGCACGATGCAGGATGCAGGTTGCAGGTTGCAGGTCACAGGTCACAGGTCGCAGGTCACAGGTCACAGGTCACAGGTCGCAGGTCGCACGCAACACGTTTCACGTTTTACGTTTCACGTTTCGCGTTTTACGCTCCTGGTGCTGATCCTGACGCTGGCAATCTCATGCTGGGGCGGGATGGCCCGGTTCCGCGAGGGGTCTCAGCCTCGATTCCTCAGTCAAGCCAATGTTCAATACCGGCTGCCGGAACTGTGGGCCGAGCTGAAACGCGAGCCGGCCGGCCGGGTGCTGATCACGTCGTCCCAGGTGCACTTCCGCGATGCCGTCGAGGATTGGCCTTCTTATCTGATGACGACGATCCCGGTCTTCACCGGCCGGGAAACCATCGGCGGCACGTTTCACCACTGGACACCGGTGGCCGTGACGTATTGGTACGGCGCGGATCGCCCGGCCGTCATGCGTGAGTTAACCCACCTGTTGGACGATCAGCGGCTCTTCGGGCAGGCGTGGAGCCAGATGGACGACGCCGGGTTGTACGAGATGTGCCGTCGCCTGGACGTGACGACCGTCCTGTGCGCCGACGATGACCTGAACGCGCGGGCGTTCCTGGACCGGTCGCCGCGCTTCCAGAGCTATTGGAACAACGGCAAGTTCTTCCTGTACCGGGTGCGGGACTATAGCCCGGCGGTGCTGGACTACGATCCGGCCGCCGTATCCGCCCGCCTGGTGGCCCGCGACGCCACGCACCTGACGATCCACGTGGACCAGGCGACGGCCGGGGCGCGACTGGGCGTAAAGATCACCGCCTATCCGCTGTGGCAGGCCACGGCGCAGGGCCAGTCACTACCCGTCATGGCTGATACCCTGGGGCTGATGAGCCTGTCGCTGCCAGCAGGTTCAGACTATGACCTGATCTTGAGCTACCGGGAGGGGCCAGGTGAGATGGCCGGTGCCGTCATCACACTGATCAGCCTGGTGGGTATCGGTGGGTGTGGAGCGGCGATGATCGGTAAAAGATAAGTGCCCTTGTACAGCATTGCCATCTTGTGGTATACTGTAAGTGAACAAGAGCGCATTGGTTGGGAGGGCTGGAACATGGCAGGTAGCGAGCAATCCCGCAAGGAAAAGATCCGGGTTATGGTCGTGGATGATCATCGGTTGTTCCGCGAAGGCGTGCGTTGGGCCTTGGATCTGGAAGATGACATTGAAGTCGTGGGAGAAGCTGCGGATGGGCGGGAGGTCCTGCACCTGGCGGACGAGCTAAACCCTGACGTGATCCTTATGGATGTGAACATTCCAGACATAGATGGCCTGGAAGCCACGCGGAGCCTGAAACTCAACCAGCCCCGCATAGGGGTGATCATCCTCACCGCTTACGACGACGAGGAACAGCTTTTCCAGGCGATCCGCTCTGGCGCGGCGGCCTACTATTCCAAAGGGATCGAGCCAGGCGAGCTGGCCCGGGCCATCCGACGTGTGGCCCAAGGCGAATACATCATTGACAACGCCCTGTTATCCAAACCCCTGCTGGCCTCCCGGGTGCTCAAAGAGTTCAGCGATCTGAGCACCATGGATCACAGTATCAAGCCCTTCTTTGCGCCCCTCTCCCCCCGCGAGATGGAGGTCCTCACCCGCATCGCCCATGGCGATAGCAACAAGGAGATCGCTCGCACGTTGAACATCAGCGATCAAACGGTCAAAAACCACATCTCTTCCATCTTGCGCAAGCTAAACGTGAACGACCGAACCCAGGCGGCTCTATATGCTTTGCGGCAGGGCTGGGTGAGGGTGCGGGACATCGAGATCGGGGCGCCGGCAGAGGAGCGCAAAAGGTAGGAGTAGATGGAAAAAGTTGCTCCAAGCGGGTCTGCCAGGCCCACCCAGTCCGGCCTGGGCCGGGGGCCTGACTGGGTGACCCGCCGCTTCGCGCTCGGCGGTCTCCGCCGAGGAGCACGAATTTCCATCTACTGAGGATCCAGAGGCGTGACGAGGCAGAGGAGCACGCCACAAGTATCACGTATGACGGTACGGAGGTCGCATGGCGGAGGACTCGAGCATCCTGGTTCAGCTCCGGGACATCGCCACGGAAAGCCAGGCTGAATATGAGAAACTACAACGTGAACTGAGCGAGCTGACCGTCTTGCTGCGCCAGACCATCGCCGAATCGGAAAAGATGGCCCAGCGCAACAATCAGGTGATGCAAAAATTGCGCGAGATGGAGATGAGCATAGATACCTACTCCCGGGCGGACATCCGCAGCATCTATGCTACGGCCCAGGAATCGCAGATGCGCCTGTTCATGATGCGGGAGCAGGTGGAGCAGTTAAAGGCCAAACGGGCCAACCTGGAACGATACGCGCAACACCTGACGCGCCTGTTGGGTGTGATCGGCCATCTGCCCCAGCAGATCGACAGTGCCGGGAACGGCAAGGACGTGGCGTTGTTGCAGGACACAGCCCCGCAGCAGGCGATCATCAAGATCATCCAGGCCCAGGAAGATGAACGCCTGCGCATCAGCCGTCAGATGCACGATGGCCCGGCCCAGGCCCTCACCAACCTGGTACTGCAAGCGGAGATCTGCGAACGGCTGTTCGACAGGGACCCGACCCAGGCCCGCACGGAGCTGAGCAATCTAAAGAAAATGGTGAACATGGTCTTTCAGCAGACCAAGGGCTTTATCTTTGACCTGCGTCCCATGATCCTGGACGACCTGGGGTTGCTGCCCACAGTGCGCCGCTATATCCAGGCTTTTCAGGATGCCTCTGGCATCCAGGTGGACCTCCAGGTTGCCGGGCGGGAGCGCCGCCTGCGCCCCCACGTGGAAGTGGCCCTCTTTCGCATCATCCAGGAGGCCCTGACGAATGCCAATAACAGTGGCCACGCCACCAGGGTCAAGGTGAACCTGGATCTGGAGGGGGACACCATCATGGTTATGGTCGAGGATGACGGGATCGGGTTCAACGTGGATGAGGCGTTGGCCAAAGCCCGTGAGCGACGTAGTCTGGGGATGGCGATGATGATGGAGCGGGTGGAGATGCTGGGAGGCAAGATCGAGTGGCAGAGCCAGCTCGGTCAAGGCACGCGGGTCCGCCTGGAGATCCCGGCCGGGGCCAATGTGGAGCGCGGCACCACGTGAACCGGGTTACCCCTGATGCCCGCCTGAAGGCCCCGGCACGCATGATGGCCGCCGCAGGCTTCCGGCCTGATGCATAACGCACCCGGCGAGTGTGAGCGTATCGCGTTGGGGACAGTACGGCTCTGGGAGTCGAGGCTTTAGCCGGTTCGTGTCCCTAAAGGCTCAACTCCAGTGGGCCTTTGCGGGCTTATCACCCATGTCCCCAATGTGTAACGCACCCGGCGAGTGGGTTTCAAAGATCGCCCAGGTATGCTATAATACGATCTAGACCCGGCGATTGGCCGGCTCAGAATTGCCCTTTGGGGTGTGCATGACCATCGCTATCTATCCTGGCTCTTTCGACCCGATCACCAATGGCCATGTGGATATCGCGCAACGGGCGGCCCGGATCTTTGACAAACTCATCGTCGCGGTGTACGCTACGCCGGCTAAGGACATCGCCTTCTCCGTAGCCGAACGGGTGGCCCTGGCCCGCCAGGCCCTGGCCCATCTGCCCAACGTGGAGGTGGAAGGGTATCACTCCCTGACGGTCGAGTTTGCGGCAGATAAGGGAGCTATCGTGATGGTGCGGGGCCTGCGCACTAACGAGGACCTGGCGGCCGAGTACCAGTTGGCCCTGACCAACCGCCAGATCGCCCCGAACATTGACACCATCTGCTTCATGGCCAATCCAGCCTATTCGTTCCTCCATTCCAGCACCGTCAAGGAAGTGGCCCGGCTGGGCGGACGGGTGGACGACCTGGTGCCACCGCATGTCGCGCAGGCCTTGCGCGAACGTTTCCCCCGGCCGACTTCAGGGAAAGGGGGCGGTTGAGATCGATATCCTGTATCTTGTAGATCGCCTGGAAAACCTGCTCAATGATGGCTGGCATCTGCCTCTGAGTGCCCGCGTCCTGATCCATGAACGCGATTTCCTGGACCTCATTGACCAGATGCGCATCGCCGTGCCAGAGGAGATCAAACAGGCCCGGCGCATCTCCCAGGAGCACGATCAGATCATCGCCCAGGCCCGGGCAGATGCCGAACGGATCATCACCGAGGCCCAGGAGCAGGCCGCCTTTTTGCTACAAGATAATGAGTTGCTCAAGCAGGCCGAGCAGCGTGCCCGCGGGATCATCGCAGAAGCCCAGAAACAGGCCACCGAGATCCGTCAGGGAGCAGACGAGTACTCCCTGGAGATATTGCAGCGGCTGGAGTCGCAACTGGAAACGCAGATAACCACGGTGCGCCGGGGCATCGAGGCTTTACGCCGGTCGAGTTGAACTCTTCGTATTATGTGCTCAAGCGGTCTGGGACCCCGTGTCCAGCGGTGGGTAGCACTCCCGGCGGTCGCCGCCGCGAGCATGGCCGTCTCGTACCTCCCCAGATCAGGAAACGAGACCAGGTTTCCCCGACCAGGAGCGAGGACTTTGCAATTCCATGTCGGGCAACTGCTGGTGGGGCCTGTCGGCACCACGCGGCAATATGAGCTGAATGATGACCTTAGTGGGTTGGACCCAGACCTGGATCCAACCCAACCTTTGATCGGGACGGTGCATTTCCTGCGTACAGCCAGCGGCGTCCTGGTTCAAGGCACCCTGTTCACTCAGGTTCGTGTGCCGTGCGCGCGCTGCATGGGGGACGTGCTGGTCAACCTGGAGATAGCCCTGGAAGAAGAGTTCCTCTGTAGTTTCAACCCGCGCACGGGTGCGCCGATAGCCATCCCGACGGATAGTGATGCTTTTCTTATTGACGAGCATAATATCCTGGACCTGAGTGAGGCCGTGCGCCAATATATCTTTCTGGCGTTGCCTATGCAACCCCTTTGTCGGCCAGATTGCGCCGGGCTATGTGTCCATTGTGGCCATAACCTGAACAGCGGGCCGTGTGCCTGCCCACCGCCCCCCCTGGACGAACGCTGGGCCACCCTGGCCCAATTATTGATCAGGTAGCCGCCGTGAACTTTTCACCAGGCATGAAGCTGGCCTGTGACGGAGCCGGAGCATCCGGCAGTCCGCCCTTACGAATTATTCAACAAGGAGAAAGGTAATTATGGGAGCTGTACCCAAGCGTAAACTATCTCGCCGCCGACGCGGGAACCGCCGCAGTCACCAGGGCCTGTCCCCGCTGGGCCTGGTAGAGTGTCCTCAGTGCCATGAACTGCGTCCCCCGCATCGGGTCTGTCCTCATTGCGGGACCTACCGGGGCATAGAAGTCATCAAGACCGAGAAATAGTCTCAGTCATGATCCGAACTGTATTATGTGATCTATTGGGCATTACACACCCCATCATCCAGGGCGGCATGGCCTGGATCGCCACTGCCGAGTTGGCTGCTGCCGTCAGCGAAGCTGGTGGGTTGGGCATCATTGGGTCTGGCAGTGCCACCGCTGACTGGGTTCGTGATCAGATCCGCCAGGTGCGGGCACGCACTGACAGGCCCTTTGGGGTGAACATCCTGCTCATCTCGCCCCATGCGGATGAGGTGCTCCGGGCGGTATTGGAAGAGCGAGTGCCGGTGGTCACTACCGGCGCCGGCACCCCCAGCGCCTATATACCGGCCCTGAAGGAGGCCGGGATCAAAGTTATCCCGGTGGTCTCGTCAGTGGCTCTGGCCCGGCGGTTGGTACGCCAGGGCGCGGATGCGGTGGTGGCAGAAGGGATGGAATCCGGCGGTCATATCGGTGATGTGAGCACCATGCCTCTGGTCCCCCAGGTGGTAGACGCCGTATCTGTGCCGGTTGTCGCTGCTGGCGGGTTCGCCGATGGGCGGGGCCTGGCTGCGGCCCTGGCCCTGGGGGCGGCCGGCATTCAGATGGGCACGCGCTTCATCTGCACCACCGAGTGTATCGCCCATCCCAATTTCAAACGCAAGGTACTGGAAGCCCAGGACCGCTCCACTACCGTCACCGGCTATAGCCTGGGGCACGCCGTGCGCGCCCTGCGTAACCCCATGACCCGCGAGTTCGCGCGCATGGAACTGGCCGGCATCAGCGGTGCCGAACTCATCGAGTTCGGCACCGGCAAGATGCGCCTGGGGCTGATCGAGGGCGATGTGGAACACGGCTCGTTGATGTGCGGCCAGGTAGCGGGCCTGGTGAATGATATTATGCCATGTCGCCAGATCATCGAACGTATCGTGACCGAGGCCGAGCTGGTGATCAACCGGCTGCCGGGCCTGATCGCCCAACCTGGTGATCAGCAAACCCCGCCCTGACCCGGATGCCCAAAGGTGCCAGGCACTTTGGAATCCACCCCACCTTTCATCCACGCCGAAAACCTCACCAGACGCTACGGCTACAAGGTGGCCCTGCGCCAGGTGAGCCTGGCCGTGCCGGCCGGCCAGCTCGTGGCCCTGTGCGGGCCGAACGGGGCCGGCAAGACCACCCTCATCAAGGTACTCGCCACCCTGCTCCAGCCCTCTGCGGGCCGCGTGACCATCGCCGGATTGGACATCCGCCGGGACGCCCGGCAGGTGCGCGCCCAGATCGGGCTGGTCTCCCATGCCAGCCTGCTTTACGAGGCCCTCACCGCCAAGGAGAACCTGGTCTTCGCCGGGCGACTGTATGGCCTACCCAACCCGGCCGGGCGCGCTGCCGAGCTGCTGGCCGAGGTGGGATTGTCGCCCGTGGCCGACGACCCGGTGCGCACCTTCTCGCGGGGGATGAAGCAGCGGTTGAGCATCGCCCGGGCCCTGGTGCATCAGCCCTCGCTGCTGCTCCTGGACGAGCCTTTCACCGGCCTGGACCAGCCCGCCACAGCCATCTTGCGGGATTGGCTGGCGACCTGGCGCGCCGAGGGTCGCACTGTACTCCTGGCCACCCATGACCTGGAGACCGGGCTGACGCTCGCGGACCGGGTGCTGGTCTTGAGCCAGGGCCGGCTGGTCCACGACGGGACCACGGCCGGGGTGAGCGCCACTGCCTTCCGCGTCATCTACCAGGAGGCCATCAGCGCCGGGCAGGTGAAGCAAGCATAGTCCGTCATTCTGAGCGGAGCGAAGAATCTCGTTCACGCATGATCGAGGCCCTTCGCTCCACCCCGGGTGACGAGATGGAGTGTTGACTTGATGACCTTCCTCCGTGTCACCTGGGCCATCACCTGCAAGGACCTGCTGACGGAGTGGCGTAGCCGGGAGACGGTGGCCGCTCTGTTCACCTTCACCCTGCTGGTGATGGTGATCTTTGGGTTTGCGGTGGAGGCCCCTACGACGGAACTGGGGGCAGTAGCCCCAGGCATCATGTGGGCCTCGCTGTGCTTCGCCGGTGTGCTGCTGTTGAACCGCTCCTTCCAGAACGAGGGCGAGAACGAGTGCCTCGCCGCGCTCATGCTGGCCCCGGCAGACTGGGCCGCCATCTACTTCGGCAAGGCCCTGGCGAACCTGGCGCTCATGGCCGTGGTAGAAGCCTGCGCGGTGCCGGCCTTCGCCGTGCTCTTCGGGCGAGACCTGTTGGCCGGGCTGCCGCTGCTCGCGCTGGTGCTCGCGCTGGGGACGGCCGGCTTCGCCCTGGTGGGGACGTTTCTGGCGGCCCTCACGGCCAACGTCCGGGCCAGCGCGGTATTGCTGCCGGTGCTGCTGTTCCCCCTGACCGTGCCGGTGCTCATCGCCGCCGTCCGGGCCACGGCAATCGCGCTGGCCGGCGGCCCGCTGTCAGACGCCAGCCAATGGGTGGCCCTGCTCCTCATCTACGACCTGCTCTTTGCCACGCTGGCGTATATGCTGTTCGATTTCGTGATGGAGACATAGAGCGTAAAAGGTGAAACGAAATCTTCTCCATTGATAAACCATTTCGTTTCACAGGCGGGGGAAAATGATCAACCAATCAACCGGACGAACGATCCTGGGAATACTGAGCTTCCTCGCCATCCTGCTGGCCCTGGCCCTGGTGTTCCTCTACGCGCCGCTGGCTGCCGATCCCCTGACTGGCCGCGCCTTGCCGGAGCAAAAGATCTTCTACTTCCACATCGCCTCGGCCTGGAACGGGTTCCTGGGATTCTTCCTGGTCTTCGCCTTCAGTATCGCCTACCTGTGGCAGCGCGCCCGGCGCTGGGACCGGCTGGCGACGACCGCGATGGAGATCTCGTGGCTCTACTTCACCATCGTCATGGTCACCGGCCCGATCTGGGGCCGGGTGGCCTGGGGCGTCTGGTGGACCTGGGACCCGCGTCTCACCACCAGCCTGGTGCTGTGGCTCATCGCCACGGCTTACCTGTTGACGCGGGCCCTGGTTCATTCGGGCGAACGAGCTGCCATCATCTGCGCCGCTTTGGGCATCCTGGGCTTTGTGGACGTGCCTATCGTCTTTATGAGCATCCACTGGTGGCGGACGCAGCATCCGGTGCTCATCACTACTGAGAGCGTGGGGCTGACCTCGCCCATGCTGGTGGCCTTCATCGTCAGCCTGTTTGCCTTCACGTTGTTCTTTTTCTACCTGCTCTGGATTCGGGCCTCATTGGCCTCTGCCGAAGACATGGTAGCCCACCTGCAAGAACGCGCCCGCGAACGGCTGTGAGAGATTAGAAATGAGACCTGTGGCCCGCGACTTACCTGCAACATGAGGAGGGGCTTCCATGACCATCGAGACCGGACTACTGGCCGCATTCGCCGCGTATGCCCTCATCTGGATTCTGCTGGGTGGTTACCTGTTCTTCATAGACCGGCGCGTCAGACGGCTGGAACGCGAGCTGGGAACACTGCGCCGGGTGCCGGGCTTGCTGCCGGATCACGAATCGGGTGCAGTTGCGAAGGCTGGCCCAACCTGGTGATGTGCGGCAAGCGGGACCATCTGGATCAACTTAAGAGGGCGGCAGTCCCACATTACGTCCTCTCCCCCTATCCCCTCACCTCTGGTTATGGGATGGCTTTGCAAATCCCCGCCAGGTATGGTAAACTAAACCCGGCTGGTTGCCTCCTGAGGCGTACAGCCATTCCCATCGAAAATTAGACAGGGAGGTATCTGAAATGGAGTGGTCTCAAAAGGTCATCAATGGCGTGGGTGTGCTGACCGTCAGCGGGCAGATTGACGCTTATTCAGCCCCGGAGGTAGAAAAGGCCCTGACTGCCATCATCAACGATCAGGGCTGGGTGGTGGTGGACCTGGCCGCCGTGGACTATGTGAGCAGCGCCGGGTTGCGCGTCCTCCTGGCCGGTCTCAAACAGACCCGCAGCCAGGTGGCCAAAGCCGGCGACCTGCGCGTGGTCGGCTTGCAACCCCAGGTGAAAGAGGTCTTTGACATCGCCGGGTTCACGCCCTTGTTCAAACTCTACGATGATGTGACAACGGCGGTCAATTCTTTCTAGCCTCAGTAGATGGAAAAAGTTGCTCAAAGCGGAGGAGCACGAATTTCCATCTACTGAGCCTGGTAACTACCTGCCACAAAGGACACAAATCACCCTACTGCAGGTTTGGATACGCTTCGCGTCTCGGCTGAACCGCGTTGCTGGAAAAACACCGTTCCAGGCAACCTGCGGCAGGGG
>Ga0209162_1003923_pt1 | contig 11549 bp, 9 predicted proteins | sample YNPNPMetaG_FD_187121 | JGI IMG/M metagenome (GOLD analysis project Ga0209162, IMG submission 187121) | Anoxygenic and chlorotrophic microbial mat microbial communities from Yellowstone National Park, USA - YNP NP MetaG (SPAdes) (version 2) ...
GGAGGACCTGGAGAGGCTCGCGCTGGCTAGCCCGAAGGTGCAACAATTCACCAACGGCAAAACGGTGAAAAAGGTGATTGTGGTACCGAACAAGCTGGTAAACGTGGTAGTGGGATAAGAAAGCCGTGCCGACAGGCGACGGGTTCTCTGGCACCCTGAGCCGGTCTCATGCCTTGATATACCGCCGAATATAGCTTCTTTGCCGATATTCCGCCACCAGCTTCTGGTCTATCGGATAGTTGCCGTATTTGCGCGCTGCCTCCACCATCGCCAGGTAGTTCTCTGGCTTGACGGCAGGGTGAATAGAGTTACTGGACGCCAGAATGTGTCCCCCGCCCGGCGAAGCTTTAGCAATGGTCTCTTTGACCGCTTCTTCTACCTCCTCGCGTGTGCCCTGCGTCAGCACTATCGAGCAATCCACATTCCCGATGACCGCGATACGGTCGCCGTAACGCGCCTTCACCTCCCCGATGTCCATACCCGCCAGCGGCTCGATGGGGTCGATGGCATCGATACCGGCGTCCACCATCATATCCATGATAGACCAGATGTTACCATCAGTATGCTTGATGAAAGGCACGCCCATCTCATGCGCGGCATCGATACTGCGTTTCAGGTAAGGCAAAATAAACTCGCGGAAGTGGTTTGGACTCATAATCAAGCCGTGCGCGGTAGCATAATCATCACCTGACACGATAGCGTCCGCACCTTCGCGGATGGCGCGGCGCATCAAGCGTATCTTGTAGTCGATGACCATCTCTGCCAGCGTATGCGCCAGGTCGGGGTCATCGAAGTAGTCCACCAGCAGATTCTCCATCCCGCCGCGCAGATAGTGAGGAAACTCGAAGCCGTCGTGCGTCAGGAAGACGATGGCTTTGCGCCCCTTGAACCGCCGCACCGCCTCGCGCAGGGAACGCAGGCGATGTGGGGCATCGGGGTCGGGAGGAGTATAGTGCTTGAGGTCTTCCCGGGAGCGAATGGGCCCCTCAATCGGGTAAGGGATGCCGAAGTCGGTAACGCCCCAAATAATGCCCCATTCGTCGCGTACAATCTGTTGTGTGCCTTCCACAATGGTGCGCCCCCGCCAGACCACCTCCGATTGCTGTGCTGAGCCGAGCAGCTGCAGTTGCATGTCCTCGAAGATGGTGATACCGTCCAGATGGTCCATCTCCGCAAGGTCTTCCAGCGACTTTGCCCCGACTGCGGAAAGGGTCGGTTCGTTCACAATGAGTTCCCACAGGGGGACCCTGTCGGGTTCTCCCTGGCGCAGCAAGGCGGTCATGAAACGCTCATAGCTGTTCATGCACACCTCCTGCAGGAGCAGATGCTTTCATATGTACACAGGTGTACGGTCTCGTGCCACAGGTCAAACAGGCGAATATCCTGCTTCTCCATTTCTACCTCCTCAGCTGCTCGTTGTGTACCAGGTCATCCAGCGGGCGACGAGGGCGCGGTGCAGGATGCTCTGCCGGATAGGCGATGGGCAATATCGCCGCTGGCTGTAACGGAGGCTCTGCCCCGATAATTTTCGCGACAGCCTCATCGTCGAACGCGCCGATCCAGCAGCTGCTGAGACCCAGCGCTGCTGCCGCAAGGTGGGCATAGGTGCAGGCGATAGTGGCGTCCTGCATACAGTAGAGATACTCCCCTCGCCGTCCATAGGTATGGCTGTTGCGCAGCGGGTTCGCCACGAAAACCAGCACCACCGGCGCGTCTTCGATGAACGTCTGGTCGTGTGAAGCACGCGCCAGTTGGCGAATACGCTCGCGGTCGCGCACCAGTACGACTTCATACGCCTGCAAGTTGCCCGCCGACGGTGCGATGTTGATTGCCTCCAGAATCTGCTGCAGTTTCTCTTCCTCAATCGGTTTACGCTCGTAGGCGCGCACGGAACGCCGTTGCTTCAGAACCTCGAAGAACTCCATCTCTTGTCCCTCCTCCTATACGTACCGTCCGTACTCTTTGCCCGTCTCGTACATTGTCCACAGGTTCTCCAGAGGAGTACCCGGCGCGAGGTTGTTGCCTTCGCGCAGAACAAACTTGCCACCTTCCATCACACCGCTTTGCAGGATACGGATGGTCTCTTCGCGTACCTGCTCCGTCGTGCCGTGATGCAAGAGGGGAACTGCCGGACCTCCCAGCAGCTCCACATCCGGTCCCAAATCACGCCGCGCCTTGCCCAGATCGATGGGGAAGCCGGTGTCGATGCTGCGTACGTTCAGCTTATCGCGCAGAAAGACCAGGTGTCTCTGCACGTCACCGCATAGATGAATACCGATGGGCTGCGTGGGGTCTTCCATCAGCTCTTGCTTGAGGCGTAGATGGAACGGGTAAACCATCTCCTCGTACATGCGCGTGCTTAACAGTTCGATGCTGTCGTCCGCAAAGCCCCAGCCGTCCGACACCTTCTCAGGCTGCCCGAAGTAACGCCGGTAGGCTTTGATGCGCGTGATGATGGCGGTGGTGACGAAATCCAGCAGCTGCAGGGCATAGTCTGGGTCCTCGATGAGGTCTGCCGCAAACTGGGATGCACCACGCAGGTTGCAGCAGATGGTCATTGGTCCGTCTGTGCCCATGCCTGTTGGCGCTACGGAGGCGATGGGCATGTCGTACATCGTCCAGCCCTCCTCCTGCTTGCGCTTCATGTATTCGTAAAACTCCCAGTTCCGCGCCATCAGCCCACCGGTGAACGGGTCGGGAATGCCCTTATCGAACAGCAGGTTCTTTTTATCGCCGACCAGCAGCGGTTCCACATCGGGAACCTGGTCGGGGTAGTAGCGGACGGTGCAACCCAGCCACGCCGACTCATAAACGTTCTGAAAGTCCACATACACGTCCCAACCCTTCTGCGGCATGCCCATTTCGGTATCCTGCGGCACGTGATGGCGCACCCAGTAGATATGCTCCACTTGCCTCTCCAGCATTAGCTGCGGGTCGTGGAAGTACTGCTCAAACGTGATGCCGCGGGGGTTGGCTTCAGGCATCCACATGGTAAAGCGGGCGTTGATGCCCCAGATGATGGGCACACGCACGGGCTTGCCCGCGCGATATGCCTCCCAGACCTGCTGCACCTCGGCGTTGTGCGTTTCGAAATCGATGGTATGCATGGGTATCTCCTGTGCCTTCGCAGGGGTTTACTCTATTTCAGCTAATTCAGTTAGATACGCCACCTGCATTCGCCTGCTTCGTGCCTGGCACAGGGTGGCAAAAGGCGAACGTCCAATTAGGAATCCGTTTAAAATCCGCGTGCTCGCGTAACCTGCGGTGGGGATCAAGCGTCTTATTTGTGCATCACATCCGCCACGGCGGAAAGCGGGAGAGCACGTTGGCGAATCTGGGAGCGATAGCATTGCCGCACTCATCCGGTACGGTGAACACAGCCGACGCCGACCACCAGGCAATCGAGCGATTCCTGGCGGGCGACGCCAGTGCGTTCGAGGAACTGTACCACCGGTACCAGCCTTATGTGTACAACATCGTGAACGGCATTATTCAAAACGCCGATGACGCGCGGGATGTGACTCAGGATGTTTTCTTACAGGTGTACGACTCGTTGCCCGCTTTTCGGGGCGGCTCTGCGTTCTCTACGTGGTTGTATCGGGTGGCGGTGAACGCAGCCATCACGCACGTACGCAAAGAAAGACGCCACCCTCACATACCACTGGACGCGCTGCGCGAGTTTCGCGCCGACATCGACGCCGAGCCGGAGCAACAGGCAACCCGCATGGAAACACAGCAGGCGGTGCAGGAGATGCTGTCGCAGCTGCCGGAGCCACAGCGGGCGGTGCTGGTGTTGCGCTATTTTCAGGATCTGTCGTTAGAGGAGATGGCAGAGGTGCTGAACTGCTCGGTGGCGGCGGTGAAGGTTCGGCTGCATCGGGCACGCAACAGCTTTCGCCGCCTTTTCCAGAAACGACATCCTCGGGAGGATGGCGGTAACCGATGAAGTGTGCACTGGTTCGCTGGTGGATGGAAGAATACATCGACGGGGCGCTACAGGGTAGACGCCTGCAGTGGGTGGAAAAACACCTGCAGGAATGCTCTGCGTGCGCGCAGGAGCTGGCGTGGCATCGCCTGCTGTCAGATACGCTGACGCCGGAGGTTCTCTCTGTGCCGCCGCAGGATATGTGGCAGGACTTCCAGCGCAGGCTCGCCGAACGGCGTCAACCCACGCACACGTTCCGTCCCGCATGGTGGCAGTGGGGCACGGCAGCAGCCGCTGCGGTGTGTGCGGTCGTGCTGGGCATCGTTTGGTGGAACGAGCAGCCTTCGGTCTCCGAGGCGGTAGCGCCCGCGAAGCGGTCAGATGCCCAGAACATCGCTCCCAGCGAACCACAGGCAGGGGCGAAGGCGACGGAAAGCGTACAGGCTCCGGTACCTCCTCTGCCCACTTTCACGATGGGCTCGCCTGACGTCCGGTCGGTGAGCAAAGTGCCGGCGACGCCAACGAAACGTGTCGGGTATGCACCGGTGCAAATAGCCGCGCGACCGCTGGCACAGGCGGATCGGGAAGTCTCGTTGCCTGCACCTCAGCCGGTTGCCAGCCTGGCGTATGCAGAGGTACGCAACGAGCAGGGCGAGCTGGTTGCAAAGGTGGTTTTGCAGACAACGTACGACGAAAACGGACAGCCCACAGCCGTACAGATAGAATGTGATACCCCAACAGCAGTGGAGGTGGAAAACAATGAGCAACCCTTGGATAGCTCTTATCATAGCGACGATACTCGCGGTTCCGCTGGCGGCCCAGCCCCGACAGCAGGCTCCCGTCCGGGCTTATCAGATTGAAGCGGTCAATCGCGACGTGCGTGAGGTGCTGGACGACCTGTTCCAGAAGGCGGGCAAGCAGTACGTGATCGAGCCCGGCGTACAGGGAACCGTTTCCCTGCGTATTGCCACCGACTCGTTCGAAGAGGCACTGAACCGCGTGCTGCAGAGTGCAGGGCTTGTTTGCCAGGTGGAGCGTTCGCAGGCGCCGCAGGGACGCCTGATGGAAACTTATGTGGTGCGGGCACGTCCGGGGATGCAGGCTATAGCCCCGCTGATGATGCAGGCACCGGTGGACGTGCTGTCGCGACCGGTGAACCTGGTGGCAAGCACCAGGCTGCGCAACGTGCTGGCGATGCTCTCGCAGCAGGCAGGCGTGCCGATTGTGGCGGCGCGAGAGGTGCCCGATCTGGAAATCACCCGGCTGGTGTTGAGCAACGTCACGCTGGGCTACGCGCTCAACGTCATCGCGCAGGCGACGCAAACGCAGTACCAGTTTCAGCCGGACGGCTCGATTCTGCTGGTTCCCGCTCCGCAGATACAGGTGAAGGGCACGCCCGGCGTAGCGGGCACCAAGCAGTTTGTGGACCCGTCGACGCAGCGCATGGCAGGCACAGCCAACCAGATGCTCAGCGTGCCGCCCTCTATGGCAACCAAACAGGTGGGTTTACCCGGACCGCCGCTTCTCCTGAAATGTTCCTGTGGGGCGGAGCTGCTTCCGCACTGGAATTACTGCCCCATGTGCGGCAAAAAAATCGACAAATCGCGCCTGGTACCCCCAAAGAGGTAGGGGCAGACCTTGTGTCTGCCCGATAAACCACCTGCCGGATTCATTGTCCAATAGATCCTGGGCAACCACAAGGGTTGCCCCTACGGGGTTTGGATGCACAGGGCAAATCGGTAACCTGTAGGGGCAGACCACCATGCCTGCGCTCATCAACGCCCCATAGAAACGGGGCAACCACAGGGGGTTGCCCCTACGTGGGTTTGGATGCACGGGGATTCCGGAACCCGATAGGGGCAGAACCCCGCGTCTGCCCTAAAGGATTGCGGGGCAACCACAAGGGGTTGCCCCGCTTTTGTATCTTCCGAACCCCATGCGAAGATTGCTGTGAATGCTGAAAACAGGTTTTGTCAGGCGGTGCCGCGACTTCCAGTCGCCGGAGCAAAGCATGAAGCCATTTGTCAAACACTCTCTAAGGCAGCTGTCCGACAGCGGTGAGCAGGCGGCTGACAAACGGCATATAATAGTACATCGCGAAAAACAATGAAGGCACCCATAGCCGCCCCCATCTTTCATAGAAGGCGATGCAAGCAAGCATGACTATCGTCCATGTCAACAGGCTGAAGATGTCGGGCATTTCGCCTGCTGTCAGACAGGTGAGAACCAGCAGAACAGTCCATCCGACAGCTACCGCAGCACCGGGTAGCCCCATGTGGTGCAATCGGGCACGTGCCTGTGTGTACACCGTGCCGATGAACCACCACGTAAAGATAGCTGCGACGGTGGGAATACCTACGGTCAGAAAGAACACCGACTGTGCGGTGATATGGCGCAATACCCGTGGGACATCCGTGTTCACAAACGCCATGAGAAGCCAGTAAGCATGATCCAGCAACACTCCTGCGTAAAATGCCCCCACGACGAGCAGCACCCACTGGGGGGGATGCCACCGTGGAAATCCATCGCCACTTTGGTGCTGACAATATGTGCGCCGATAGAGTATCGTCATCGCTCCCAACCCACCCCAAAAAGCAGCGTCAGAGAGCAATCTATAGGCGTTTTGGTTTCCCTGCGCGCCAGGGAGCGGCACACCCAAAGTTACCCAAGCCGACAGGAGCATCGCGATGACGTGCCACAAGTATACCAGTAATATGGTGATTACCTGTGGGATCACCCAAGCTCCCATCCAACGTCTCACAAGTGCGGCGAAGGCAACAAGCACCAGGATAGGCAGGAATATCTTGGCAAGCCACTCTATTGTGTCTCTCTTTGGAAGTAGCTGCCAGGCTGCCAGATGGTCGCCTTTTCTCCATTGTATCTCCGCCAGTTTCTTGTTGACCTCATTACGCCAGGCGGACGAAGAAGTCTGAGCCAGCATCTGGCGAAGAACATTTTCCGCCTCGTCCAATTGCTTCAGGTCTAATAGGCAGGTGGCTTTCAGCCAGAACAGGCTCATATCGTCTGGATACTTCTGCAGCGCCTGCTCGGTCTGCCTGAGAAGTTCCTGCACGTGAGAAGGTTTGACTCGCCCCAGTCGGTCGTTTCGCTCTTGAGACATTAAGCTTAATCGGTACACCTCAGCAAAAGAGGAGGGGACACCCGCTGCGACTTCCGTCTGGCAAGCGCCTTGCCTGTCGCCGAACAGCCAGACGATAACGAAAAGCAGAACAAACCAGCGCATTTTCCGTGCTCCATCTCATTTTTGATGTACGGTGCAGGGTAGACAGACTAGCCTGCACGACCCAATAACATCACACGACTGGTAAGACGGCAGTATCCGGCAACGGTATCGCACTGCGCGGTTGGAAAGCTGGGTTACCCGCAGCGCCATCCTTCGCTGGGAAGGGATCCATGACATCTGGAGTACCGTCGTTGTCGTCATCCGGGTCCACGCTATCTGGAATCCGGTCCCTGTCCGTATCCGCACGAGGATCGATCGGGGGCAACTTGGGAGGGTTGCTAACATGCCCGCATCCCGGGAGTATTACCACCAACGCTACCGCTGCCAACAGCACCAGTATGCCAACCCTTCCACTCGGATCCACGCTATTAACCGGCTCGTGCTCGCAATACAGATACGGATGCTCGCTCCGCAGCGCATCCCGCTAGAAGGAAAAAGTCACATCTATCACTACCCACCTGCTCCCTTGTTGTGTCAAGGTGACTATCACCTGCGATTCGCGGTTGTTGTTACCCGTAATAGTGTAAGTATATTTCACTATACTGCTTGGTCCTCCTGCAGATGTCTTTCCCCCTGCATGGGAAATCTCTCTGGATACTTCTACCTCATCTAATGCGGCAGAAACAGGTTTACCGATAACCTGCTCCAGCTGTTTCCAACGCGTTCGCAGATAGGCTCCTGAGATATGACCACGTTGCGATGGCGCAACCATGCGCTCAGCATGGGCGAAGTTTCCTGCAAGCAGGGCGGACACAAAACTATGCGCCTGCGCACGAGATTGCCTTATGGAGGTCGGTATGCCACAACCGACGAGTAAGGCGAGGATGGCAACCGCGACAATGCACCAACCGGCACGGCGACCCACGTTCTTAACAACACGGCGCTTATACATACTGCCTCCTTTCTTGTGTTTCCTGTGTTGGGAATCATCCCAACACAGGAAAGAGTGGCCTGTTATGACCGATTAAATGTACACTTCACGGGGCGGAGATGTCCCCGGCAGGGTGATCTTTGATCCCGGGGGAGGGCCACCATAAACGTCACCGGGACCTACCGGAGACCCTGAACCCGACGAAGGTATAGGTATCTCAATCCCAATCTCCAGGCCAATCTCGGGACCGCCAGGCACAGGGCTCCAAGGAAGAGTGATCTTGATGTCCAGGCTGTCCTCGTCTACACTGACCTTTATACCCTTCCATTTTATGTAGGGCTTAACCCTAACCTTGAAGAAACCTTGCGGGTCTACCGCATTAACCGGCTCATGCTCGCAATATAGATACGGGTGCTCAGAAAGCACCGCATCCCGCGAGATGAACCGCCCCACCTGCGGGTCGTAGTAACGTGCGCCGACGTGCAGCAGCCCCGCATCCCCGTCGTCGCGGTAGCCCCATGCCCCCGCAAAGCGATACGGGTTGGCACTGCTGCCCCACTGCGCCACCGCGTTGCCGAAGGCTTCGGTTGTCAACGTGCTGGTTATCGCCTGAACGCCGTTCACCGTCGCCCGCGTGGTGCCCAGTCCATCCGAGAGCACCACCTCTCCGTTGCGGGCAACCAGCGCGTTGCCGTAACTGTATACGGCAGTCACCACGCCGCCCTGGCGTTCTACTATTATCCTATCACCGTCATGCACCAGTTGACAAGTGGTGCCGTTTGCCGTGCGCGATACCCGACGACCCAGCGCATCATACCCGAACGTCACCGTGCTGCCGTTGCCACTGATGCCCACCAGCTGACCGTCGTAGTCCCAACTCAACGTGTAGCTCACCCCGTTGAGCACACGGGACACCTGTTCCCCGTTGGCGTTGTAGGTGTAACTGTTGTTGAAACCGCCACTGGTGGAGAGCAACTGGTCGTCGGCATTGTAACTGAAGGTGGTAGTCACTCCGTTCACCGTCTGGCTCAGCCGGTTGCCCTCTGCGTCCAGGGTGTAACTGATGGAATAGGGTGCCGTGCCGGTGCGAACCTCGCCCACCAGACGGTGCCCACCGTCGTAGGTATACGTGACGGTGGAACCGTCCTCCTCCACCACCTGCGTGCGCAGTCCATCCGCGTTGTAACTGTAACTGAAGGAGGCAAGCACGCTGTTGTCGCTGCGCCGATGCACGATGCTCGTCAACCGGTTCGCTGCGTCGTAAGTCTTGCTGGTGGTGACCCCGTTCGGAGCGGTGATGCTCACCTCGTTGCCGTTGGCGTCGTAAGTGTAACTGGTGGTGCCCGTCGGCTCCGTTACCGATGCCAGCTCGTTGCGCGCGGTGTAACTGTAGGTCACCGTGCGACCGCTCAGGTCACTCATGCTGCTGAGCAGTCCCCGCTTGCCGGTGGCATCGTAACCGTAACTGACCTGAACCACCCCGTTCCACGACTCGCTGGTGAGACGGTTGGCAGCATCGTAGGTGCGTGACCAAGTGCCCGTGCCATCCGTCCAGCCCACCAGATTATCGTTGGCATCGTAACTGAAGGTCTTGAGGCTGTTATCGGGGTAGGTTATCTGCACCAGGCGCATCCAGTTGTCCCGGCTGTAGGTGGTGGTGCGCCCCATCGCGTCGGTGCGGGCGGTCTGCAGTCCCAGCAGGTTGTAACTGTACTGCGTCACCTTGCCCACGGGCGTGGTAACGCTGGTGAGGTTGCCGTGCGTGTCATAGCCATACTGGGTGGTGTGTCCGTTCGCATCGGTCTTGCTGGTGACCAGTCCATAGCTGTTCACGGCGTAACCGACGGTGCTGATGACCGTACCGTTGCTGTCCTTGTGTTGTGTCTGAATAAGGTTCCAGCCCGTAGCATCATAGGTGTTCACCGTCTGATGCCCCAGAGGGTCGGTAACAGTCAGCACGCGGTTGCGGGTGTTGTAGGTGAAGCTGCTGGTATTGCCCAGCGGGTCGGTCTGACTGAGCACATTACCCCGATTGTCGTAGGTGAAACTCCACACGTTACCCCGCCGGTCGGTCAGCGCAGTGAGGTTGTTGTTGGTGTCCCAGCTGTAACTCTGGATGTATCCCAGTGCATCTTGCTCCGAGAGCAGTCGTCCGTTGCCATCGTAGGTGTGCACCGTGGTGTGCCCGTTGGGGTCGGTGACGGTGGTCTGGTTAGAGCCGTAACTGAAGGTGATGGTGTTGCCTGCAGGGTCGGTCTGCGAAACCAGGCGGTTGGAGGCATCATAACTGTATTGCCACACGTTACCCCGCCGGTCGGTCAAACTGGTGATGTTGTGGTTGGCGTTGTAGCCGAACTGCAGACGATAGGTGTTGCCGTTGAGGGTGGGAAAGTTCACCTGCGTCAAACGCCCGTAGGCATCATAGGTGAACGTCCACTGTCGGTTGAGCGGGTCGGTGACCGCCGTCATCCTGCCCGACACGTTGTAGGAGAAGTTCAGCTGGCGGTTGGTGGGGTCGGTCAGGCGGGTGAGGCGGTTACTGCTATTGTAGGTGAGGGTGATGGTATTGCCGTTAGGGTCGGTGATGCTGGTGCAGAACCAGCCCGTGCCGTTGGGATTGGTGAAGCGGTACCGTATTTGCTCTTTGGTGGTGAGGTCGTAACTGCTGATGGGGCTGCCGTTGGCAACAAGGTTATCGTAGATGCCTGCGGGAGGCAGGTAACTGCCGTTGGGCTGACGGATAAAGGTGTAGCACTTGTCATCGCCCCAGTGCACGGTAACGTTTCCCGTCTGGCTATCCACCAGCAGGTAGAGCAGATACGTGTGTGACCACTTCTGCCCCAGTTCGCGGTTGATGGTGGCTTTGCTGTTGTGGTAGAGGGTGAACTGCACCGGCATTCCGCCTCTAGCTTCCCAGCCGACAAGGGGCACGGTGGTGAGTTTATTCCCGTGCAGGGTGTTGGTGTCGGCGACCTGTGCTTGCCAGCGATAGGGGCTGCCAGTGTTGGTTTCGTTGGGCAGGGGTTCGTCATCGCCGATTCCGATGCCCGAGTTGGTGCCGCCGCCTCCGGACGGAGGCAGAAGTGCGGCGGTGAGGACGGTCCGGTTCCACAGGTGGTGGAGCGTGGTAGCGTAAGCGGTGGTCGTGTTGGCGAGGAACAGTGCCAGCGAGGCAGCTGCTGCGAGGATGCTGCTAAGCGTGGTTACCCCCCCCCCGCATTTGTAAGCAGAATACAAAAGAAACAGCCAATGCGAAGGGTTTGGTCACAAAGCGTTTGCGAACACGGTTCATGACGCTATGCCTCCTTCTTCATTTGGTTCTTGTGGGATAGTATATCACAAGGTCAGTGTGCTTGGCAAGGGATTTTGCGGGGAAGTGGGGGCATTTTTCATGGGTAGCCCCCTGTCTTTCAGGCTATGAGGCAGAATGGCTTTCGCTGTTCCTGCTGGCAACGTCATCGGGAGCTTCCAATCTCTCGAAACGCTATCTCCACCGCCTCCTCGGGGGT
>Ga0209162_1003925_pt1 | contig 11546 bp, 9 predicted proteins | sample YNPNPMetaG_FD_187121 | JGI IMG/M metagenome (GOLD analysis project Ga0209162, IMG submission 187121) | Anoxygenic and chlorotrophic microbial mat microbial communities from Yellowstone National Park, USA - YNP NP MetaG (SPAdes) (version 2) ...
CGATCCGACAGGTATAGCCGTAAGGTTTGCCCCAATCTTTGTCGTACTCATCAAAGTCCACATAGGTAATGGGCAACCCCGAATGGGCTGCATACAGGAACGCACCCACCACCATGCTCTTCTTGGCTCCGGTAATGTCTACCACATTGACATAACCATCCGGCGGCTGAGCCTCAGGCTTCCGCATTGTATCAAGTAGCGCACGGAACACTTGGGTGGGAGAGTCATTCTTGAGCTCGATAAGCTCAACGTCCTGCACTTCAGGGCGCACATCCTGAGGCAGATCGGGAACATGAGGGAGTTTCTCGATCAAATCTTGCAACTCACGACCATGATCGTAGCCAGGAGTTCCGCTGTAGAACTGGTTCAGGATCAACACGACACGCCTGGGGCGTAGCACACAGATAACCTGAAGTAGCGGTTCAAACGACTCGCCGACAGTGAGCGCAAGCGTATGCACCGGCTTGCCTGCTCCTCGCACACGTGTCGAGCCATTTGGTTGTGAGATAGCTTGGAGTTCTCTCCCCAACAACTCGTTTATATAGACTTCAAATCCTGGTTTCTCCTTCCAGTACTCTTGTGTACGTTCTTTCAAGCCTTGTTTCGTCAGTCGTGTGGTCATCTCCCCACTCCCCTCTTTCTCAGCAAGGTTTCGCAATACACCTTTGTTACGCACCAATACAACTGGTGTACCACGAGTTTTCCCCATCCTACCCCATCCCCTCACCATCCACCTCACCACCGCTGCTGAAGAACAATCACCTCCTCCTGTGATTGTGCGTCTCGCGCGCTCTGCTATACTCGCTCAAGAAAACCGGCAAAGCGCTCGCGCAGGAAACGGTAGTCGAGCGGTGCGTTGTCGGGGAGGTTCCAGGCAACGCGGCATTCGGACAGGATTGCAGTTTTGTGGGTGTTGACGGTGTTGAGCGTAATGTTGAGATGAGTCGCCGCTTCATCGGGGCGCATGCCCTTTGCAAGGGCGCGCAGCACGTCGCGCTGGCGCGGGCTGAGCCGCTCCCACACCTGGCGACACTGCGGTTCGTCGATGGCGGCAAAACGCTGCAACTGCTCCTGCACCGCCTGCATCGATGTCAGAGCCAGTGCGCGCAGCGCCGGAAAGCAGGCGCCCCACGGCACGATCGGCGTCTGGATCAACTGCACGCCGTCGGATGGCTGCACGTGCATCAGCGCGCCGTCCTTGACACGCTGCAACGTCTCTTCCGGCGTGTGCATGTGCCAGATACGGTCCTGATGGTCGCAGAGCAACGCCGCAGCCGACATTGCCAGCAGAGCCAGCATGCGCCGACCGCCGCTCAGACAGAGGTGGAGCCGTCGTCCCTCATTCTTCAGGTCGGCGATCAGGGTGCGGATGCTCTGCCATGCGACTTCGGCATCGGCAGCGGTGCGGATGTCGGTCAACTCAACGCCGTTGACGCCGACCGGCGCCCGACGCAGACGGCAGCGCCGGTTGGTGTGGGCGTAATAGTCGTTGGGGAACTCCTGTTGCAGGCGGTTCAACGCCTGGCGCGTGCGTGGATTGGTGAGCGACAGGTGGATCAGATATACGTCGGTAATCGGTTCGCCCCGCGCCAGCAGCGCATCGAGGGCAAAGGTCACGACCTGCGGCTGGCCGCCCAGGGTGGCGACCAGCGTCGTGGTATGTGCGAGTTCCGAGTCGATATCTGTCATAACACGATGCCACAAAGGAGGAAATGCTGATGAACCCCTTTCCCGCCGTCGTGATCGGCGGTCCGCCGCACAGCGGCAAATCGGTGTTGACCTATCTGCTGACGCGGCGACTGCGCGCGTTGAAGGTTGAGCACTATGTGTTGCGCGCCTGCCCCGACGGCGAAGGCGACTGGAGCCAGGAAACGCCGCCTGAACGGGTGCGCCTGCTGCGCCAGAAGGGACAGTTCAGCCAGGATTTTGTCGACCGCGTCTGCCGCGACCTGGCGCAGCGCCACCTGCCGCTCATCGTCGATGTCGGCGGCAAACCGACGCCTGACCAGGAACGGATCCTCGATCAGTGCACCCACGCGGTGCTCATTTCCGCGAACGAGGCGGGGCTGGCGGAGTGGCGTGACCGCTTCGAGCGCCATGGCTTGCCGATCATCGCCGAACTGCACTCCGTGCTTGAGGGCGAGGATCGCATCGACGCCGAAACACCGGCGCTGCGCGGGCAGATTGCCAGCCTGGAACGCTTCAACCGCTTTGGCGGTCCGATGGTCGAGGCGCTGGCGCAACGGTTGCAGCGCCTCATGACCTATACCGACGCTGACCTGAAAACGTATCATTGTTCCCACGCCCCTACCGAGCTGGTCGTCGACGTGGAACACCTCGCCCGGTGGGTCGAATTGCCGGAGCAGCAACACTGGCAACCGGAATATCTCGCGCATGCGCTCACGTATGCGCCTGAAGGAACGCCGCTCTCGATCTACGGTCGCGGTCCCAACTGGCTCTACGCAGCGCTGGCGCTGCACGCCGCACCGCATCCGGTCTATCTCTTCGACCCGCGCATGGGATGGGTTGCGCCGGTGACGCTCCACTGCACGCCATTGGCGACGGGGGACGCGGTTGCATGGAACATCGAACCATTTTCGACGCACACCTGGCTCGAACTGACGCCGACTCAGCCCTACCTCGACTATGACGACGTCAACGGCGCCGCGCTGCCCGCGCTCGATCCGGCGCAGGGCGTGGTGCTCAGCGGCAAACTTCCCTTCTGGCTGCTGCTCGGCGCGGCGCTCGCCTATCGCCATCACCCCTGGCTTGGCATCGTTCAGGCGCAGCAGTATGACGAGTGCGTTGTGGTGATGAGCAGGGATGCAGCGTATCAGCCGGGCGCCTGCTTCCGGTTCAGAATCGATCCGCATCACGGAACAACCATCGGGAGCATCACGCAGGAACACTAGAACCAATTATATATGAGGTCTCGAAATGGAACAACCTGCCAGGCGCGTTCTCACGGGCATATCTCTCGGCGGAGCAGGTGACGCATTTGTGAAGGCTGTTCATGGTACACTTGATGCGTTGCCGTCCCGGTCTTCCGGCGCGCGGTGAAATTGCGACGGCGGGGTTGTCTTATCTGGTAAGGAGAAAGAGATCGCTGGATATGTCACTCTGGGTGGGAAAGGAGAAGTGCATGCTCAGGTACACTGGTCATCCGCTCATCGATGTCGGCGTGGCGACTATCACTGCATTTGCCAGTAAATCTGATCCTGCTGAAGTCACCGATAAGGATCTGAACGCCATCGCCGAATACATCGAACGCGAATACAGCAAAAATCCGATGAAATCCTTTCTGACGACGGTCTTCCCCAACTCGGGTTTCGTGCAACCTGCGTTCGATAAGCAACCGGAGAAGCGCGTTGCGTATGCGCGCACTGTTCTGTTCAAATGGCACGATCAGGCGGAGCAGACGCGCAGTCGATGTGTTTTCTTCGATATGCCTGCTGCCATACGTGTTCATCGGCAGGCGATCCCGATGATCGGACCGGAGGACGGTTTCAATTTTTTTGCCGAGGGTGAGAGCGGTTTGCCGGTGTCTGGTCTGGCGTTGCTGGCGATCCATGCCTTGCCGTTGGGAAGCCTGAAGTGTGAGGGGCGCATGTTGTTCGTTCATGCCGACAGACCCGACATAACCTTTCTGTTTGCGGAACAGGCGCTTGAAGCCAACCGACGGTACCTCAATCTGAAGGCGCAGGCGGATAAGTATGATGATGTGAAGTATCCCAAAACCCAGATTATTGAGCAACTGCTGCGCGCCGAAGAGCGACGTTCCGATCTCGATCTCTGCTCGATGACCGCTTACCATATGACGAACTATGGTACGAAGCCGGGAGTAGACATCTACCATCTTCCGCTGCAGATGATGCGTTTTCTTGTACTGGCGACCGAGGCGACTCATCGCGACGCCTGGCGGCAGATTGTCCGGCGCGGTTGGGAAGGGGAGAGTGACGATCGTGATGAGTTTGGCTTCTCGAAGCGGCGCAACGTATTGTACGAGGACCTGTTTGACCTGCCGCGCGAGGCGCGGCGCTTTCTCCGCACCTACATCCTGCGAATGCCGCAGGTACAGAAGAGTAAAACCAGACACGATCCCCGCGTGACGTACAACCTGCTTACCGAAGCCGACCTGGTTTCCTGGTCACTGACAACGCTTTTTCTCAAGGAGGTGATGAACGTGGAAGAACACCGAATCGAAGCCATCCGTGTCATGGCAGACCGCCTGGCGGACTACATCGACACACAAAACGATCAGCACCTGTTTCGCACCCTTCTGTACGGCAAAAACAGCGGCAAGGACTATCAGGACCTCCGCACACGCCTGATCCGCGCGGACTATCGTGTTGCGCCATCGAGCGGACCGCTGTTTACGCTCGATGAGTTTGTGACCGTTTTCGAGAACAGCGATAACCAGTATACGTGGATTCTGGCGCGCGATCTTCTGCTCATCCGCATCATTGAGCGTCTGTACCAACGCGGTACGATCGCGCAATTGAGCGAAGTCATCAGCGCACCGCCAGAAACGCCCGATGTCGAAGAAGCGTAGTTTTCGCCGAATCAACCTGTCAGGAGGATAGCATGGCATTCATCAACGGACTGCTACTGATCGACGCACCGGCTTCCGCGCTCAACAACGCCGGTGCAGCCCCTGGCGCGCGCACTGACAACACGGTCGCCGTCAAAGCCATCCGCACGCGAACTGGCGAAACATACCCGTATGTTTCAGCGCAGGCGTTCCGCTACTGGTTGCGCACCAGTCTTGAAAACATGCCGGAAACGGGATGGCAGGCGGCGCCGATTTTTCGTGAAGAAAAAGTCGCGTACACCGACGCCAATCCAATCCGCTACTGGGATGACGATCTGTTCGGGTATATGCGGGCGCCGTCCACCAAAAAGGCGGCACGCGATGCGCGCGCCGCCGACGTTACCCGTGCGGTCGAGACACCTCTGACCGAAGGGGTGACGCTGACCCGTGCCGCTCCATTCCGTGTGAGCACGCTGGTCAGTATTGCGCCAACGACGATCACTGACGACTTTGGTACGATGTCGCGGCACGATGGCGATCCGGTCCCCCATGAGCACCAGTTCTACCGCACCACGCTCAAGGGTCTCTTCTCACTCAACCTCGACGCGTGCGGCACATTCACCTACCGACGCAAAACGGGATTCCGTCACCTCGACGATATTCGGGTCGAGGAAGCGAAACAGAAGGGGTTGATCCATCTGGAGCGGGATCAGAGTTATCGCCTGCCGCTTGATGAACGCATCCGACGCGTTCAGGCATTGCTCGAAGGTATGGCGTATCTGGAAGGCGGCGCAAAACAGACGATTCACTACACAGTGGTTGCACCGGCGGTTGTGGTGCTGGCGGTCACCCGCGGCGGCAACAATATCTTTCCGTATGTGATTGTCGAAGGGAAGGGAGAGAAGCGAGGATTGCCGGTCGTAAATATCGAAGCGTTTCAGGAGGCGCTTGAGGTATTCAAGGACGAACTCCTCTCGCCAGTCTATGTTGGATGGGTGCGCGGCTTCCACGACGATGAACGCGAAAAACTGACCGCGCTCGAACGGGTCAGGGTCAGCCATCCACGGCAGGCATTCGAGACATTGATCCAGGATCTGGGTGAGAACCCTGCATGGATGGAGTAGCCCTATGGAAACGATGCAGGCACTGCGGATCGAGGTGATCGGCGATGTCACCTCATTCCGCTACCCACATTTCATGTGGGGGGTCCAGCCAACCTTTGAAATGCCGCCGCCGGCAACCATTTATGGGCATATTTGCAGTGCGGTCGGCGATTGGATACCACCCCAGGGGTTGCTGTTCGCCTATCACTTTACCCACGAGGGAAAATTCGTCGATCTTGAACACATCCATGCGGGCGGAGGCATGGAGGCGGTTTCAACACAACGACGAAAAGAAGTGTCGGCGCGCGGAGTTTCTGATGTGTCGCTGTATGGGGAAAGCACGATCAATCCATTTCAGCGCGAACTTCTCTTCCGTCCGCGCCTGACGCTCTACCTGAACCGGCTTGATCTTGCGCCTGCGTTCCAAAGCCCGCGATACCCGGTCGTGCTCGGCAGGTCGCAGGATTTGTGCGCGTATCCGCCGCGCTCCGTCCGGATTGTGACGCTTGAGCGTCGCAATGATGTCTACTATGAGCACACGCTGCTGCCGATCAGTATGGGAGCGATGACACGACGCGGGGTTGTGCTGATGATGCCGCGCTGGCTCGATTATCGGCAGCGACGGCATCCAACCTTTGCTCAGTACCTGATGCTCAATGATCGCGTCCTTGCGTCCGACATGCAGATCATCGGCGTAACGGAGCCGGTCTGGTGCGATCCGTCAGCGCCGCAGTATCGTGGGCACAGCCGCGCCGTCGTCTGGCATCGCTTCGTCGATGAAGAGCAAACGATGCAGACGCCAGAGGAGTAAACGATGCAGACGCCAGCGCAACTGACTGCTCTTCTCGCAAAAAGCAATGGTGAGACGCTCTATGAGCACACATGGCACGTTATCGAACGTCTCGCCGATCAGATGCGTCTACGTCCCAATCTGCCATCCCACATCGGCAACCCCCGCCTGTGGCATCAACTCTATTGGGCGTGCCTGCTGCACGACTTTGGCAAGGCAGCCGACGGGTTTCAGAAAGCACTGCGCGGGAGCAACCGATGGACCCATCGTCACGAGGTCGGTTCGCTGGCGTTCCTTCCCTGGCTCTTCCCCGACGCCGGACACGAGGACTATCGCTGGGTTGTGGCGGCAATTGTGTCACACCATAAGGACGCCGACGTTATTCGCGACCTCTACAAACCTGGAGGAAACGCCGCAGGCTCACTTGCCGCCGACATTGCAGCAGCGCCACTCGATGCGCTCTGGCAGTGGCTCGATCAGGAGGCGAATGCCTGGACTCAGCGTTTAGGGTTCGATTCATACGGGGTCGAGCGCCTCAATATACGACCCCAGACTGAGGCGGTTGAACTGATCCGCAAGCATGGCGCTGCCATGATCGAGCAGGCGCTCAAGGTCTACCGGCGTTTTCTGGACGATACACCGGCGCTGCGCAAACAAGCGATCGTCACCCTGATACTGCGCGGGTTCATCATCACTGCCGATCACAGCGCTTCGGCGCATACCGGTTCGATGCCATCCCTGCCGGACATTGATTTCATGGGTGTTGTTCAGCGATTGAACTGGTCGGCAGCGAACCTCTACCCCCATCAATCTCAGAGTGCGCAGAGCCGTGGTCATACTGTCCTGATCGCGCCAACTGGCAGCGGGAAAACTGAGGCTGCGATCTTTTGGGCGTTTGGCGCGCGACCATCGCCGTCTCGGATTTTCTACATGCTGCCATTTCAAGCCAGTATGAACGCTATGCGCACCCGGCTCGACGGTATGTTCAACAATATGGTCGGTTTGCAGCATAGCCGGGCTGTCCAGGCGCTCTATCGCGTTTACGTTGAACAGGGAGATGATCCACGTTTCGCTTCACAGCGTGCTCAAGCGCAGAAAAATCGCTCAGAACTCAACTATTATCCCGTAAGGGTGCTGAGTCCATACCAAATACTGAAGGCGTGTTATCGTCTCAAGGGTTATGAAACAATCTTGAGCGATTTATGGGGAAGCGCCGTCATTCTTGATGAGATCCATGCTTATGAACCGAAACGCCTGGCATTGATCTTGGAACTTGCACGTTATCTGAGGCTCCACTATCAGGTGCGTTTCTTTGTCATGTCAGCAACATTTCCCGATCTCGTCAAGTCTGTTCTGAAAGATGTCCTTGGCGATTATTGCGAAATCTGCGCCGATCACGATACATTCCGCGCCTTTCAGCGTCACCGCCTCCACGTGCTCCCCGGCGATATGAGCAATGATCACAATACTGATCTCATTGTCAATGATGCACGCTCAGGACGATCAGTGCTTGTCTGTTGTAATACAGTCTCCCGCGCACAGGAGATGTGGCGGCGGATTCGTGATCGTTTGGGCGCTGGTGCGCATACCATTCTGCTTCACAGTCGCCTGACAGCCAGGGATCGCATTGCGCGCGAGCAGCAGGTGATTCGGGCGTGCGGTATGAACTCGCGTGATCGTAAGCCGGTTGTTCTGGTTGCCACACAGGTTATCGAGGTAAGCTTGAATATCGATCTGGATACAATCTATACCGATCCTGCCCCGCTTGAGGCGCTGATCCAGCGTTTTGGTCGTATCAATCGCAGTCGTCGGCGAGATGACGGTGGAAACCCGTTGATCGCTCCGGTTCATGTGTTTCAGGCGCCCATTCCGGAGAAAAATATGCGACCCTACGACCTGCGTCTGTTGCGCGGTTCGCTTCAGTTACTGGAAGAAAAGAATGGCAAGATCATCGATGAAGGCGCCGTGAGTGACTGGTTGAACCGTATCTATGAAACATATGCCGGGGATTACCGACAAGAATGGGATCAGGAATACGAAAATTATGCAGAAGACTTTAAGGATAGCGTCTTGCGCACTCTTGCGGCATTTCAGACTGACGAAAAACTGGAACAACTCTTCTATCAGGCTTTCGATGGCATTGATGTGCTTCCAACCCGCTTCGAGTTGGAATACTTCGATTTGATGAATACAGGACAGTTTATCGAGGCAGAGGCGCTGATGGTCAGCATTGCCTACTGGCAATACGCTATGCTTGCACAAAAGGGCAAAATACGCCCCGGTAATGCCAGATCGGGACAAGCCATTGATCGCGTGAATGTGGCGCTAACGGAGTATGACGATGACCTCGGTTTGCTGATCTTTGATGAATAACCCGGAGCCTGCCCATGAGTCTGCTGACCCATCATTTACAGTTCACGATGGTTGCTGCAACGCCGCTGGAACTCGGTGACAACGCCGGTTCAGCGGTGCGCGGCGCGCTGGTGAATGCGCTGCTGGATCGCTTCTGCGCCAACAAAGACGCACCCACCTGCGTCGATTGTCCACTCTTCAACGTCTGTCCGGTGGCAGCGCTGGTAGCGCCTATGCGTGAAACCGGCGAAACCGGCGGGGATCAGCACCCGCGTCCCTACGTCACCCGCCCGCCGCAGCCGCGCCGCTACGCCCCCGACGAGACACTGACATTCGGGTTGGGACTGTTCGGGCATGCCGCCGAACTCTTCCCCTACGTCGTCATAGCAGCCCAGGGGATCGAACGCCAGGGGTTGGGACGACGGTTGCAGGAACAGAACGGTCGGCGCGGCGGCGTGCGTCTCCTGGCGATCCATGCTGTCAACCCGCTGACCGGCGACAGACAACCGCTGTTCCAGGCTGGTCAGCAACAGGTTCAGGTTCCCGGCATTCCCATCGGACCGGCGGAGGTTGCCGCGTTTGCCGCCACCCTGCCCGAAAACCGCCTGACTCTGCGCTTCCTGACGCCGATGCGCCTGATCGATAAGGGGGGCCTGGTCAAGCGCCCGGCGCTGCGTCCGCTCATCCAGCGGCTCGGCATCCGCCTCACCGACCTGGCGGCAGCCTATGGCGACGGTCCGCTTCCCGCCGCCGACGCGCGCGCGCTCCTGCCGCTCGCCGAAAGCGCCACCCTGGAATACGACAATACCCGCTGGATCGATATTACCAGCTACTCGCGACGATCCGGCGAACGCACCCCGATCGGCGGCATGGTTGGCGAAGCCGTGTTCACCGGCAACCTGAGACCCCTGCGCGAAATCCTGGTCTGGGGCAGCCTGGTGCACGTCGGCAAAAACGCCGTCAAAGGCGATGGCTGGTATGTGGTCGAAGGTGGTTGGACGTTGAACGTTGAACGTTGAACGTTGCAAGTTTTCGATTCTCAGTTCTCAGTTCTCAGTTCCCGGTTCCCGGTTCCCGGTTCTCGGTTCTTGGTTCTCAGTTCTCAGTTCTCAGTTCCCGGTTCTCGGTTCTCGGTTCTCGGTTCTTGGTTCTCAGTTCTCAGTTCCCGGTTCCCGGTTCCCGGTTCCTGGTTCCCGGTTCCTGGTTCCTGGTTCCTGGTTCTCGGTTCTCGGTTCTTGGTTCTCGGTTCTCGGTTCTCGGTTCTCGGTTCCTGGTTCTCGGTTCTTGGTTCTTGGTTCTTGGTTCTCGGTTCTTGGTTCTCGGTTCCTGGTTCTCGGTTCTTGGTTCTTGGTTCTTGGTTCTCGGTTCTTGGTTCTTATCAAGGAGCAACGTTCATGCATCTCATCGTTGACCAGTACGGCGTGTTCGTTTCCAAGCACCAGGGGCGCATTCGCGTTGTGAAGGACAAAGAACGCCTGGCAGAGGTTCCGATCCTCCACCTGGAGCAGATCATGATCTGTGGCGATGGCATTGGTCTCAGCAGCGATGTCGTGCGCGTATGCGCAGAGGAGGGCATTCCCATCCATTTTCTCGACAGCATCGGCAACGACTACGGCGCCCTGATGCACGGCGGCATTACCGGCATGGCGCTCACCCGACGCGCACAGTTGCGCGCCGGCGACGATGAGCGTGGTCTGATGCTGGCGCAGGCATTCGCAAGCGGCAAAATCCAGAGTCAGGCGAACCTGCTGCGCTACGCCGCCAAAAACCGCAAGGAGAGCGACCCCGACCTGCACCACGACCTGATGCGCACGGCAACCGAAGTGCTCGACACGCTGCCGTCGGTGCGCGCCATGCGCGGCGTGCTCACCGAAGACACCCGCGCGGCGCTGATGGGGTTCGAGGGGATGTCCAGCGCGCGCTACTGGGCAGCCGTGGCGCGCATCATCCCCGACGACCTCGCCTGGCCCGGACGCGAGACGCGCGGCGCGCGCGACCGGTTCAACCAGGCGCTCAATTATGGGTATGGCATCCTGCAAACGCAGGTGCGCACCGCTCTGATCCTTGCCGGGCTTGATCCGCATGCCGGGTTTCTCCACGCCGACCGTCCCGGCAAGCCGAGTCTCACGCTCGACCTGATCGAAGAGTTTCGCCAGGCGGTTGTTGACCGCACCCTGATCGGGCTGGTCAACCGTCAGGTCGAGATCGGCCAGGGTGACGATGGTTTGCTCGATGCAGCGACACGCAAACGCATCGCCGAGAAGATTCTTGAGCGATTGAACAGCACTGAGCTGTATGAAGGCAAACGGCAGCCGCTGCGCCACATTCTTCAGTGCCAGGCGCGGCATATTGCCACATTCGTGCGCGGAGAACGCCCAACCTACGAACCATTCGTGATGGGATGGTGAGACCATGCGCTGCCTGCTGATCTACGACATTCCCGACGACCGTGTGCGGCAAAAGATCGCCGACGCCTGTCTCGACTACGGGCTGCAACGGATTCAATACAGCGCATTTGCAGGCAACCTGAGCCGCACCCACCAGCGCGAACTGATGACCGAAGTCAGGCGGCGGTTGGGCAAACACGCTGGCAACATCCAGCTCTTCACCTTTCCGGACGACATCTGGAACGCGCGACGTACTATCGAACAGGGGGGAGAATCATGAATGACCCGACCTTCGAGGTGACCGACCTTCGTCAATGGGCATACTGTCCGCGAGTGGTCTACTACCAATACTGTCTGCCCGACATCCGCCCGGTCACCAGGCT
>Ga0209162_1003927_pt1 | contig 11542 bp, 11 predicted proteins | sample YNPNPMetaG_FD_187121 | JGI IMG/M metagenome (GOLD analysis project Ga0209162, IMG submission 187121) | Anoxygenic and chlorotrophic microbial mat microbial communities from Yellowstone National Park, USA - YNP NP MetaG (SPAdes) (version 2) ...
GAGGCCTTCTTGTACCTCTTGGCCACCTCTTGGGTGATCCTCTTCCTGGTCACGAGGTCCAACCTCAACTTTCTCACCCCCCGGTAAATATTTCCTCCGAGGGGATTTTCGGCGCCTTGCTTCGAGTAGATTTTCATTTTGAGGCAACGAATCCGTTTCGTGTAGAAAAATCATGATTCAATTCGATTGCTTTATCTTTCGACAGGCAGGTGCTATATTCGGGATGAATGGCTGAAGGGGCGATCAACCTGCTACCAGCACTTTCGCATCTTCCTCAAAATGCGCAGGCCAAAAGGAAAGGGAGTCGAGATGGGCCGAAGATGCCATGATGCGAGGATCTCCGGGATGCTGGCTAGCGCAATCATCACTGCGTCGCTGCTCCTATTGATGCTCTCCCCGCTTGTTCCCTATCTCCCTTAAGGAACGCCCGTGCCGCGGTGGGGTCCATCGCGTGGTGCTCTGCCGGCGGGGCGAGAATGCAAGGGAACCGGGGAAGCTGCAGGCTGGATGGGGTGGAAGGACTGGGGCACCCGGACGGGGGCACCTGCATGAGCGCCGATGGCGCCTACGAGGTCTTCTCCTCCGCCGTGGACAGCCAGGTGCCGGGCGACACCGACGGCTACATCAGTGTCTTCCGCTCCGCGCCCATGGAACACACCTGGCCCACCTGGTACTTCGCCGAGGGCTACACCGCTGACGGATTCAAGACCTGGATCCTGGTGCAGAACCCCAACCCCGGAACGGCGAGAGTGAACTTGTTTCTGGACACCATCGAGGGCCGGGAAATCCTCCCGGAGCCGCAGGGAATCCTCGTGCCCGCCTACTCCCGCATCTCCTTCGACCTGGGCAGCTACATCGTCAGGTACAGCGTTGCCACCGTCGTCAGTTCGGTGGATGGCATGGTCGTCTGCGAAAGGGCCTTGTATAGAGGGGGCCGCGCCTGGGCCCACGACTCCATCGGATCCACCCAGCCCGCCTCCCTCTGATACCTGGCCGAGGGGTGCACCGCCAGGGGCATGGAGACCTGGTTGCTTATCGAGAACCCCCTAGCCGGGGATGTCGAGGCGAATATCACCATGCAGACCGACGCCGGTCTCATCGCCCATGATGAGCTGCAGGGCTACATCCTGCCAGCTCATTCCCGCAGCACCTTCAAGCTGAACGACCACATCCCGGAGACCTATAATGTCTCCACCACGGTGGAGGTAAGGGGAGAAGGGAGGATCGTGGTGGAGCGGGCCATGTACGGGGGTGGTAGCACCTGAGCCCACGATTCCATCGGCTATTCACCACCTATTGATTAACCCACCTCCCATCGGGGCCAGACACAAACCTCCAATATCTCCAATCGGGGCCAGGCCTCTATCGAGGATCATAGAAGGATCGGGGTTTGGAACCTGCGGCAGAAGGGATGTCAATTTTCAAGACCTGACCCCGGCTGACCGCGGATGATGCCGCTCATCCCCATCGGGGAGACGTCTGCTATCATGGATAAGTGTCGCTTGGAGGAAGGAGATGCCTTGCACGAGCTGTCGGTCACCGAGAACATCATCGACATCTGCCTGCGCCACGCCCAGAAGCACGGGGCCAGGCGCATCGTCAGGATAAACCTGGTGCTGGGGGAGCTGACGGGGATCGTAGACCAGTGCATCACCTTCTACTGGGAGATGCTGGCCAAGGACACCATCGCCGCGCAGGCGGAGCTGGTCTTCCGCAAGGTGCCGGTGGTGGCGCGTTGCCGGGAATGCGGAAAGGAATACCGGCCCGAGGATCTTCAGCTGACCTGCCCGGCTTGCGGGTGCGACCGGGCCGAACTGGTATCCGGCCGCGAGTTCAGGGTCGAGTCCATCGAGGTTGACTAGGGGGTCGGTAAAACATGGAGATAGAGGTCCTGGAGGGGGTCTTCGATGCCAACGAGGAGCTGGCCCGCAAGAACCGGGATCGCTTCCGCGAAGCGGGGGTCTACGTGGTGAACCTGATGGCCAGCCCAGGCGCCGGCAAGACCTCCCTGGTACTGCGGACGGTGGAAGGGCTGCGGGACCGCCTCTCCATCGGGGTCATCGAGGGGGACATCGCCTCGCGGGTGGACGCGGAGAAGCTGAAGGCGGCGGGCGTGCCGGTGGTCCAGATAAACACGGGAGGAGCCTGCCACCTGGACGCCAACATGGTCTCCCTGGCCCTGCCCCACCTGGACCTGCCCTCCCTGGACCTGCTGATCATCGAGAACGTGGGCAACCTGGTCTGCCCCGCCGAGTTCCAGCTGGGAGAGAACCTCAAGGTGATGATGCTCTCGGTGGCCGAAGGTGACGACAAACCGCAGAAATACCCCCTGATGTTCAGCCAAGCGCACGTGCTGGTGGTCAACAAGATCGACCTGCTGGGCCTGGGGGATTTCGACCCCGGCGCGGTGCGGGAGACGGTCAGGGGGATGAACCCGGACATAACCATCTTCGAGGTGAGCTGCAGGAGCGGGGAGGGGCTTGAGGGATGGTGCTCCTTCCTCTATGACAGGGTGAAGGGTTGAGAGGAGCAGCCGTGACCCCGGCGGGGCCCGCCGCGGCCCCGTTCTTTTAGGGGTGGGGAGAGGAGGAGGGATGAGCGGGGGAGCGCTGGCGGGCTTGCTGGGGGGGATCATCGGGGGTTCCATCGGTCTGGCGGGGGGCATCATCGGGACCTACTTTTCCATACACAACACCAAGACGGCGGAGGAGCGCCGCTTCGTCATCCGTTGGGCGGTCGCTTTCTGGGCGGTCGGGCTGGCCTTGGCCGCCCTGCTGGTGCTGGGCCTGACCCACGTGATCAGCATCGTTTTCTACTGGGTGGCTTTCATGGCAATGGCTATAGGTTTGGGACCTGCCATCGCCCTCAGCAACCGCCGTCAGGCCAAGCTGCGCGAGGAGGGCACGCCTCTTGAGCCTCCTGCATGAGGTCGTCTTAACGCGATGGACTTCCCGCCCCAGGCCCCTTAAGCCTTGCGTTTGGGGGCCGAATTCCCTTTAGACTGGCCCTCCGACCTTCTGCCCGAGGGCGGCTTTTTCGCCGCGGCGACCTTGCCCTTGGGCTTCCCGGCCCTCTTCCCGACCCTTTCGCCCCCGCAGCGTTCTTGCAGCCAGGCCACGATCTTGGGGGCCAGCTCCTTCTGGGAGTGCCCGCTGACGTAGATGCCGATGTGGCCGCCCGGGAAGGCGTAGAGGGTCTTGTCCTTCGAGCCCACCAAATCGTTGAGGGGCACTGAAGAGGCCGGCGGGACCAGGTGGTCCTCGGTGGCGTAGATGTTCAGCAGGGGCATGGTGATGCGCTTCAGGTCGACCCGGCGGCCGCCTATCTCCAACTCCCCCTTAACCAGCTTGTTCTGCTGGTAGAGGTCCTTGAGGAACTTGCGGTAGGCCTCCCCCGCCTGGGCCGGCGAGTCGAATATCCAGTGCTCCATGCGCACGAAGTTGGCCACGGTGGCCGGGTCGTCCAGATTGTCCATCAGCCCCACGTACTTGTCCACCATCAGCTGGAAGGGTTTGAGCATGAGGAAGCCGATGTTCATGAACTCGCCTGGGATGATCCCCATCACGTCCACCATGCGGTCGATGTTCATGTGGCGGCTCCACACGTTGAGCAGCCCGTCGGTGGTATGGAAGTCGATGGGGGTTACCATGGTGATGAGGTTGCGCACCTTCTCCGGGTAAAGGGCGGTGTAGATGGTGGAGAAGGTCCCTCCCTGGCACACGCCCAGCAGGTTGATGCTCTCCTGCCCGGTGGCCGCGCGCACGTAGTCGACAGCGTCGTTCAGATATACGTCGATGTAGTCCTCCAGGGTGAGGTAACGGTCCCCGTGGTCGGGGTACCCCCAGTCGATTATGAAGATGTCCAGGCCCCGCCCCACCAGGTTGCGGATGAGGCTGCGGTCGGATTGCAGGTCCATCATGTACTGGCGGTTGACCAGGGCATAGCAGATGAGGATGGGGACCGGGCAGGACAGCGGCCCCTCCTGGATATAGTGATATAGCTTCATCTTGTCTTCCTGGAAGACCAACTCCTTGGGGGTGGGCTCCAGGTCCACCTCCGGCAGGGTCATCAGCACCTCCAGGCCCTTGACCAGCTTGCGGCTGACCTCCTCCAGTTCCTGCAGGAAGAACTTGGGGTCGATGAATTCCCGGAGCATGCTCACTGCCTCCCTTCTTCCAGGTCCGCCCGCGCATCCCCCTTCAGCTCCGCCAGCTCCTTCCTCAGGGAACGCACCTCCTTGCGCAGGTCGTAAACGGTCTTGTAGAGGCTGTCCATCTCGCTGCGGTTGGGGAAGGGCAGCTCCTTGGTCGCTTCCTCCAGAAACTTGCGGTAACTCTCCCGGAAGTTCATCCCCCGTTCCACCAGGCGCCCCAGCAGCCGGGCGAATTCCTCGGTACGGAAGATCTCGATGTAGACCTCTTCGTTGGTCTGCCACCATATCCGGTAGAGCTCGCGGAAACTGGAGGGACCGCCGTCATCGGAGGACAGGGCCTCGGCCAGCTTGGCCTGCAGCCGCTCCATCCCCTTGCGGCTCCCTTCCCCCAGGGCGGCGTAGAAATCGGCCAGGGCCAGGTTGAACTCCACCAGGTCGTCCAGGGCCTTGCCGAACTTCTCCACCGTTTCCCGGTAGTATCCCATGGCGGGCATGCGGATGAGGCGGCCGAAGCTTTCCTCGTAGGCGCGGCGCCATTCCTCGTAGGCTTCGGTCAGGCCCTCGATTCCCTGCGCTTCCCCGCGCATCATCTTTCCCGCGCCGCTGATCATCAGATCTATCCAGGGGGACCAGAAGTGGACCGCCTCGTCCACCAGCAGCCGGTAGGCGTCGCCGGAGTAAAGTTCCGCCATCCACTGCAGGGATTCGGGAAGGGCCGACCCGAAGATGCCCTTGACCATCTCCTCGTATCCCTGCGACCACTTGTGGAAGAGCTCGTCGAAGAGGCGGGAGTCGAGCTGCCCGCCCGCCGCCCTCTCCTGGAGTTCCCGGAGGAAATCGGACCACCAGGCGTACAGGCGCATGTAGGTCTCGGCGCTGGAGAGCATGCGGGCGAAGGCGAGGGGGCCGTCGCCCGGCTGCGCCGCGGGGAAGCGGCGCATCAGCTCCTGCAAGTATTCGAGCCACTGCCGGAAGATGTCCCCGGCCGCTCCGGCCTCGTCGCCCTCCTCTCTGCCCGCTCTCGACCCTTTTCCAGCCCCGGGGGCGGGAGCGGCGGCCCGCGCCCAGGCCTCCATCCAGCGCCGGAAGATGTCCCCCTGCATGGAGGGCCACCGGCCCATGAAATCCATCCAGGGATTTCCCGTTCCTTCCATGGCTCCCATCCTTTCCCGGGCCTCGAGGACCATTGAACCGCCTGGCCTTGATCCAGGCGGAATCAGGCCTTCTCAGCCACGAGTTCTTCCATCCTGCGCAGCCCCTCCTCCAGGGTCCGCCGCATCTCCTCCCTGCCCTTGCGCATGTTCTCCATCCATTCCAGAAAGGCCTTCTCCCCCTCTTTCTGCATGCTGCCGCCCTGCTCCAGCAGCATCCTCCAAAGCCTCTCCAGCTGGTCCTGGAGGGAATTCATGGCGTCGAAGGTCATGCGCATCCCCGCATGCATACTCTCCAGCATCATCTTCTGCAGGGTTTTGGGGTCCATCACCGCTCCTTTCCTCTCGGCATCCGGCAGCTTTCGGGTAGGATGTTACCCCATCGGGGGTGGCTTAAAACCAGGGAAGGAACCGGCGGCAGGCGCGCCATGAGGCCGGGTGGCGCTGGGAGGGTTTTCCAAAGCGTCCGGCAGGCGGAACAGAACGCCTTTTCCTCGCGGATTGAGGGTGGGTGGGGGTATAATCGACGGAGGTGGCCAATGGATCCCCTAAAGGAAAGGAGCGCGAAGATGGCCTTCTGCTCCCACTGCGGAAACCGGCTCTCGCCAGATGCATTGACCTGTCCCCGCTGCGGGGCCGAGACCCCCGGGGCAGGCGGCGCGGCGGAAACCATTCCGGCAGCCGGTGCGGCGGAGGCTGCTCCGGAAACGACCCTTCCCCCTTCCGGAGCCGGCGTGACCCCTCCCCCGGGACCGACACCGCCCTCCCCGGAAAGCAGCGCCTTCCTTCCTCCCGGATCACCTTACCCGGCAGGACCGGCGGTGCCCCCCTCACCTCTCCCAACCGGCTTCCCTCCCCCCACGGCGGTCGGTAAGCGGACCAGCGGCATGGCCGTCGCCTCCCTCGTGCTCAGCATCGCGGGCTTCCTCTGCCTACCGGTCATCGGGCCCATCATCGGCATCATCCTGGGCATCGTGGCCAAGGGGCAGATAAAGCGGGAGAGCGGCCGCCTGGAGGGGAGCGGACTGGCCACGGCGGGCATCGTCGTCGGGGTGGTCGCCATAGTCTTGACCCTGGCCGTGGCAGTGCCGGTCGGCATCGGGATATACAACTACGTCAAGGGGCCCTTTGATGCCACCAACCGTTTCCTGCAGTACGTGCACGACAGTGAGTACGACGCCGCTTACGGCATGCTGCACCCGGATTCCCCCCTCAAGAGATCCTCGCTGAGCGAGTTCCGCTCCAAGCTGACCAAGGATTTCAAAGGACTTGATGAGTGGAACGCCAACTCCTTCAAGACCAGGGCCAGCGGGGGAGAGACCGTGACCATCGTCAAGGTCGACATCAACCCCAAAGGGGCGGCCATCGAAAAAGCCGAGTTCTCGCTGCGCAAGTTCGAGGGGGATTGGTACATCTACGATTACATGAAAGACTGATAAGGACGGTCCCGGCTGGGGATCCCACGGCTGCCGGGAGTGGCGTCGGCGGGGTTCAAGATTTCCTCGGGCGGGGCCGATTCCATCATTGAAGGCGAGAATGCGGGCTCAACAGCATGGAAGTCCCCAGCGGACCGGGAGGGTCGCATGAAAAGGGAAGGGAAGAGTTCCGGGCCCGTCATCCTCGCCTTATCGTCCTTCCTCATCATCCACCTCGCCCTTCTCTCCCTCCCCCCCGCGATGGGTGACGAGGAGACCGGGCCATCTTGGCACTCGTTCGTTTTCTCCCTGGCGCGGGAGGACCCCGTCTTCCTCGCGGCGGCGGAGAAAGCCGTCAGGTCGCTGCTGCCCGCCGGCTCGTCCTGGGGCGGGGTGGAGCGGCTCTTCGGCAGGGTCTTCCGGCTCCGACTCCCGTCACCCTTGTCTTCCTCCGCCGTCCTCAGCTTCCTGCGGGGCTCGCCTTCGGTGGATTACGCTGAGGAGGACCGGCTGCGGCATTCCCTGGAGGCCCCCGACGATCCCTATTACGGGCAGCAGTGGCACTTCGGCTCCATCCGCGCGGAAGAAGGATGGGAGGTGACCCGCGGCTCTGACTCGGTGACCATCGCCGTCATCGACACCGGCGTCGATCACAACCATCCCGACCTGGCCGGCCGGGTCACCGCGGGTTACGACTACGTCAACGGCGATGGCGACCCCTACGACGACAACGGCCACGGGACCCACGTGGCCGGGTTGGCGGCGGCGGCCACCGACAACGGCATCGGGGTGGCCGGGGTGGACTGGAACGCCCGCATCCTCCCCCTGAAGGTGCTGGATTCCTCTGGCAACGGTTACGACTCCGACATCGCTTCGGCCATCCGTTACGCGGCGGACAGCGGAGCGCAGGTGATCAACATGAGCCTGGGCTCCTCCACCTCCTCCTACACCCTGCAGAGCGCCGTTAACTACGCTTACGGCAGGGGTGTGACCATCGTGGCGGCGGCCGGCAACGACGGTTCGGGGAGCGTTTCCTATCCCGCCGCCTACAACGGGGTCATCGCCGTGGGAGCCATTGACAGCGGCGACAGCAAGGCAGACTTCTCCAACTACGGGAGCAAGCTGGACCTGGTGGCCCCGGGGGTCAGCGTTTATTCCACCTATGCGGGGAGCCGCTACCAGAGCATGAGCGGCACCTCCATGGCCTCTCCCATCGTGGCGGGATCAGCCTGCCTGGTGCTGGCCGCTTTTCCCTCGCTCTCAGGCAAGCCCGATGAAGTGGCCTCCAAGCTCACCTCCACCGCCTCGGATCTGGGCAGCGCCGGCTTCGACGAATACTACGGATACGGCAAGGTGAATTTGGCGGCGGCCCTGGAGGGAGGTGGGCCGGAGCCGCCGCAGCCCCCAAAGCCGCCTCCTCCCGCTGAAGACGAGCTTGATTCCATCAGCGGCGGCCGGACCTCCTGGTACCTGGCGGAGGGCTACACCGGCCCCGGATTTTCCACCTATCTTCTGTTGGAGAACCCCAATACCGCGGAGGCCCAGGTCACGCTGGAAGCGGTCACCTCCTTGGGGGAATACCACACCATGGACCTGGGGCTGCCGGCCCATTCTCGCACCACCTTGTGCCTGAACAGCTACTGGCCGGAGCGGGAGGTCTCCACCCACATCGAGGTGAGCAATGGGGTGGGCATCCTGGTCGAACGCTCCATGTACTTCAACAACGGGAACTATGAGGGAGGGCACATCGTCGCTGCCACCTCCTCTCCCTCAACATCGTGGTACTTCGCGGAAGGCTACACCGGGCCTTCCTTCGATGAATGGATACTAGTTCTCAACCCCCAGCCCTTCTCCCAGCAAGCGCTGCTGCGCATGCTCACCGGGAGCGGGGACATCCTGGAGTTCTACTACACCCTTCCGGCGGTTTCCCGCTTCACCATCCACGTCAACGACCTGGTGCCGGACCAAGAATCTTCCGCCCACCTCATCACCGACTACCCGGTGGTGGCCGAGAGGGCCATGTACTTTGACTACGAGGGGGTTAGCGACGGACATGCCAGCATGGGCTGCACTCAGCTCTCTTCCACCTGGTACTTCGCAGAAGGATACACCGGCCCGGGATTCGACGAATGGCTGCTCATACTCAACCCATACTATTACTACTCGGTCGACGCCCAAATGGAGTTTTTCTTCTCCGACGGCACTTCAACCTCTCGCACCTTCGAACTCCCGCCGGCATCCCGCAACACCTTCAAGATAAACGACATCGTGGGCTCCCGCGATGTGGCTGTCAAGGTGACCACGCCCCCCGATTTCCCGGTGCTGGCCGAGAGGGCCATGTACTTCCGCTACGCGGGCCGCTGGGGCGGCGGGCACGGGGCCCTGGGGGTTCCCGCTGCCTCGACCACCTGGGGGCTGGCCGAAGGATACCGTGGCCCCGGCTTCGACACCTGGGTCATGGTGATGAACCCCGGGGAAGCGGCCTCCTCCACCGCCATCTACCTGCTCTATCCGGATGGCACCCACGATTTCCTCGCCTATGACATCGCGCCGCATTCCCGCTTCACCCTCCTGGCCGATGAAGTCGCCCGGCAGGAGGAGTTCTCGGTGGTGGTGGACTCGGCCAACGACCAGCCGCTGGTGGTGGAGAGCTCCCTGTATTTCGGGCAGGGTGGCTGTGACGGCGGATCCTGCGAGGCGGGCATCCCCCTGGACCACCTTTGAGCCCTTCTTCACCTGAGCGCGCCGGGGGACTGGGCTCGCTGACCGACGGCTCCCCGCTTCTACTGGTTGTTTTTCTGGAACAGGGCTGCCAGGGATGAGCCCCACCGCAGGTCCCGGCGGCGCAGGACTTTCGCCTCCGCCGCTCCCAGCAGGGAAAGTGCAGCGTTGGCGCCGGGGAGGATCGTCTCCATCTGCTGGCGAAACTTTCCTTTGCCCCGGATGAGGTCCCCGCGCCTCATGTATAGGCGGACGACCGGATGGGCCAGTGAGGCATAGCGGGTCAGGCGCACCACTCCCATCCCGTTGACCGCGGCCAACGCTCTCAATTGGGCCTGGGAATATCGTCGGAGGTGGCCGCAGAGGCAGTCGAAGGAGCTGTACAGGCGGGGTCCGGCGGGCAGGGTGACCAGAACATAACCGCCGGTGCGGGTCACCCGGACCAGCTCACTGAAGGCCAAGGCGTCCATGCGCACGTGCTCCAGCACATCCAGGCAGGTGACCAAGTCGAAGGTGCAGTCCTCGTAAGGGAGATTGCAGGCGTCGGCCAGCCTGGTCCGCTGAAATCCCCGGCGGGCACAGTATTCAAGCGCCTCCTCCGCGCAGTCGCACCCCTCCGCCTCACCGTAGGAGGACAGGAAGCGTAGATTGCCGCCGGTTCCGCAGCCCACGTCGAGTATGCGGGCGCCGGGGGAGAGCTCCGCCTCCTTGAGCACTTCCCGGAGGACGGCCCGGCGGGTGCGGAACCACCAATGCTCCTCTTCCCTCTCGTAGATGCTCCCGTAGGCCTCGCTGCGCAGTTTCATCCGTGCCGGCCTCCTGCCGCACCGCCTTTCCGTTCCGGCCCTGCCCGGATTTCAAGTATAATTCACTCTGTCCGGTACCACACGCATCAACTTCGGGGCAGGGACGCGAAAACGCCACAGCCGGTCCGGGGGAAGGCAGTTCTGTCGCTGGAAAACATGAGGGGGTTGGAGAGGATGGAGAAGAACTTCAATTACTGGCCTAAGGGCGTTCCCCGCAACCTCAACTACCCGGAGATACCCGTCTGCGAGATATTGCGCTCCTCGGCCCGCCAGTGGCCCTGGCGCAACGCCATCATCTTCGGCGGCATGGAGATGACCTACGCGGAGCTGGACCAGCTCTCCGACCGTTTCGCCAACGCCCTCCATTCGCTGGGGGTGCGGAAAGGCGACCGGGTGGCCATCCATCTGCCCAACTGCCCCCAATTCGCCATCGCTTACTTCGGGCTGCTCAAGGCGGGGGCGGTCTTCGTGCCCTTGAGCCCCTTGCTGGCCGAACGCGAGCTCTCTTTCCAGCTCAAAGACTCCGGGGCGGAAACCTTTGTCGGCTTGGACATCCTCTACGGGGCTCCCCGCAACGTCATGGCGGATACGCCGGTCAAACGGGTCATTTTAACCAGTTTGGCCGACGTCTATCCCGCTGTCACCGCCCCGGCCAAGCTGCTCTCCCGCCAGCCCTTCGAAGAGGGTGTGCTGGATTTGTGCGAGCTGCTGGCCTCCCATCCCCCCGAGGCCCCGGAGGTGTCCTTCGAGCTGAAGAAGGACCTTGCTCACATCGCCTACACCGGGGGGACCACCGGCACGCCCAAGGGGGTCATGCTCACCCACGCCAACATCATCGCCAACTGCTGCCAGTTCGCCACCTGGTTCGGGGGAGGGGACATCCACTATGAGGACGGCGTCCTCAAGGTGAGGAGGATGGAGGGCGACAGCCCGGACGACCACCCGGTGCGCCTGGCCGCGGAGATCTCCCTGGTGGTGGTGCCGTGGTTCCACGCCATGGGAGTGCTGGCTTACCTGGCCATGCAGCTGATGGCCGGGCTGACCCTGGTGGTCTTCCCCCGTTTCGACCCCGAGGAGTACCTGCGGGCCATCCCCAAATACCGGGCCACCGTCTTCGGCGGGGCGCCTCAGCTCTTTGTCCCCCTCACCGAGCATCCCCTCTTCCCGGAGACGGATATGTCCGAGATACGCCTGGTGGCCTCGGGGGCCGCCCCCATCCCCCTGCACCTGTTGGAGACCATGCTGAGCAAGATAGGCGGAGTGGTCTGTGAGGCCTACGGCCTCTCCGAGGTGACC
>Ga0209162_1003929_pt1 | contig 11540 bp, 13 predicted proteins | sample YNPNPMetaG_FD_187121 | JGI IMG/M metagenome (GOLD analysis project Ga0209162, IMG submission 187121) | Anoxygenic and chlorotrophic microbial mat microbial communities from Yellowstone National Park, USA - YNP NP MetaG (SPAdes) (version 2) ...
TGGCGTTGCGGCGGTCGTGGGGTATGAGGCGCCGCGTGCCTTGTGATCCGTGGCCTCCGTGCTCTCCGTGTCGGGCTGGTGCACGACACGGATGTGGCCACGGATGAGGACGCAGAGAAGGGGGAGGAGTTGACTGATACCATCACATCGGCGATGTTGTATATCGGCACGTACACAAGCACCGCATCCTCTTTCGGCCGGCGTTCCGAAGGCATTTATCGCTTCCGGTTCGACGCAACGACCGGCGCACTGACGCCGGCCGGCGTGACGACCGGCATCGCCAACCCGACCTGGCTGGCGCTTCATCCGAGCAGTCGTTTCCTGTACGCGGGAAGCGAGGTGCGGGAGCACGGCCAACGGTCGGGCGGCGCGGCCGTGGCGTATGCCCGCGATGCGGCGACCGGCGAGCTCACGCACATCAACGATGAGCTGACGGGCGGCGCGGGGCCGTGTCACCTGAGCCCCGACCCGAGCGGCCGGCTGCTGATGGTCGCCAACTACGCCAGCGGCAGCCTCACCGTTTTCGGGGTGCGGCCGGACGGCGGCCTGGAACCGGCGTCGCAGATCATCCAGCATGCCGGCTCCGGGCCCGTGGCCGATCGCCAGGAGGGACCGCACGCCCATTGCATCGTGCCCGACCCGACCGGCCGCTTCGCGCTGGCCGCCGACCTGGGAATCGATCAAGTGCTGGTTTACCGGATTGACGCCGAGGGAAAGCGCCTGGTGCCGGCCGATCCGCCATTTGTTGCGTTCACCCCGGGTGCCGGGCCGCGACACATCGCGTTCCACCCCACCGGTCGGTGGGTCTACGTCACCGGCGAGCTGAACTCGACCCTGACGATCTTCTCCTGGGATAGCGAACGGGGACGGTTGGAGCCGATACAGGTCGTCTCTACCCTGCCGGAGGGGTGGACGGGGACGAACTATCCGGCCGAGGTGACGGTTGCTCCGTCCGGGCGCTTCGTTTACATGTCGAACCGCGGGCACGATAGCATCACCATCTTCGCGGTGAATGCGGTCACCGGCAAGCTGACGCCGGTCGGCCACGAGCCGACGCAGGGCGCCTTCCCCCGCCATTTTGCCCTGGATCCGACTGGCGCGTTCCTGGTCGCGGCGAATCAGAACAGCGACAACGTAGTCGTCTTCCGCGCGGACGCCGAAACCGGCCGGCTCACGCCGACCGGCCACACCGTCACCGTGCCGATGCCCGTATGCGTGCGCTTTGCGCGGTAGAATCATGCGCATAGATGCTCACGTCCATTTCACCCCGCCCGAGATGGCGGCCGACTTGGCGACCTTCGCCGAACAGGAGCCGTATTGGGGCCTGCTGGTGGCCGGGGACGCGGCCAACCACAGCGTACAGGGTTGGGCCACGCCGGAGCGGATGATCGAAGATATGGATCGGGCCGGCATAGACCGGGTGATGTTGATGGGCGAGTACCGCCAGCGCCACGAAGCGTGCGTCGAGCGCAACGACCAGGCGCTGGCCCTCTTGCGTCGCTGGCCCGATCGCATCTGCGCGTTCGCCGTCGTGCAGCCGAAGGCCGGCCGCAAGGCGCTCGATGAGCTGGCGCGCTGTCTGGACGCGGGGATGGCGGGCGTCGGCGAGCTGGGCCCCTACGGGCAGGGCTATACCCTGGACGATCCCGACTTCCTGCGCCTGGTCGAGGCGTGCATCCGCCGCGACGCGCCGATCAACCTGCACGTCAGCGAGGAGATCGGCCACTTCTACCTGGGCAAGAGCACGACGCCCCTCTTGCACTACTACCGCCTGGCGTGTCGCTACCCGGAGCTCAAGCTGATCCTGGCGCACTGGGGCGGCGGACTGCTCTTCTACGAGCTGATGCCCGAGGTGCGACGCAACCTGCGCAACGTCTGGTACGACACGGCCGGGTCGCCGCTCCTCTTTCCGACCACAGCGATCTTCAAGGTCGCGCTTGAGTGCGTGGATCACCGCAAGCTGCTCTACGGCTCCGACTATCCGCTGTTGATCTACCCGCGGCGGCAGACGACACCCGATTTCCGGCCGTTCATCGCCGAGATCGAGGCGCTGGGGTTGCCGACGGAGGTGTACGAGGACATCATGGGGCGCAACGCGGCGCGGCTCCTCGGACTGGCGCCGGCCGACGAGGCCGTTCCGGCGTCGGCCCGTCGGCCGGCGCGCAACGCGGTCATCACCGAGATCGAGCCGGAGCCGGGCATGACCATCAGCGGGCTGATGGCCGTGAGTGCGGTGGCCCAGGCGTGGCCGGCCACGCAGGCGGTGTTCGAACGGTACGGCATCCCGTGGCGCGATAGCCCCGTGCCCTACTGGGAGCCGATCGTCCAGGCGGCCGCCGCGCGCGGCTTGGGGCCGACGGCGCAACGGAAGTTGCTGGATGATCTGAACGCGGCCGTCGGCGACGACGGATGATGGATGTCATACGGAGCTCACCTTGCAACCACCGATAAACTGCGCTATCGCTTGTTGCCGTACATTTACTCGCAGGCCGTCCTCTCGGCGCGCAGCGGCCTCCCTCTTGTCCGGCCGATGGCGCTGGCGTTCCAGGACGATCCGACGACGCGGCGGCTCGACCTCCAGTACATGTTCGGCGAAGACATCCTGGTCGCGCCGGTCTTCCGTCCCGATGGCCGTTGCCAGGTCTACCTGCCGGCCGGCGAATGGGTGGATTTTTGGACGCATGAAGTCGTGCGCGGCCCGGCCTGGCTGAACGTGACGGCCGCGCTTGACACCTTGCCGCTCTGGGTGCGCGGGGGCGCTATCCTGCCCTGGGGGCCGGAACAGGATTTCGTAGATCAGAAGCCGTTGGATCCGTTGACGATCGAGCTGTACGCGCCGGGAGCTGAAGGAAGCTGCGTCATCTATGACGAGGATCGGCCGGAGATCACGGTCGGGTATCGCCGGCCGCAGGAAGATGGGCCGGAGGCCGGCGCCGACCTGATCGTCGCCATCTCGCCGACGGCCGGCGAGGTCGAGCTGCTCTGTCGCGGGGCGGCGCTCCGTTCGGCGCGGGTGAACGGCGCCTACGCCGCGTTGACCGCCGCGGGCGGGCTCCGCTTCGACGGCCGCGCCGGCAGCGTCGTACACCTTATGTTGGATTGAGGCGCACGGTGGGTCTATTCCGTCCCCTGCGGCGCCTGGGCCAATGGGATTAAGGCGCGCAGGAGGGGCTCGTTCCACGCGCGCCGGGTCGGATCGTAAACGCCGAACCCCGCGCAAAACTCCCAATAGGCCCAGCTCATGCCGAGGCTTTCGGCCTGGCGGGCGACGAAGCTCGTCCAGCGCACGCGCGACGCCATGTCCGCCTTGCTATACGCGCCGAACTCGCCCAGATAGAGGGGCCGGTCATGCGTCGCGGCCCACGCGGCCGCGCGTGCGAGATCGCGCGTCACCGCCTGCTCTTCGGTCGCCGAACCCCGCCACTGCGTGCCGAGCCAGCGGTCGCTGCCCTGCACCCATTCCGCGCCCTGATGCGTGAATTGGAACGGGTTGTAATAGTGCACGGTGACGATGAGGCGTCGGTCGTCGGCCGGCAGCTTGAGCCGGGGAAGCGCATCAACGTTGTTCCAGTTGGTCGGGCCGATGATCACCTCGCGCGTCGGGTTCGTCTCTCGCACCACGGCGAGACCGGCTGTCAGCAGCTCGTTCCAGGCATCGGCATCGAGCTTGCCGTTCGGTTCGTTCAGGAGTTCGAACCGCAGATCGGGCGGATAGGCCCGGTAGTGGTCGGCGATCTGCCGCCATAGCGCCAGAAAGCGGGCCCGATGGCCGGCCGGATCGGCGATGAGCTCCTCGTAGTGATGCATGTTGATCACCGCGGCCAGGCCACGCGCGAGCGCCTGTTCGACCGTCCAATCCACGCGCCCAAAGAACGCCGGGTCAATGGTGTATGGTTCGGCGGCCAGGGCATGGGCCGACCAGCGAATCGGAATGCGCACCGAGTCGAAGCCGGCATCGCGGATGAGGTCGAAGTATTCCTCTCGCAACACCACGCCCCATTCCCCTTCGCGCGGGGCTTCCAGCGCGTTGCCCAGGTTGACGCCGCGACCGAGGCCGGGCCTTGTCACGCGGGTCGGGGCCGGCGATGCCGCCGTGGGCTCCAATCGTTTCTCGCTCACCGTGCAACCCGCGGCAAGCAGGAGCAGGCCCGCCCCCACGATAAGCCGCAAACCGGGTTCGAGCGCAGTAGAGCGCAAAGGCCAGATTTTTCTCATACGCAGAAAGTCCACTTTCGGGTTTGAGGGCCGGCAACCCTCGTCTGAAGCTCCGATTCATTCAGAAGACCCGTCGGCCGCCAACGCCCGGATGATGCGGGCATCGGTCGCGGGGAACGCCAGGTCGCGCCATTCGTCGGCCGTGGCCCAGCGCACGGCCGCGCAACGCAACGGCTGCGCCTGGCCGGCAACGATCTGACAGCGGAACGCGTACAGGGTGAGACGAAAATGCGTGTAGGCGTGCTCGATGCGAGCCACCGCCGCGCCGGGACGCACTTCGACGCCGATCTGCTCGCGAATCGTGCGTCGGAGGCCGGCTTCCGGCGTCTCATCTTCCTGCAACACGCCCCCCGGAAAGCCCCACAGGCCGCCGAGCAGTCCCCGCGCCGGCCGGCGGATCAACAGAAGCGCGCCCTCGCCATCGGCGATGACGCCGGCTACAGCCGTGTGATGGGGTAGTTGCGGCCTGCTGCGCGCGACGGGACGTTCGGCTTCGACCCCCCGCGCATGGGCCAGACAGAGATCCGCCACCGGGCAGGTCGCACACGCGGGTTGGCGAGGAGTGCAGATCAACGCGCCGAGCTCCATCAGCGCCTCGTTCAAGGGACCCGCTTCGTCGTCGGCGACCGCTTCGACCAGGGCCGTCGCAAGCTGCCAGAGCTGTTCCTCGACGGCAGTTTCCCGCGGATCGGCCGCGATATCGTAGAGGCGGCATAAGACGCGGCGGACATTGCCGTCGAGCACGGCCGCGCGCCGGCCGAAGGCCAGGCTCAAGATCGCGCCGGCCGTGTAACGGCCGATCCCCGGCAGGGCAAGCAACGCCGTCCGATCGGCCGGCAGCTCGCCGCCGTAGAGCGCCATCACCTGGCGGGCGGCCTGATGCAGGTGGCGGGCCCGCGCATAGTAGCCCAATCCTTCCCAGGCTTTCAACACTTCGTCTATTTCGGCATCGGCGAGCGCGGCCAGATCGGGGAAGCGGCGCATCCAGCGCTCGTAGTACGGCACGACCGTGGCGGCCTGCGTCTGCTGCAACATGACCTCCGCGATCCAGACGGCATAGGGCCGCCGATCGCGGCGCCAGGGCAGATCGCGCCGCGCGGCTCGCATCCACGCTAACAGGCGCGCGGTGAGCTGATCGAGGGGGATCACTGCCGAAAGGGTCACGAGGGCGATGTCGTTAGCGGTTGATCAGCGCCGGCCCCAGGAGCTGGGCAAACAGCCAGAACGCCATCATGGCAATCAAGATGACCCACGCCCAGGCCGGCAGGCCCAGGAAGACGACAGGGGTGTGCTTTTTCTTTTCCACGGGCTTGGGCAACTCGGCCTGACAACGCCAGCACACCCGCTTGTCGTCCGGGTTCCATGTTCCGCACTTCGGACAATCCATGCCCGCACTCCTGTTCTTCGCAGTTGCTCATGCGCCGTCTGGTGGGCGGCGCATAACGCGTAATGAAACCGAGCACCACTTTACGTGCCAGGCACCTGGGAGGATGCCTGGCACGTCCGGCGGCCCATCTCTCAGCCTCTCGGCGGCGGCACGCCGAGCAGCTCGTAGTCGAACCGGCCATCCTTCATGATCGTTTCGCCGTCCACGCTGATGGTACAGCGCAGGGGGATCACGTCCATGTGCATCGGCGACGACCACGTCGCGCCCGTTTCGGCCGGATAGGGATTGCCGAAGGCCAGGTGGACGCCCGGGATCTTCTCGTCCTGCAACATATTGCCGACGAGCTTCTTGAGGCCGATGTTCGTGCCGATGCCGAATTCGCCGATCCGGCGCGCGTTTTCGGCCGAATCGAGATACGCGTTCAGTTCGTTGATCAGCCCCGCGTCGCTCCCGCGCACCGACTTCGCCAGGCTATCTTCGATCTGAATGGTCACCGGCTGTTTGAGCACCCCGTACTTCTGGCTGAAATAGTCGCCGACGACATGGGCTACGATCGTGCCGCGGACCGTTTGGGGCGAGGTATAGGTTTCGCCTTCGGGCAGATTGCCCCATTGGCCGGGACGGTGATAGATGCCGGTGCACGGCACCCAGCGCAACGCGGGATCGAAGGCGGCGAGCAGATCGGTGCCGTCGGGGGTGGTCACGTGGATGCTCTCGGCGAGCCGCACCATGTCGTACACCGCGCGCGTGACCGACGCGATGGCGCGATAGTCGGCCCGCATCCCCTCCATCATCAGTTGGGCCGTGATCCCGGGCATGTGCGCATGGCGCACGTTCAGGTCGTTGAGCAGAAAGACGCGCAGGCCGGCGCGAAAAGTCACTTCGCCGGGCAGGGTAGAGGCCGCATAAAAGGTGACCGTGGGGCGAAACTTGAGCAGTTCAGCGCGCAGGCCTTCGGGCAACGCCTTCACCGGTCGCTCGGCATATTGTTCCAGATCGTGCAGCAAGACTTCGCCGCCCGCCTCCGATGCCTCTTCGCTCAGCAGCCGGCCGATGCCGTGGGTCACCCGGTCGGTCAGGATGAAGACGCGATCCGCGGCCGTGATGCCCATGCAGGTGCGCGCGGCCACGCGCGCACCTGCGCGCATCGCCTCCAATTGATTAAAGGTCAGATGAGCAGCATCTGTGGGCATAGCTCCTCCCCGGTCTTGCTCGTGTATCAGCCGATGTCAACCCCATCGGCCGGCTTATTCTACCACGTCTGCGCCGGGAGGGAAAACTTGCCGGTCGTTCACGCGCCTTCGATTTCCACCGCCAGGGCCACCGCCTCGCCGCCGCCCAGGCATAGCGCGGCCAGGCCGGTGCGCAGGCCCCGCTCGCGCAGGGCATGGATGAGCGTCACCAGGACGCGCGCGCCGCTGGCGCCGATGGGGTGGCCCAGCGCAATGGCTCCACCGTTGACGTTGACCCGCGCCTCGTCCAATCCCAGCTCGCGGATGTCGGCCACGCACTGCGCGGCAAACGCCTCGTTCAGCTCGATCAGGTCGAAGTCGGTCGGCTTCATGCCCAATTGATCGGCCAGCTTGCGCACCGCGAAGATCGGCGCGGTGAACAGCTCCAGCGGCTTCACGGCCGCCTGCGCGTAGCCCATGATCCGGGCCAGCGGCATCAGGCCATGCCCCGCGGCCGCGCCGCGCCGCGCCACCACCAGCGCGGCCGCGCCGTCGGTGATCCCGGGCGCGTTGCCGGCGGTCACCGTGCCGCCCTCCTTGAAGGCCGGCTTGAGGGTCGCCAGGACCTCTACGCTCGTGTCGCGCCGCGGGTTTTCGTCGGTGTCCACCACGAGCGCCGGACCTTTGCGTTGGGGGATGGTCACCGGGACGATCTCGCTCCGAAAGCGGCCGGCGTCTATCGCCTCGATGGCCTTGCGATGGCTGGCGCAGGCGAACTCATCCTGGGCCCGGCGGCTCACTCCGTAATGCTCCGCGATCCATTCGGCCGCCATGCCCATGTGCTGATGCTCGAACGGGCACCAGAGGCCGTCGTGGACGACCGCATCCACCAGCTCGGCGTTGCCCAGCCGATAGCCGAAGCGCGCCCTGGTGAGGAGATAGGGGGCCAGGTTCATGTTCTCCATGCCGCCCGCGACGTAGAAATCGCCGTCGCCGGCGCGGATCATGGCGGCCGCCAGCATGACCGCCTTCAGCCCGGAACCGCACACCTTGTTGACCGTCAACGCGCCCACCCGATCGGGCACGCCGGCGCCGATGGCGGCCTGTCGCGCCGGGGCCTGGCCTTCGCCGGCCAACACCACGTTGCCCATGATGACTTCCGCAAGGAGGGCTGGATCGAGCCCGGCCCGCTCGAGCGCGGCCCGGATGGCGATCGCGCCCAGTTGCGTCGCGGGCACGCCGCTCAGGCCGCCCTGAAACTTGCCGATCGGGGTGCGGCTGGCGCCGAGGATCACAACGTCGTTGTCGTGATGGGACATCGGGGACCTCCTCGAAATGCTATTTCAGATCGAAGCCCTGTTGTTCCAGGATCGCGCGCAGTTCGGTGCGCCAGGCCTGCGCCACGCGCCGCGCCGAGTGTTCGAGCCAGCCGTACTCTTCCATCTGCTCGGGCCGGCCCGGCACCGGCACCTGGCGATTCTGGTAGATGCCGGTCGCGGCCATGATGCGGTCGTATGCCGCCAGCTCGGCATCCTTCGGCGCCGCGTCGTAATGCTCCCAGTGGAGCACGGCCGAGAGGGGCAAGCGCGGCCGCACGGTCGGCGTCGTCGCGGGCCAACCGACCGTCATGCCGACGATCGGGAAGACCAGCCGGGGAAGCCGCAGCAGCTCGATCACCGCGGCCACGTTGTTGCGGATGCTGCCGATGTAGCAGATGCCCAGACCCAGCGACTCGGCGGCCAGCGCGGCGTTCTGCGCCGCGATCGCCACGTCCACCGCGGCGACCAGGAAGTTCTCCACGTATGCGGTCACCTGCGTATAGCCGCGCCGCTCGCAGGCGCGGTCGAGCCGTTTCAGGTCGGCGCACCAGGCCAGAAAGACCGGCGCCTGGGCCACGTGCGCCTGGCCGCCGCACAGCTCGGACAGCCGCCGACGCACGGCCGGATCGGTCACGGCCACCACGCTGGTCATCTGAAGGTTGGAGGAGGTGGAAGCGCGTTGGGCCGCGGCCACCAGGGCCTCGATGATGTCGGGCGCCACAGGATCGGGCTTGTAATGGCGAACCGAGCCGTGACGCCGGATCAGTTCGATGGTCGGTGTAGTCATGGGTTTCGCGCCTTATAGACCTTGCAAGCCAAAGCGATCGTCGAAGAGCTTGATCGAGCGCAACACCTCGGCTTTGGCGGCCTCGGCGTTCTCCCAGCCGACCGGCTTGGTGCGCATGCCCTCCAGGTCCTTGTAGACCTCGAAAAAGTGCGCGACTTCGTTCAGGTAGTGCGGCGGCACGTCTTTGAGGTCGTGATATTCGGAGAAAAGCGGATCGGTCGCCGGCACGGCCAGGATCTTGTCGTCGTGGAGGCCGCGGTCGAGCATGCGGAAGATGCCGATCACGCGGGCCTGGATGATACAGCCGGGAAAGGTCGGCTCGTTGGTCATCAGGAGGATGTCCAGCGGGTCGCCGTCGTCGTAGAAGGTGCGCGGGATCAGGCCGTAATCGCCTGGATAGTGCAACGAAGAGAAGAGCACCCGATCCAGGACGATGACGCCGTTTTCTTTGTTGTATTCGTACTTGTTGCGCGAACCTTTGGGGATCTCGATGATTGCATAGACGATGTCGGGCACTTTCGGCCCTGGCCGAAGTTCGCGCCAGAGGTTTTGCATGGGCATAGGCTGGTTCTCCTTCAAGAAGTGTGGCGTTACAGATGCCGCAAACGCACGACCGGATGATTGGCGTGCTCGTTCAGCTCGCCGATGCTCACGCCGGCGGCCTCGCCCAGGCGTTCGGGCGTGAAGAAATCGGCCTCATGCAGGTTGGTCAACCGCTCCTTCTCGGCTTCGGTCAGGGCGTGGCCGGCAAAGACGGCCTCGGGCGACGCGAGGAGCCGGTCTCGACAGGCGGCGCAGAGCTGGGCGTGGGCCAGGACGAAGAGCAGTTCGCGCTGCGACATTCAGGCGCCTCCTTGCAGCTCGGCCACGATCTGCACTCCCGCGCTGGCGCCGATGCGGTTCGCGCCGGCCGCCACCATGGCCCGGAAGTCGGCCGCGGTGCGGATGCCGCCGGCCGCTTTGACGCCCATCGCCGGCCCCACCGTGCGGCGCATCAGCGCCACGTCGGCCGCGGTGGCGCCGGCCGGCCCGAAGCCGGTCGAGGTCTTCACGAAGTCCGCGGCCGCATCTTGCGCCAGCACGCACGCCGCCACCTTCTCCTCGTCGGTCAGGTAGGCCGTCTCGATGATCACCTTGACGATGGCGCCGGCCGCATGCGCCGGCCGCACCACCGCGGCGATATCGTCGCGCACGGCCCCATAGTCCTGCGCTTTGAGCGCGCCGATGTTGAGCACCATATCTATCTCGGTCGCGCCCAGCGCAATGCACCGTTCGGCCTCGAACGCCTTGACCTCCGGCAGGTCGGCGCCCAGGGGAAAGCCCACCACCGTGCACACCGCCACGTGGCTGCCGGCGAGCTCGGCCGCGCAGAGCGCCACCCACACCGGATTGACGCACACCGCCGCGAAGCCGTGCTGCCGCGCCTCCGCGCAGAGCTGGCGGATCTGCGCGGCCGTGGCGGTCGGCTTGAGGAGGGTGTGGTCGATCAGGCCGGCCGGGTGGGGGATCTCGATGGCTGTGGAGGAGGGGACCGGCGCAGGCGCAGCCAACGCCTGGCGCACGGCGCGTGCGATGCGCGCCGCCAGTGCTGCCGATAAATCGTTCATGTTGCCTCCGCTTCTATCTCATTCGGCCGCGCTGAGATCGGTCAGATCGTATTGCGGCACGATGGCCCACCACTGCGGCGGCCAATACGACAAGACCGCCTTGCCGATGATGTCCTTCTGCGGCAACGGCCCCCACGTGCGCGAATCGCTGGAGTTGTTGCGGTTGTCGCCCATCACAAAGACTGTATCGGGCGGCACGGTGAGCGGGCCGAAGCTGCGGTTGGTCGGATTGGGGCCGAACGGCTCGGGCATCAGCTTGCCGTCAATGTAGATTTTGCCGTTCCGCATCTCGACCGTCTCGCCCGGCAACGCGATCACGCGCTTGATGAAATCGCGGCTCGTGTCGAGCGGATACTCGAACACGATCACATCCCCGCGCCGCGGCGAGTTCACGCACCAGGTCTTTTGCCATTTGATGCCCAGAGGCGGCAGATCGAGATGCAAGCCGGGACAATACGCGAAGCGATTGACGATCAGATACTGGCCGTTGTGGAAATTCGGCTCCATGCTGATCCCGTCAATGCGGAAGTTGAGCACCACATTGCGGATCGCCAGGAAGAGCAGCAACGCCAGGAGCACCGTTTGCACGAGCTCGCGCACGGCTGCCAGGATGGCGGCGCCGGCGCCGGTCGCGGCGGCCGAAGGCGCCTCGGCGGAGAAAACGGGATCCGGGTCGGCCCCGGAGGACGAGACACGGTCGGCCAGCCCATCGTCGGCCACGGCGACTTCGACATCAGAATCGTTCACGGACTTTCCTGTGGTCATGGATTCGATCTGGGCGCATTATAGCACCGCCCGCGCGTCATGGCAACTCGCCATCGCGCCGAACTTGGGCTATGTCATGTCGCAAAGCAGAAGAAAGCCGGAAGGCCCGCCTTCGGATCCGAAGGCGGGCCTTCCGGGACTCTCCCGGCGCGTCCAGGGGCAGCCGGGGCGCGATCGAAGCGTGACGCTCAGAACGGCGGCTCGGCCAGGCCGATCAGATAGCCGAAACGGGCGATGAACTGCTCCGGCGACAGCTTCGTCTGCGCGGCCAGGCGCGCCAGGAAGAGT
>Ga0209162_1003930_pt1 | contig 11537 bp, 7 predicted proteins | sample YNPNPMetaG_FD_187121 | JGI IMG/M metagenome (GOLD analysis project Ga0209162, IMG submission 187121) | Anoxygenic and chlorotrophic microbial mat microbial communities from Yellowstone National Park, USA - YNP NP MetaG (SPAdes) (version 2) ...
TAGCCCACCTGTCTGGGTCGTAACGTAAAGGTCATTGCCGATGAGGGCTGGTGACTCGTTGATTGGCTCGCCAGAAGAAAAACGCCACAACAGCTTGCCATCCCATTCCCGAAGGGCATAAACGAAACCGTTCGTAGCGGCTACATACAGCATCCGTTGGGGATCCATAGGGTTAGACGGATCACCAGGACGAACGCAAGGAGGCGCTACGATGTCGCCCCCACTAATTTGCAGGAAGTAGTTGACCGAAAACCGCAATTCCGAGCGGACATCGAGTTCCCCGACGAAAAGCAACCCTTTGTCCGTCGGCCAAGCCAACCGTTCCCGGTTTTGGTCGGCAAAGGTTAACCGGGGTTCGACAAGTGCCCGGCCCCACGACATGACGAAATGCCCCGGTCGCTGCTCGGTCGATAAACGAAACTCCTCTTTGACGATTGGCCGAGATGCCACAGCCTTTACGGAGGCCGCCAAAGATTCTGTGGGAGTGGCTTGCGTCCCCTGCTCTTGCGTTGTTACCCCTTGACCTGATGATGCCGCGACGACCGGTCGCTCCTTCTCCGCTGCGCCGGCAGCGATTGCCGTATCCAGATCGGCCCATTCCAGGCGATATGATTCGATTTTCCCTCGAATCAACGGCACATAAACGTGAGTGGGACTAAGAGCCGGCCCTGCTCCGACAGCACCTTCCGTTTGACGTTTCCAGAGAATCACCCCGGTGTGACGATTCAGCACGTAAATTGTGCTTCCATTCACGACGGAGACGAGGTGTTCGCTCGCCGTTGGTTTCAAACTCAGCAGGTCAGGCCGTCCCACCGGTGTTGCCCACAGGGAGCGTCCGGTTTCTGCATCGAACGCCTGCAAGACGGCAGTATTGGTCACAACAAACAGCGTCCCCCGATCAAGAAGCCATGAGGTCACTCGCCCCACATCCGGATCAAGCTGAACCTGATTGAACCAAGCAACTTCCAGATTGTACGGGGCCAATAGCTGGGGATGAATCAAATCGGACGCACGGACCCAGCCTGACAATCCCATAACCGAAACGAGAGCCCAGGCGACAAGCCCGTGCTGAATCCTGGATCTGGTCTCACGTGATAATGGAACCATGGCTCTGCCTCGAATTGCTCAGCGTCGTGGATATCATGACACACCTCCTTGCACTCAAATTCCTTACTCTGCAAAAGCAAAGGCAACGTGTTTGCATTCTCGCCACTGACATACTTCCCTATTTTCTATGATAATTGGCCCGGAGCTAAAAGAAACTCTCTTTCCTGGGCGGAAAGACTGCTTCGACCATTCTGACCCAAATTCTCTGCAAAGCGCGGGGCTGTGTTGATCTTCCTACCAGTCGATCCAGAACACCTCCGTCCGCATGATTTCCCGTCGCCAACCGGTCTCGTGAATAGCCCAGCAGGCGATGGATTCCCTGGGGTCTTCGTGTCGCGCAGATTGACCGCCGTGATGGGTGGCGGTCCAACAGGCCTTTTCTCCAGGGGTCATGGGAGGCGACACCAGAGGACCATTGCTTCTCCGCCAGTATAATGTCCCATTATCGATGATCGTGATGATGACCGGTGGTGGTGCGTCCAACATTCGCCGGGCAATCACTTCGTGACTGACGTGGGGATACCGCTCCTTGAGCCGGATCAAGTCCCAACCGACCTCGTTCCCATCCACGACAAACTGTGGAAAGGGGAGTAGAAAACGTTTGGCAATTTCGTTGGCCAGCCATTCGCGTCCAGCTGGTTGGATGTCGTCAATGTCCCAGCCGAGACGGGCGGCGGCCTCGGCGGCCAGGGCCTCTCCTAATTCGTGGGCCGCTGCCCATTGAAGGCGCTCTGGCCGAACGTCACGGTGGAGCAGGAGAACCCACCGGGCCTGCGACCCCTGGTACAGACGAAGGCACCTTGCCCGGTGGGGGCCATCCTGGTCGATGACGACCTCCATCCCCAGCCGTTGGGCCAGGAGCAGCACATCGAGGCAATTTCCCACGATCTGAGCGCGCTCGAGGATCGTGCGACAGAACTCGTCCAATTCGGCGGCAACCTGAGCTGAAAACTCCGGCATGATGAAATGAGGCCCCATTCTTGCCCTCGCTTTCTTTTGGTTTGTATATGTTCATACGTACACTATTATCGCGGTAACCCCAATGCCGTCAAGACGGGCAGTGTAATGATCCCGGTATGAATCATCAAGAAAGCAGATAAGGCGTCGAACGATCAGTCCGACGCCTTGAGTGACCTGGATGGGGGTCCAACAAACTTATTGCTGGGGTGTCGCTTGAGGAGGCTGTTCCCCGGCCGGTTGTGCCGGCGCCTCGTTCGCGTCTGTTGGTGGCGGGTTACTGCTCGAGGATTCGACCGATTGCGGATTGTTGGCTGCCGGTGCCATGGGAGCTGTTTGATCAGGCTTTGTTGCAGGTGGTGCCTGCTGCGTGTCTTGTAGCGTCTTAGTCTGTGAAGGCTCAGTGGGCTTTTCTTGTTCTGATGATGACGTACCGGTCGATGCGCCTTCGTCTTTCTTTTCGGTTTCTTTCTTCTTCACGATGTCGTTAAAACCGAGGTGGATCTTTCGATAAACGTCATCGGAAATGATGTAATACCACTCGGCGAAACGGGCGTTCAACTCCTTGACCCGCTCCTGTCCTTTTTTCAGTTTTTCTTCGTATTCGTCTTGCTTCCGTTTGTTTTCTTTTTCGATTCGCTCACGCTCGGCCTTAAGGTCTTCGGGCTTCTTGGCTTCTCCTTCTTTCTTTTCCTCCGCCGTCTTTGCTGAGGTTTCACCCGAAGTCGGCGGCTGATCCGTTGGTGCCGGACTTTGGGTAACGGTCGTTGCTGATTGGGCCTCTTCTACTGCGGCCGATGGCCTTTCTGACGTGCTGGTTGTCGCTGCCGGGGGTTGGTTATCCGGCGGCAATTCCGGCAACGGCTCCAGCTCCGGCTTGGGAATCAATTCAGGATCGAATTCGGCCATGACGAAGAGATAACGATTCACCCCTGCTCCGCTGCTGTCGCCCTGTTGGTTAGAGGACCCTCCGGCAACGACCTGGCCAAAACGGAGAAGATAGCGGACTCCGTCCTTCATCCCGACACGAATTTCCCCTTCGCTAGAGACCACTTCAACATCGCCTGGCTTCAGCTCCTTCTTACCGATCATGGGGAAGATGCTGTAGAACTGCTTTGCAGAGGCGAGGAAGAATCCAGCCTCAGCCAGGGAAGCGGCGGTCTCTCGGTTAGCAGCCAAGGTCCCGTCGGCACTCAACGAGGCGCTGATTCCCTCTGGTTTGCGCCGAACATCGACAATTTTCAGGTCATCGAGGGCCGTTCGCATGGAGTCAAGCTTGCTGGTATCCAGTTCCTCATTGTCTGCCAAGGACTGTGGCTTCCATGTTCCCTGGTCGCCGTCAAAGACAAGGTTTTGCGCCAATTTCCAACGTGGATTACCGAGGTCGTCATAGTTCAGCACGATCTGCGATCGTGGGGCAAGCGTTCCCGTCACGGAGTCGAACGAATAATCATGGATTTGAACGTCCTTGATGTCCCAGGGATTGAGTTTCAGGAGGTCTTTCTCAATCCAATCGCCGAACTCGCTGGAAAACTTATCATCGGACAACTTCACGACATAAATCGGGTCCTGACCTTTGATTCGCACATAGCGAAGTTCTTCCTTTTCGGGGACTTTATTGCCGATGATTAGGTCTGCCAAAACCTTGTCATCGGCGTCACGGAAAATCACCCTTTTGCCGATCCCGCGGGTGCTGCTCTTGATCGTGTTTTGGTCCGGTTCAACGACACCGTAAAGGACGACCTCCTCTTGGCTCGGCGACTCGCTGGCAACATCTAGGACGGTCAAGCCGATCAGGCTTGTGGCGGCCTGCGCCAGGTGGTCCTTAGCATCGGCCGGATAATTCTCATGGCTGGGGATACTCCAACGATTATTGATCTGGGCGACCTTAAAATTCTTGATCTTCACGCTGTTGGCGTCGTACTCGAGGATTTCAAGGCTGGTGGCAGCCAGGGCATCAGTAAACGCGGGGAATAGGGGCTTTCCTCGCATGTCGCCGGTCGTTGTGACAGGTGGGGTGTAGCGTGCCCACCAAGCGATAAGGACGATCACTGCGGCCACTGCAACAAAAGTTACTGTTTTTTTGGTTTCGTTCATCGTCGCCTATCTCCTCGTTTCACGGATGGGCATATCTGCATTGCTTGCGTCAAGGTCGGCCCAACCACGAACGCGATTCCAGGTTTCAAATTCAATCCAATGCTATGCTTTTTGTTGTCCAAACGGTCATGGGCAAGGTCCGTTAGCCCATCAACGATTTTCAGGATTTCTTACGAACCCGGCGTGAGGTTGGCACGCCTTCCAGTTCCCGTGCCCTCCGCCAGACAAAGACAATCACGGCAAGGCCGAGAGGAAATAGCGGAGGAATGACGACCGAGACCATCTTGTAGAAGTTCTGCAACCGCCGCACGTAAAGGGTCAATTCCGTTTCAATCCGCTCCAAGGCCCGGTCTCGGCGCTGACGTTCCTCTTCCATTCTTGCGTCGAGACGTCGTTGTCCCTGTTGCTGGGCGATGGCGACCCGTCGTAATATCTCGTCGAGACTGATGTTTTGCTTTTTCATATCCTCTTCGAGCTTCTTGATGCTCTGATCGAGCTTTTCTCGCTCTTCCTTTTCAATCTGGTTGTAAGCCTCCTGCAATTTCTGACGTTCTTCGGCTGTTTTGGCACGGGCGGCCTCAGTGGCCCGCTCGATCGTGGTCAGCGTACGATGCTTGGGACGCCGATTGCGGATGTCGATAAAACGATCATCTCCGGACACACGGTCGATCAAATTGAGCACCATGGTGACGTTGTCAAAACTAAGCTTGAGGTCGAGGCCAGGCAGATCCTGCCTTTGACGCAGACGGAAAAATGTCTCGTGCAGCATGTCGATATCTGAAACGAGGACAACGCGGACATCATGCTGCTTATCGGTAAGCTCTTCGACTCGATTGCTGCTTGTACCAGATTCGGGATCACTTTGCTCCGACTTCGTAATCTTCATCTCGGGAAGTTTTCCTTCGATGGTGGCTGCCAAAATGTATTCAGTCTTGGTGGGACGCCAGCGGCGATTGGGATTGAGTTCCCGTCCACCCGTCAAAAAGTCCATTTGGAAAATGTCGTCATAATTCACAAGGCCGGTGATGCGTCCGGTTTTCACCAGCGGTGTGAACTTCATCGTCGAACTGTTCAGTCGATTGACGGCCCCTGGGAAGGGGAAGAGGACCTGCTGCAACTGGCTGACGGACGAGTCCTCGTTATTGAAGGGTTCTTCCGCGCCGCAACTTCGGTTGATAAAAACGAATTCCGGATTCTGTTCGAAAAGTTCGAATTTGGGATAGGGATTGTACCGCTGCCAGACGATCTCGTTGGTGGTGAAGTCGATCCCAAGTTTTCGCCAGAGTTTGCTAATATCGCCTTTGGGCAAGGGACGCATGCCAAACATCATCATCTGATTTGGGGGACGCCGCTCCTGGCCGGTCCCAGGCACCCCGCCAGCGAAGATCGGCATCGGGTCCTCGAAAATGACCGTCGGCTGACCATAACTCACCGCGGCAATAAAGCGATCCATATCATCAGGGGCCAACGAGGAGGGTTGAACGGCAAGAAGGACATCCCAGCGTCCAGCCTTCATGGCCTCTTCTTTGACCTTATCCTTGCACTGCTGTTTTTGCTGATCTGACAGCTTGTCAGTTGCCGTATTCAGCCCGAGAAGCTCGCGTCCTTTCTCGATAATCTTCTCCTCTGATGCATCCGTCAGCCCCAAGGCCTTCATGCCGGCCTTTTCGCATTCTTCGTCGTTGGTGACCAGGTCAGATGGTTCGACGCGGACGACCTCGTATTGTTTTTGGAGTTCGTCCACAATTGGCCATCGCTCCTGGCCGCCCTGGAAACTGAATTGCCCAAAGAGCTGAGCATCTGTGGTCAGAATCCCAACGCGTTTTCGCTTCTGTTGAGTCACCGTTGCTATCGACCGAATCAACTCATACTCGATGGGGATGTCGCGATCAATGAACGGGACAACGACTTTTTCCAGTCCGCAGGTGAAAGCCACACCCATGAAGATGCGATGCTCCGTCCAACGGCCTTGTTGCAGGGCAAACACGCGCTGGGGTGTTATATTGAAGCGATCTGATGCCCGTTGGGCCTCGGCTGTGAACGGTTCTGTGTCGTTGATCCGCACACGGACGTTTTTGGCCCTTGCCTCAAATTCTCGAAGCAGGTTCACCAAATTGGCACGCGTTTGGATGTAAGATTCTGGAACCTCAGGACTGATGAAGGCCTCTACCTGGACAATGTGTTTTGGATCTAAAGACCGCAGAAGTTCAATGGTGTGAGGTGAAAGAGAACTGATTCGTTCACTGGTAATGTCAACTCGAACATCAGCCGCTTGAAGCAGGGCCACCACACCGAGGGCGGCGGCGGCCAGGGTCATTGTTCGCAACGTGTAATGGGCAGGCATCAACGAGACGGCCCGTGGGAATTGCCACCATCCGATCAAGAACAACACATGCAATGCCAAAAGGATGGCCAGTAAGACCCAGAATGCCCAACCTGATCCAAGGCGATCTCCCCAAAGCACGGCAACCGCTGCGGCCAGAATAACCGTGACGACGTGAACAAGCGGCGGAACAAAATGGAGAAGCCTCGGTTGGCCGCGGTTCGGAAACTGTGTCCACAACCAAACAAGAAGGGCGTGGAGGACGAAATAGCCGATGGCCAAAACCACAATCAATAGCGACGATTGCCCTATTCTACTGCCGAGAATTGCACCGATGAGCAAGAAGCTGGCTATCCAGCAAAGATGGAGTAACCCGAAGAATAACCCTGCTGGAAGGCGCGATTCTCCCGTCGGCCAATGTCGTCGTCCGATCAGCGCCATGGCCACATAGAGGGTGACTGCCACAATTAGCAGGAAGTAGGCAATTCCGGAGAGTGTGATCAAACCGCGGCCAAAGTTAGCGAACTGCTCTGCCACACTCCAGGCCTTAGCACGGAGGGCGAGGTCCTGGCGAACGATGACATCGGCGGAAGCCAAAAACACGGCCGGCGCGTTGAGGATGACTCCCAGAATGTAGGCCACCGTCAGGTTCGCCGTGAAAAAGGAAGCCACCATGCCAATTCCCAGCATCGCGAGCCCGATGAGCCAGTATCCGACGTAAGTCGCCACGAATAGGCCGACGTCGGGCGCCCCCAATGTGCGCAGCACAAAGAAATTGCAGACAAGTGAAAAGGCGAGGGATACAGTGAAAATGGCTGTTGCCGCAAAATACTTGCCCAGGACAATTTCCCAGTCTGTGGCGGGCATGGTCAACAGTAGCTCGTCTGTACCCTGACGCCGCTCATCGGCCCAGATGCCCATTGTGATGGCCGGTATAAAGATCAGCATCACGTACGGGAACCATTTGTTGAGCTGATCAAGATTGGCCAAATTGGCATCAAAGAACTCGTTCGGCCAAAAGGCCGCCATCGTACTCAAGGCCACGAACACGCAAATGAACAGGTAAGCCGTGGGGCTGGCAAAATAACTAATGAAGTTCCGTTTCGCAACCGCCAAGACTACCTTCGTATTCATGGGTCGATTACCTCTCCGTCGTTTATCCTCACAAATGACCAATGATGGTGAATTATCTTCCTCGGCCGCGATCCTGAATCGCATCTTCGGTGAGTGCAAGATCACGACACCCAGCCATAACTTAAGCGGTTGCCGTCGCCCGAGTAAGACTACGGAACCACTCATCCATGGGCTTACCGCTCCGAATAACGTCTTCAACGGCTCCATCGAAGACCAGACGACCGTCATCGATGAACAGGATGCGTGTGGCCATGGCTTCGACTTCTTGCAGGATGTGGGTCGAAAGGAGAATGGTCTTGTTCTGCGCCATCAAACGGCGGATGGTCTCACGCACTTCGTGAATCTGGTTGGGGTCAAGGCCTGCCGTTGGCTCGTCCATGATCAAGACATCCGGTTCGTGGAGCAAGACCTGCGCCATACCCACACGCTGCCGGTAACCACGCGACAACTTTCCGATCGGTTTCCCGACAACGGCTTCCAAGGCACACAGTTCCACAACTTCCTGAATTCGCTTCCGTCGGCGAGCAGGTGGGATGCCCCGGGCCTCTGCAAAAAAGAGGAGCAGCCCAATCGGTGTCATATCCGCATAGAGCGGCCCATTTTCAGGGAGGTAACCCAAATGCCGAGAAGCCTCCAGCCGCTGGGTTGATACATCATAGCCGGCAATGCGTGCGGTCCCTGCGCTTGGGGCCAAATAGCCCGTGAGCAGCTTCATTGTCGTGCTTTTTCCGGCCCCATTCGGACCCAGAAAGGCCACGACTTCCCCTTCTCGAATCTCAAACGAGACATCCTCAATGGCCGCGAAATCGCCGTAGTATTTGGAAAGTCCGACGGCTTCGATCATCAAGCGACCGCTTTTCTCCATAGCTGACTCCTCGCAGAGTGGGTTCGGATATCGCTTGTCCAAACCATTAAGGCCAACATCTCGCGCTTGAGCGCTGGCAGGTTGCTGCGTGCTACGCGAAAATGAATGTGATTGTTCGTCCCGAACTCGGGCTTATGTTCCACTGCAGCACTTCGCGTACAAGGGACAACCAAGTCCTCCGATCGCCAGATCGACGATCCGTCCCTGTATCGCCACCGCAGCGCCCCTTGCCGGACATATTAAACGGAGGTAATCGTGAAGTTCTGCCCATTTACGCAGAATTGTTTAGTCGTCCATTCTAACGAAAGCTATTGTGCTTCTCCAGCACCACCAGTCCCTAGCGGCATTAAGATCCGGTCTGTTTTTCCAAAGTGGCATCGCGTTGGATATTCTTAATGTTGCCAATATGGCAGGACGTGTTTCGCGAAGCTTCGGATCTCTAGCGGGCCAGGTGGACGACACCCGGTACTTTCGGTAGGCTATTAGGTTTCAGCATTTGGGCAATTCTTCGAGTTGTTGAGCGAGACCTTACCAGGGGATGAGTCAATGGCACATGACGTCACTTTGATTACAGGTGATGGTGTTGGTCCAGAGCTCGCTTCCGCAGCGCAGCGCTGCGTGGATGCGACGGGTGTGAAAATCAACTGGGATATCCAGGAAGCCGGTATCGACGTGATGCAACGGCTTGGAACGCCCCTTCCCGACGCTACCCTGGAAAGCATTCGCCGGACCCGTTGTGCCTTGAAGGCACCGATTACGACGCCGGTGGGGACCGGGTTTCGCAGTATCAATGTGTTTCTCCGACAGGAGTTAGGTCTCTATGCCTGTGTTCGGCCTTGCAAGTACTACCCCGGTGTGAGGACCTTTTTCCAAGACGTTCCGGTCGATCTTGTGATCATTCGCGAAAACACCGAGGACCTCTATGCCGGCGTCGAGTTTGAACGCGGTCGGTCCACAACTGCCGAATTGATCGAGTGTATCAACCGATTATCAACCGACCGGAAAGTCAAGACAGAAGCCACGGAAACCGGCATCTCGATTAAGCCGATCAGTGTTTCTGGAACCGAACGGATTGTGCGATTTGCCTTCCGTTATGCCCGGGAGAATGGCCGAAAAAAGGTGACCGCCGTCCACAAGGCAAACATCATGAAATATACCGACGGCCTATTTCTAGAGGTGGCCCGACAAGTTGCCCAGGATTATCCTGATATCGAGTTCGAAGACCGTATCGTGGACAACATGTGCATGCAGCTTGTCCAGAAACCTGAATTGTACGACGTGCTGGTCCTGCCGAATCTTTATGGCGACATCATCAGCGACCTGGCTGCCGGACTGGTGGGGGGGCTTGGGGTCGCCCCGGGGGCCAATATTGGCGAAAATGGCGCCGTCTTTGAGGCCACCCATGGCAGTGCTCCAAAGTACAAGGGGCTTAACAAGGTCAATCCGACGGCCCTCATCCTGTCAGCGGTCTTGATGCTCCGTTATCTGAATGAGAAAGAGGCCGCCGATCGGCTGGAGAAGGCCGTGGCCGACGTCATCCAGGAAGGGAAAGAGGTCACGTACGACTTGAAACCTCATCGAGACGATCCGACGGCTGTGGGAACGCGGGAAATGGCCGAGGCCATCTGTCGAAAACTCAGGGAGATTTAGTTGCCCGACGGCGCTTGCTCTGGCGAAGATTTGCCGGTGTGTCCGTGGGATTTGTCGTCGGTAAAGCGTCAAGCAAAATAGAGGGGCGCGATTATCGTGCCCGTATCGGAGGGGCATGCCTGTCATGCCCGCTGAAGCGACATGGAGTATCAAACGTAATGCAACGGACGCGACAAGCGCGTCCCTCCAGGCGGACCCGACGAGCGGGTCCCTCCGAATGATGAATCGTGCAAAGCCACCGGCGAGGGCCGCAAACAGGGGGCAGATGCGATTTGCGGAAGTCGTCGGTCTTTTTGAAAAAGTCGGTAGATTCGGCACAAACCGGACGATTAAAAAAGTGAAGCCAACCTCTTCTGAATACAACCGACATATCCCGCCGAGAACGATGCGCTGCTTTTATGACTGCGCAGCGCAGTCTTTTTGTGTGCGCCCGCAAACGCGTTTTGAGCAAATTGCAGATCCGAATTATTTCCTTATCTTGTTTTTTGAAAATGCCTTACGTTACTTCTCCGATCTTTTGGCATAAGATTCGCTCATCGTCCATTCCGGCGAGTTAGTTGGGTGTTCGGTGACCAGTTTGAAGTTTGAAAGGAGGACGTCATGCGTGGAAAACTTTTCGCGGCAATCTTGGCGGGTGTAATGGTTTGCTTCGGCCAATGGGCTTGGGCGGACGGAGGGCGAGTTGATCGATGGGACGACAACGGACCGAGCGTGCAATTAGTGGGACATGGGTACCACAGCTCGTACTCGTACCATAGCCGGTCTTACGGTTACGGATGGCACCATCCGCCGGTTGTTCACCCACCGGCGGTTGTGGTACCTTTCCCGGGCCATCCCCCGGTAGTGATTACTCCGCCGACGCGGCATCCGGATTGCTATCGGCCTCCGTATCGCAGCTATTACGGCAGTTCAGGACACGGCGCGATCGGTATCTACGGACCAAGGTTCGGCTTCTCGATTGCCTGGTGAGTCCTGTTGCCTAGCGCACTCGGGACGATGTGCCTCAGATTTGTGAATATGGCGGCCAGGATGAGAAATCGGAGGGGCGCGCTTGTCTTGCCTGTATCGGGGGGGGCGTGCTTGTCACGCCCGCCGAAGCGGGATGGATTGTCCAACTTAACGCAGCGGACCTGACAAGCAGGTCCCTCCGAAAAACGGACCTGACAAGCAGATCTCTCCAAACGGCGGAATCGGAGGGGCACGCTTGTCGTGCCCGATGAGTCGGGATGGATCATCAAACATGGTTCAACGGACCTGACAAGCAGGTCCCTCCGAGAGGCGGACCTGACAAGCAGATCTCTCCAAACGGCGGAATCGGAGGGGCGAACCAAACCAAAGGCAATGCGACTCACCGCTGCCCTGATTCGACGCCGGAAGGTCTGGCACGTGCGACGATCTCTCCCT
>Ga0209162_1003933_pt1 | contig 11528 bp, 10 predicted proteins | sample YNPNPMetaG_FD_187121 | JGI IMG/M metagenome (GOLD analysis project Ga0209162, IMG submission 187121) | Anoxygenic and chlorotrophic microbial mat microbial communities from Yellowstone National Park, USA - YNP NP MetaG (SPAdes) (version 2) ...
CCCCCGGCCCTCCCCCGAAGCGGGGGAGGGAGCAACCCCCTCCCCGGCCCTCCCCCGAAGCGGGGGAGGGAGCAACCCCATACGCATCAAGCGAAGCTAAGTCGCCCCTCAGAGCCGGTCTGAAAAGCGTACCACCAAGGACACCAAGGGCCTGCAAGGGCAGGTTCCAAGATCATCCTTCGTGTCCTTGGTGTCCTTGGTGGTTTATGCGGCCGGGCATCCCCCGGCGTGGATGCCTCCGGCCGCGCAATGGGAGATCAGCCCCTCTCGCCAGGCTCCACATGAACCAACACCCGGTTGATCTGCGGGATGTGGCGCTGGATCTGCTTTTCCACCTCATCGGCCAGGGAATGCGCCTGGACGACGGGCAGGTCCGGGTCGGCCAGGCAGTGGAGCACAACATCGTAGCCGTCGGGTCCAGAGCGGATGTGGAGTTGCCGGCAGCCGTCCAGGGCGGCGATGTCGTTGACGATGGCCACGATCCTGGCCCGCAACTCCTGCTCTACCTCTGAGGCCAGGGCCTCGCCTGGGGCCACCGGAACCGTAACCGGTTCGATGTGGCTGTGGAGGTCACGCACCTGGGGCAGTTCGTCGCGCACGGCCAGTTCCAGACGGCTGACCTGGTCATGGGCCTGGCTCAAAGTCAGGTCGGGCGGCACCTCCACATGCAGGTCCACACAGTAATTTCCCTGCACCTGGTGGGCGTGGACATCATGGGTCCGCAGCCCCAGCCGGGCAGCGATGGCCCCCACCGTCTGGGACAGGTTCTCGCCGGACTGGCGCACCGGGTCCACGTGGACGACCACATCGCCGCGCCGCACGAGTTGACCCACCCGCCTGTCCACCGCCTCGGCAATCTGATGAGCCTCCTCCAACGAGGCGCTGCGGTCCACCTTCACCGTCAGATCCACAAAGGCCGAAGCCCCGGCCTGGCGTACCCGCACCGGCCCCAGACTCTCCACGCCGGGCACCTGCGCTGCCTCGACGGCGATCTGGTCGGCCAGCCCTGCCGGGGCCGTGTCGAGGAGGACCGACACGGCCCGCCTGCCCAACTGCAGGCTGACATAGACCACGATCAGGGCCACCACCAGCGCGGCGATGGCATCCCCCTTGACCAGCCAGGCCCATTCCGGCCCCAGCCGCTGGCTGAGCCAGACCAGAGTCAGCCCACCGATGACCACCGACGAGCTCCAGATGTCGGTAGAGAAGTGGAGGGCATCGGCTTCTAATGCCTGGCTGTGGTATTTGCGCGCGGCGCGGTACAGAATGCGCGATCGGGACAGGTCCACCAGGATAGAGACGGCCATCACGCCAAAGGCCCAGAAGGTGGCCTCAATCTCGACCGATTTGAAGATCAGGCGCTGGATCGCCTCGTCCATGATCCAGACACAGGTGATGAGCAGCAGCAGGGTCTCGACCAGGGCCGACAGATTTTCAACCTTGCCATGGCCGTACAGGTGTTGCCGGTCGGGGGGACGGTCGGCGATGCGCACCGCAAAAAAGGTGACCAGGGCGGCCACCAGGTCAAGGCCGGAGTGGGCAGCTTCGGCCAGGATGCCCAGGCTGCCGGTCAGCAGGCCGACCGTCAGCTTGAATGTGGTCAGCAGCACCGCCGCCAGCACCGAACTGCCGGCGGCATTCCGTTTTTCCTTCTCGGCGATCTGACTCGCCGGTTCTTTCATCTTGTGCATCGTCTCGACGGTTAGAGTTGTCCATGGCGCAAGTATATCATCAGCGGGGGAAAAGGTCAATCCCTGGGTGCAGCCAACGACCAGGTTCAACGATCTCCCCGACCTTGACAGGGCCTGGCCTTTCCAGGCACAAGAGTTGACAGCATCTGGGGCTCAAGGTATAATGCAGGTGTTAGTTTCTGGTAGGAGAGAAGTATCGTGAGTGTAGATGTGCCAATCTCGCTTGCCGACATTTCAACGGGACAGAGACTGGAGGGCACAGTCAAAAAAGTGACCCTGTCGGGCGCAATCGTGGATGTCGGTGCCCAGGTTGATGGCCTGTTGCACATTTCAGACCTGGGCCAGGGCCAGGTGGTCCGGGTCTCGGATGTGCTGACGCCAGGCCAGCGGATCACCGCCTGGGTGAAAAAGGTGGATCTGACCGGAGGGCGGCTGAGCCTGACTCTGGTGGAACCGCCGAAATTCACCTGGAACGAATTGAAACCCGGCCTCAAGGTTGAGGGCAAAGTCGTCCGTCTGGAGAAATTTGGCGCCTTTGTGGATATTGGGGCCGAAATTGACGGTCTGGTCCACGTGTCCGAGATGGGAACGGGCCGGGTGAACAGGCCGTCCGACGTCATCCGGGAAGGAGATGTCGTCACTGTCTGGGTCAAGGAGGTGGACCGCAAGGCCCGGCGGATCAGCCTGACGATGGTGGAACCGCCCAAAGTGGACCTGCGCACCCTGAAACCCGATACGATCCTGACCGGCAAAGTGGTGCGCCTGGAGAGCTTTGGCGCTTTTGTGGACATCGGGGCTGGCCGCGATGGCATGATCCATGTCACCGAGATGGGCCGGGGCTATGTGGGCAGCCCGTCCGAGGTCCTGTCGGTGGGCGACGAGGTGCAGGTCCGGGTGCTGGAGGTTGACCCCCGCCGGGGACGCATTTCCCTCAGCATGAAAGACCTGCCGGGCGAGGTCTACAAGATGGACGAAGAAGAGGAAGAGATGTTGTCCTCCATGGAACTGGCCCTCCGCATGGCGATGGGCGACGAGGAATTTGCCTCTCGCTCCAGGCGGAACTCTCGCCGTCAGAAAAAGTCCAGACAGCGCCGCGACCGGTTGCAGGACGAGATTATCGAAAGAACGCTGCGCAGCCACAAGGATTGACCTGAAGCCGGTCCTGCGGCTGCCGAACTCCCCATGCCATCCTCGCCGTCGTGAGTTCAGGCGGCCTCGGCGACCATCAGCCGCAACAACCCGCCCAGCCGGCGCTCGACATGGAGCACCTGGAAACCGGCCTCGATGACCGCCCCTTCGGTGTCACGGTTCAGGTGGCAGCGGCCGTTGAATGCATACCAGGGGCCGTTGGCCCTGTCTGCCAGCCAGGCCAGTGGGCCGGGCCGGGGCCGGGTGTGTTCCAGCAGGAGCAACCTCCCGCCTGGCGCGCGCAGTACCCGGCGCAGTTCCTCCAGAGCGCATCCCAGGTTTACAACGCTGCACAGCACCAGGCTGCCGACCACGGTATCGAAGGAGCCGGTGGGGAAAGCCAGGCGCTCGGCATTTCCCTGGCTGAAATAGACGCAGCGCCCCAGGGCCAATGCCCGCCGGCCGGCCACGACCAGCATCTCGGCGCTTTCGTCCAGGGCCATCAGGCAGACGGAGGGGGGGTAGAAGGGGAGATTGGCCCCGGTGCCTATGCCGATCTCCAGCACCCTGCCCCTGACGTGGGGCAGGAGCCGGGCACGCAGGGACCTGAGCCAGAGCCATTCCAGCAGGGCCATGCCCCGGTCATAGGGCACAGCCAGCCGGTCAAAGGTTGCCGGATCAGGGGGCATATTGCGCTTCCTGGGCTTTCAACCTCCTGAGCTCCTCCTCCAGCTCTTCCAGGGCGATCATCATCGTCACCGGGACAGAGTGTTTGGGCAGCCGCGCCCTGAGTTCATCAATCTCCCTTTCGAGTCGGGCGATCCGTTCTGTGTTTTCCATCTCTCCCCTCCCATTTCCACCATCGTATTTGTTTACCGCGTTCTCTGTTTAGCTCGACAATGTTAAATGAACGTAAATGGCGGTCAAGGCGGACCTCACCCCATCCCCCCACCCCCTTCCCCTCTCCAACCCCCTCCCCAGCCCTCCCCCGAAGCGGGGGAGGGAGTTGGGAGAGGGGAAGGGGGCCAAGGGGTAGGGGTGAGGTCGAATCGAACATTGTCGAGCTACTCGCCTGCTGCCATGTTGAACTTGACAGCCGCCCCCTTTTCTGCTATATTGTCCCTGCATACCCCGTGGGGGTATAAGTCAATTCTACTACAGGACCGGTTTTTTGTCAACAATGGAGCACAGGCTTCAGCCTGTGCCAGAGGAGGATGGGATGCCGATCTACGAGTATACATGCCTGGAATGTGGCACACAGTTTGAGAAATTTGTCCGTTCGATGGCCACGGTGGCGGAGGTCAACTGCCCGGAATGTGGCAGCAGCTGGGTCAAGAAGGGCTGGTCGCTGTTTGGGGTGGCCGGCTCCGGCGGCACCTCAGGGGACCTGGTGACCTCGACGGCCGGCTCATGCGGCAGCGGCGGCACTTGAGGCGTTCGCTGGTGAGGGCCGGGGGCTCTCAAGTTGAAAAGAGAGGAGGAGGCTTGCGATGGAGATTCTGGCAGGGGTCCTGGTGTTGGCAGGCTGGTTTGTGCTGATGCGTTTCGTTCTGCCCCGCCTGGGCGTCTCGACCTGACTGAGCGAGGCGTGCCCTGCGGCGTCGCCGCATGAAGAGCAAGAGGACAGCGCCGGGTAATCGGCTAAGACGGCATCCGTGATGGATGCCGTTTTTGTATCCAGACCTGTTGTGCAAAAACTCGATCATTCCGGTTGACAACTGGGGGAGGGGATGGTACAATGCTGAATCGGTGAAGCTCTCGGAACAAGGAGGGTAGGAGATCATGCTCGACGAAGGGCGCCCGGTGTATACCATCGGCACGGCAGCCGAACTGCTCCAGGTCCATCCGCGCACTCTGCGCCTGTATGAGGAGGGGGGGTTGCTCCGCCCGGCGCGTAAAAACAACCGCCGTTTTTACTCAGCGAATGACCTGAAATGGATCAACTCGATCCGCTATCTGATTCACGAGAAAGGGTTGAATCAGGAGGGACTGAGGCGGCTGTTGGCCCTGATCCCCTGTTGGGAGATCAGGGGGTGTTCGCCGGAGGCCAGGGCCAACTGTGTGGCAGCCCAGGACCGCAGCACCCCCTGTTGGGATTGGGCTCGACGCCTCGGCGACGAGTCGAAACAGTGCCACGCCTGCCCGGTCTATCTTTCGGCCGGCAACTATGTGTTGAACGAGTCGGAACGAGAGGTGGCGATGGCTTACGCCACCTAATACCTGCGCACGATGGCGCGGTAGGCCTGGGGCACGCGGCACTGGATGATCTGGAGCTCTTCCCGCGCCTTGCGCACCCCCTCCAGGTCCAGCGTGGCAACCGCATAGCTTTCCTCGTTCTCCTCCTCGATGCAGACATAGACTTCGCCGCGAGGCCCAACCACCATGCTGTTGCCCAGGAACTGATAGCTATACTCCTCGCCGATGCGGTTGCTGGCGACGACGAACAGGGCGTTTTCCAGGGCACGGGCCTGGACGTAGGTTTGCCACTCCTGGACAAAAGCGGCCCGTTCCTGGGCAGGAGAGTGACCCCAGTTGGCGCACACACACAGCAACTCCGCCCCATCCAGGGCCAGGCTGCGGGCTGCCTCAGGGAAGGCCAGGTCCCAGCCGAGCAACACGCCGATGTGCCCGAAGGCTGTCTCGAACACAGGCAGCCGGAAACCGGCCCGGAAGGCCAGCCGCTCCTCGCCCGGCAGGTGGATCTTGCGGTACTCGCCCACCATCTCTCCGTCAGGGCCGATCACCACAGCCGCATTGTAGAGGGTGCTTTCCACCCGTTCCTTGGTCACCAGGCCAAAGACCAGGTGGGTATGATAGTCAGCCGCCCGTTGGGCCATCAGGTTGACTATGTGGCCCGGCACCCGCTCGGCCACGTCGGTAAAGCGCAGGCCCAGCTCGTAGCCGGTGGTCGCCAGCTCAGGAAAGACGATCAGGTCGGTCTTTTGCCCGGTGCAGATTTTGTCCACAAATTTGCCCATGGCGATCAGGTTCTCCTCGACCTTGCCCAGTTGAGGATACATCTGGACCACGGCTACGGTGATCGGTTGCATCTCGTTCTCCTTTCAAAAGGTCACGGCAGCCAGTATACCGCGAAATGGGCCATCCGTCAACTGGAGGGAAGAAGAACGGATGTGTCAGCCAGAATCAGGCCGACGGCGGTGTCATCTACTTCGGCTACCGCTCGCCGGGCATTCAACCCGGCCCGGCGCAGCATCCCCGGCAGGTCTGGCACCGGACCGCGCTGACCGGTGATGCGGTACAGCCATTCCAGGCCGGACAGGGCGGCATTCCGCCTGGAAAACGAAGCCGTCTCGACGATGACCAGCCGGCCACCGGGGGCCAGCACACGGACCAACTGCTCGATCCAGGCCGGGTCGTAGACAAATGGCGTGGGGAAGGTGAGAACCACGGCGTCAAATGTCCCGGCGGCAAAGGGCAACACCTCCGCCCGACCACGGCAGAGTGAGGCCGGCAGCCGATGGCGCAGCACCCTCCGCCGCGCCAGGCGCAACATCGCCGACGACAGGTCCAGGCCAACGGCCCGGTATCCGGCCGCAGCCAGGTCGGCCAGCAGATGGCCGGGACCGCACCCCACTTCCAGCACCCTGCCCGTCGAGGGCAGGCAGCTCAGCGCAGTCTGCTGCCAGGCCCGCCAGCGCCCCAACGACACGGCCCAACTGACCGGATCGTACAACCAGGCCAGTTCGTTGTACAGCAGTCGAAAGCCAACGGCCACCAGCCGTCGCCACACCTTTCTCATCGGCCCTCTTCTGGCTGCCTGCATTCTGCAAAGGTGACCAGCTCGATCCCCAGGTCCGCCACCCGCTCCCGCACCGTCGGCCCGGTGAGCAGCGCCAGCTCGATCTCGCGCTCGGCGCGGTAGGTGCTGGAATCCAGAGGGGGATCGTGGTAGCCGGGATGGCACATCAGCTCGGTGACCCCCTCAGGCAGCGTTTCGAGCAGGCCGATCAGGTGTGCCGGTGTCAGCGCCCGGCGGCCAAAGAAGGTGCCGATCAAGTGATCGGGATGGGCCAGCCGCCGCGCCCGGACCAGGGCGCTGTCGGTGACGATCATGTCCCGCACCCGGTCGTGGGGAAAGCCCTCCAGAAAGGGCAGGGTCTTGACCGCCTGGGCAAAATCGGTCTCCGGGGGGAAAGGCACGCGCAACGGCAGGTGATAACCGGCGGCCAGGTCGGCATAGACCTGAAAAAAGGGCGGGTAGAGGTGGACAAAGTGATGACAATCCAGGTGGTCGGGCCGGCGGCCGGCCAGCGCCAGGAAACGCTCCACCTGGGCGGTCAGCTCTGCCCGAAGCTGGTCCACGGGGATCGCCTCGGCCCTGGCCCATACTTCGTGCTGCTCCAGAAAGTAGCCGTTGCTGTCCACCAGGGCCGGGATCCTCTCCGGCGGCAGGACCGGCCGCCAGGCGGTGAACACCAGGTGCAGGCCCACGCCCAACGTCGGGCAGGCCAGCGCCTCGGCCAGTTGCCCCTCCACGCCCGGCTGGTTGATCATGACGGTGGTGCTGGTGACGATCCCCTGCCGGTGGGCATGGAGGATGCCCCGCGACACCCCCGGCGACCGGCCATAGTCATCGGCGTTGACGATCAGTCGTTTGACCACAGGCAAAAGTCGGGTGACCGACGGCCATGCCGCGGGACGCCCCACCCGCCCTGCTCCCCCTGGCGGGGGTCACAGACCCCCGCCGAGCGTCACAGACCCCCGCCGAGCGTCACAGACCCCCGCCGAGCGTCACAGACCCCCGCCGAGCGTCACAGACCCCCGCCGAGCGAGGAATGCCGTCGGCCGCCCGGTCGTTATTTCAGGATCAGCGGCAGGTAGAGGAAGTAGGGGCGTTCGACCTCCCTGACCGTGACCGTCCCGGTCAGCGTGGCCGCGCCACACGGCCCGGTGATGATCAGGCTGACCGGAAAGTCACCGGCCTGGGTGTAGGTGTAGACCGGCGTCAGGGTATCCAGCCCGGCCCCCACCCCGGGTCCACCAAAGTCCCAGGTGTAGGTCAGAGGTGGCGTACCTGTGACCGTCGCCGTGAAGTAGATCGGCTGGCCCAACGTCACCGGGCCGGTGCTGCTGATCCCGCCGGTGGGCGGGAAGCAGAGCACCTCCACCCCGTCGCCGACCACCGCCCGCCCACAGGGGTTCTCCACCGTCAGGGTCACGGTGAACGGGCCGTAGGCCGTGTAGGTGTAAACGGGGTTGAAGTCGGTCAGCCCGACCCCGTAGCCCGGCCCGCCAAAATCCCAGGTGTAGGTAAAGGGCTTCGTGCCGGTCGCCGTGGCGGTAAAGTGCATCCCATGACCCAGCTCCACCGGGCTGTCGTCCGTGAAGGTGGCCGTGGGTGTCACGCACTCGACTATCACGGTAAAGGCGTCGGCCAGCATGGCTTCCTGGCAGTCGCCGTTGTACAGGGTCAGGGTGTAGACGCCGCCGGGCATCCCGGCCGGCACCACCGCTTCCAGCGTGGCCGAGCTGATCAGCGTCACCGACAACAGCCAGGTGTCGCCCAGGCGGACGGCCGGTATCTCGATCAGGTGGTTGCCTTCGATGACCACCGGCGTCTGCTCGTAGGCTGAGCCAGAGTTGGGAGTGATGCTCAACACGGCCGGCGCCGGATTGGGTGGCAGCGGGGTGGTGATCTGCACGTCATCCATGTACCAGCCCACATCGCTGATCGAGGAGTCGCAGCCGATGCGCCAGCGGACCTGCACATTCTGCCCGGCAAAGGCGCTCAGGTCGGCTGTGACCTGTGTCCACTCGGTCAGGTCGCCGGTCCAGGCCTGGCGGCCCCCCAGCGGGTTGCTGCAACAGGTGCTGATCGTGCCGTTGTAGCCGCCGGCGGTGATGTACGGCCCCAGGTCGGTCCAGGTGCCGCCGCCATCGGTCGAGATTTCCAGCACCGCGCCGTCGTAGCCGGTGCCCTCGAACTGGTAGCGGTGCCAGAAGGTCAGGCTGCTGCCGGGGCCGACCGGCACCGGCGTCGTGTTCCACAGCCGGCTGTCGGTGACCACCGCGTCGTCCGGGACGAACCAGGCGTGGGTGGGGCTGTGGGACTGGGCGGTGGAGAGCTGCCAGTGGTCGGCGCCCTGGGCAGCGGCGTGGGACCAGTGGCCGGGGCCCGATTCCAGGTCATCCTGGAAGGCAATGCCGAGGGCCACGGTGGCAAAATGGAAGGGAGCGGCCCATGGCCCATCGCCGCACCTGTTCTCCCCCTGGACGTGCCACCAGTAGCAGAGGCCCCCTTCCAGGGGCGAAGCGGCGGTGTACTGGCTATCGGCGATGTCTGCCACGTCGAGCAGCGGGTCGCCAAAGAGCGGGCTGCGGTCCACCTGGAGGCGATAATCGGCGGCCCAGGGGACCGGCTCCCACTCGAAGGTCGGGGCAGAGGGCTGGTCGGTGGCCCCATCGGGCGGCGACAGCAGCGCCGGCGCATCCGGTTCGGCGGTCACCACCCGCAGGTTGACCTGTGTGTCCAGCGTCAGGCTCACCTGGTCGGTGGCGGTGACCAGGATCGAAGAGTCGCCTTCGGGCGTGCCGGCTGCCACATTCAGCGTCAGCGTGGAGGTAAAGGGGGCCTGAGCTGCAACCGGGTCGAAGGTGGCCGTGATGCTGACCGGCAGCGGGCCGGCCTCCAGATAGACCGTCTCGGAGTAGCCCAGGATGCTGCCGATCTGCACGGTGGAGGTGACACTGCCGCTGTGGCAGATTTCATGCCCGGTCGGCTCGACGCTGAGGGTAAAGGTGGGCAGGTCCGGCTCCAGGAAGATCTTGACCGCCGGGTCGCCCAGGACGTTGTAGGTCTCCCGGTAGTAGCGGGCGCTGGAAGGATAGGCCACCTCGACCGCAGCCAGCCCATCGTCGGTCATGCGGGCAACGGCCGGGTGGGGCGTGACGGTAAACAGCGAGTCGAACATGGCCCGTTCCAGGACATCGTCCTCATCCCAGTAGGAGTAGGTGGACGAACCCCAGTAAACCAGCCCGCCCTTGTTGTCCTGGAGCACCCAGGTCTCGCCAAAAACTTCTGGCTGGCCAAAGTTGCCGCTCAGGCAGGCGTGGCTGGCGACAAAGGGGAACATGCCATAGTTGGTCAGGTTCTGCACATCGGTGGGGGTAAAGTCCATCTCCCAGCCGTCGTAGTTGCCGTGGCCGGAGTAGATGATCGCCCAGCGGCCCTGGTTGAACATGTTGACCAGGTCGCCGTGTGTGGCACCGTAGGTGATGCAGTAGAGCTTGTCGCCGCCGGGGTTATTGGGCTGGGGAAAGTTTCCGGTGTAGCCTCCGGGGGCGGTGTGGGTATTGATGACGTAATTGTGCGTGCCTTCGGCTATCTGGTATTGGTCGCAGGTGGCCGGGAAGGAGGCCGTCTTCAGCCAGGGCTCGCTTCCGGTGAGTTCGGCATAGGCCAGGTACTTGTTCACCATGCTGGTGGCCTGCGCCGAGGAACGCACCGGGAACCGGCCCCGCCCGATGTCGGGGTGCCACTCGCCGGTGCCGCCAGCATCCATGGTCCCATAGTACAGGTCGGTGGAGGTGCTGATGACCGGCCCGGTCCAGGTGGCGATGGTGTCGGTGTCACCCACCAGCAGGACATAGGAGGGCGGCAGGGGCCAGGTATGATAGGCGTTCTGGATATAGGCCTGGACCGTGTTGGGCGAACTGCAACCGCCGATCTCGGAACAACGGACCATGGTCACGTCGAACCCCCGGCTCTCTTTGAGGTTGACGAAAGGTTGCATGGCATCGTAGTAGGCGTCGGCGGTGACGATCAGGTAGCCGACCGGCGTATCGGGGGAGAATTCGACCGGTGGCCGGCCCTGGTTATAGTTGAGGATCTGCCGGGCCAGGTACGGTTCAAAGGCCGGCGAGGCGTAGCGTTCGGCCAGCGCCTGGGTGCGGGCCAGATCGCTGCCGGTCAGGCGCAGGCGAAAGGTGAGGCGCGAGTAGAGGCGCAGCGCGCCCGCCGAGGGGTCGTAGGCCACCGGCCAGACCTCGACCGTCTGCACCCGGTGCCCGCGCACCACATAGGTCTCGCCCAGGGCCAGCGGCCAGGCGGGATAGCGGGTGCCGTTTTCATAGAAGGTGCGATCAACGGTCAGCGGCCGGTCCTCAGCCCCGGCCACCTTGGGCAGCGGCGGCTGGAGCGGATAGATGGGGGACAAACCCAGGTCAGACAGGTTATAGTCGGTGTACTCGGCCTGGACCAGCTCCACCGCGACCGTCGCCCCAAAGGGGATCTCGACCTCCCGGCGCACCACCAGCAGGTCGGGCAGGCCGACCGCCGCCGGATGGCCATACCCCTCACCGTATAACCGGCTGTAGAGCCGGCCCCCGGCCTTGACCTCCTCGGCCAGACAACCGGGCAGCCAGGCTTCCAGGAGGATGGCCGTGGCGTCAGAGGAGAGCAGGGCCAGGGAGGGGGGAGCCATCGTGGGACTCCCGTCGAACGGCAGCCAGTGGGTGCCCTGGGGCGGAGCGGCCCCTGCCGGCAGGGCCATGATCGCGATCAGGCCAGGGACGATCAGCCCCAGCCACCAACGAAAAACGTTCTTTTTCATGCCTTTTCTCCTTCCTTGGAACTGAATTCCCAGGCAGATATCTCTGACCAGGGGCCAGTGAATTGTACCCTTTGTGGGCCAGGTCTGTCAAATATGTAGGGCAACTGCGAGCAGTTGCCCTACAATTTGCCAGAGG